>Ga0194120_10011046_pt1 | contig 10963 bp, 6 predicted proteins | sample TA2MahCa65mmetaG_FD_148642 | JGI IMG/M metagenome (GOLD analysis project Ga0194120, IMG submission 148642) | Freshwater microbial communities from Lake Tanganyika, Tanzania - TA2015019 Mahale Deep Cast 65m | ecosystem: Environmental > Aquatic > Freshwater > Lake | place: Tanzania: Lake... | reverse complement strand
GCCGCAGCCGGCCGCCGGCCAGCGGCGCCGGTCGCGGTCGTTTATCGTGATTCCAATGACTTGAACAAATGGTGGATCCGTTCAGGGGCCGCGGGGCCGCAGCCAGGGCAGGCCGCCCGGCATCGCACCCGCCCCCGGGCGCGCCTGTCTCCGCGTTCCACATGATCCCATGGACTTGAACAAATGGTGGATCCACCCGCCTGGCGTGGCGTGCAGCCACCAACTGTTCAACACCGCAATTGGACTGGCGTGTGAGCACTCGGAGTCGCAACGGCGGCCGCGCGCGGCAACGCCGAAGGCGAGGCGTGATCCGACCCACGAGTTGTTCAGCAACCAGGCGCCGGCTCGGCAGGGACCGAAGCTGGCGGCGCGCCGCGGGCGATCAGTTGCAGGCGATCTCGATGTCGTCGACGGCGGCGCCCCAGCCGTTGTTGTAGGCACCGTCGATGCAGTTGAAGGTGACGGTGAAGGTCTTGGTGGTGCCGGCCCAGCCGGCGGGCAGCGGGTAGATCACCTGGGTCCACGCGGTGGAGCCCTTGTTGCCGGCCGTCCAGCTGACGAGGCCGATGCCGCCGAAGTTGATCGTGAACGCGTCGAAACCGCCGTACTCGCTCGGGTCTGGCGAATACCGGTACCAGAACACCAGCTTGGTCGCCGTCGACGGGATCGCCAGCGCCTTGGAGGCGCTGCTCGCCGAGGTCGTGGCTTGGCCGTACTTGTTGCTGCCGTCGCCGTAGCCCAACCCCATCCCGCCGCCGTGCTGACTCCAGCCCGCGACCGACCAGCCGCCGCCGAGCGACCAGCCGCCGCTGCCCGAGTCGAAGCTCTCCTTGACCGCCTGGCAGGTGCACAGATCGGCGCCGCTGCAGTCCTCGTCGACGCCGTTGCACTGGATCTCGGGCGCCCACGGGTAGATGCCCTTGGCGTTGTCGTTGCAGTCGCCGGCCTGGATCGCCGTGAACGGAGCCTTCTTCCCGCACGACTGGACCGGAATGCCGACGCCGAAGCCGTCGCCGTCCTGGTCCATCCAGTAGTCCTTGCCGCCGGCCGCGCCGTCGTCGGTCTTGCCGTTGCAGTCGTCGTCGACCCCGTTGCACTGCTCGGCCGCGCCCGGGTGGAGCGAGGCGTTGGTGTCGTTGCAGTCGCCGGCCTTGGTGGTGGTGAACGGCGCGTCGGGCCCGCACTGGCAGAACGACAGGGTGTTGGCGCCGTAGCCGTCGCTGTCGAGGTCCATGAAGTACGGCTTGCAGCCCTGGGCGTTCTTGGGGTCGGCGATGCCGTCGCAGTCGGTGTCCTTGCCGTCGCAGAATTCCGCCGCTTTCGGGAAGGCCGCCGGATCGTTGTCGTTGCAGTCGCCGGAGATCGACGCCGAGTAGGTCGTGCTCGGCTCGCACTGGCACTTGGACGCCGCGAGCATCGACCCGTAGCCGTCCTTGTCCTTGTCGATGAAGAACTGGGCGCAGCCGTCCGACCCGGCCGGATCGGTGGCGCCGTCGCAGTTGTTGTCGATCGCGTCACAGGTCTCGAGCGCGTTCGGCTTGATCGTGGCGACGTCGTCGTTGCAGTCGCCACCCTGATCGGCGGTGTAGGGGTAGGCCGACTTGCACAGGCACTTGCTGACGCCGCTCGCGCCGAAGCCGTCCTTGTCGGAATCCTTGAGGTACTTGATGCAGCCGATCGCGTTCTCCTCGTCGACGTTGTTGTTGCAGTTGTTGTCGATGCCGTCGCAGAACTCGATCGCGCCGGGGTAGATCGCCTTGTCGGTGTCGTCGCAGTCGCCGCCCTTGGCGACGTTATACTCACCTTCGAGCGCGCACAGGCACGCCGCGCTCGCCGCGGCGCCGAACTTGTCGCCGTCCTTGTCGATGAAGAAGATCTTGCAGCCGTCGGAGCCCTGCTCGTCGATCTTGCCGTTGCAGTCGTTGTCGAAGCCGTCGCAGACCTCGGCCGCGCCGGGCTTGGCCTCGACCTTGGTGTCGTCGCAGTCGCCCTTGGCGGTCGCCGTGTAGGGCGCCGCAGGCTTGCACAGGCACTTCGACAGCGCGGTGTCGCCGATGCCGTCGCCGTCCTTGTCGGCGTAGTAGGTCACGCAGCCCTTGGCGCCCGCCTCGTCGGCGCCGTTCTTGCAGTCGTCGTCGATGCCGTTGCAGATCTCGACGGCGCCGGGGCTGATCTCGGGGTCCTGCGGCTTGCAGTCGCCGCCCTTGGCGGTGACGTAGGTCTGGCTGGGGCCGCACAGGCACGCCTGGTCGGAGGCGCCGTAGCCGTCGCCGTCGGGGTCGCTGTAGTACGGTACGCAGCCCTGGGCGTCCTCCTCGTCCTGCACGCCCGAGCAGTTGTCGTCGAGGCCGTTGCCGCACACCTCCGGCTTGGCGGGGCTCTGCAGGGCGTCCTTGTCGTTGCAGTCCTTGTTGTTCGACGCGGTGTAGATGCCCTCGGCGGCACACAGGCACTTCGCCAGGCCGGCGCCGAAGCCGTCCTTGTCGGCGTCGGCGAACAGCGTCAGGCACTCCTTGGCGTCGACGCCGGCGTCGGTCTCGCCGTCGCAGTTGTCGTCGACCGTGTTGCCGCAGATCTCCTTGTTGCCCGGCGACAGCGCAGCGTTGAGGTCGTCGCAGTCCTTGACGCCCTGCCCGCACACGAGCGGCGCGCCGACGACGACCATCTTGGCGTCGCACCAGCCGTCCTGATCGTCGTCGCAGCCCTCGTCGGTATTGCCGTCGCAGTTGTCGTCCTTGTCGTTGCAGACCTCGGACGCGTCGGGGTTGATGTCCACGGAGTTATCGTTGCAATCCCCGGCCTTGAGCGCCTTGAGGACGCCGACGGGTTTGCACAAGCAGGTGCCCTTGTCGTCTTCGCCGAAGGCCTTGCCGAAGCCGTCGCCGTCGCCGTCGGCGTACAGCGCCTTGCAGCCCTGCGCGCCGGCCTCGTCGACCGCGCCGTTGCAGTTGTCGTCGAAATTGTTGCAGGTCTCGGTCGCGGCGGGCGAGATCGCGGCGTTGGCGGGGGCGCAGTCGGCGGCGTTGGCGGCGCCGTCGTTGTCGATGTCGGGGTCGACGCAGTCCGCCGCGCCGTCGCCGTCGGTGTCGGGGAAGCCCGCGTCGATGTCGCCGTCGCAGTCGTCGTCCAGGCCGTTGCACGCCTCGGCCTGACCCGGCTTGACGTCGGCCTTGGCGTCGTCGCAGTCGACCGCGGTGAGCGCGGTGTGGGTGTCGCTCGCGCTGCACAGGCACACGCCGGCGTCCTTGAGGTCGCCGGCGCCGTCCTTGTCGGCGTCGAGGAAGAACTGCTGGCAGCCGCCCGCGCCGGGCTCGTCGGTCTTGCCGTCGCAGTCGTCATCCTTGCCGTTGCACGTCTCGGTGGCGGGGACCGGCGCGTCGCAGGCCGACAGGCCGCCCTGCACGCACTTGCGCACCCCCTTGCACGCGCCGATGTCGTTCTTGTGCACGCAGCTGGTCTTGGCGCCGGCGAGGACGTAGGCGGTCGTGCACGCGCACTCGCCGCCGACCTTGACGCACTGCAGGCCCGACCCGGCGGTGCCGTCGGCCTGCTTGCACTCGTAGCCGGAGTAGCAGTCGTCGCTCGTCACGCACGAGCCGCCGCAGAAGCGTCCAGAGTCTCCGTACGACACGCACAGGGCGCCGGCGCTCTTGGCGCACTCGCCGTCGCTGTCGCACGGGCGGCACAGCGCGGCGAGCTTGGCGATGCAGACGAACTGGGGATCGACCGACGAAGCCGCCTCGCAGGCGAAGCCGGTCGGACAGCAGTCGGTGCAGGTCTTGGTGCACACCTTGCCGCCGGGCCCCTCGATGCAGTAGCCGCTGTCGCAGTCGCCCGCCGAGTTGCACGGCGCGCCCGGCTGGCCGGTCTGGGGGTTGGACGGGAAGTCGCAGCCCTGTGGTTGACCCCCGGTGTCGATCGCGCCGGCATCGCCGCTGACCTCGGCGCGCGGAAGCTCGAAGCTCTGGGTCTGATCCAAGGCGTCGTTCGCGGCGTCCACGGTCGAGTTGGACGCGCTGGCGCTGTCCGGCGTGAACCGCACGCGGCCGCCCGCTTCGGCGCCGACCTCGACGCCGCCGTCGCCCACGCCGGCCCCATCGCCGCCGACCATGTCGCCGCAGCCGGCGTGCGCGAGCGTTACCATCGCGGCGATCACCCACCCGGACCCGCCGTGGCTTCTCTCCGGTGCGCGGGAATCGGGCCGCAGGGACACGCAACGCATCGTCACCTCCGGGCGCGCGCTCGCGACGAGGGGCCGCGCGCCGACACCCTGTGGCCAGCATAGCAAAACCACGGCAGACGCGAAATTGCGAAGATGTGACATGGCGCGGCGTGCACGATTGCCGCGATCGGCGCCTTTGCGCGCGCCGCGGCTACCAGCGCAACAGCGACACGACCGGGGCGTCCGCCAGCCTGGCGCGCCCGGCGAGAAAGCCGAGCTCGGCGAGGAACAGGTAGGCCGCGACCGTGCCGCCGATCTGGCCGATGAGGTCGCCGGCTGCCCTGGCCGTGCCGCCCGTCGCCAGCACATCGTCGACGACGAGGACGCGCTGCCCGGGCGCGACGGCGTCGGCGTGGATCTCGATCGCGTCGTGCCCGTACTCGAGGGCGTACTCAAGGCGCACCTTGGCCGCGGGCAGCTTGCCCGGCTTGCGCACGAGGGCGACGCCGCGCCCGGTCGCGTAGGCGAGCGCCGACGCGAACAGGAATCCGCGCGACTCGATCCCGACCGCGACCTGCCAGTCGAACGCCTCCGCCGCCGCGGCCATGTCATCGACCGCCGCGCGGAGGGCCGGCCCGTGCTGAAGCATCGGCGTGATGTCCTTGAACTGGATGCCGGGCTTGGGGAATTCCGGCACGTTGCGAATCAGGTGGGCGAAATCGGCGATGGGCATCGGATCCTCCTCGGCGGCGGGCCGCCGGACCGGGCAGCGGTGCAGAATGTAGCGGAGGCGGGGCACGGGCGTCGAGGTGTCGGCACGCCCTCGATCCGCCGCCCGCGGCGCATCCCTGCGCCACTGTGCTGCATTCGCTCGCCGCTGCGTGCGCGTGCTCGCCTCACCCGCTCACCTGCCTGTTCCTTGGACTGGCGCCGAAGCCGGCGTCAGGGGACCGATTCGGCGGTGGACTGGATGCCCCCGATCCGCCGCGTCGGGCGCGGTTCGGCCTCGCCTGGCCGGATTCGCCCGCTGCGACGACCTCCTGGTCGCCTCTCTCGCTCGCACGTTGGGCCCTTGAGCTGCCCTGGAGTCGGCGTCCGCGGGCCAGCCCGTTCCGGGGTCCTTCGCTCCTGGCCGGACGCGAGACGACGGCGCGCGACGCGGGCGGCCGCCGCGGACCGGCGCCGGCGGCGATCCGACCGGCGACTTCGCCGCCCGTCACGGCAGCCGAACATCGGACAGCGCCGCGGCGACCGACTCGATCTCGCGATGCCGGGTCAGATCGTCGCCGAGCGGCGTGACGGAGACGTAGCCGTCGCGCACAGCGTTGCAGTCGCTGCCCTCGATGTCGGGCATTTTCACGTCGTTGCCGCCGATCCAGTAGTAGGCCCGCCCGCGCGGGTCGTTGCGGACAATCACCTCGTTGGCATAAATCCGGTGTCCCATACAGGTCGCGCGGATGCCCTTCCACGGCCCGCGCTGGATCGACGGCAAGTTGACGTTGACGGCCCCTCTCTGCGAGCGAGCGACCTCCAGCAGGCGGGGCAGCAGCCGGTCAATCAGCGGGCCGACCTGGGCCAGGACCTCTTCGCTGCCGCTGCAGTGCGAAATGGCGATGCTGGGGATGTTCCAGTGGGCGCCCTCGAGCGCGCCAGCGACGGTGCCGGAATAGAGGACGTCGTGGCCGAGGTTGGGCCCCGGGTTGACCCCCGACAGAACGAAGTCTGGCTGCAGGTGCAACTGGTGCAGCGCCAGGTACACGCAGTCGGTTGGCGTCCCGTCGCACGCCAGCCAGCCCGGCTGTAGCTCGCGCAGGCGCAGGGGCTTGTACAGCGTGATCGCGTGCGCGACCCCGCTTCGCTCCGTGTCGGGGGCGACGACGTGGACTTCGCCAAGCCTGGCTGCGGCGTTGGCGAGCACCGCCAGACCCGGAGCGTGGACGCCGTCGTCGTTGGTGACGAGAAACCGCACGACCCCTCGCGTGGCCGCCACCTCCGGAGGGAGCGGTGGGGCGCGGTGTAGCCCGCGGCGCCGAGGTTGTCAAAGCCCGATCCACCCTTCGTTCAAGTTCTTGATTTCCATAAACTGTTGCCGCCCGGGGCGCGACTCCTCGCCCCGATCCCCAATCGTTCATGTCCACGTTTTTGCGCCACTTCTGTGGCCGGTGGCGGATCCACCATTTGTTCAACTCGTTGCTATTATTTGGTTGTTGCGAATGGGCAGGCCGCGCGATGAGGGACCGGCGGGCTATCCGGCGCGATGCTCAGCCCACTGGCGGTCGGCGCGCGCGATCGGCCGGGTGACGGCGCCGACCGGGCCAGCGCGGCGCGGCGGCAGATCCACCAACTGTTCAACTCGGTGCTATCATTTGGTTGTTGCGCATGGGCAGGCCGCGCGGTGCGGGATCGGCGGCTTGTCCGGCGCGAAGCTCTGCCCACTTGCGGTCGGCGCGCGCGATCGGCTGGGTGACGGCGCCGACCGGGCCAGCGCGGCGCGACGGTGGATCCACCAACTGTTCAACTCGTTGCTATCATTTGGTTATTGCGCATGGGCGGGCCGCGCGGTGCGGGATCGGCGGCCTATCCAGCACGAAGCTCTGCCCATTGGCGTTCGGCGCGCCCGATCAACTGGCTGACCGCGGTGACCGATTCGTCGTAGAGCGAGTCGAGGGCGTCGACGGCGTGCGCGGTCGCGGCGCGGCGCTCGTCGATGAGCGCCCACATCTGGGCCTCGACTTCCTCTTGCAGCACGGTGCAGTTGGCGTCGATGCCGGCGTACTGGTCGGGGCGCGGGATGACGCGCCGGCGGCCGCCAAGGGAGGCCTCCAGGTCCTGCCGCCACTGCACGAGCGCGTCCACCACCGGGCCGGTGAGGCCGGGCAGTCCGGTCAGCCGTTCGCGGGCGATGTCGGCGGCCGAGACCAGACCGCGGATCATGAGCGTGCGCCGCCGCTCGGCGGAGACGATCGTCGGCAGCTGGGCGTGCTCGAGGTCGTGCTGCTCGAGGTCGCGCCGGATCGCCTCGTCGATGCCGTCGGCGTCGAGGCGAGCCAGCTCCACCTGACGGTAGGCGACGACGCCTTCGTGTTGATCGCACAGGCGCACGAATGCCTCGAGCAGCTGGCGGTCGCGGTTGCGGTGCTGGTGGGCAGCGGCGCGCCATGCGTCGCCGGCGTGAGCGACGCGCCCGGCGAGTTGGCGCACCGCGTCGCTGCGCCGCACCCAGGGCCGACGGGCGCCGTGGGACCACAGGGCTCCCGCAGCGACCGCGACGGCGCCGCCAGCGGCGACCGCGGCCGCGAGTCGCCCCTCGAATGCCGTCCACAGCGCCGCGGCGCCGGCCAGCGCGACGCCGCCGGTGAGGCGAAGCTGCCAGCTCGGCAGGTGCAGCGGCGGCTCGGCGTTGGCGATCCGCCGCGCCAGCCAGAGGGCGCGCTCGGCGTCGTCCGGCGGCACCCAGCTCGCCGGCTCGGGCGGCGCGTCGCTGTGGGCCATGGCGAGCCGGATCGCCTGCAGCTCGTCGAAACGGGGCGACCAGGTCGACACATGGCGGTCGCCGTCGGGGCGAACAAAGTAGGCGTAGTGGAGCGTCGCCTCGATCACGCACCACGGGCAGCGCGACGACGTGGGCGCTGCGAGGTGGATCGGGTCGGTCGGGCACGGCGCGAGCTGTTCGGCGAAGGCGGTCAGCGCCGCGACCCACTCGGCCGGGGCCGGGCGTTCGAGGCCGCCGCCCTCAGGCCCGAAGGCGTGCTCGAACAGCTCGCGCAGCGCCCCAGACACCGCGCCGAGAGGTACAAGGTGACGAAGGCGCGCCGCGAGCTGGCCGTAGTCGTACTCGAACCCGGCGATGGCGTCGGCGAGGTCGCCAGTCGCACCGCCAGAGAACGGGTGGCGGCCCATGAACACGAGCTTGAACACCAGGACCGCGAGGCCGAAGCGGTCATGGTGGACGGTTCGGACGACGCTGCGAAAGTCGGCGTGCTGGAGCTCGGGCGGCGTGTAGTCGACGACGCCGACTCCCGTGCGGAAAACGCGCTGGCCGAGGGCGACCTGGAACGAGTCGCAGTCGACCAGCTTGAGCCGGCCGTCTCCGGCGACGAGCACGTTGCGCTCGTTGACGTCGCCGACGACCACCCCGTGCCCGTGGAGGACGTCGAAGACCTCGGCGCAGCTCGCTGCCGCGCGAACGAGCGCGTCCCAGGTGGCGCGCGGGAAGGACTGCTTGCGCTGCTCGGGGCTGTAGAGCTCGTGAACCGGGTGCTGCTCGGCGAACCGCTGCATGACGAAGCCGCGGATCACGCCGGCGTCGTCGCGCAGCAGGCGCTCTGGCCAGGCGCAGTGGGTGCCGACCACCGGCGCCGAGTCGAAGATGGCCGCCATCCAGGCGAGCTTCTCGGCGCGCTCGTCGTCCGGGGCGGTGGTGTAGATCTTCGCTGCCCGATCGGTCGTGCCGGCGACCTCGTACACCGCACCTTCGCCGCCGCGGCCGATCTCCTCCCCGAGCGTGATCCAGCTCAGCCCGTCATGCAGGCGCATGAGGGACCCTGCGATGCGCCGCGGCGCGGACGGCAATGACGATGGTGACGTCGTCGTCGGTGCGATCGGTCACGCGCGGCGACCGCAGCAGCAAAGCGAGATGTGGCGCGAGTTCGGCGGGTTCGTGGGCGGCGAGCTCACTGGCGATGCCGTCGAAGAACGGCGCGAACGCCCGACGACCGGCGAGGTCGAGGGCGAGCGGTACAAGGCCGTCGGTGATCGCCGCGAGCGCGCTCGCACTCGGCCCGACGGACGACTGCCAGCGAACCTCGTCGTCGGTGAGGAAGTGGGTCGAGTTTGCGTACTCGCCGCGCTCCGGCCAGGCGGCGATCGCCCACGCGGCGCCGCCCGCTGGCCGGATCGCCGTCGCGCCGTCGCCGACCTGGAGGACCCAGGTCCAGCGCGGTGAGGCGAGCGCACACGACAGCGTGGTCGCGAGCGAACGGAAGGGCACCCGCTGTCGGTCCGCCTCAGCGCCGAGGGCGCGGACCACCGAACCGATCACCGCCGCTGCCACGGGAGGCGTCCGCGGCGCCCGGCGCGCCGCCGCGCAGACCGAGTCGATCGCCGCAGCTACGGCGATCCGGGCACCGGCGCCGCCGTTTCTGGCGCTGCTCGCCCCGTCGGCACATGCCACCACGACGAACGGCGCGCGACCGGCGCGAAACAGGCGGTAGTCCGCGGCATCGTCGCTTGGCCCTCCGCACTTGCGCGCGCCGGGAGCCTGCCCGATCAGGACGCGCCAAGCCCGATGCCGTCTGCGGTCGGCTGACCGCTCCGGCGTCGGAGCTGGGCGGGCTTCAACGGAAGCCACAGTCACGGCCTCACCTCTGCGCCGGCCGGCGCCGCGCGCACGGCCGGACCAGCCGGGCCGCCTGCGCGCGCGGCGATGATCAAACCTTCGCCCATCCCTCGGGAGTGGCCGGGTTCAGCAGCGGCACCTCCTCGGTCGTGCCGGAGCGCGACACGGACTTGAGCGAATTCGAAAGCCACTGGAACATCTCGCGAAACATGAGGCCGCGCAGCTGCAGAGGCTGGCGCACAGACACCTGGCGCAGGACATCGAAGTTCGCCTCGCCCACGCCGACGGCGAACAGCGCGGCCTGGCGCGAGTGCTCGACCTCGCGCACGGCGACGCAGGCCTCGTGCCAATCGTCGTTGGGTTCGCCATCGGTGAGGAGGAACACCCACGGCCGGTAGTAGGCGATGCCGTTCTCGCGGTAGACCTGCTTGCGCGCCCTGACCAGGTCGAGGGCCGTCCGCACTGCGGCGCCCATCGGCGTCAGCCCGTCGGCCTGCAGGCGTGGTGGCTCGAAGTGCTCGACCGCGGTGAAGTCACCCGCCAGCCGGACTTTGCCGCCGAAGGTCACGACGGCAAGCTCGACCCGCTTGCGCGCGAGCGGGTCGCCGACGAGCTCGTCGCGGAACTGGGCCAGCCCGCGCTGCAACTCCTGCAGCCGGGTGCCTGCCATCGACGCCGAGGTGTCGAGGACCAGCACGCACGGACAACGGGGTTCGGGGTTCGCGGCGAACTCGACGGCGCCAAAGGGCAGGTTGATCGACATGGGCGGCCCGCGCGCGCCTCGCGGGCGCCCGGCTACGCTAGCAGGGAGCCCGACGGCGCGCAAAGGGTGCGCCGTCGCCCTGGGCGCGGTTGCGAGATTGGGGGTAGGGGTCGGGTCGCTGAATCCGGCGGCCAGCCAACGCCCGCGGCGGACGTCTCAAGTGATCCCATGGACTTGAACAAATGGTGGATCTTTCCCAGGGCGCCGGCCGCCCCGCGGCTGGCGGTGTCGCCTCGCCGTGAACGCAGGGCCCCTGTCAGGGCCGGCCGTGTGGCGTCGCGCCGTCGCGCCGGCACCCGTTTCTGCGACGTCTACGTGATTCCATGGACTTGAACAAATGGTGGATCTGTTCAAGGGCGTCAGCCGCCCCGCGGCTGGCGGTGTCGCCTCGCCGTGAACACAGGGCCCCTGCCAGGGCCAGCCCTTGCGCGTCGCGCCGCCGCGCCGCCACGCCCGCGCGCGTGCTCCACGCAATTTCATGGACTTGAACAAATGGTGGATCTGTTCAAGGGCGTCGGCCGCCCCGCGGCTGGCGGTGTCGCCTCGCCGTGAACGCAGGGCCCCTGCCAGGGCCAGCCCTTGCGCGTCGCGCCGCCGCGCCGCCACGCCCGCGCGCGTGCTCCACGCAATTTCATGGACTTGAACAAATGGTGGATCTGTTCAGGGGCCACGGAAGCGGTGGATGCGCGGCTGGTGGGTT
>Ga0194120_10011045_pt1 | contig 10964 bp, 8 predicted proteins | sample TA2MahCa65mmetaG_FD_148642 | JGI IMG/M metagenome (GOLD analysis project Ga0194120, IMG submission 148642) | Freshwater microbial communities from Lake Tanganyika, Tanzania - TA2015019 Mahale Deep Cast 65m | ecosystem: Environmental > Aquatic > Freshwater > Lake | place: Tanzania: Lake... | reverse complement strand
TGAGGCTGCAGCATGACTGTTAAATCAACCGTAACTGAAGCTAATAAAAATCAAAATATAGACATATCACAATCTCGATTGTTAGCGGGTATTTTTGAGTCTCTTCCAACAGCCTTAATCACCGTCACTCATGAGGGGTATATCGCCGAAGCAAATGCGGCAGCCGAGGCCTTTTTTGAATTAGGCAGACAATTGCTGATCGGTCAAAAAATTGATCGTTTGCTCCCCTTTGGTTCCCCACTCATTACGCTGATTGAACAAGTTCATGCACGTGGCGCGCCGATCAATGAATATAAAATTGAGGTTGGTCGCCCCGGCCAAGAACTCGATCGTCGCGTTGATGTTCATTGCGCGCCCTTGCCAGAATTAGACGGCCGGGTAATCGTGATGCTTCAGGAAAGAACCATTGCCGATAAAATTGATCGACAGCTCAATCACAGAAATGCAGTTCGATCAGTTTCTGGAATGGCGTCTATGTTGGCCCATGAAATAAAAAATCCGCTCTCCGGCATACGCGGCGCGGCACAATTATTAGAGACAAGCCTTAATGACTCTGATCGCGCCTTAACGCGACTGATTTGCGAAGAAACAGACCGCATTGTGCGTCTAGTCGACCGTATGGAGGTTTTCTCAGACGCCAGGCCTTTGAAACGAGAACAAGTCAACATCCATTCTGTTCTCGATCACGTTAAACAAATCGCCCAAAGCGGATTTGCGCGCAATTTGCGTTTTATTGAGGACTATGACCCGTCCTTGCCGCCTTTATATGCCAACCGAGATCTCCTCATTCAGGCCTTCCTCAATCTCGTTAAAAATGCCGCAGAATCCATAGGCGACGCAGTCGATGGAGAGATTACGTTAAAAACGGCCTTTCGCCCCGGCGTGAGTTTTAGAACTTTTGGCGAGAAAAACCCCGTGGGCCTGCCTTTGGAATTAAGCGTAAAGGATAATGGGCCAGGCATCCCTCAGGATATAGCGGCCAATCTTTTTGAACCCTTCATCACAACAAAGGCCTCTGGAACTGGCCTAGGTCTTGCACTGGTAGCCAAGATTATCAACGACCATGGCGGGGTCATTGAATGCGACTCAGTAATGCGCAGAACAGTATTTAGAATTTTAATGCCCATGTATCGCCCGGAGCCTGTTAGGCCCGTCCTTTCACCATCCAAGAATAGCTGATCACTCTTTTTGAGCCTGGGAGTTCGTATTTATGAATCGTGGGGAAATACTTGTTGCAGATGACGACGCAGCTATCCGCACCGTTGTCGCCCAGGCACTCTCGCGCGCAGGTTATGAAGTACGCACCACAGGAACAGCGGCGACGTTATGGCGTTGGGTTCAAGCTGGGGAAGGGGATTTAGTCGTCACTGACGTCGTCATGCCTGACGAAAACGCATTCGAATTACTTCCAAGAATAAAAAAACTCCGGCCTGAATTGCCAATTATTGTGATGAGCGCGCAAAATACGTTCATGACGGCCATTCGCGCCTCAGAACGCGGCGCTTACGACTATTTGCCAAAGCCCTTCGATTTAAAAGAATTCGTAAGTATCGTTGGGCGCGCGATGGCGGAGCCGCGCAAATCCACAAAGAATGAAGAACAAGAAGAACTCGAGGGAATGCCTTTAGTTGGCCGCTCGCCAGCGATGCAGGAAATCTATCGTTCGCTCGCGCGCTTAATGCAAACCGACCTCACCGTTATGATTAACGGCGAGTCAGGTACGGGCAAGGAACTCGTTGCCCGCGCGCTTCATGATTATGGAAAACGGAAAAAAGGGCCCTTCGTCGCAGTTAACATGGCGGCTATCCCCCGCGATTTGATTGAAAGTGAGCTATTTGGCCACGAAAAGGGAGCTTTTACTGGCGCAAGTCAGCGGTCAGCTGGTCGCTTTGAACAAGCCGAAGGCGGCACGCTATTTCTGGATGAAATCGGCGACATGCCCATGGAAGCCCAAACAAGGCTTTTGCGTGTGTTGCAACAAGGCGAATATACAACAGTTGGCGGCCGCACGCCGATCAAAACAAATGTGCGGATCATAGCCGCGACTAATAAAGACTTGCGTATTTTAATTCAGCAAGGTTTGTTTCGAGAAGATCTCTACTTCCGCCTCAATGTCGTGCCCTTAAGACTGCCTCCCCTTCGCGAACGCACCGAAGATATTCCAGATCTGGTCAACCACTTCTTTAAAGCTGTCGTGAATGAAGGGTTACCCCAAAAATATATAGATCAGGCCGCTCTCGAGCGGATGAAAAAATATCGCTGGCCTGGCAATATTCGCGAACTTGAAAATCTTATCCGTCGATTGGCTGCACTCCATCCGCAGGAAATGATCTCGGATTCGTTGGTTGAAACAGAGCTCAACCAAGACTTTCATCAGCCGCCGCCAGATTCAAGCGGTCCATCAACCGGCGTCAGTTTTAATGAGAGCGACCACGGGCAAACCTTGTCCACATCAGTGGAGCGGCACCTCGCCAAGCTATTTCGGGATTGCGGTGAGCAATTGCCGCCGCCAGGTCTCTATCATCGAATATTGAAAGAAATCGAAATACCGCTGATCACCGCGGCATTAGCCGCGACGCGCGGCAATCAAATTAAAGCTGCTGAATTACTTGGCCTTAACCGCAATACGCTGCGAAAAAAAGTCAATGATTTGGACATTCGCTTAATGCGCTTGCCTCGTTAAGAAATACGCCCTCCCGGGGCGCCGCCCGCTCAACTGGACGGAGTATCGGCAATTGCCACCCCCTCCGGCTCAGCCTATAGACAAATCATGGCATTAACCGAGAATGCATCGGCTCAGGAACCGAGCGCGGCGGCCGCACGCGCATGGATCGGCCCGCTTATAGCGGTCGGCGCAGCTGCTTGCGCCCTAGCCACATTTTTACTCGTCTCAAAATTTGGAAAAACATCGCCCACGGATGGGCGGATGATCGCTTTATTCGTCGGCAATGGCGCCTTGGTCACCATTCTACTCGTGATGGTGATCATCAAAGCCTTTCGGCTTTATCGCGTCTGGCGACGAGGAGAGTCGGCCGCACGACTTCATGTGCGTATAGTCGGCATCTTTGCTGTCATCACCCTTGTGCCTGCAGTTCTATTGGCCATCGCGGGTTCCATGACGCTCGAACGTGCGCTTAATCCTACTTTTATGTCGAGCGTGGGATTATTTGTTCATAACACTGCTAAGGCTGCAGAGGCTTTTCAGTCCAGCCAATGCCAAGCGCTACTTCAAGAGGCCCAATTAACCGCTTCGGATCTCGATCGCGCTCGGATGCTCTTTACTTCTGACCGGACTTATTTCCATCAAGTCTTTGCGACACGCGCCTATTTCCTGGGATTTTCCGTTGCCGCCTTAGTGAAGTCCAATGGCGAAATTGTTGACCGCGTTGATGTTGCAGAAAATGCTTCAGCAATTGTTATTGCGCCGCCAAAGTCTGAATTTGATAACGCCAGAACCGGCGAACCGCTCTGTTTGATGATTGATGATGGAAAAAGCTTTGTCGCCCTGCGTTCTTTAAGCGCCTTCACGGATACATTCCTTTATGTGACGCGCCCGATTGATCCATTTGCAATAGAATTTCCAAAAGAGACCCAAAACCTGATTAATAAATATGAAGCCTTCGACGCGTTTCGTTCAGCAGTGCAACGAGCGTTTGTTTTAATGTATGCATTGCTAACAACAATTATGTTGCTTTCATCAATTTGGTTTGGATTAGATTTTGCTGACAGATTAATGTCGCCTATTCGCACACTCATTGCAGCGACCGATGAGGTCTCGGCCGGTAATTTTGACGTTCAAGTCAATGTAGATCGCTCACATGGCGAATTGGCTCGACTTGGAGACGTGTTTAACAAAATGACGGCGGAATTGGATTCGCGTCAAAGTAGGTTGATAGAAGCTAATCGGATCAATGACGAACGCCGTGAATTCACCGAAGCTGTTTTAGCTGGCGTGCCGGCTGCTGTTATTGGCGTCGACTCAACCAATCGCGTGACTGTGATTAATCGCTCTGCTGAGGAATTATCTTTGACAGAGGCGCAAGGCCAGGCGACGGTTGGCGCGGTTATTCGTGACGCAATCCCTGAAATTGAACAAATTGTACTTGATGCCGCTGAGGTATTCCCCCGGTCAGTTCAAAGCCAAATCACGCTCAAACGCGGCATATCTGAACACACATTTAATATACGCGTGACATCTACTCATGCTGAAGGAGATCAGAAAAACTTCGTTGTGACGCTTGATGATATTACGGATCTGATCACTGCGCAGCGCACCTCCGCCTGGGCGGATGTCGCCCGGCGCATCGCCCATGAAATTAAAAACCCGCTAACGCCAATCCAACTTTCAGCTGAACGTCTTAAACGCAAATATGGTCGATTAATTACGCAAGATAGAGATATTTTTGACCAATGCACGGACACGATCGTTCGTCAGGTAGACGATATTAAGCGCATGGTCGATGAATTCTCTTCCTTCGCGCGCATGCCTAAAGCAAAGCCCGAACGCGATGATCTCAATGCCTGCATTCGCCAAGTCATCTTTCTGATGCGTGTTGGCAATGCGGACATTGAGATTGTCGAAAACCTCCCAACAACCCCGACTTTCGCGCAATTTGACCGCCGCCTCTTATCGCAAGCTCTGACCAATCTGATTAAAAACGCCATAGAAGGTATTGGCGCCCGGGAAGAGGGGGCTAATGAAGAAACAGGACGCGTCGAGGTTAAAGTCACGCTTCATGACGAATGGGCGGAAGTCGATATAATTGACAATGGCAAAGGTTTTCCGGCTATGAATCGGCAACGTTTGCTTGAGCCTTATATGACAACTAGATCTGAAGGCACTGGTCTTGGCTTGCCAATTGTCGCTAAAGTCATTGAAGATCATGGTGGGCGGCTAGAATTACTCGATGCGCCAAGCGGGAAGGGCGCTTGTGTGAGGATGATCCTCCCACTGGCCCCTCAAGAGCATAAGACTGATGTGTCGCAAGAGGCCGCGACGGCAGATAATGAGAAGATGATCAAAAGGGGCGAGGCGTAATGGCGAGCGATATTCTCATTGTCGACGATGAGGCGGACATTCGGGAGTTAGTCGCAGGTATCCTGAGTGATGAAGGTCATGGAACGCGAACGGCCAAAGACGCTGACGAAGCGCTTGCCGCAATCGCTGCTAGACGGCCACATCTTGTTTTTCTCGATATTTGGCTTCAAGGATCGCGACTTGACGGACTTCAGGTCCTTGAAGAAATCCAACAACAACACAAAGGCTTGCCTGTTGTCATGATTTCTGGCCATGGCAACATTGAAACCGCCGTGAGCGCCATTAAAATTGGCGCATATGATTTCATCGAAAAACCTTTTAAATCTGATCGATTGGTTCTTGTCGCCGAACGTGCGTTGGAGGCGTATCAGCTCCGTCGCGAAATTTCAGCGTTGCGGCAAAGGGCAGGCGCCTTCGATCAAATAGTCGGATCCTCTCCGCCTGCACATCAACTACAGCAGCTGGTCGCGCGCGTCGCCCCAGTGAACTCACGTGTCATGATTACCGGCGCGCCGGGAACCGGCAAGGAACTTGCTGCGCGGTGTATTCATGAAGCCTCCTCCCGCGCCGCCGGCGCGTTCGTTGTGATTAATTCTGCAACGATCACACCAGAAAATATGGAGGTTGAGCTTTTTGGGCGGGAAGGCACTGGCGGCGAACGTAAAGTTGGCGCTCTAGAAGAGGCGCATGGCGGCACGTTATTTCTTGATGAAATCTCCGATATGCCCATGGACACCCAGGCCAAGATCCTGAGAGTTTTGGTGGATCAGTCCTTCCAGCGCGTTGGCGGCACAACAAAAGTACAAGTCGATGTTCGCGTCATTTCGTCCTCAGCCCGCGATCTCGCCTTCGCCATTGAAGACGGGACACTGAGGGAAGACCTGTTCCATCGGCTTGCTGTCGTGCCGATCCGCGTACCTTCCTTAGCCGAACGGCGAGAAGACATTCCCGCATTAATTGAATATTTCATGGACAATATGTCAGCTGTCTCAGGCATGCCGCGCCGTCAAATTGCTGAGGACGCGTTGGCGGTTTTGCAGCTTCACGATTGGCCCGGCAACATTCGGCAATTAAAAAACAATGTCGAGCGTCTAATGATCCTTACCGCTGGCGAACCTGGCGCAATAATAACAGCGGACATGTTGCCTGCTGATGTTGGTGAGCTCGTTCCCGCAACGCCCGCGGGCGTAAAGGGCGAGAAATTAATGAGCCTCCCGCTGCGTGAAGCGCGCGAAGTTTTCGAACGAGAATACCTCGTTGCTCAATTGAACCGTTTTTCAAACAATATTTCTCGCACAGCGGAATTCATCGGAATGGAGCGATCGGCCTTACATAGAAAGCTTAAGTCACTGTCTGTTGACTCATAAAATCAGTCTATTATGAATAATATTTCATAGATTAGATTAGGTATAAGCCGGCCGCTTTTTCAAAGTGAGCCGGATAGACTTGTGTCTTGCGCTCAAGCTTCAGAGAGGCTCTAATATCCAAAGATGCGGCCAAAAAAATAATAATCAATCCTGGGAAGGGGCGGCTCTAAACCGCTCGGCTCAACAACAATAATAGAACAGGACAGCCGATGTCGTCAGAGAAAATGCAAAATCTTCAAGATACTTTTCTAAATTTTGTAAGAAAAAACAAAGTTCCCCTCACAATTTTTCTGGTAAATGGCGTTAAGTTACAGGGTATTGTAACTTGGTTTGATAACTTCTGTCTTTTATTGCGTCGAGATGGGCATTCCCAACTCGTCTATAAGCATGCTATCTCGACAATTATGCCTGGACACCCGGTCCAAATGTTTGAGCCAGGCGAGGAAGACGGCGAAAAGCCAAGGTAATTTGTTGAGTTCGACATTCTCACAAGAGCTTCCAACAGCGAGCGTTGGCGGGGCGCGCACGCTTGTCATCGGTCCTTATCATTCAAAAGAGGCGCTCAATGCGACGTCTCGCCATCCTGAGGCGCGGTTAGACGAGGCTGAAGGCCTAGCGCTCGCCATTCACCTTGAGATCGCGGCAAAAGTCCTGGTGACGCTTAACGACATCCGTCCCGCGACCTACCTTGGAAAAGGAAAAGTTGAGGAATTCGCCGCGCTCATCAAAGAGAATGATATTGCAATTGTGAGTATGGATTGCCAGCTCTCCCCCGTCCAACAACGCAATTTAGAACGCGCGTGGGATGTTAAAGTCATTGATCGCACTGGCTTAATCCTTGAAATATTCGGAGAAAGGGCTCGCACCCGAGAGGGATCCCTACAGGTGGAGCTCGCACATCTCGCGTATCAAAAATCACGCCTGGTTCGCTCATGGACGCATCTTGAACGCCAGCGCGGCGGATTTGGCTTTCTAGGCGGCCCCGGCGAGACCCAAATCGAGACGGATCGCCGGCTAATTGCCGAACGGATGCGAAAAATCGAGAAAGATCTCGAGAAGGTAAAGCGAACGCGCGGTCTTCATCGCAAGACCCGCAGAGATGTTCCTTACCCAGTGATCGCACTCGTTGGCTATACGAACGCCGGCAAATCAACCCTCTTTAACCGCCTCACCCAGGCCGATGTGCTTGCCCAGGATATGCTTTTTGCAACCCTTGATCCAACGTTGAGGCAGGTCAAACTAACCCATGGCGGGAAAGCGCTCTTGTCCGACACGGTCGGCTTTATTTCTGACTTGCCGACGATGCTGATTTCAGCTTTCCGCGCTACGTTGGAAGAAGTCACGTTAGCGGATGTCATTCTGCATGTGCGCGACGTCTCGCATGAAGACTCTGACGCTCAAGCGCATGATGTGGAGCAAATCTTAGATGAATTGGGTTTAAAGAGTGAAGATGAGGAGAGGATAATCGAGGTTTGGAATAAGATTGATGCGTTAGATCAGGAAAGACGAGAAGCCCTTACGCTCGCAGCCCGAGGTTTTGCCAAAAATAAGCGGCCTATGCTGGTCTCAGCAGTTTCAGGTGAGGGGTTGGATAGTCTGCTTGCTCGTATTGAAGCAATTCTCGCGGTCAATCGATTGACGCTCAGTCTCGAAATACCCCCTGAAGATGGAGAGGGTCTGGCTTGGCTTTACGCCCACACAGAAGTCTTAGCGCGGAGTTTGAAGAAAAATGGCGTTACGCACGTCACAATTCGCATAGCGCCTGAACGAGAGGCTGAGGTTAGAAAGCGCTTCGACTTAGGAGCGGCTTAGCTCGAGCGAAGCTTTATTTCTCGCTTTTTTTTGCCTCAAGCCACAAACGTTCCATTTCAGCCAAACTTGCCTCAGCGGGTGTCTGCGCCTTCTCCTTCAGTCGCGCTTCTATATGATGAAAGCGCCGCTCGAATTTTTTATTAGCTCCCCTTAACGCTTGTTCTGGGTCTACGTTCACATGGCGGGCAAGATTAGAAATAACGAAGAGTAGATCGCCAATTTCTTCTTCCAATTGTGGCGTCGGCAATGGCGCAGTCGTTTTTAGCTCTGCAGCAACTTCTTCGGTTTCTTCACGAATTTTTTCAAGGACGAGCAGGGAGTTATTCCAATCAAATCCGACGTTTGAAGCTTTCTTTTGTAATTTTACAGCTCGCGTTAATGCTGAAAAGGCGAGGGGCACGCCATCAAGGAGACTAGTGGGTTGACGCGTTTGTTTTAACCGCTTCTCTTCCGCCTTTATCTCATCCCATTGACGTAAAACGGCTTCTGAAGTCATCCCATCTTGCGCGCCAAAGACATGAGGATGTCGACGGATCAGTTTCTCACAAATAGCATCAATGACGTCATTAAAATCGAAACAATTTTCTTCTTCCGCCATCCTTGCATGAAAAACCACTTGTAAGAGTAGATCGCCCAACTCTTCTTTTAGATCGCCCATGTCGTTTCGCTCGATAGCGTCAACAACTTCATAAGCTTCTTCAAGCGTATAGGGCGCGATGGATGAGAAATTTTGCTCTAAATCCCACGGACAACCGGTTACAGGCGTACGCAGGGTTGCCATAATTTCAACCAGTCGATTGATGGCATGTGACATGGGGCGTCGCTTAAAGAGTTAAAAAAAACGCCGCGTCTTTGATAAAAAGACGCGGCGCAAGGACATCACAAAGATGTGTCAGTTAGGCCAGGTTGATTGACAACGCTTCACGGCCTTTTGCTGTATCCACCACTTGCATGGTCACAGGCTGTCCTTCGAGAAGTCTGTTCAAGCCAGATGGGCCAAGGATAGAAATATGAACAAAGACGTCTTTGCCGCCATCATTTGATTGAACAAAACCAAAGCCTTTGGTCTCATCAAACCATTTGACAGTACCAGAAACTGGTATGGCAGTTGAGGGATCTGGCGCCTGACGACGTGGACGCGGACTGTCATAGCCGCCACCGCCGCCGCCATAGCCGCCGTCACGGCCGCCGCCGTAACCTCCGCCATCTCTATCTCTACCGCCACCAAATCCGCCGCTGCGAGGAGGTGGGGGAGGAGCGCGCTCAGCAGCCCCTTCAAGGTCTACGCTCAAAACGCGCGCAACCTGCTGTCCCTTAACAGAATTAGTTACTTGAACTTCAAGTTTTGCGCCGGGAGGCAAAGAGTCATAACCAGCAGCTTGAACAGCGCCAATATGAAGAAAGGCGTCGCCTGTGCCATTGCCAAGTTCGACGAAACCAAAGCCCTTGTCATTTTTAAACCATTTAACAATGGCTTCTACGGAGGGACCTTCCATCGGCGGCGGAGGCGGGGCGTCTCCAAAACCACCGCCACCAAATGGGGACCGAGGTGGCCGACTTTGTCTTGGGGCATCATATCCAAACGGGGCATCATCATCAAAACCGCGCTTACGCGGACCCCGGAAATCTCTACCTTTGCTCATGTTACCTGCTCGTCTCCGCCAAAACCGGCAAGACTCTTATGTCAAACTCTTGCGCCCACGACTCTCTATCGGTTGACTTAGCGTAACCGGTAAGAAGTTATGAGGTATGCGTTATGAATGTCATATAGTCCCGCGCGAACACTGCTTTTTAGCAGATTTAGATGACGATGGCGAAATATTTTCGTCAGTTCTGTAATTTTTTTCTCCGCTTAAACAATAGCGCTGCTCAGGCTATTAAGACGTTGCTTCGCGAACGTATTTTAACAGGGGTCAATTTCAATCGCCGTCAAATAAATTAAAATAATGTAATTTATGAAAATAGTGCAATAAATATCTATTTTTATTGAATAATTATAATAAATATATCAAGAAAGTTTAACAGTCCTTTTTGAGAAAAAGATATTTTTAAAAAACAAAAAATACGCCATCGGGACTAAAGCGACCGCGCGTCAGGAAAATTAATCACAGGAGAATAGGCAGCAATTGGATCAAATGAGCTCGAGGGCATGGGAAGACCAATGCTTTACGGGTCTATCCTAAATTCGTATAATCTATATTATGGAACCAAATTGACCTATAGAAATGCTGAACCGGTCTAAGCTGAGAGTTTCAGCCCGTCATAAGCAACAATGACATTAGACGGCACAATCGCCGACAGCGCCGCATAATCCAGATCGACATGAAGATCCGTCAAGACAGCGCGTTTCGCGCCATAGCTTTCAACAAGCGCCAGCGCTTGCTCCACATTTAAATGAGTGCCATGGCGCTGATAGCGCAAGGCGTCAATGATCCAAAGATCCAGACCTTGAAGATAGACTTCGCTCTCGGGCGGAATCGCATGTAAATCTGGCGTATAGGCGATATTGCCAAAGCGAAAACCAAGCGCGTCCATATCGCCGTGATCCAATCGAAATGGCGTCGCGGTAATTGCGCCGCCAGGCCCATTAATCATTACCGACGACCCAGGATACAGCCGGTGCTCAACCATTAAGGGCGGATAAAAACTTCCAGGCGGCGTTTCAAAAATATAATCAAATTTATGAGACAATCTGAAAGACGTTGGCTCATCCATATAGGCGGGAATGCGCCGCCCATTCATAATCA
>Ga0194120_10011043_pt1 | contig 10966 bp, 7 predicted proteins | sample TA2MahCa65mmetaG_FD_148642 | JGI IMG/M metagenome (GOLD analysis project Ga0194120, IMG submission 148642) | Freshwater microbial communities from Lake Tanganyika, Tanzania - TA2015019 Mahale Deep Cast 65m | ecosystem: Environmental > Aquatic > Freshwater > Lake | place: Tanzania: Lake... | reverse complement strand
GCCGGCCACGGCATCATGCAGGTTGGAGCGTTGTCGCCGCGTCATAAGGCGATCTCGGCGCCCATGGTCGTGCGGCGGCTCGATGATCAGGCAGGGTCGGTGCTCGTGGATTCGACGGCCGCGTACACAGGTGTGGTGTCGTGCGTACGAAGCGTGGACTGGGATGCCAGCGGGCGTGTCAACATCGGTGACACCGCGACCTTCCGCGACGAGGTTCCCGCCGGCACCGAGGTCTATCGATTCCACACCGGTTCGGCGCTGCCACTGGAGATTTCCGGCGGCGGGACCTCGTGGCGGGTCGGCTGGGTGGGCGCCTCGATGTCCATCAGCGCTGACCGACCGATCGTCCTCGAACAGGCCGAATGGCCCGATGCTGTACTGCCAGGCAAGGTGCACCGAGTCATCACGATCCGCAGCGTTGAACCGCTGAAGTCAATGGCCATGACGAGTTCGCTCGAGGTGGCGGTTCGCTGATGTGCGCCGTGCCCGTGCGAGACCACTACCCTTGTGGACATGGACGACCACGCGGAGCTTGAGCAACTCATTCACGCCTTCGGTGCGCAGACTGGGACGATCCACTGGATCCGCGATGACGGGCTGCTCCATCTGGCCGCGTGCGTCGGGCAGTTTCCGCCGCCGGTGATGGACGCGATTCGCGTGATCCCCGTGGGGAAGGGGCTCGCAGGACTCGCTGCGGAACGACGATCGTGCGTGACGATCTGCAACCTGCAGACCGATGACAGCGGGCAGGCCCGTCCAGCAGCGCGCTCCACCGGCATGGAGGGCGCGATCACCGCACCATGCCTCGCGCCGGACGGGCGCGTGGTCGGCGTGATCGGTGTGGCCAACGCGCAGGCGCGCACCTTCACGGATGCTGAGCAGGCCGCCTTGATGGAGCACGGCCGAGCGCTCGCATCGCGTCGTGCGTGCAGGTCCGCATGATGGATGAGGCGGCCAAGCCGGTCCTGGTTCTCATGCTCGCTGGCGTCGATGTCTCGCCCAACGATGCATGGCTGCCCGTTCTTGGCTTCGCGCTCGCCGCCGGCGTGGTGAGCGCTCTGGCAACAGTGGCCGTCGAGCGATTCGGTGGACGGGTTGGTGGGATCTTGGGCACCGTGCCCACCACGATCATGCCGGCCACGATGGGGCTTTTCGCGACGCATCCGATGGGCGCTGATGGGACCGCCAGCGATGGATTTCTCCGTGCCGTTGCCGTCGTGCCTGCCGGCATGATGCTCAATGCTGCGTTCCTCGCAAGTTGGCGGGTGCTGCCGCGCTGGCTGCACGCGGACGATTCGAAGTCGACGCTCTGGCGTTGCGTGGCGGCCAGCCTTGCGGTCTGGGCGGTGCTGTCCTTGGCGTGGGTTGTCGGCATGCACGCGATGCAGCCCTCGACGGGTGTCCTGCTCGCCATCGGAGTCGGAACATTGCTGGCGACTGCAGCGCTTGGCATCGTGCTGTGTCGTCATGGCGTGCCGGCACCGAAGGGGACCAACCATGTGATGTGGCCGGTCCTTGTGGCGCGCGGCGTTGCGGCGGGCAGTGCGATCGCGATGGCGCTGGTCATCGCACAAGGTGGGCACGCGATCGCCGGTGGCATGGCAGTGACCTTCCCAGCGATCTTCTTGACGACGATCGTCGGGACCTGGCTCGCACAGGGCCGCGAAGTTCCCGTCGGCGCCGTCGGACCGATGGTGCTTGGGTCCTGCGCAGTGGGCTCCTACGCGATGCTCGCAGGAGTCCTCTATCCGCGGCTTGGACTCTGGATCGGGACGCCGGTGTGTTGGGTCCTGGCGGTGGGCTGCGTCAGCGTTCCTGCGGGTCTGTGGTTGCGCGCGCACAGCATGCGGGCCGATCAGGAGTGACGCGCTATCGTGCGTCAATGCCGCCGTGGATTCGATGGTCCTTGCACACCGTGGCCTTGACACTGCCGTGGATCGTGGCGATCTGGTTGGGAGCATCGTTGCCCGATCGATATCCGGTGCACTTCGACGGCGCTGGGACTCCCGATCGTTGGGCGGGTCCCGGTCACGGTGAGTGGTACATGTTGGCAGGGATCTCGTCGTTCGTTCAGTTCGTCTTGATCGGCGTCATGGCCCTGACACCCTTCTTCGCCGTTCGCGCACCTGACTACATCAATGTGCCCGCGAAGGCGTCGTTCGTGAAGTTGCAGCCAGCAGCGCGCGTGCGGTGCCTCGCGCCGATGTTCGATCTGCTCACGATGATCGCGCTGTTCATCTCGCTGCTCTTCGCGCGCATCTTCCACGGCACATGGCAGGTTGCCACGGGTGAGCGCACGACGCTCGCCCCGTGGGACGTCATCGTGTTGGTTACGCTGATCCTGGCAGCCACCGCGTGGCAGTCGATCGTGACCCGTCGTCGAATCTTGACCGAAGCCGCGCGTCAGCTGTGACCGGCTTGAACGACGGGTTGAGCGTTCTGTTCACCGCAGAGCACGACGAGCAGATTGCCCACCATGCGTGCGCGCTCAGCGCCGTCGAGCTTGGCCACACCACGATGTTCAAGCTGCGTCAGCGCCATCTCGACCATGCCGACGGCACCTTCGACAATCTTCTGTCGTGCCGCAATCACCGCTGAAGCCTGCTGCCGGCGCAGCATGGCGGCCGCGATCTCGGGCGCGTAGGCGAGACTGCTGATGCGGGCCTCGATCACCTCGACGCCTGCCTGCGCAAGCCGGACATGCAACTCGTCACGCAGGCGCGCACCGATCAGGTCGGTGTTGCCGCGAAGGCTCGGCGTGTCGTGATCGTCTGGGGCGTCGTAGTGGAACTGACTCGCGAGGTTGCGCAGGGCGCTCTCGGACTGGATCTCGACGAAGTCTTCGTAGTCGTCGACCGAGAAGATCGCTTGGGCCGTGTCGATCACCTGCCACACGACGACGGCAGCGATCTCGATCGGGTTGCCGTCGCGGTCGTTGACCTTGATCGGCATGCCTCGACTGCGCGCGGCCTTCACAAGCACCTTGCCGGTGGTGGGCTCAGTGACATCGGATCCCTTGCTGCTGCCAGTCTCGAAGGTGCGCACGCGCAGACTCACCTGCCGCTTGCCGCTGAAGGGATTCACCCAGTGAAAGCCGACCTTGCGCACGGTGCCGCGGTAGACGCCAAAGAAGGTGATGGCGCGGCTGGCGCCGGGCTGCACCGCGAAGTACCCCGCCCAGAGGATGAGCCAGAGGAACATGGACAGTGCGCCGACGATGATCGGGAGCAGATGAGGACTGTTGGCACCGCGAACGCCCGAGACGATCAGCGCGATGTTGATGCCCAGCATGATGAAGTGGAAGGGCATGATGGCCCAACCGCTCTTGGGCTGAAGTGCGTTCTCTCGGACCGAGGTGGCAGGCGTGTTGGACATGGTGGCCTCCTGATGGAGCCTCCATGGTACGAGACGCTCAGCAGCCGCCCCACGCTCCCAACATCAGGCCAAGGTCGGCCCCGTCGACGGAGCCGTCGTCGTTCAGGTCCGCCGCGCAGCCGCTGCACGCGCCCCATGCGCCGAGCAAGAACCCAAGGTCGGCGCCGTTGACCACGCCGTCCTGGGTCAGATCGGCGGTGCACAGTTGTGGCACACTCGTCGGATCGGCCGGATCGCTGCCCGCGTCGAGCTCGTCGCGATCGGCGAAGCCATCCAGGTCGCGGTCGTACCCGAGTCGGATGCCCGTGCCGTCAGGGACCGCGGTGAAGGTGATCTCGCTTCCGGGTGCGGCCATCGCGCGCAACTGAGCCGTGGTAGCGGACTCGACTGCGCGATCGGACTGCCATTCCGCGGTGCTCAGGAACATCCATCCCCGCGCTTGCCCGTTGATGTTGCCCTTGGCAATCAGGTCGATGTTGCCATTCGCGGCAAGGGAAGCCAGCGTGTCGAGCATCGCGAGCTGCGCGGGCGTTGCGGTCGCGAGCGACGTGAGCGTGACCTGTTGGCCGACCGCAGCGTGCGTATCGGTGGCCAGGCTGAACATGAACGCCTCCAGGTCGCGCCGCTGCTGCTGCCCGGTGGACCCCGAAGCGAAACTGAAGACGCCCAAGTTCAGGAAGTTGATCAGCGTGTCGAAGCCGCCGTCATGCGTGAAGGCGAAGCCGCGATTGTTGGTCTGGCTCGTCTTCAGGAAGCCCGTCTTCTCGTGCAGGTTCTGCAGCTGCGGGATCTTCATGCTCTGCGGCTCTTGCAGCAGGTTGGCGCTGATGACCACCCCGAGGCCGCCGGTTGGCAGCCGGTGGCAGACGGCGCAGTTGGTCGCCGCGCCGTCGACCTGAAGCGTGTTGAAGAGCGTCTGCCCGTTGGAGGGGTTGCCGCTGCCCGCAAGGCTGGTTTTCAAGGAGTTGTCGATGTTGCGGTTGGGGTTGGGCGGGAAGCGCATGGTGGCGACGAACTGCACGAACGCGGTCATCTCCGCTTGCGTGAGTTGGGTGTCGTCGCCGACGAGACCCACGAAGGCTCCGTTGAACGCCGGCAAGCCCTCGCGATCGCCGCGCCAGTGCAGGGGTTCTGCGCCGAAGATGCCCACGAGCGTCTGCGTGGTCATTGGTCCCTTCATCGGGTGCCAGTTGGCGCAGCCGCCTGCGAGACCGAAGTTGCAGTTCTGGTTGAAGGTCTTGACTGAGCCGCTTGGATCACCCAGGTCCCAGCCGATGAAGTCGAGCTTGCCGTCGATGTGGCAGCTTCCGCAGGATGCCTGACCAAGCCCGCTCGTGCGGTGCGTGTCGTACAGGAACGGACGACCCGCGCTGATGTCAACCGGCGTTGAATCGTGGAACGCCACGCGCGCCGTCTCGGTGCCGCCGCTCATGCTGACGCGGCTGATCGACCCGTCGAACTTGTTCATCACATAGAGCGCGCCGCGTGACTCATCGAGCGCAAGGCCCGTGGGGCCTTCACCGACCTCGATGCGAGCCTGCGGTACACCCGACGCGTTGATCTGCAGCACATTGTTCGATCCCATGCCGGCGACCCAGCCCGTGGTGCGTGCTGCGTTCCAGATGATCGCGCGCGGATCGCCGATGGACAAGTCACGCTGGGCTTGCGGCAGCGTGCCGGTGGTGTAGTTCAAGTGCGGATTCAGATCGACGATCGTCGGTGTGGTCGGGGCGGCCGGATCCACGCTCGCCATACGAACGCGGATGAAGGTGCCCTTCAAGAGCGGCTCGAAGCGCGTGAGATTGGTGGCTTCGGTGCCGACGACCGTAACGCGTCCGGAAGGACCGACATCGAGGGCCATGTTCGTCGTCATCAGCCCCTTGGCGTAGGTCGTCGCGAGCGTGCTCGCATTGATGATCGCCAAATCCTGGTCATGCAGTCCCCAGGTCACGGAGCTCGTCCAGTTTCCGTTGTTGTCGTCGCGCCAGGTTCCGTCGGCTTGCTTGCGCACGATGAGCCCACCGCGCGGCGCCGTTGGAAGCCCAGAAGTGAGCGGTGGATTGAATCCAGTGCCTGAGTTTGGCGGTGGATTTGGATCTCCGGCATACGGGTTCGCTGAACTCGACACGACGGCCTCGGAGAGCATGGTCGTGGCGTTGCCACTTTCGAAGATGGCGGCGTAGACGCGCGTGCCGTCGGTGGCGAGTGCGCGCGGGTCCTCGCCCTGAATCGAGAGCACGGTCGGGGAGGTCGCGAGGTTGGCCGGATCGAAGACGCGCACTTCGTTGAGCTGGCTCACGCTGACGAACGCGCGCAGCGGGGAGCCGGCGAAGACGACATCGCACGGTTCGTCGCCGGTCGAGAGCGTGGCGCGAACGCGGCGTGTCGGCAGGTCGATGATGCTGATCGTGTCCGAAAGATGATTGACGACCCACGCTTCTGTGTTGGACCGAGCACGGACGCTGACCGGATCCACGCCGACGGGCACGCTGCCCAGTCGGGCTGGTGTGGTGCCGGTGACATCGAAGAGCTCAAGCACGCCATCGGCAAGATTGACCGCAAGAAGCATGCTGCGGTCAGGCGTCAGATCGATCGGGTGAACATGGGGCGTCTCCCAGTTCCAGAACGATGCCGTTGTGGCACGCTGAGGCGGCTGGCTGCCGGCGCGCTCACGGGTCACGACCTGGTCGATCAGCGCCAGCACTTCCTTGCGGGAGAGGTCGTGCGCCGATCGGACCTTGGCCTGAACCGGTTCGGGAACGAGAACGGCGGTCGAGAGGGCGAGCGCACTACCCGCTGCCACGGCAAGTGGGAGCTTGGGCATGACTTCAAGGTAGCGCGGGTCCGCCAGACTCAAGCGAACGATGACCGGATTTCCTGCGATGACAGCATGTTGCGGTCGAACATCCGTTCTGGGTGGACGGGGGGGCGATCAGGTGTCACTCGAGCCAGCCGTGGCACCAGTCGGAGCGGCGGCCTTCGAGAAGGTGAATGACTTCCCGACATGGTCGACCACGATCGTGTCGCCCTCACCGAACGCGCCCTCAAGGAGTTTGCCTGCAAGCGGATTCTCGATGCGCTGCTGGATCACGCGCTTGAGCGGACGCGCGCCGAAGTGCGGGTCGTACCCCTCGCTGGCGAGCGCGGATTGCGCTTGCGGGGTGAGCGTGAGCGCCATGTGCCGCGATTCGAGCCGCTTGGCCAGATTGGCGACCTGGATTTCGACAATGCGGGCGATGTCGGAGCGCTTGAGCTGCTCGAAGATCACCGTCTCGTCGATGCGATTGATGAGCTCTGGTCGCAAGTGCTTCTTCAAGATCGTGCGCACATGTGCCTCGATGACCTCGTGGCGTTCACCCTTTTCCGTCATCTCGAGGATCGCCTGCGAGCCAAGGTTGCTCGTCATGACGATGATCGTGTTGCTGAAGTCGACGGTGCGGCCCTGGCCATCGGTCAGTCGGCCGTCGTCAAGCACTTGCAGGAGCACATTGCTTACATCGGGGTGAGCCTTCTCGAACTCATCGAAGAGCACAACGCTGTACGGGCGACGGCGCACGACCTCGGTCAGGCGTCCGCCTTCCTCGTATCCGACATAGCCGGGCGGTGCACCGATCAGGCGCGCCACGGAGTGCTGCTCCATAAACTCGCTCATGTCGATGCGCACCATGGCATCCTCGGTGTTGAAGAGGAGTGCGGCGAGTGCCTTGCAGAGTTCGGTCTTGCCGACCCCGGTCGGACCAAGGAAGAGGAACGAGCCGATCGGTCGATTGTCCTCGCCAAGTCCGGCGCGGTTGCGGCGTACGGCCTCGGCCACGGCGGTCACGGCTTCGTCCTGACCGACGACGCGGCGGTGCAGCTCGCCCTCCAGATGCATGAGCTTCTCGCGTTCGCCCTCGACCAAGCGCGAGACTGGAATGCCCGTCCAGCGCGCCACGACCGCGGCGATCGCCTCGGGGTCGACTTCTTCACGCACGAGTGAGCCGCCGGCGGCCATGCGCGAACGCAGCGTGCGCTCGGTCTCTGCCATGCGCTTTTCGAGGCCGGGGATCTCGCCGTACTGAATGCGCGCCGCATCGTCGAATCGGCCATTGCGCGTGGCGACCTCGAGTTCGGTGCGCTTGGCATCGATCTCGCGCTTGATGAGCTTGATCGCGTCCAGTTCCTTTTTCTCGGATTCCCATCGCGCGGTGAGCGCACGGTTGCGCTCTTGCTCGTTCGCGAGCTCTTGATCGACTTCGACGAGCCGGCGCTTGCTTGCATCATCCTTCTCGATCGTCAGCGCGGTCTTCTCGATCTCGAGTTGGGTGATGTGGCGGCGGATCTCGTCGATTTCGACGGGGACGCTGTCCTGCTCAATGCGCAGACGGCTGGCCGCTTCATCGAGAAGGTCGATCGCCTTGTCGGGCAGGAATCGGTCGGCGATGTAGCGATGGCTCAGGCTTGCCGCGGTGAGCAGCGCGCCATCCTGGATGCGCACGCCGTGATGCGACTCGTACTTTTCCTTCAGGCCGCGCAGGATCGCGATCGTGTCCTCGAGCGAAGGCTCGCCCACGAAGACCGGTTGGAAGCGGCGCTCGAACGCGGGGTCCTTCTCGACATGCTTGCGATACTCGCTCAGCGTTGTGGCGCCGATGCAGCGCAGCTCGCCGCGGGCGAGGGCAGGCTTGAGCAGATTGCCGGCGCTGGGCGACCCTTCGGTCTGTCCCGCTCCGACCATGGTGTGGAGTTCGTCAATGAAGAGGATGATGCGGCCCTCGGCGGCAGCGACCTCGCGCAAGACAGCCTTCAGTCGCTCTTCGAACTCGCCGCGGTACTTGGCACCTGCGAGGAGTGCACCGACATCGAGCGCCATGATGCGCGAACTGCGCATGGACTCCGGGCAGTCGCCGCTGACGATGCGCTGCGCGAGCCCCTCGACGATCGCGGTCTTGCCGACGCCAGGCTCGCCGATCAGGACTGGATTGTTCTTCGTGCGACGCGAAAGCACTTGCATGCAGCGACGCACTTCCTCGTCGCGACCGATCACGGGGTCCAGCTTGCCCGACTGGGCGCGCTCGGTCAGATCAATCGCGTACTTCTTCAGGGCCTCGAAGCTGCCTTCCGCTTCTTGATCGTTCACATTGGTCACGCCGCTGGACTTGCGAATGTCGGCCATGGCGCGCTCAAGATGTGCGCGCTGGACGCCACACGCAGCAAGCGCCTTGGCGGCTTCGCAGCGTTCGCCGGCGCAGGCGAGCAGAAGGTGCTCGCCCGTGGCGTACTGATCCTTCATGCGCGCGGCTTCACGGTCGGCACCCGAAAGCACAGACATGACATCGTTGCCTGCGGTCGGCTGCGCGCCCTGCACAGTGGGGATGCGCTTGAGTTCCGCCTCGACGACCTGCGCGATGCGTGTGGCATCGACGCCGGCCTTTGACAGGATCGCACACGCGGCGCCCTTGCGATCGGCCAGGAGCGCGGCGAGCACATGCAGTGAACTGAACTCGCCAGCGCGCTCGCGAGCGGCGCGCGATTGCGCTTCGACGATCGTCTGCTGGGCTGCGGTGGTGAATCGGTTCATGTCCATGGTGGTCTGGTGTCCTTGTGCCCTGGTTCAGGAGGCGACGACCCGTTACAAACGGCGTGCCAGTCCGCGACGGATCGGCGTCCGGAAACCGTTCTCCCGCGCGGCCCGGCCCGCCAAGGGGCTCAGCGGCGCAGGTCGGCAAGGCGCCGCACGGGAAAGCCAGGGGGGACGAGTTCCGGACGGTCGTTCAGCCACCCGACGAGCCAACGGAAGGCATCGACCAAGCGCGGTCCGGGACGGTTGAACATCTGGTTGCCGTCGACGAGGACCATCGCGTCGGGGTCGCCCGACATGACTGCCGGCAAGAGCCGCCACCATCGTTGCGAGGTCAGCGCACCGAGTTCACGCTCGATCCGGTCGAGCGCGAATCCGCACGGGCAGATCACGATGCGCTCAGGTGCAGCCTCAAGCAAGTCCTCGGCGCTGACGCGCCGGCTCTTCGTGCCGGGCTCGTTGAGGACATGCCGCGCACCGGCAGCGTTGATGAGGGCGGGCGTCCAGTGTCCGCCGACGAATGGCGGATCCATCCACTCAAGGAACAGCGTCGGTGGACCGGGGACGAACGGATTCACGAAATCGATGGCGGTCCAGTAGCCCTCGCGCAGTCGCACCATCGCAGCTTGCGCTTGGTCGGGCAGACCAACGGCATCGCCGACGGTCAGGAGATCGTCGAGCACCTGCCAGATCGTCGTCGGGTTCAGGCTGACGACGGTTGGCTTGGACTCCATCGTGGCAACAACGCCTCGCACCGTTGCAAGATCGATGCTGCACACATCGCACAAGTCCTGCGTCAGGATGAGGTCGGGCTTCAGCGCGCGAAGTCGATCCACATCGAGCGTGTAGAGCGACTGTCCGCTGCCGAGCGCGGCGCTGACTTGCGCATCGATCTCGGCACTCGTGGCGGCCTGGGTGCGCTGCCCGGTGAGCACCGGAAGGTGCTCGATTCCCGAGGGGAAGTCGCATTCGTGGCTTCTGCCAACGAGCAGGTGCTGGCCGCCGATGGCGCACAGCACTTCAGTGGCGCTGGGAAGCAGGCTGACGACGCGCATGGGCCGGGAAGCGTAGTCCTCATGAAGCTGCGGCGTGCGCGAGTGACCAGAGAACCTTGCTCGAATTCCCATACGGCGGTTGTTGGCATGGTGAATCCCCTTCATACTCCGTCGATGCTCGTCCACGCTTCGATCGCGCTCGTCGTTTCGTCACTCGGCACGCACGCCGACTTCACCGAGGTGAGGGGAGAGCGTGAGTTTTCCGGCGAACTCATCGTGCGGCCTTTGCAGTCGCTTGATGCTGCGGAGCGCGCCGCGGCGTTGAAGTGGATGGCCGCCTGGCCTGGGCATCGCAATGAGCGAACGGATGAATGGGTGATCGCCGTCGGCGTTGGTCCGATGGTGCCGGGCACCGCAGAGAACGCGGTGGCCGCCGAACTCATGGCGACTGGTCTCTTTCAATATGTCTGTCCGAATTGGACGGTCTACCCGTGCGCCGAGCCGAACGATCCACGCTTCGTCGAACAGTGGCACCACCCGATGATGCAAGCTCCCGCTGCGTGGGACCTCCACCGGGCCGACGCAGCCGGGGGCGTGATCATTGCCGTCACGGACACTGGCATCGTCACGCACGAAGATCTCCTCAACCGCGTTCCCGGCTTCAACAGCGTCAGCGATGTGGCCGAGGCAGATGGCGGCGTCATGGACGACATCCATGGCCACGGCACGCATGTGGCGGGTTGCGCGGCGGCGGCCGGCAACAACGGCGTGGGTGTGGTCGGCATGGGTTGGAGCTTTCGCATCATGCCGATTCGCGTGAGCGAGGCGCAGAGCGGCGGAGCGACCATGGGGAACCTGCTGGAGGGCGTGCAGTGGGCCGCGGAGCACGGCGCGAAGGTCATTTCGACCAGTTACTCGGGCATCGGGTACGCCCCGATCGAGACCACCGGCCAGTATGTGCGATCACTCGGCGCGAGCATGCTTTGGGCGGCGGGCAATTCCGCCACGGATCATGCAGGCTGGGATTTCCCCAGCG
>Ga0194120_10011042_pt1 | contig 10967 bp, 3 predicted proteins | sample TA2MahCa65mmetaG_FD_148642 | JGI IMG/M metagenome (GOLD analysis project Ga0194120, IMG submission 148642) | Freshwater microbial communities from Lake Tanganyika, Tanzania - TA2015019 Mahale Deep Cast 65m | ecosystem: Environmental > Aquatic > Freshwater > Lake | place: Tanzania: Lake... | reverse complement strand
CGTCCAGCTGCCGTCGGCGGCGCGGGCGACGGCGACCGCCGGGCCGGTCGCGACCACCTCGCGATCGGCCTGGCGAACCGGCACGCTGGCGAGGTGGACGGCCATCCGCCGCGGCGTCGACCACGCCGTCGCGCCCAGCGCGTCGACCGCGAGCGCAGTGGCGAGCTTGTCGGCCAGCCAAGCAGTCGCCGGACCGACCACTCCGGCCGGGATCTCCTCGCAGCCGATCTCGATCAGCAACGGCTCGGTGATCACGGACGCACCTCCGCCGCTGGCCGTGGCGCGGCGCGCTGGGCGGATCGCTTCGCGGCCTGCTCCGCCTCGGCGCGCTGCCTGTCGGCGGCCTCGGCCTGACGACGCGCCCACACGTCGAGCCACCGCGCGCGCTCGTCGGGTGCGCACAGGGGCAGCCCGAGGCGGTGACGCAGGGCCTCATAGCCCTGCGCGACCGTGCGCGCGAGGGTGCGGACCCGCCCGATGTATTTCTGCCGCTCGGCGACCGAGATCGCGCCGCGCGCGTCGAGCACGTTGAAGGCGTGGCTGGCCTTGCAGACGTAGTCGTAGGCGGGCAGGACCAGGTCCACGGCGCACAGATCGAGCGCGGCGCGCTCGAAGTCGTCGAACAGGCGAAGGTGCAGCGCGACGTCGGCGTGCTCGAAATTGTGGGCCGAGAATTGGACCTCGTCCTGGTGGTGGACCTCTCCGTAGGTGACGGCCCGCCCGTCGGGGCCGACCGCCCACACGAGGTCGTAGACGTTGTCGACGCCTTGCAGGTACATCGTCAGCCGCTCGAGGCCGTAGGTGATCTCGGCCGAGACCACCGGCAAGTCGAGGCCGCCGCACTGCTGGAAGTAGGTGAACTGGGTCACCTCCATCCCGTCGAGCCACACCTCCCAGCCGAGACCCCAGGCCCCCAAGGTCGGGGACTCCCAATCGTCTTCGACGAGGCGGATGTCGTGGTCGAGCGGGCCGACGCCGATCGCGCGCAGCGAGTCGAGGTACTGGTCGATCACGTCGGCCGGCGACGGCTTGAGGATGACTTGGAACTGATAGTAGTGCTGGAGGCGGTTCGGGTTGTCGCCGTAGCGACCGTCGGTCGGTCGGCGCGACGGCTCGACATAGGCGGCCCGCCACGGCTCGGGCCCGATCGCGCGCAGAAAGGTCGCCGGGTTGAACGTGCCGGCGCCCTTCTCGAGGTCGCGCGGCTGGACGACGAGGCAGCCGCGCGCCGCCCAGAAGGCGTGCAAGCGGGCGATCACCTCTTGGAACGTCGGCGGGTTGGGCATGCGCTTTGGCGAGGGCAGGCCCGGTCAGCGGGCCGAAGGGCGGAACAGACTAGCACGCAGCAGCGGGACCGTCCAACCCGAGCGGCGGCTCCGACAGGGCGATCGCAACGACGGGTTCGCCGGGCAAGAAGCCTAGTTCCGTGGATCCACCATTTGTTCAAGTCCATGGGATCACGACAAACTCGGCAACGGGCGCGCCGCCGAGGGGCTGGCGCTGGCCCGGGTCCTGCTTCCGCGGGGAGGCGGTCCCGCCTTGGAGGCACCGTGCCGATCCTTGCACTGGACTTCGATCCCCGCCGCCCGGCTCCACCTCGGCCGCGGCGAAGTTTGTAAAGATATGTAAGGTTCGCGTGATCGCTGCGGGCAAACGTGGGATGCTCCTCACACCACCCGTCGCCGGTCGCACGGGCGGGCACGATCGCGCAGCGGATGGAGTGAGAAGGCGTCGGAGCCAGCTGGGGTGGAGAGGACGGGCGCTGCGGTCGCGTTCGGCGTCGGTCGGGCGGTGTCGCCGCCCAGCCCACCGGCACGTCCCGCAGATAGGTGCTCGATTTGGGTCACCATTCACGGGAGGAATCCATGAATGACAACAAGCGATGGGCGTTGGGTGGCGTGCTGATCGGCGCGCTGATCGGGTGCGCGGAGCCGGTCTGCGGCGACAAGGAGGTCGCCGAGAGCGAGCAGTGCGACGACGGCAACAAGGACGACACCGACGGCTGCCTCAGCACCTGCATGACCGCCCGTTGCGGCGACGGCAAGGTGAGGGCCAAGATCGAGGCCTGCGACGACGGCAACACCGACAACAACGACGACTGCACCAACATCTGCCAGCCCAAGCAGTGCGGTGATGGCTTCGTCCAGCCCGGCGAGGAGTGCGAGGACAAGAACCTCGACAACAACGACCTGTGCCTGTCCAACTGCAAGCTCGCCCGCTGCGGCGACGGGCAGGTCCGGGTCGGCGTCGAGGCCTGCGACGACGGCAACGCAGTCAACGAGGACGCCTGCACCAACGCCTGCAAGCCGCAGAGCTGCGGCGACGGCTTCGTCCAGCCTGGCGAGGCCTGCGACGACGGCAACACCAGCAACGCCGACCTGTGCCTGACGACCTGCGTCGGTTCGAGCTGCGGTGACGGCACGGTCAACGTGTCAGGCGGCGCGACCGAGGCCTGCGACGACGGCAACAAGAACCCGTACGACACCTGCACCAACGACTGCAAGGTCGCGGTGTGCGGTGACGGCATCGTGCGCCAGGGCGTCGAGGCCTGCGACGACGGCAACAAGGACGACACCGACGGCTGCACGAGCGCCTGCAAGCTGCCGACCTGTGGCGACGGTTTCGTCCAGAAGGGCGAGGCCTGCGACGACGCCAACCAGAGCAACCAGGACGCTTGCCTCAACACCTGCGTCAAGGCCACCTGCGGCGACGGCTTCGTCCAACTGTCCGGCGGCGCGACCGAGCAGTGCGACGACGGCAACCTGCTCGGCACCGACGCCTGCACGCCGCAGTGCAAGCCCAACGTGTGCGGCGACGGCTTCCTGTTGGCCGGCATCGAGGCTTGCGACGACGGCAACAAGGACGACAGCGACGCCTGCACCGGCCTGTGCAAGGTGCCGACCTGCGGCGACGGCTTCGTCCAGAAGGGCGAGGAGTGCGACGACGGCAACTTCAGCAACGGAGACGCCTGCCTGACCACCTGCCTCAAGGCCACCTGCGGCGACGGCTTCGTCCTCGTCGGCAGCGAGGAGTGCGACGACGCCAACGCCAACAACAACGACGCCTGCATCAACACGTGCAAGAAGGCCCTGTGCGGCGACGGGTTCGTGCGCTCGGGTGTCGAGCAGTGCGATGACGGCAACACCAAGGACGGCGACGCCTGCACCGCGGCCTGCATGCTCGCGAAGTGCGGCAACGGCATCGTCGAGCCGGGCGAGGCGTGTGACGACGGCAACCTCGCCAACGGCGACGCTTGCCTCGCGACCTGCATCAAGGCCAGCTGCGGCGACGGCTTCGTCCAGGTCGGCGGTGGCGCCACCGAGCTGTGCGACGACGGCAACAAGGACGACAGCGACTCGTGCACCAGCGCGTGCAAGAAGAACGTCTGCGGCGACGGTGCGGTGTTCAAGGGCGTCGAGGCGTGCGACGACGGCAACCAGGTCGACACCGACGCCTGTCTGACCACGTGCAAGGTCGCCAGCTGCGGCGACGGCTTCGTCCAGGCCGGCGAGGCGTGCGACGACGGCAACAAGGCCGACAACGACGCGTGCCTGAGCTCATGCGTCGCGGCGACCTGCGGCGACGGCGTGGTCTACAGCGGCAAGGAGGCGTGCGACGACGGCAACAAGAACGACGGTGACGCCTGCCTGGGCAGCTGCGACAAAAACGTCTGCGGCGACGGCAAGGTGCTCGTCGGCGTCGAGGCGTGCGACGACGGCAACAAGGTCGACAGCGACGGCTGCACCGGCAAGTGCGCCCTCGGCACCTGCGGCGATGGCGTCGTCCAGACCGGCGAGGCCTGCGACGACGGCAACCTGAGCAACAACGACGGCTGCCTGACGACCTGCCAGAAGTCGTTCTGCGGTGACGGCCACCTCCTGGTCGGCGCCGAAGAGTGCGATGACGGCAACGCCGCCTCCAACGACAGCTGCGTCGACGGCTGCAAGAAGGCGAAGTGCGGCGATGGCTTCGTCCAACAGGGCGCCGAGGCGTGCGACGACGCCAACACCGACAACGGCGACGCCTGCCTCAACAGCTGCGTCAAGGCCAAGTGCGGCGACGGCGTCGTCCAGACCGGCGCCGAGGCGTGCGACGACGGCAACAGCGCCAACGGCGACGCCTGCCTCAACAGCTGCGTCAAGGCCAGCTGCGGCGACGGCTTCGTCCAGCAGGGCGTCGAGGCCTGCGACGACGGCAACGCCAACAACAACGACAGCTGCGTCGCCGGCTGCAAGGTCGCCTCGTGCGGTGACAGCTTCGTGCTGCTCGGCGCCGAGCAGTGCGACGACGGCAACACCAAGGACGACGACAGCTGCACCAAGGCCTGCAAGAACAACGTCTGCGGCGACGGCATCGTGCTGACCGGCAAGGAGGCGTGCGACGACGGCAACGCCGCCAGCGACGACACCTGCCTGCCCGGCTGCATCGCCGCCAAGTGCGGTGACGGCATCCTGCAGACCGGCGTCGAGGCCTGCGACGACGGCAACCTGATCAACGGCGACTTCTGCACCGACGCCTGCGGGTTCGAGTGCAAGGCCGGAAGCGCCCAGAAGCAGGTCGGCGCGGCGTGCTGGATGCTGTTCCAGACCCCGGCGACCTGGGGGCAGGCCGCCGGCGCGTGCGCGGTGATGGGCGGCCACCTCGCGGCGATCCAGACGAGCGGCGAGGCGGCGATGCTCAACTCGCTCATCGGCACCGGCCAGGCCTGGATCGGCCTGACCGACCAGCAGAGCGAGGGTCAGTTCCTGTGGGTCATCACCGCCAGCTCGTTCCTGACCCCGGTCTTCAACGGCTTCGCCAGCGGCCAGCCCGACAACCAGCCCTTCGACGCCGCCGACTGCGTGCGGGCGGCGAGCGGTGGCTGGACGGACGAGGTCTGCACCTCGACCTTGCCCTACGTGTGCGTCCACAAGCCGTGAGGTTGACCGTGGAAGGCATCGCTCGACCGGCGCGCACGACCCTCGCGTGGCGTCGCGCCGCCACCGCCGCGCTGTTGGCGAGCGCCGCCCTGTCCGCTTGCGACGACGGGACCAGGTCGATCACCCCGCCGACCTGTGGCGATGGTCGGGTCGATCCGGGCGAGGCCTGCGACGATGGCAACCTCGTCGATCGCGACGACTGCCGCGCCGACTGCCGGGCCGCCGTGTGCGGCGACGGCGTGCCCAACGTGCTCGGCAAGAAGGTCGAGGCGTGCGACGACGGCAACCCGCTCGACACCGACAGCTGCACAACGCAGTGCAAGCCCGCGGTGTGCGGCGACGGCGTGCGCTTCCAGGCCCTCGAGGCCTGCGACGACGGCAACGGCGACGACAGCGACGGCTGCACCTCGGCGTGCAAGCTGGCGACCTGCGGCGACGGCATCCAGCAGGCGGGCGAGCAGTGCGACGACGGCAACGCGTCGGCCGCCGATGCGTGTCTGCCGACCTGCGTGGCCGCCACCTGCGGTGACGGCGTCGTTCGCGCCGGCAGCGAAGCGTGCGACGACGGCAACAGCGTGGACGGCGACGCCTGCCTGAACTCGTGCCAGCTTCCGGCCTGCGGCGACGGCGTGATCTGGGAGGGCGTCGAGGCCTGCGACGACGGCAACAAGGTCGACGGCGACGGCTGCTCCAACGCCTGCGCGCTGGCGACGTGCGGCGACGGCATCGTCCAGAAGGGAGAGCAGTGCGACGACGGCAACCAGGACGATCACGACGGCTGCCGGGTGAACTGCATCGTCGCTCACTGCGGTGACGGCGTGGTCCAGGCCGGCAAGGAGGTGTGCGACGACGGCAACCTGTCGGCCGCCGACGCCTGCAGCCCGGCCTGCAAGCCGAGCGCCTGCGGCGACGGCGTGGTGTGGGTGGGCGTCGAGGCCTGCGACGACGGCAACAGCGCCGACGGTGACGGTTGCACGAGCGCTTGCGCGCTGCCGAGCTGCGGCGACGGGGCGACCCAGAAGGGCGAGGCCTGCGACGACGGCAATCCGAGCAACCTCGACGGCTGCACGACGCTGTGCCAGGCCGCGGTGTGCGGCGACGGCTTCGTCCAGCAAGGCGTCGAGGCCTGCGACGACGGCAACGGCGACGACGGCGACGCCTGCAAGCCGGACTGCACCTTCAACGTGTGCGGCGACGGCAAGGTGTTCGTCGGCGTCGAGGCGTGCGACGACGGCAACAAGGTCAGTGGCGACGCCTGTACGGCCTCCTGCGCGCTGCCGTCCTGTGGCGACGGTGTCGTCCAGCCGCCCGAGGTCTGCGACGACGGCAACACCGCGCAGAGCGACGCGTGCCTGTCCAGTTGCGTCGCGGCGAGCTGCGGCGACGGGGTGGTCCAGATCTCCGGCGCCGCCACCGAGGCCTGCGACGACGGCAATACCGTCAACCAGGACGCCTGCACCGCGGCGTGCAAGCCCAATGTGTGCGGCGACGGCCTTCTGTGGATCGGCGTCGAGCAGTGCGACGACGGCAACCTCGCTGCCGGCGACGGCTGCAGTCCGGGTTGCACGCTGCCCCAGTGCGGCGATGGCGTGGTCCAGGCCGGCGAACAGTGCGACGACGGCAACGCGAGCGACCAGGACGCGTGCCTGTCGAGCTGCCAGAAGGCCAGCTGCGGCGACGGCAAGGTCCAGCTCAGCGGCGGCGCGAGCGAGACCTGCGACGACGGCAACAGCAACGACCACGATGGCTGCAAGAGCGACTGCACGGCGGCGTTGTGCGGCGACGGCGTGGTGTGGGCCGGCAAGGAGGCCTGCGACGACGGCAACACGTCGAACAGCGACGGCTGCACGACCGCGTGCAAGCTGCCGACCTGCGGCGATGGCGTCGTCCAGGTGGGCGAAGGGTGCGACGACGGCAACCAGATCGGCAGCGACGGCTGCCTGCCGGTGTGCGTCAAGGCCAGCTGCGGCGACGGCTTCGTCCAGGCGTCGGGCGGCGCCACCGAGGCGTGCGACGACGGCAACGCGGTCGCCACCGACGGCTGCAAGAACGACTGCAGCGCCAACGTGTGCGGCGACGGCGCGCAGAATCTGGGAGTCGAGGCCTGCGACGACGGCAACGCGGTCGACAACGACGGCTGCAGCACCGCCTGCCAATTGCCGGCGTGCGGCGACGGCAAGGTGCAGGCCGGCGAGCAGTGCGACGACGGCAACCTGTGGAGCAACGACGCCTGCCTCGCCTCGTGCGCCAAGGCGACCTGCGGCGACGGCTTCGTGCAGACCGGCGTCGAGGCCTGCGACGACGGCAACCACGACGCCGGCGACGGCTGCGGCCCTGGCTGCCTGCCCGAGACGTGCGGCAACGGCGCGCTCGACCCCGGCGAGCAGTGCGACGACGGCAACGCCATCGGCACCGATCAGTGCCTGCCGACCTGCGTTCCTGCCAGCTGCGGCGACGGCTTCGTCCAGGCCGGCGAGCAGTGCGACGACGGCAACCTGGTCTCGCTCGACGCCTGCACCGCCCAGTGCAAGGGCAACGCCTGCGGCGACGGCCTGCTGTGGGTCGGCAAGGAGGCCTGCGACGACGGCAACCTGCAGAGCAACGACGCCTGCAAGGCCGACTGCACCGTCAACGTCTGTGGCGACGGCGCGGTCCACAAGGCCAAGGAGCAGTGCGACGACGCCAACGGCGACAACACCGACGGCTGCCTCATCGACTGCACGATCTTCACCACCTGCGGCGGCTACGTGTCGGCGGTCAAGCCGGCGGCGGCTTGCCAGGGCGCGGCCCCCGCCGAGCTGACGATCAACGGCCAGGGCTTCATCGTGCTCGGCGCCGACAAGCCCACCGTGACCATCGCCGGCAAGGCCGCCGCGGTCACAGGCCTCGATCAGTGCGCGGCGGTCGCGTTCGGCACCGCGAAGCAGTGCAGCCGGCTCAAGGTCGCCACACCGGCGGGCCTCGCGATCGGCGTGCACAAGGTCGTGGTGAAGAACCCCAAGGGCAGCGACTGTCCGATGGAGGCCACCTTCGCCATCGTGCCGCCGCCCAAGGTCACGTCCGTCAAGCCCACCTTCACCTGCGCGGGCGCCGTGACGCTCGACATCACTGGCGAAAACTTCGCGCCCGGGCTGACGGTCAAGCTCGGCAGCGCCGAGGCCTCGTCGGTGCTGGTCGACAGCGCGACCCACCTGATGGCCGGCTGGGCCGACGTCGCGGCGGGCAGCTACGGCGTCAGCGTCTACGCCGGCGCTCCGACCTGCGGCCAGACGGTATCCAGCGCGGTGACCGTGGTCGCCAAGCCGGTGTCGCTGTTCGCCGACCCGCCGGTGGTGTGGCAACCGATGGCGTTGCCGGTCAAGGTGTGGGGTTCAGGCTGGGGCGATGGCACCTCAACCAAGCCCCAACCGATCAAGGTCGGCGCGCGTCTGCAGAGTGGCGGCCCCCTCCTCAACCTCGTGTTCACCTTCAAGCCAGCCTCGCCGCAGACCCTCACGGTCGATTGGCCGGCCGACCTCGCGCCCGGTGCCTACGAGATCGTCATCGCGGACAACCTCGGCTGCAGCGTCACGCTGTCCGACGCGGTCCTGGTGACCAAGGACGCGAGCGTGGTGCTGGCGACCATCGACCCGCCGTTCCTCCAGGCTGGCACCTCCGTCACCGCGGTGCTGCGCCCCAAGGCGGGCACGTCGCTGCAGGTGGGCACGTCGATCTACTTCCGCAATGCGGCCGGCACCGTCATCGTCCAGGCCAGGTCGGTGGGCGTGAACGGCGATGGCACGGCGTCGCTGCTGGTGCCGACCTCGTTGACGGCAGGCAAGTGGGACATCATCGCGGTGCAACCCGACGGCAAGGTCGGCGTGATGCTCGCCGGGCTGACCGTGACCGTCAACGCGCCGCCGTCGATCGACACCATCGCCCCGGGCTCGATCCCGGCGACGGGAGCGACCATCAAGGTGCTCGGTTCCGGCTTCGCCGCCGACGCCAAGGTGACCTTGGCGTGCAAGTCCGCGGCGGGCGCCGACGTGCCGACCACCGCCGCGACGGGCGGCGCCACCCCGACCCAGCTGACCTTCTCGGTCGCCGCGGCGACGTCCCAGACGGCCTGCGTCGTGCGCGTGACCAACCCCGCCGACGGTACCTGGGACGAGTTCTCGGCGCTTGGCGTCACCAACGGCGCCGAGAACATCGAGAACTTCGCGCTCGCGACAGGTTCGCTCAACGTCGCGCGCAAGCACCTTGGGCTCGCCGCCCTGCGGCTGGGCCGCAACGGTCGCTACCTCTACGCGGTCGGCGGCGAGGGCGCGAGCGGCATCCTGTCCAGCGTTGAGGTCGCCGACGTCGATGCCTACGGCGCGACCAGCGCCTGGCGCACCTTGCCCACCGCCCTGCCGCATGGGTGGTCGCGCGGCGGCATCACCACGGTCGGTCGGGCGATCTTTGTCACCGGCGGGCGCAAGTCTGCTTCCGGTCCCATGATGTTCAGCGCGGTGGCCCACGTCCTCGATCCGACCGACGCACCGCAGTTCACGGACGCCGCGGTGACTGTGGGCCAGACCGGCGTCGCTGAGGGGCTGTGGAGCTACCGCGTCGCAGCCCGCTCCGCCCCCGGTACCTTCAACCCGAACGGGCTGTCGCTGCCGTCCGAGCCGATGTCGATCCGGGTGCCGAAAGCCCTCAAGCTCGCGGTCGGGCTCAGTTGGGCGCCGGTGGCCGGGGCGGCGTCGTATGTCGTCTACCGCACTGCGACCGCCGGCAAGGCGGCTGGCAGCGAGCAGGTCATCGGCGAGGTCACGGGGACCAGCTTCACGGACACCGGGTTGCCGGCCAGCGGCGACACCCCTCGCCGGATGGGCGACCTCACCGAGTGGTTGTACCCCTTGGACATCGACTGGATCGCTCGCGAGGAGGTCAGCCTCATCGCCGCTCCCGATCCAGTCCAGTCCAACGTCCACTACCTTTACGTCATGGGCGGCGTCGCAGCGAACGGCACGCTGTACAAAGAGGTGTACCGCAAGACCGTCCTATTGACCGCGGCCGGCAAGGTCAAAGGGGTCATTGGTAGCCCCCCGGAGGTCCTGCCGCTTGGCGTCGGCCGAGTCGGCGCCGTGGCGTTCAGGGTCGACCAACAGGTCACCAACCGCCTCGCCAACTCCACCGACACCTGGTTGTACCTGGGGCCGGGTCGCACCGCCCAGGGTGCGGCGGTCAACGAGCTGTCGGCGGCGATGGTCACCGCCGGCGGCAATCTCAGCGCCGGCGCTGGCGCCACGGCCTGGCAGAGCACCTCCAAGACCTTCAACGGCCGATGGAACTACGGCGGCGTCGCGATCGCCAACCAGCTGTTCGCGTTCGGCGGCGAGGGTGGCGTCGCCAGCAAGAGCGTCGTCTCGGGTCAGCTGTGCGGGCCGGGGAACAAGCAGTGCGCCAACCCGCCAGGAGTGACCAACTTCAATTCGACCGGCAGCACCATGGCCGTCGAGCGCGCGGCGTTCGGCATGTGCACGCTGGCCGGGCGGACCTTCGCTGTCGGCGGCCAGGACGCCGCCGGCAAGCCGCTCGCCAGCGTCGAATCCACCCTGTGGTAGGGCCGCCGCCCTGGCGGACGCCGCGACGGGCTCGTGCGCGACGCCCGACCTCGCACGGGGCGGCCGGCCGGCCGCAAGCCGTGCCCTGAGCGCCGGAACGTTCATCGCCGAGTTCCGTGTCATCCCATGGACTTGAACAAATGGTGGATCGGTGCAAGGAGCGGTGGTCACCGCCGCGACGGGCGGGGTTGCCTCGCCGCGGAAGCAGGGGCCTGGCCAGGGCCACGCCCTGCGCGTCGCGCCCACGCGCCGGCACGTCCATCATCGAGTTCCGTGTCATCCCATGGACTTGAACAAATGGTGGATCGGTGCGAGGGGCGGTGGTCACCGCCCCGACCGACGGGGTTGCCTCGCCGTGGAAGCAGGGGCCTGGCCAGGGCCACGCCCTGCGCGTCGCGCCCACGCGCCGGCACGTCCATCATCGAGTTCCGTGTCATCCCATGGACTTGAACAAATGGTG
>Ga0194120_10011041_pt1 | contig 10967 bp, 7 predicted proteins | sample TA2MahCa65mmetaG_FD_148642 | JGI IMG/M metagenome (GOLD analysis project Ga0194120, IMG submission 148642) | Freshwater microbial communities from Lake Tanganyika, Tanzania - TA2015019 Mahale Deep Cast 65m | ecosystem: Environmental > Aquatic > Freshwater > Lake | place: Tanzania: Lake... | reverse complement strand
GCGCGCCGGCCCGGGTGCCGCGCATGGCCCATGCCTCGCCGGCCACGCGCCGCGGGCTGATCGCCGCGGCTCCGCTTGGTGGGGCTCCGCCCGCTGTGGTGCAATCGTGGCCATGAGCAAGTCGGATCACGTCCCCGCCGGCGGCAGGACCCGCACCGAGTCGGACACCATGGGCGCGCTGCAGGTGCCCGCCGACCGCTACTGGGGCTGCCAGACGCAGCGCAGCCTGCAGAACTTCAAGGTCGGCGACGAGCGCTTCACGCGCCCGTTGATCGGCGCGCTGGGCGTGCTCAAGCACGCGGCGGCGACGGTCAACGCCGACCTCGGGCTGCTGCCGCGCGACAAGGCCGATCTCATCTGCCAGGCGTCGCAGGAGCTCATCGACGGCCGGCTCGACGAGCACTTCCCGCTGGTGGTCTACCAGACCGGCAGCGGCACGCAGACCAACATGAACGCCAACGAGGTCATCGCCAACCGCGCGATCGAGCTGGCGGGCGGCGAGCTGGGCAGCAAGTCGCCCGTGCACCCCAACGACGACGTCAACAAGTCCCAGAGCAGCAACGACACCTTCCCCACCGCCATGAGCATCGCGGCGGCCACCGAGGTGCACGGCAAGCTGCTGCCGGCCGTGCGCGGGCTGCGCGACACGCTGGCCGGCCGGGCGCAGGCCTTCGCCGACGTGGTCAAGATCGGGCGCACGCACCTGATGGACGCCACGCCGCTGACGCTGGGCCAGGAGATCTCGGGCTGGGTCAGCCAGCTCGACCACGCGCTGCAGCACATCGAGGACACGCTGCCGCACGTGCAGGAGCTGGCCATCGGCGGCACGGCCGTGGGCACGGGCCTCAACACGCACCCCGAGTACGCCGGGCGCGTGGCGCGGCGCATCGCCGAGATGACCGGCCTGCCCTTCACCTCGGCGCCCAGCAAGTTCGAGGCGCTGGCGGCGCACGACGGGCTGGTGGCGCTCTCGGGCGCGCTGCGCGGCCTGGCCGTGGCGCTGCTCAAGATCGCCAACGACGTGCGCTGGCTGGCCAGCGGGCCGCGCAGCGGACTCGGGGAGATCCGCATCCCCGAGAACGAGCCGGGCTCGTCGATCATGCCGGGCAAGGTCAACCCCACGCAGTGCGAGTCGCTCACCATGGTGTGCGCCGCGGTCCTGGGCTACGACGCCACGGTGGCCTTCGCCGGCAGCCAGGGCAACTTCGAGCTCAACGTCTACAAGCCGGTGATGATCCACCACGTGCTCAAGGGCATCCGCCTGCTCTCGGACGGCTGCCGCAGCTTCGACCGCCACTGCGCCGCCGGCCTGCAGCCCGACCACCAGCGCATCGACGAGCTGCTGCGCCGCTCGCTCATGCTGGTCACCGCGCTCAACACGCACATCGGCTACGACAAGGCCGCGGCCATCGCCAAGAAGGCCCACAAGGAGGGCACGACGCTCAAGCAGGCGGCCCTCGCGCTGGGCTACGTGAGCGAGGCCGACTTCGACCGCTGGGTCGACCCGAGGAAGATGGTCGGCCCGGGCGGCACGTCGCTCTCGGGCGGCTGAGCGCGGATCACTCCGGGTCGAACGGGAGCCTGCCGGGCTTCACGCCGTGCCCGGTGCCGCGCCGCGCGGCGGAACCGACACCAGCCACAGGCCCGCCAGCACGCAGGCCGCCGTCAGGCCCTCGCGCCAGCCGGGACGTTCGCCGAGGAGCACGATGCCCAGCACCGCCGCCACGAAGGGCTGCAGCATGACCCAGGCCGCGGTCGTGCTGGCGTGCGTGCGCGCCAGCACGACGGTGTTGAGCAGGTAGGCCAGCACCGTCGGGAAGAGCAGGATGCCCAGCAGCGCCGCCCAGTGCGGCGCGCGCGCCTCGGGTGGCACCCAGGCCACGTCCAGCGCCAACCACGGGACGGTCAGCAGGCCGAAGACGAACAGCCACGCGACGACCACCAGCTGCGGCAGCCGCGCGAGCACGCCCTTGGCCAGCACGAGGTAGAAGCTGTAGCTGATGGCGTTGACCACGATGAACACGTCGCCCAGCAGCGTCGAGCCACCCACCTGCGCGCCCCGCAGCAGGAACAGCAGCAGCACGCCGGTCACGGCCAGGCCCATGCCCAGTTGCCGCCGCCGCGTGGGCCGCTCGCGCCCCAGCACCACGGCGATGGCCGTGGTGGCCACCGGGATGACCGTGATGAGCAGGCCCGCGTTGACGGTGGTCGTGCGCTTGAGCCCCTCCAGGAACAGCAGCTGGTTGACGATGACGCCCAGCAGCGCGAGCCCGAACAGCCGCGCCAGGTCCGCGCGGACCGGCCAGGCCGCACGCCCGTGGCGCCAGCACGCCAGGCCCATGAGCACGCCGCTGCCGGCCGCGAGGCGCCAGACGAGCACGCCGCGCGGCGTGAAGGCGTCCATCGCCACCTTCCCGAGGAAGGGGAAGACGCCGAAGCACAGCTGAACGCAGAGGAGCAGGCGTCGGGTGGGTGCGTCCATCGGCTCGGCCGGGGTTTGGCCGCCCGTTGTAGCTCAGTCGCGAGCGCGATCCATGCGGCGCCCGGACGCCGTCAGCGCGCCACCTGCGCCGAGCTCTGCACCAGCCCCACGTAGCGCCGGAAGCGCTGCAGCAGCAGTTGCGGCCGGCGGAACTCGCGCAGCAGCCGCGCCGGGCGCATGTAGAAGCGCCGGTAGGCCTGGCGGATGGCCCGGCTGACCTGCTCGTCGGTCATGGCCTGCGCCACGCCCACGGGCGTGGTGCCGCTGAAGCGGCTGTAGTCGAAGTCCTCCTCGCGCCCGGCGCGCGACTCCTTGTAGAGCCTGGTGTCCGGGTAGGGCGTCACGGCCGTGAACTGCACCGTGTCGGGGTCCAGGAAGACCGCCAGGTCCATGGTCTGGCGCGCCTGGCTGGGCGTCTCCTCGGGGAAGCCGATCATGAAGAAGCCGCGCGTGGCGATGCCGTGCCTCCGGCAGGCGTCCACCACCGTGCGCGCGTGCTGCCAGTCCTTGATCTTGCCGCGGCTGTACTTGCGCTGCAGTTCCTCGTTGCCCGACTCGACGCCGAAGGACACCGACACGCAGCCGGCGCGGGCCATGGCGGCCAGCAGCTCCCCGTCCAGGGTCTTGATGGCCGTCTCGCACTGCCAGCGCAGCGGCAGGCGCGCGGCCTCCAGCAGCGCGCACAGCTCCAGCGTGCGCTCGCGCGAGCCGGCGAACAGCGGGTCGCGGAACACGACGTTGCGCACGCCGTGCTTCTCGACGATCTCGCGCAGCTCGGCCAGCACGCTGGCCGCCGACCGCCCGCGCCACGGGATGCCCTGGGCCACCACGTAGCCGCAGTAGGTGCAGTTGATCGGGCAGCCGCGCGAGGAGGCCACGGTCTGCACCGGCCCCTCCATGGTGGGGATGCGGTAGGGCTCCCTGGGCAGCAGGTGGCGCGCCGGGAAGGGCAGCGCGTCCAGCTCGGGGCCCTTGAGCAGCGGGCGGTCGGGGTTGCTGGCGATCGACTCGCCGCGGCGCACGGTGAGGCCCGCGACGGCCAGCGGGTCGCGGCCGGCGCCCAGCTCGCGCAGCATCTCGGCCACGGTGTGCTCGGGCTCGCCGCGCACGACGGCGTCCACGCGGCTGCCGTGCATGGCCAGATCGGGCACCTTGCTGCCCTGGCTGCCGGTGATGAACGTCAGCGTGCGCGGCGCCACGGCCTTGATGCGGTCGACCAGCTTCAGGTCCAGCTCGATGGTCGCGCTGCTGGTGGCCAGCCCCACCACCGCCGGCGGCGGGTCGCCCAGCTGCGCCAGCACCGCGTCCGGCTGCAGGCCCAGCGCCTCGGCGTCCACGATGCGCACGCGGTGACCGTCGCGCTCGAGCACGGCCGCCACGTACAGCAGGTCCAGCGGCGGATAGCAGAGCCCGTCGCCCACGATCATGCCGAAGCCGCCCATCAGCCCGCGGCTGACGCGCTGGGCGGGTGGCGGCGGCGGGTTGATGAGCAGCACGTCCATGGCCGGGCCGAATCCTATCACCGACCCTGCCGGCTGGCCGGCCCCTTTCGACGCCGCGCAAACCGCGCTTGAACGACGCAAGTCCCCGCTGACGCGTCAGTTGGCGGCGCGGCGCGCGACCGGCAGCCGATCCAGCAGCCGCACCCTCGCCGCCACACCCGGGAGTCCAACGTGTTGTCCATCCACGATTCGGATGCGCGTGCCCTGCGCCAACGCCGCCGGCCCGCGGCCAGCCAGGCTGCCGCCCGGCTGGTCCTGGTGACCGTGCCCGCCCTGTTGCTGCTGCTCGCCGGATTGGCCGCCGTGCCGACGCCGGACGCGGACGGACGCGGCGCTGGCGGCGCGCCGACCCCGCACGCCGCACCCATGCCTGCGGCGCGTGGCGGGCCCACGCACGCACCCGCGCCCGTGGCGCCGTACGCCGCATGGGCCACGCTCGACGGCCGGCCGGAGCGACTCGTGCCCGACACGCGCCTGGCGGTCGGCGAACTGGACCCGGCGACGCTCGCATCGATCGGGAAGCTGCAGCACAATCTGGGGAAGAAGCAGGCCACGCTGGCGGCCGAGGAGGCGCTGCTCGACCTCTTCACGGCCAAGCTGGCCGCTGCCCAGCTCAAGCTGTTGGCGGCCCTGTCCATGGCGGAGGGCACGGCCAAGGAGCTGGCAGCCAAGCAGAAGGCCATCGCGCTCGCGACCAAGGCGGTGGCCAAGATCCTCAAGAAGGTGCACAAGGCGGCGAGCAAGGTCGAGGCGATCGAGACACAGATCGATGACCTGCAGGACACGATCGACGAGCTGACCGCCGGCGACAGCGGCGACACGGGCGGCGGCGGCAGCGGCCAGGCCGGGCTGGTCTCGGTGCCGCTGCTGGTGCAGGAGCTGCTGCCGGCGGGCGCGGCGGGCCAGGCGCGTGACGACGCCTGCGCGACCTTCGGCATCCCCTTCGCCGAGGGCGAGGTGGAGCAGCTGGACGGCCGGCCGGCGCTGGCCATCAGCGGCGCCGACACCTGGCAGTTCCGCACGCAGGGCGAGTGGCCCGACGGCAGCGTGCAGTGGGCGCTGGTCGACGTGGTCACCGACGTGGCGGCGGGTGCCGTCAACTCCGCGCTCGAGATCACCGCCGGCACGGGCCGCAGCGACGGACCCGACGTGGCCGAGGAGTCCGGCAACGTCATCGTGCTCGACACCGGCGTGCTGCAGGCCACCGTGCTCAAGGCCGGATTCAACCTGTTCGACACCGTGACGATGGCCGGCGTCGACCTCGTCGAGCCACACCAGTCCGCGGGCCTGCTGGGCCTCTCCGAGGCGGGACAGCTGGCGGTGCCGCAGCCCGCCAGCCTGTCGGTCGTGGTCGAGGAGAACGGCCCCGCGCGCGCGGTCGTGCGCGTCGACGGCACGCTGGCCGAACTCGCCGGCACCGCGCTGCTCGACTTCACCTGCCGCATCACGGCGCGCGCCGGCAGCGCCGACCTGCAGGTGGACCTGACCGCGCGCAACGCCAGCATCGAACGGCCGCAGCACGCCGTGCTGAAGGGCCTCGGGCTCGTGCTGCGCACCAGGCCCGGCGCGTCGCCGGTGGCCACCCTCGCGCGCCACGACGGCCAGCAGGTCTCGCCGCTGGCGCCCGGCGGCGCGGCGTACCTGCGCCAGGCCTACAGCTCGGCCACCACCACCGACGTGCTGGGCACGGGCACCAACTACAAGCCCCCCATCCCCAAGCTCAGCTCGAACACCCTGGTCGAGGAGGGTTACGAGGTCGTGGTCGACGGCGTCGTCGCCTGGCCGCTGGGCGACAAGACCAAGTACCCCGCGCACGGCTGGGTGGACCTGGCCGGCGCGACCGGCGGCGTCACGCTCAGCCAGAAGCAGGCGCCGTACTTCTGGCCGGCGAGCCTGGAGGCGTACGGCAACGGCGACCTCGTGGCCGCCCTGTGGACCCATCGCAACCCGACGCCCTTCGTCTTCTGCTGGCGCCAGCACGAGAGCCGCAGCGTGACCTTCTCCTTCCACGCCGGGGCCGCGCCGCCGCCGGTGGAGGCCGCGCGGCGCCTCGACTGGCCGGTGGCCGGGCGCGCGGCCGACTACGACCAGTACGACGCGGCCGGCGTGCTGCCCTACCGGCTGCTGACGCTGGACGAGCAGAACGAGGCCTACGCGCTGATGGGCCTCGACCACGAGGTCCTGATCGTCAACGACTCGCTCTCGGTGACCCGCTTCCTGGCCGCGCACACCACGGGCGGCGCCAACAACCACGACAGCATCGAGCGCCGCCTCGGCGGCGAGTGGCTGCGGCACGGCCACGGCGGCCAATGGCTCAACGCGCTCGACCTGGCGCTGTACAAGAGCGAGTGGCAGATCCTGCGCAGCGACGACTTCGAGCATGCCGACGACCCGGGCGCGTCGAACGACGACGAGGTCGAGCACAGCAAGGCCTACGACGGCGACCTCGAGCACCGCTACCGTGACGGCATGGTGCTGGCCGCGTGGCTCACCGGCGACCCGCGCCTGCGCGACGCGCTCCACGACGAGGAGGAGGTCCTGGCCACGCTCTCCAACACCGCCCAGGAGCGCAGCATGTACCAGACCCTGCGCGCGCTGGCGCAGGTCGGCCGCTTCACCGGCAGCCAGCGGCTGCTCGACGAGCTGCACGCCAAGCTGGACTACTTCCTGCCGCCGCTGCTGGACGTGGACAGCGGCGCCAACGGCTTCGGCTGGGACTCGGCGCCCGGCCAGGGCACCCGGCGCTACTACGTCAACAGCACCCAGGGCACGGCCGAGAAGCCGCCCGGCGAGAACTACATCACGCGCGGCTTCATCACCGGCAGCCTCGGGCCGCTGGGCCTGTTCCATGCGCAGTCGTGGCTGGATCCCGCCGACCCGGACGCGCAGGCCGCGCGGCTGCGCCTGACGGACCTGGCCTTCTACACGCGCGCGGAGCTGTTCCCCTTCTTCCCCGACCCGGAGGACCGGCACTTCGTCTACTCCTGGGCCGTGAAGACGCAGCAGGTCGTCACCTGGGAGAGCTCCGACTTCCACCCGATCGCGCTGGGCATGGCCGAGGCCTTCCTGGCCAGCGGGGACGTCGGCTACCTCTTCAAGGGCATCGAGCAGATCGAGGCCTTCAAGGCCCACGACCAGGGCCCGTACTCCGACAACATGTACCTGCTCGACAGCCGCCTCGACGTGCAGCACTTCCTCTCGATCTGGCGCGACCACGCGCTGGGCATCGGGCCCTAGGACGTCGTCGCCGGCTGCCGGATCAGCCGCAGGCGCGGCTGCGCTTCCGCCGCCTCCCGGCAGGCCCCGCGGACGTCACTCCGCGCGGCGCCGCGCCACGGCCAGCAGGGACACGCCGAAGGGCAGGTCCACCGACTTCTCCAGCGCGACCTCGGCGCGCGTGATCGCGCCGGCCAGCCACTCCACCGGCGCCGGGAACGGCACGGCGAAGTCCGAGCTGGGCTCGGCGCCGGGGCGCTCGCCGCGCAGGCGGCGCCAGCGGCGCAGCGCCAGCACGGGCAGGAACAGGGTCATGCTCGAGTAGCTGCTGCGCAGCAGCTCGAAACCGGCGGACTCGAGGCGCTCGCGCAGCTGCGGGCGGCGGTAGCGCCGGCGGTGCTGGTAGGCCTCGTCGTGCGGCGACCACAGGGCCATGAAGGCCGGCACCGTGGCCACCAGCACGCCGCCGGGGCGCAGCACGCGCAGGACCTCGCGCATGGCCAGCACGTCATCGTCGAAGTGCTCGAAGGCGTCCAGCGCGAGGGCCACGTCGAAGGAACCCGCCACGAAGGGCAGCCGCAGCGCGTCGCCCTTGACGATGCGGTCGATGCCGCGCAGCGCGCACAGCCGGATGGTCTCGTCCGAGATGTCGATGCCGCGGACGTCGCCGTAGTCGGACAGGAAGCGGAAGGACATGCCGGTGGCGCTGGCCAGGTCCAGCAGGCGCAACGGGCGCCGCGCGGGCGCATGGCGGTCGAGCGCGGCCCGCACCAGGGCCCGGCGGCCGCGGTACCACCAGTGCGTCTCCTCGATCGCGAACATGCGCTCGAACTCGGCCGGGTTCACCGCGCAGCCTCCGGCGCGGCAGGCGCAGGCCGCTGCGGGCTCACGCCGCGGCGTTGCCTGCGGCGCACGCGCGGCGCTCGAGGCGCATGACCACGCGCGTGACCGCGACCAGCATCAGCAGGCTGGCGACCAGCAGCAGGTAACGGTAGGCCGGCACGCTGAAGGCCGCCAGCACGCCCACGCCGGCGAGGAACAGCCCCACGCCCCACAGGATGACCACGGCCTCCACCGGCGTGAAGCCGCCGCGCACGAGCCGGTGGCTGAGGTGGTGGTTGTCGCCCAGGTAGATCGTGCGCCGCTCGACCACGCGCATGAAGACCACGAAGGCCGCGTCGTACAGCGGCACGCCCATGATCAGCACCGCCGGGATGAGGTTGTGGATGCCGAGGTCCGCGTCGCCGGGCGACGGGAAGCCGCGCGTCAGCTCGAGCTGGATCCAGGCCATGAGGTAGCCCGTCACCATGCTGCCGGCGTCGCCCAGGAAGATGCGCGAGCGCGGGAAGTTGTAGGGCATGAAGCCCAGCAGCGCGCCCACCAGGACCACCGCCACGGAGGCCGTGCGCAGGCTGGAGCCGTAGCCCAGGTAGACCACCGAGGCCGCGAAGGCGATCACCGACAGCCCGGACATCAGGCCGTTCATGTTGTCGGAGAAGTTGAAGGAGTTGACGATGGTCAGGAACCACAGCAGGTAGAAGGCCGCGTACGCCCACTGCCCGGGGTTCCCGCCGTCCGACAGCAGCGCCTCGAAACGCGGGTACATCAGCACGACCACGCCCAGCACCTGGCCCAGCAGCTTGAGCTGGAAGACCATGGACTCCTTGAAGACGTCGTCCACCAGGCCGATGACGAAGACCACGGCCGTGCCAGCGAACAGCCAGCCCGCCTCGCCCAGGCGCAGGTCCACCGACTGCGACGGCCCGCTCTGCCAGGCGATCACGGCCAAGCCGGCGGCCGCCCCCAGCAGCACGCCCACGCCGCCCAGCAGCGGCGTGACCTGCGCGTGCGTCTTGCGCCCGCCCGGCCGGTCCACGACGCCCAGCCGCAGGGCCAGCAGCATGCACAACGGCACCGCCACCAGCGCGGCGGTCAACGCCACGCTGAAGCCCTGGGCCGCGAGGGGGAGGTTGTCCAATGCCGAACCGTGCTCGAAGGGAGGCCAGAATCTATCCTGCGCGCCGGCGCGGCTCCACCCGCCATTTCGGGCCGCGCCGGCGTGCCGGGTCCGCGGCGTTTCCGCTGCGCCGGCGCCTCAGGTGCGCAGGTTCAGGCCGCGCCGGACGAACCAGTCGAACACTCCGTCCACCTCGCACAGGATCTCGCCCAGCCGGTCGTGCTCGCCCACGGCGATGCGCCGCAGCTCGTAGCGGTCGGTGGCGGGGTCGTTCAGCCCCGGCATGGCCGTGATCGCGCTGCGGAAGCCGAGCTCGGCCAGCACCGCGCGGGTGTCGTCGTTGTAGTCCCACGAGCGTCCGTAGGGGTAGGCGAACGACGGCACCGCGTGGCCCAGCCAGCCCTGCAGGTCGGCCAGGCTGCCGGCGATCTCGGCGCGCTGCGTCTCGCGGTCGAGCGAGGAGAGCACCAGGTGGTTGACGGTGTGCGCGCCGACCTCCACGCCCGCCCGGTCGAGCGCGCGGCAGTCCTCCGGCGAGAGCCAGACCTGCCGCGCCAGCTCGGCGTCGCGCCCGCCCGCCGCGGCGAAGATGTCGGCCAGCAGGCGGTCGCGGTCGGCGGCGGAGACCGAGTACTTGAGCACGCGCTTGAGCTGGTACTCGGCCCCCACCGGGTCGGGCGGCAGGGAGCGCAGCGCGGCCACGGCCTCGCGCGCCCCGTCCAGGCGCTGCGCGAGCTGTCCACCCAGCGCGTGCGGGCCCTGGCGGTGCAAGACCCAGAAGTAGTGGTGCAGCCAGTTGAGGCGGCCGTGCAGCGGGCCGGTCTGGACGAAGACCGTCGCCGTGGCGCCGTGCCGCTGCAGCAGCGGCAGCAGCCGCTCGAGGTTGTCGCGGTAGCCGTCGTCGAAGGTCAGCACGACCCGGTCGCGCGGGCACTCGCCGCGTTGCAGCGCCTCGGCCATCTGGCCCACCGTGAGCGTGCCGTAGCCGCCGTGGCGCAGCGCGCCCAGCAGGCGGTCGAGGCGCTCCTCGCTGATGCGCATGTGGCCCGGGATGTACTCGGCGCCGGGCAGCGTGCCCACGTTGTGGAACATCAGCACGGGCACCCCGGCGCGCCCGCTCCGGAACGCGCGGCGCAGGCGCGTGCCGTGCAGGACGGCCGACACGCCCCGGCGCAGCAGGCGCTTGGCGAGGTGCTTCATGGGGCGGGCGCTGGGTCGTGGCTCAGGCGGACATGTGCTCGGCGTCGCGGTCCCCGTCGGCCAGGTGCCAGCGCCGCAGGTCCAGGTCACCGGGCGGGCTGTCCGGCCGGCACGGCCGCACGATGAACGGGAAGATATCGCGGAACTCGCGCCGGCGCGAACGCCGCGCGCGGAAGCCCAGCGCGGACAGCGCCGGCAGCGCGGGGTGGTGCGGGCACAGCAGCGCGGTGGCCTCCTCGACCCCGCGCGCCTGCGCGGCACGGGCGAAGCCCAGCAGCAGCGTGGCGCGCGCCGGCGCGTCCGCCGCGAGGTGATCCACCAGGAAGGCATGGCCGGCGTGGAACTCGGCCACCAGCCAGCCGCGCAGGCGCCCGCCGGCGCGCAGCGCGAGCAGATCCTGGCGCCGGCTGGGCGTGTCCACGTAGCGCCAGTTGAGCCAGGCCGCTCCGCGCTCGCCGTACAGGCCCGTGGCCGGGGCGGCGGCCTCGTTCAGCTCGTCGGCCTCCCCGTCGAAGCGCTCGAGCCGCACCACCTGCGCGTCGTCGCCCGCGCCACCCAGCACCCGGCGCGCGCGCCAGCCCAGCCACACGTCGAGCGCCGGCTCCAGCGC
>Ga0194120_10011037_pt1 | contig 10969 bp, 6 predicted proteins | sample TA2MahCa65mmetaG_FD_148642 | JGI IMG/M metagenome (GOLD analysis project Ga0194120, IMG submission 148642) | Freshwater microbial communities from Lake Tanganyika, Tanzania - TA2015019 Mahale Deep Cast 65m | ecosystem: Environmental > Aquatic > Freshwater > Lake | place: Tanzania: Lake... | reverse complement strand
GCCCATGCGCGCTCACCCCCGCGTCCGGCCGCAGCCGCGGCCGGAAGTACCTCGGCCCTGTTGCGCGCCGGAACCCGGCGCGAACTTCGGGCCTGAGGTACTAGGGCTTGCGCGAATTGCCCTTGGATCCGAGCTTGTCGCGGCCGGAGGCCAGCGGTTCGGGGTCCGGCGGCACGTCTGGCGTCGGCACCGGTTCGGCGATGGCGTCCTTGGGCTGGCGCAGGGCGCGCACCAGCAGCACCACGCCGGCGAGCACCAACGGCAGCGACAGCCACTGGCCGGTCGTCAGGTGGAACTGGCCGGCGCGCTCGATCGCGCCCAGGAAACCCTCGGTGCGCAGTTGCTCGTCCTGGAACTCTTTGAAGTTCTCATAGACAAACCGCTGACCGAAGTAGGCGATGAAGAACACGCCCGCAAAGAACCCTGACCCCGCCCGGCGGATGTCGCGGCGCTGCAAGAACATCAACAGCGCATACGTCACCACGCCCATGCCGAACTCATACAACTGGCTCGGGTGGCGCGGCAGGCACTGGTCCTTGGCGATATGCTCGATCTGGCAGTAGCGGTAGAACTGCACGCCCCACGGTACGTCGGTCACCCGGCCGACGATCTCGCTGTTGAAGAAGTTGCCGATGCGCACCCCGCCGGCGGCGATGGCGATCGCTGGCGCAAGGTAGTCGCCGAGGCGCGTCCAGGTCCTGCCGTGCTTGCGGGCGAACAGCCACAGCGCCAGGATCAGGCCGACCGTCGCGCCGTGCGAGGCCAACCCGCCTTTCCAGAACTTGATGATCTCGACCGGGTTGGCCAGATACGTCTTGTATTCGTAGAAGAACACGTGGCCGAGGCGCGAGCCGCCGACGATGGCGAGGACGCCCCACCACAGGAACTGCTCGGCGAACTCGTGGCTCTCACCGTTGCGCAACGCCTGGCGCCGCCACACCGCAAAGCCGGTGTAGATGGTCAGCGCGAACATCACGCCGTAGTAGCGAATCTGCAACGGCCCGAGGTCCAAGAGGATCGGGTCCCAGTTCCAGGCAATGGCGGCAAGCATGGTCGTCCTTTGGGCCCGCGGGGCGCGCCAAGGTAGCGGGCCGCTCGTTGCGGTCAACCCTGTGCGGTCAACCCTGCGCAGCGCGTCGGCTAAAATTCGCCCCGCAATCCAAGGCTTGGGATGATCGGCAACCCCGTCTGGTACTGCTGCGCGGTGGCGTCGTAGTTGTACTGGATGCCCTCGGGATTGCCGTGGTTGTAGACGTTCTGGATGTCCAGATACACGTTGAACAGCCAGTCCTCAAACACAAATTTCTTGTCCACGCGCAGGTCGAGCTGGTGGAAGGCCGGCAGTCGGTCGGTGAAAAGCTCGGCCGATTGCACCCGCGTGTACGTGTCGTTGGCCTCGTTGTACACCGCGGTCGACAACGGCGTCGTCGGGTTGCCGGTGACCCAGCGAAAGCGCGCGCCGACCTCCCAGTTGTCCGGCAACTTGTAGCTGCCGAGCATGGTCAGGATGTGGGTCTGGTCCCAGCCGAACGGCCGCTCGGGCAGGTGCGGCTCGTCGCGGCGCAGTGCTTGTTGCAACGTATAGGCGATCCACCCGAAAAAGGGCCCGACCGGCTTGTGCCGCACCAGCAGCTCGGCGCCGAGGATCCGCCCCGTACCCGCGTTGATCGGCGGCTCGGGCACCACCCCTTTGGGATAGACGACCAGGTTGCTCAAATCCTTGCGGAAGAACTGCACGTCCACGTCGACAGCGTCGCTGATCTTGTACTCGGCACCAGCGGCCACCTCGAAACTGCGCGAGGGCAGCAGACTGGGGTTGCCAAAGCGCTGCCCCACCTCGTTGGGCTGCGGCCGTTGCACGCGCTCGCCGGCCGCAGCTTTGAGCGTCCACTGCGCATCGGCCGACCAGCGCAGGTTCAGGCGCGGCGTCAGGGCCTCGCCACCAGAGCCGCCGCGGAAAAGATCGAGGCGCATCCCGGGCACGACCTCGAGGTCAGGGCGCAGGTTGAACACAGCGTCGAAATACGCCGCCGGTGACACGAAAACCCCAGACTGTCGCACCTGGATCCGCCGGGTCGGCACGCCCGCGCCACCGCCACCAAAGGTGCCGCGCTCGCCGGTCGTCTGGATGGGCGGGGCGTAGATCTCGACCGCGAACGGGTTGCAGAAGATGTCCAGCCCGGGGCGAAGCTGCAACGGGCCCTTGCCAAAGGTGAAGTCCTGGCGCAGCGTGTATTCGCGGCTGGTGCCTTCGGCGCGGAAGATGTCGCCGAACGCGGCGTCGAGGATGCCGTAGGTGGCGCCGAGCGTGGTGTTCGAGGTCCAATCGTCGCCGCTGTGCCGCAAGATGCCGATGAGCGTGTGAAAGCTGGTCCGGCTGGCCAGTTCGCCGCGCGCCTGCGGAAAAGCCGCTGGCGGATTCTTGAGTACGGCCGTCAGCGCGTCGTCGGATCCGAACCAGAACCACGACATCGATGTGCGATCGCTCAGCCGGTGGTCGAGCTTGAGCTGGTAGTCCCAGTAGCGCGGGGCCAACGTCAGCGGCAGCTGCCTGGCGATGACGTCCATGCTCAAGAAGGCGTCGATGTAGGACCGCCGGGCCGCGGCGGCCACGGTGGTGTTCTCGCCGATGGGGCCCTGGAGCAGGAACCCCGTGTGGTACACGTTGCTCTCCAGGTAGCCGTGCCAGTGGTCCTGCTTCTTGGGCAGCGCCAGGCGGGCGTTGAGCAAGCCGCCGGTCTGTCGACCAAAACGCGCGCTGAACCCGCCCGGATAGAAGTCGATGCTGTCGAGCAGGTCGGTATTGATGATCGAATACACACCGCCGAAGTGGTAGATGAGCGGCACGCGCACGCCCTCGACCGCGATCAACGTGTCGAGCGGCGCCGACCCGCGCACCACCAAGAAGCCCGATCCACCGGTGCCGCGCGCCACGCCGGGCAGATTCTGGACCACCTTGAACGCATCGCCCTGCACGCCGGGGATGCGCTGGATTTCTTCGGCGCCGAGGGTGCGGCGCGCCATCTGGCCGGCTTCGGGCGGGGCCACCGCGCTGGCGCGATACACCGTGTAGCTCAGCCGCTCCGCGCGCAGCCGCACGGTGGTGGTCTTGCCGTCGCTGATCTGTACCCCATGCCGCAGCGGTTTGTGGTCGGTTCCGGGCAGGTACACCTCGGCCGGTCCGGCGCGCAAGAGGCCAAAGCGGAACCGGCCATCGCCATCGGTGGTCACCTCGGCGCCCTGGGCGGCGACGGTCACAGTGGCGCCGACCACGGGCCGGCCAGTGCCGCGCTCCAACACCTGCCCGTCCAGGCTGGAAAACCCGGCCGGAGCGCGCTCGATGTCGCGGCGATCAAAGCGATTCTGTCCTGGCGCTGCGTCCCTGCGGGTGGCCGCCACCCGGGCGCCGAATTGGAACCGCCAAGTGATCCGCACTGCCACCGGCTTGCCCGCCTGGCGGGCCGGCGAGAACTCCATCTGCCGGGCGGCCTGCAACGCCGCGGCGTCGAACTCGGGTCCGGCGGACTGCGCGACCTTGACGGCCTTGACCTTGCCCTGGAGGTCGACGTCGATCTCGACCACGACTGCGCCGCCCACGCCCTTGTCTTCCATGGCCGGCGGATACACCGGTTCCACGGTCCGGATCGGCTCAGGCGGCACCAACGCCGCCGGGTCGGCCTGGGCCAGCGCCATGGCCGGCATGGCCGCGAGGCCCGCGAGCCAGACCCGAAGCCTACGCACCGGTGGATCCAAAGCCGCCGTCGCCGCGCTGCGTTGCTTGCAGGTGGTCGGTCCACGCAAACGCGGCCCTTGCCACCGGCGCCACCACCAACTGCGCAATGCGGTCGCCGCGACGCACCGTGGCGGGCCGGTCGCCGAGGTTGACCAGCAGCACCATCAGCTCGCCGCGGTAGTCGGCGTCGATGGTGCCGGGGGCGTTGAGCACGGTGATCCCGTGGTTCCACGCCAGGCCCGATCGCGGCCGTACCTGGACCTCGAAGCCCGGCGGGATCTGCAAGGCAAGGCCCGTGGGCACCCGCGCCCGGCCAAGCGGCGGCAAGACCAGGGGCTCTTCCAGGGCCGCGCAGACGTCGGCCCCGGCGGCCTCCGCGGTCGCGTAGCTCGGCAACGGCAATTCGCGGTCGCGCTCGGGGTGCAGGCGCCGCACGGCGATGGCGATCGGTGGGGGCACGGCGGCTCCGGCGCCCGGCGGCGCGCGGCCACATTAGGCGGGGTGGCGCGCCGGCGCAACGCGGCACGGGCGGGACACGACCCGCGGAGTGCAAAGACGCACGGTGGTGCGTGCGATTGCCGTTGGCCGCCGCGACCGGCATGCTAGGGTCGGTGGCTTGCGCGCTGGCCGCCGTGGAGTCGCCGTTGTTCCGCCCGCCCGCCCTTGCCCAGGCAGTCGCCCCCTGCGCGTTGACCGCCCTGCTGACGGCGTGCGGCAACGGTTCGCATGCCGGCACTGTCGCGGGTGGAACGGCAGGAACCACCGGGACGACCGCACAGGTGGACCCCAAGACGCTGGTGGTGCGCACCGACCTCGGCCTGGGCGAAGTGCGCGCCGGGCTGCCGGCCAAGGTGCAGTGCCGTGCGTTCCTGCCGGCCGCCAAGGGCGCCGCCGCGGGAGACACCGGCGCGGAAGTGGCGTTGCCCGCGCCTGCCACCCTGGCGGTGGTCGCTGGCCCGGCGCCGCCACTGGGGATCATGGACGGCGCAGTGACGCTGGCCAAGGTGGGCGCCTACCAAGTGCAGTGTCGCGTGCCGTCGCTCGGTCTGGCCGACGCGGTGCCGCCGACGCTCTACGTCGTGCCCGGCGTGCCGGTCTGGATCGACACGGCATGGGTCGGATTGCACGGCCAGCCGCCCTCGACGCAGCCGCCGCAGGTCCCGGCCGGATCGCTCGTGCAGTGCGCATGCGCTGCCGTCGACGGCTACGGCAATGGGATCACCGGCGGGTTCAGCTTGCAGGTCGCGCCCGACCAAGGCACGCCGCCGGGCGGGCTCGTGGCGCCAGCGCTCAAGGCCGGTCCCCTGCACCTGGCGTGCGAAACCGACGGCGTGGCCGACAAGACCCCGCTCGGCGTGCAGGTGGTCGCCGACGTGCCGCGCCACCTGTTCACGCTGCTCGAACCGCCGCAGATCGTGGCCGGCAACGCCAGTCAGTTGACGTGCGCGGCCAACGACGGCTGGGGCAACCCGATTGCCGATTTCCCGTTCGCGCTCGACCTGCCAAAGGCCGTGGCCGTCAAGGGACTGTATGCCACCAGCACCAAGGCCGGCGCCCATAAGCTGCAGTGCGTGCCCGAAACGCTGGACTGGAGCCTCTTTACCCTGCACCCCGCCATCTTGACGGTGGTCCCCGGCCCGCCGAGCCAACTGGAGGTGCTGGCCGTGCCCAACAAGGCCGTCTACAAGCAGGAAGAGAAAGTCACCTTCGTCAGCGCGGTCAAAGACGCCTTTGACAACCTCGTGCCCGACGCCGTGGTGCTGCTCTCGGTCCTTGCACCGGCCAAAGGCTGGAAGGTCATCGGCGGCAACAGCGCGGTTTTCGCCGAGGACGGCAAGTATCAACTGCAGTTCGCGGTACAGGACCACCCCAAGCTGGTGCACGACCGCACGATCATCGTCGACGGCACCCCGCCGCTGCTGACCATCGACCATCCGCCGTGGGGCGCCACGCTGCAAGGCAAGGCGTCGGTGCAGGTCAAAGGCACGGCCGGCGACGCGACCAGCGGCATCAAGACCTTGCAATTGAATGGTAAAAGCGCCTTCGTGACCCACAAGTCGTGCCAGACCGACGCCGAATGCGCGGCCGGTGTCTGCAACCCCGAGACCTACACGTGCAGCATCGGCACTTGGGTCAGCCAATACCCGGCCAAACATGGCCTGAACCGCCTGGAAGCCAAGACCACCGACGTCGGCGACCAGAGTGCGCGCGCCACCCGCGGCTTCTACTATTCGGGCAGCTACTACCCCGTCGACGGCGCCAAGCCCGACGCGGCGCTTGTGCCCGATGGCATGCAAGTATTCCTGGGCCACGACTTCTTTGACGATGGCGACCACGACCCAAAGAAGCCCAATGACCTTGCGACGTTGATGGAGATCGCGCTGGCCGGCCTGGACGTGGCGACGTTGCTGCCCCCGGGCGGGCTGAGTTCGGGCGGGGTCGAGGTTACGCTGTCCAATTTCAAGTTCGACAAGCCCACGGTGTCATTGCAGACCGTCGACGGCGGCCTGGATCTCGCGCTCAAGATCCCCAACATCAAGACCGACATCGCCGTCAAGGCAAAGCAGAAGGTGGGGCCCATTTCGGTCACCCTCAAGGTCACCGGCGACATCAAGATCGGCAAGCTGTTGGTCAACGCCGGCATGGGCATGGCGGTGTTCAACGGATTCGTCGAGGCCAAGGTCACCAAAAGCCAGGCCATCATCGAGGACATGAAGTTGCACGTCGACGGCATCGCCGGGCTGTTCGACTTCCTTTTCAACATGATTCTGGACGCCTACGAGGGCCAGATCGCCGACCAGATTGTCGCCGAGCTCAACAAGACCCTGCCCAAGCTCATCGGCGGCCTGTTGAGCCAGATGGCGATCAATGCGCCGATCCCGGTGCCGGCGGCGATCAAAGGCGGCAAGGACGTGACCCTGCAACTGGTGTCCAAGCTCAAGACCCTCCAGTTCAGCCCCAAGGGCGGCCTGGTGCTACTCGACGCCGGGTTCTCCGCCGCCAAAGGCACCGCGCACGTGATCCTGGGCAGCATCGCGCGGTCGGGGTGCATCGGCACAGTCGAAGACGCCTTTGCCATCGACCAGAGCAAGCGCCTGCAATTCGCCATGCACGACGATGTGTTGAACCAACTGCTGCACGCGCTGTGGTACGCCGGTGGCCTCAAGTTCGACAAGGTGGACCTCGCGGCGCTCGGGGCCAACGGTGGGTCGGGATCGCCGGTGCCGCTCGACGGAGCGACCTTGGACTTGGACCTGTTCCTGCCACCCATCCTGGAGAGCTGCGGCGGCGACGACCCCATGAAAGTCCGCATTCAGGTCGGCGACGCGGCCATCGGCGCCACCGTGCCGCTCGGCGACCCGCCCTTGCAGTTCGGCTTCTTTGGCAGTTTTGACGTTGGCGCGGCGATCGCGCTCGGCCAGGACGCCAAAGGCAACCCGCAGGTCTCGGTGCAGGTCGACAAGCAGTTGCTCTATCAACTGGAAATGGTGAGCATCACCAAGGAGTTCGAGGCGCAAAAGCCGTTCTTTGAGCAGATGATCACCAAGCTCTTGAGCGACCAACTCGCCAAGGGCCTGCCGGGCCTGGACAAGCTCGACGTCGCGTTGCCGAGCCTGGACATCGGCAGCGTGCTGCCCGGCATGCCCGCCGGATCCAAGATCGGCCTCGCCGTCACCAAACTGTTCCGCGCCAGCGGCTTTAGCGTCCTCGACGCCGAGTTGCAGTAGCCGCCGTCGATGCCAAGCCCGCCGTCCGCGATTTTTGCACCGCGCCGCGGAAGCGTGCAGGATGCAGGTGCCCCGCCCTAGGGGCGAGCGGTGCGGGTGCGCGCGTTGAAAGGCCAACGACTCCACATTGCAAACGTCGTCGCGTGGATCGGCCTGCTGGCCTGCACAGGCGGACCGGAGGGCACCGCGGGCCAGCCGACCACGGGCGCCGATAGCTTTGGCGGCGGTGGCCTGGACATCGCCAAGGTCGACGGCAGCGGCGGTGGTGCCGCAGACCAGGACGCCCCGACGCTCGACCTGTCGGCCGTCGCCGAAAAAATGTGCGCCACTCCGCAGTCGTTCGGTTGTCCGTGTGCCGGCAACGAGGACTGCGACAGCGGCTACTGCGTCGACAGCGAGACCGGCAAGGTGTGCACCAAGACCTGCACCAGCAGTTGCCCCAAGGACTGGAAGTGCACCCAGACCGCGGGCGACAACGAGCTGACCTATGTGTGCCTGCCCGCCTACACGCAGCTCTGCCGGCCGTGCAAGGACCACAAGGACTGCACGGCCTCCGGGGCCAAGGCCGACGTCAACTTCTGCATCCCCCGCGACGACGGGCAGGGGTTCGTCAACGGCAGCTTCTGCGGGACCGGTTGCGCGGCCGACAAGGACTGCAAGGGCGGCTTTGTGTGCAGCGACGTGGCCATCCCCGGCGTCGAAGGCACCGTCAAGCAGTGCATGCCACAAACCGGCGAGTGCAGTTGCCTGCCGGCGTGGGTGGCCATCGGTGCCTCGACCGCGTGCGCCAAGACCAACGAGTTCGGCACCTGCACGGCCAGCCGCACCTGCACCGCCGAAGGCCTGACGCTGTGCACGGCCGACATGCCGGCGACGGAGACCTGCGACAACGCCGACAACGACTGCGACGGGGCGACCGACGAAGACGACGCGGTCGGCTGCGTCATGTTCTACCCCGACAACGACGGCGACGGCTTTGGCACCGGCGGCGGGGCGTGCCTGTGTGGCGATCCGGGGGTCGGCTACGCCAAGAACGGCGGCGACTGCAACGATCTGGTGGCCTCGACCAAGCCCAGCGCCGACGAGATCTGCGACAACTTTGACAACAACTGCAACGGCCAGACCGACGAGGCCGGAGCCAAGGGCTGCAAGGTCTACTACAAGGACAAGGACGCCGACAAGTTTGGCGACAACGACGACTCGGCGTGCCTGTGCCCGAGCAAGAAGGGCGCCGACTGGATCGAGCAGGGCGGCGACTGCGACGACACCAACAAGCTCATCAAGCCCGGCGTGGACGAGGTGTGCAACAAGAAGGACGACAACTGCAACGGCAAGACCGACGAGGAAGGCGCCGACGGCTGCAAGCTCTACTACACCGACGCAGACCTGGACGGCTATGGCCCGGCCACCTCGGCCACCGGCCAGTCGCTGGGCAAGTGCCTGTGCGGCCCCAACAAGATCTACACCACCGACAAGCCCGGCGACTGCGACGACAATACCAAGAAGGTCAACCCGACCGTGCTCGAGATTTGCAACGGCGTCGACGACGACTGCAGCGGCAAGACCGACGACGGCAACGCCGCTTCCAGTTGCCCACCGGTCGCGGGCGGGCAGGCCGGCTGCACCCTGGGCAAATGCGGCGTCGGCAAGTGCGGACCGGGGCTTTTCGACGTCGACGACAACCCGGCCAACGGCTGCGAGTGCGCGGGCGACGCCAACTACGGCGTCAAGGGCAACACCTGCGGCAACTACATCGAACTTGGCGAAATGCCGGACGGCAGCAACACCGTGACCGGCAAGGGCAACATCATGCCGGGCGAAGACGGCGACTGGTTCCACTTCTTTGCCAAGGACCAGCCCGACGACAATACCTGCGACCAGTACTTCGTGCGCATCAAGTTCGCGTCCAACCCCAACAATCAGTTCGTGTTCGACGTGTACCGCAAGTCGTGCGCCGCTGCGGACCAGGTGTGCAAGGCCGAAAAGGAGCACTCGTGGACCACGAGCTTCTACGGCCAGCAGCCGATCGGATCGGACGCCAAGCCGCAGCCGAGCACCTTTGGCGACCACCAGAAATCTCCGGTGCCCGAGAAGGCCGGCGAGTGCAAGTGTCTGGCGCCCAAACCCAACTTCACGGGCGCCGCGCCGGGCATCAACCTGTGCAGCGACAACAGCGCCCACTACTTCGTGCGGGTGTACCGCGATCCCAACGCCAAGCCGTCGCCGGTCTGCGTGGAGAACGCCTACATCATCGCCGTCAACAATTCGCCGCCGTAGGCCGGTCGCCCCGCCCCCGAGGCCATGTCGCGTACCCCCGCCGCCGCCTGGATCGCCGCCGCCCTGGCGGTCCCAGTTCACGCGTGTTTCCAGCCCGTGCAGGAGCCGCCGGTCGTCGATGTCGCCGTGGCCGACGCAGGCGCGGTGTTCAGCCCGGACACCGGCGGAAACGATGCGCCGCGGTTGGGCAAGGACCTGGCCGAAGGTGACGCCGAGGTGGTGCAGGACAGCGAGGACAAGCCGGTCGATGCCGTCGCCGACACCCTCGACGGGGCTGCGGCCGCCGACGCGGAACCCGCCGACGTCACGGCGACCGACGTTGCCGCCGATGCGACCGCCACCTGCGGCAACGCCACCTGCGACCCCGGCGAGGATTGCGCCGCGTGCCCCAAAGATTGCGGCGCCTGCCCACCGTTGTGCGGCAATGCGGCGTGTGACGGCGACGAGACTTGCACCTCGTGCCCCAAGGACTGCGGCGCGTGCCCGGCGCCGGTGTGCAAGGTCCTGACCTCGCAGGGTTGCCCGGCGGGCCAGCAGTGCTTTCCCGACGGCAAGGCCAACCTGTGCTACGCGGCGGGCAGCACCAAGAACGGCGACAAGTGCAAGCAATTCAACGACTGTGTCGTCGGCGTGCTGTGCGTCGCCGGCTATTGTCGGCAGTTGTGCGACTGGACCGGCAAAGACGCCGCCAACCTGTGCAAGCCCGGTGTGCCGTGCGACAAGTTGGTGTTCGACGGCGGGGCGGGCGAAGTCGGGAAGAACCTTGGGGCCTGCAAGCCCAGCGACCCGTGCAATCCGTTGACTGACGAGGGCTGTGCGGCGGGCCAGACCTGCACGCCGACCGGCTGGCTCAAGACCTGCGTCGCAGCCGGCACGGGCGGGGTCGCCGGCGCATGCACCAGCCAGGGCGCCTGCAAGCCCGGCCTGCTGTGTACAGACGCCGGGTCGGGCAAGAAATGCCTGGCGCGCTGCCACACCAACGGCGGGGCGCCCGCTTGCGCTGCCGGCGATTGCAAGCCAGTCTTGGGACCCGACGGCAAGGCGGTGCCCGAGTTCGTCGGCGTCTGCAACTAGTAGGCGAAACCCCAAATTCGCACCGGGATACGGGCCGTGATGCCACAACAATTCCTCAATCGGTTTCGCCTACTAGCTGCTCGTTGCGTGAAGGGGGCTCGCAGCCCCCTCGCGCGCCCATGCGCGCTCACCCCCGCGTCCGGCCGCAGCCGCGGCC
>Ga0194120_10011035_pt1 | contig 10971 bp, 8 predicted proteins | sample TA2MahCa65mmetaG_FD_148642 | JGI IMG/M metagenome (GOLD analysis project Ga0194120, IMG submission 148642) | Freshwater microbial communities from Lake Tanganyika, Tanzania - TA2015019 Mahale Deep Cast 65m | ecosystem: Environmental > Aquatic > Freshwater > Lake | place: Tanzania: Lake... | reverse complement strand
GTTACTTCCGAAGTAACAAGACGCTACCATTTCATCCCTGAGTTCGATCGGCTGGCGGCAGCAGCGACTCTAGGCCCTCGCACCGCAACCAGAGCCAGGCACGGTCAATAACACTGCACCGCCCGGGTTCGGGGACTCTACCGGACCTTTGTCCTGCAGCCCCCTGGTGTCGTGCGCGCGAATCCGCTGAGGGACCCTACCCCGGTCGCCTTGGCCAGAGGGCTGCCCGTCAGTAGTGCGCCCTTCCTGGGATTACTCCGCGTACTCCGCCCCGAGGGTTTTCGACATCACCGGGCCGTCGTGGGATGAGGTGGACGTGGGCGTGGAGTATCGTTTGGCCGGCGTCGGCCCCCACATTGACACCAAGGTTGAAGCCGCCAACGTTAGGATGGCGGGCGCGCAGAATGTCACGGCCCTCATTTAGGAGCCGCTGCACGGCGTTTCGCTCCGGCAGCCGCAGCTCGAAGTAATCCGCGACGTGGCGCCGGGGAATGACGAGAAGGTGCCCTTCCGTGACCGGGAAGCCATCCTCGATAAGCACGGCCAGCGGGTTGGCAGCCACCACGCGCGAGGTGTCAATGTCGCAAAACACGCAGGCCGCATCCCTTGTCGCGTAGGTATCTCGGACGCCACGGAAGTCGGTGTCGTCCCCCGCGCCCTTGTTCGCGTTGCATTGCCAACACAGCGCCTGTAGGTTGTGCGGCTCATCCGTGCCGCCGAGGCTCTTGGGCAGGATGTGATCCACATCGAGAGCGCGCTCGTCCGCAGCCACGCCACACAATTCGCACCGAAATGCCGCCTGCTTGAGGGTGTCGTACCTGACTCGGCCGGGAATGATTCCGAGGCCTGGGCGGCGGTGCTCCCACAGGGCCTCGCCACGCTTTTGCTTGAAAGCCTCCACCGCGCGCCGGCATCGCTCGATCAGTTCGGTGCGCTCTTGCTCGGAGAGGTCGCCAAGGCCATCCGCAAGGGCAAAGGTGTCACCCTCGCGCTGCACGATCCCGTGGGAGGCTAAGACGCGCCCCGGCATCTTCTTGACGGTCTGCTCGTAGTATTCAAGCTGGCTCACATCGTGCGTCAGGAAGGCAGCAGCGATGTCGCGGGTCGTGGCCTGCCCGCCACGGGTCAGCAACACCTCCAGCATGACCGGCTGATAGATGTGGGACATCTGCATCTCCTGCTCCAGGAAGACGCGGAGCCGGTTGAATGCTTCAGTCATCCGGGGGATTGTAGGCGATACAGGCCAGCCCCAGGGAGGCACGGTGAACGCACGATTCAGCTCCCGGCCGTCAGCCGACAATGCAGACTCAGGCTCATAGACGCCTATTGAAGTAGGCTGGGCAAGTCGCCGCTGACTCGGTACTCGATACGCCAGTCCCGGTCGCAGAAGCAGCTGAGAAGCTGCCACGTCGCCTCAGGGTCTGAGCACAAGGGTTCCGTGAACCGTTGAGGCCGCTAATACGGTCTATCGTCCTTGTCCGCCCAGTATAATCACCTCCGCAACAGGAGAGGTCACATAGCCGGGCGGCACTGAGCCGGCTCGTGCTGACCGAAGAAAACACTAACCTGGAGGGGGTCAGTTTTAGTGGCGTAAGGGGGTCAGTTCCCCCTGTCGTTTGACAGACGTCACGGCAGTCGGCGCGACCATCCCGGTCGGGCCGGCAGACGCCGGAACTGAGACCACCGGAAGGACACGTCATGATCACGTCGTACGCCGCTGCACCCGACATCGAAGTCCTCACCTCGAGCTTCCCCGTCCCGGGTTTCGGGTTCGTGCCCATCAACGCCTTCGTGATCAAGGGCTCGGAGCCCATCCTGGTGGAGACCGGCGCCGCCATCGAGAGCGCGGAGTTCATGCAGGCGCTGCGGTCCGTCATCGATCCGGCCGACCTCCGATGGATCTGGCTCAGCCACACGGACTTCGATCACATCGGCAGCCTGCATCAGCTGCTCGCGGAGAACCCGCGCCTGCGGGTGATCACGACGTTCCTCGGCATGGGCATCATGGGGCTGACGGCACCGCTGCCGATGGACCGGGTCCACTTCGTCAACCCCGGCGAGACGATCACGCTGGGCAACCGCACTCTGACGGCCATCAAGCCGCCGGTCTTCGACAATCCGTGCACGACCGGCTTCTACGACCGCAAGGCCGGCGTGCTCTTCAGCGCGGACTGCTTCGGGGCGCTGCTCCAGTCGGTGCCGCAGAACGCCGCCGATCTCTCTGAGAGCGACTTGCGGGACGGGCAGATCGTCTGGGCAACGATCGACTCGCCGTGGCTGCACAAGGTGGACACGGCGGCGTTCGCCCGCGAGCTGAACGGCATCCGCGAGCTCGCGCCCACGCTGATCCTCAGCAACCACCTGCCGGCCGCACCCGGCCATTTGCTGGAGCGGTTTCTGGGGTCGCTGACGGCGGCGCCAGGGGCGCACCCGTTCGTCGGGCCGAATCAGGCTGCCTTCGAGCAGATGTTGAAGCAGATGGCGGCGCCTGCGTGAAGGGGCACCCCGCCCTCGACGGTAGTGTCCCGTCCAGTGGTGGACATTCAATCGGCTCGGTCGTGAGTTCGGCTTCCGCTACGCAATCGCTGCCAGGTTTTGCTGTGTCGCCGTCGACAGCGCCGGCGTCGTCAGTTGTTTCATTGAGTCCGCGCTGAAGTAGCGCCGGCCGCGCCATCTCGACATCCGCCCCGCCGTCCTTGAAGAACTCGGTGAGCGGCGATTGCCCGACGGCGAGCAGCACCGTGTCGCACGGCAGCAGCTGCCGATCCCGATCGTCGAAGATCGGCGCGAACCGACGCTGCTCGTCGTAGACGCGCTGGCAGCGCCGGACCGTGATGCCAAGGACGGTGCCGGCGGCGTCGCGCTCGATCGCGACCGGGCCCCAGCCGTTCAGGCGTTCGATGCCCTCTTCGTCGCCTTCGACGATCTCAATCGTATCGGCGGGCATGTCCTCGAGGGTTTCGAGCGACACCAGCCGCACCCGGCTGGTCGTCCTCAGGCGCGCGGCCGTGCGGGCCGTGTCGTAGGCGATCTGCCGAACCAGCGTGCGGGCCACGTCGAAGGCCACATTGCCGCCGCCGACGACGACGATGTCGCGGCCGACGGCGGGCGGTTCGCCGAGCGCGACCGCGCGGAGCAGATCCACGCCGCCGTAGACGCCCGGTCCCGATTCGCCTGGAATGCCCAGTGCCCGCGACCCCTTCGCGCCGACGGCGACGATCACCGCGGCGAAGTCGCGCCGCAGGTCCGCGAAGGTGAGGTCGCCGCCGATCGTCACGCCGCACCGGATCTCGACGCCGAGCGCTTCGATGACCGCCACCTCGCGCGCAATCACCTCGCGCGGCAGGCGATAGGCCGGCACGCCGACCGCGAGCATGCCGGCGGGAACCGGCTCGCGCTCGAAGACCGTGGGGCGGAATCCCAGCAGCGCAAGGTCGTGTGCGGCCGAGAGGCCCGCCGGTCCCGACCCGACGATCGCGACGCGCTGGCCGTCGGCCTTGACGATCCGGCCGTCGAGCGAGGAGCGGAGCAGCGCCGCCAGTTCGTCGGTGCCGGCCGCGACTGGTGGCGTGAACGCCTTCACACTGCTCAGCACGTCGGCGGGCGGACGGGCCTCGGCACCGGCGATTTCGCACACGAATCGCTTCAGCGCGCGGATCGCGATCGGCCGATCGGCGGCGACGAACCGTCCGTCATCGTCCACCCGGGGTACCTTGCCGCGGCGGCATGCGGCCTCGCACGGGGCGCCGCAGATCCGGCCGCAGATCGACGCAAACGGGTTCGGCCCCCGCGCGATGAGATAGGCCTCCTCGAAGCGGCCCGCGGCGATTGCGCGCACGTAGCCGCGCGCGTCGGTGTGCACCGGACAGGCGACCTGACACGAGATGAGCGACCGGTGGTAACCGTTGACCGGGACGTCGGCCCGCAGGTCGGCGATCACGGCGTCACCGGGACCCTTTCAGCCGCCGCAGCAGCGGGTCGATCACCTGGTCGAAACGGCGCACGTGGGTGCGCCAGACATCGACCAGATCGTGCAGAACGACTCCGACGGTGGCGCCGGCGCCGGGTTCTCCGCGCTTGCAGGCTGCGAGGCGCTCGCCGAGCAGCGTGACCAGGTGCTCGAGCGTCGCCTGTTCCTCGCGGACCACGTCCATGGTGCCGGTTTCGGCGGGCAGGTGGAGGCGGACGACCGGATGCACACGACGGACCTCATCGGTGAGGCATGCGCCCAACCGGTCCGCGCACCGGCGCAGCGCGTCGAAGGCCGGTGTGGCCGGGACGCTGCCTTCCCCCAGGACCCTCCAGGTCCGCTCCTGTTCTTCGAGTAGTGTCAGTACCGCCATCCGTTCGGAGGGGCGTTCCTCGCCCGGGCGGCGGCGCGACAATCCGCGACCCACGGGACGGAAGGGTACGCGGGCAGTGGCGCGATCCCCTATGACCTCGATCACCGCGAAATCGGCCCGGAATCATTGGCGCAATCGCGTCGGATATGATGGATGTCATGCCGCGCGTGGCCCGGGCGACTCCGACTGACGTGACCTTCGACGTCGCGACCCGGCAGGTCCCGTTCCTCCAGGTACTGACACCGCAGCAGCGCGAGCGCCTGCGCCCGGTGGCGGTGATCCATTTGCTGGATCCAGCCGGGACCGTCTGGGCGCTCGACGAGCCCGCCCACGACTTCAGCTTCGTGGTCCGCGGCCATGTCAAGCTGCTGCGACGGCGCGAAGATGGCCGCGACGTCATCCTCGACATCCGTGGCCCGGGCGATCTGCTGTGCGCCGGCGCGGTCGCGGCGGCTGCCCCCTATTGCTGTGCCGCGCAGGCGATTGGCAAGGACGTCGTGTCGCTGTCCTTGCCGCGCCAGGAAGTACAGGAGATCCTCGACGAGTGCGCGCCTGCGGCCGCGATGTTCTTCCGGCACGCCACGACCCATGAGATGCGCCTCACCGATCGGATCGTCGAGCTGGCGAGCGGACAGGTCGAACAGCGGATCGCGGCGCTGCTGCTGCGGCTGGCCGACCAGCTCGGCCTGCCTGGTGTGCGGCGCGACATCCGCATCCCGGTCAAGCTGTCACGCCAGGATCTCGCCGATCTGTGTGGAACGACGCTGGAGTCCGCGATCCGCACGATGACGACGTTCGCGCGGGTCAAGGCGGTGACCACGCTGTCGGACGGCTTCGTGGTGTCGAATCGGCAGTACCTGGAGTCGCTGGCGCGGGGCCACTCGCGGTCACGCAGCTAGTGGAGCGTATCAACTGAATCGCTAGCGAGGCTGGTGGATCGCTCAGACCGGCCAGCATGTCGAGCCGGGTGCGGCTGTGCCTCCCAAGGCACAGTGTTGGCTTTGCCCGCCTCCGGCGGGCGAGAGTCTTGAAGGGCCCGAATCCTTACGACTCACGGGCCGGCTCGTCGGGGCCGGCTCCGGTTGGCGGGGAAGCGTCCCGCGCCGCCGGTTCAGCGCGCCACTGTCCCCTCGCTCGCGGCGAGCGCGGCAATCAAGCCGTAGTCCCAGGCCTCCGTCGCCGGCAGCGGCAGCGGCGCGGCTGGGCGGCCGTCGAACAGCGCACGTCCCCACGCGACGAGATCGGCCTGCGGCGTCGCCGCGCTCCATGACGCGAGCGCCTGGGCTGCATCGGCGCGTCGCCCGTCGTCTCGCAGCGTCAGCGCCGTGACGAGTCCACCCGCGCCGGCCGCGCCCGTGCCCGCGCCGAGCGCCCGGGCCCGGGCCTCCGGATCGTTCCTGCCCATGACGCGCGCGGCGGAGAAGCAGCTGAGAAGCTGCCACGTCGCCTCAGGGTCTGAGCACAAGGGTTCCGTTAACCGTTGAGGCCGCTAATACGGTCTATCGTCTCACCAAACGCCCAGCGGTCCCCCTGCGGGTCATTTTCGGGGCCTACCGACCACAGGCGCGTCAGAACTGCAGGCGCAGCGCCAGCTGGCCGGTGCGCGGCACGTACGCGTTGCCGAGGTTCTGCCGCACGGCGCCAAACGTCGGCGAGTTGACCACGCCGTTGTAGGTGCCGAAATTCTTGTGGTTCAGTAGATTGAACACCTCCGCAATCGCCGAGATCCGGATGTCGCCCCTGAGGGGCACGATCTTGGAGATGCGGACGTCCACCTTGTGGAGCGGCAGGTTTTTCAGCGCGTTACGCGACACCGTGGCGTTGCGTTCGATGATGTCGGGCCCGTCGAAGCGGTCCCGCAGCGCCTCCGGGATGACGATGGGATTGCCGACGTTCAAGCGATTCGTGCCGGGCTTGTTGAACGGGGCGCCGGAGATCGTGGTCGGGGTGAGGGCGCCCGAGCCGTAGAAGTACGACGCGGCGAGCGACACGTCCCACGGCATGTTCCAGATGCCATTGGCGCGCAGCGTGTGCCGCTGCAGGTCGGTCGAATTGGCCCACTCACCGTCGAGGTTGAACTGGTTGTCTGCGCCGATGCCGAACCCGGTCGTGTTGTCCTTCCGATCGAACGTGTAGGTGTACGTCAGGCCTGTCTGGAAGTTGTTGGCGTATCGCCGTTGGAGCGCCGTCGAGAGCATCGTGTACTGGGCGCGGCCGGTGCTCTCGATCCACTGCACCTGGGTCCACCGCGGATCCGGGCGCCCGAAGCGCACGGGATCGAGGTTGTAGCCCGTGACGGGATCGAAGTGGAGGTTCGGGTCGCGGCCGCGCACCTGGTTGTACTCCTTGAGCATCGTCAGGTCGGCCTCGAAGCCCAGCACGGGGCTGATCTGCTTCTGGAAGCCGATCACCGACTGCCAGCTGTACGGCATCTTGTAGTCCCACGCGATGACGCGCGGCTGCTGCGGGATCGAGGTACCCGATTCGATCTGCTGCTGGGTGAATCCCCTGGTCGGGCTCGCGATGAATCCCGGCCGGCCGTCGTTGACGAACGAATTGACCTTGATCCGGTTGCCGAACGACTGCGGCGACAGCGTCACGTTCGAAACGGGCGCCGTGTAGAAGAGGCCCGAGCCGCCGCGGATCACGAAGTCGTTCTGTCCGGTCACGTTCCACGCGAAGCCGACGCGCGGCGCGATGTTGTCGTGGTCGTAGATGTCCTCGCGGAAGAGCGGGCCGTCGCCGAACGGCCGGAACGACGTCGTGGTCAACGTCACGTCGGGCGGCGACGTCGCTCCCGGGTCGTCGTCCCAGCGGACGCCGTAGTTGAGGGTCAGCCGGTCGGTGACGCGCCAGTTGTCGCCAATCCAGACGGCCCAGGTCGGTCGAGGCACGTCGATGTTCCAGTCGCCCGTGTTCTGGTCGAAGCGTTGCACCAGCGAGTCGAGCCCGGTCAGGTCCCACCGGCTCGGATCCGCGTACGCGTCGGTGGGGAACCTCCGGAGGAACTCCGCGGTGCTGAGGTTCGCGTTCATGATGTACTCGCCCCGCCGCAGGATGAACCAGTAGCCGCTGTCCTTCCAGAAGAGGAACTCGCCGCCGATCTTGACGTCGTGCCGGCCCTTGTTCCACGACAGGTCGTACCGCGTCGTCAGCATGTTCTGCCCCGGATTCTGCGGGAAGTTCCGCGGCCCGCCGAACGTGATGCCCGGGAACACGATGTTCGGCGTGTTGAGCAGCGATTCGAACGCCAGCAGATTCGACCAGTCGAAGTGGTTGTAGCCGATCTTCAGCTCCGACACCTTGTTGGCGCCCATGACGCGGGACCAGCTCACCAGGTAGTTCGCGGCGTTGCGCGTGCGCGCCTGCGCGTTCGACGGGTGGCTCGTGCTGCCCAGCTCGAAGGGACTGTCGAAGTCCCAGATCGACCCGCGGTACGAGAAGTGGTCCTGCGGACTGAGGTTGTGATCCACCCGTGCGAGCAGGCTGTGCTGCCGGATCGTGTTGCCGAAGGTCCACGAGGCGCCCGGCATGAAGGCCTGCTGCGCGAACTGCGTCTGCGGCTCGCGTTCGTACTCGTAGGACACGAAGTAGTGCAGCTTGTCGCGGCGCAGGGGCCCGCCGATGGCGCCGCCGACCTGCTGGTTCTGATACGGCAGCACGCGTCCCGCCACCGGATCCGCCGCGTTGAGCGCGTCGTCGCGGAAATAGCCGTAGAGGCTGCCGTTCAGGTTGTTGGTCCCGGACTTCGAGATGGCCTGCACCTGCGCGCCGGTGGACCGGCCCTGCGTGATGTCGAAGAGGTTGGTCACGATCTGGAACTCGGCAATCGCTTCGCGGCTGAACTTCGGCTGCCCGAAGGCCGAGCTGGCCACCTTCTGCGTGATCTGCTGGCCGTCGAGATTGAGCTGGAACTGGTCGTCGCGCTCGATGCCGGGCCGCAGATCCACGTTGTTCGACGTGATGCCCTTCACCATCAGCGCCAGCTCCATCCAGTTGCGGCCGGCCAGCGGCAGCCCCTCCATCTGGCGCCGGTCCACGTTGCCGGCGATCTGCGACGACGAGAGGTCGACGAGCGGCGACTCGCTGGTCACGAGCACCGTTTCCTCCAGCGTCGCCACCTTCATGGTGAACGGAATGACCGCGTTCTGCCCGACCAGCAGCTCGACGTCGGGCAGCACGACCGTCGCAAAGCCGGGCAGCTCGGCCTCCAGCTTGTAGAGGCCCGGTGCGATGCGCGGCAGCCGGTACACGCCGCGCTCGTCGCTGACGGCCGTGTATTGCCGCCCCGTCGACACTTCGGTGGCGGTGATGGTCGCGCCGGGCAGCACGCCCTTCTGCTCGTCCACGACCGTTCCCGCGAGCGACGCGTCGGCCTGCGCCCACGCGTCGGACACCCCTGCCAGCACGAGCAGGATGGCGCACACCACGATTCTGCTCACGGCACCCTCCTTCGCTTCAGCAGCCGACGATGGACGACCGCCAGTGACCCGGGCAGTCAGAACGCAATCGGATGTCCATCGCGCCGCGGATCCGATCCCGCACAGAGCGTTCCCGCCGTCGGGTGCACGCCCACACCCTGGACGGCGCCGGCGTTGCCGGGCTCCGAAAAGACGTGCCCCAACGTGCGCAGGCCGGCCAGCGTGGCCGCCGGGTAGTTGGGATCCGCGTAGGTCTGGCTCTGCCCCAAGAGCGGGACCCGACCGGCCGGACGGTTGATCATGATCCGCGGCGAGGCGATCGCGTGCTGCACGTCCATGTCGAACGCCAGCACCTTGGCGATCACCTGGCCCACCGTCTGCGGGATGGTGTAGCCGCCAGACGCGCCGATGCCGAACCGCCCCTGGCCGTCCTTGACGACGATGGTCGGCGACATCACCCCCTTGGGATGCTGGCGCCCGGTGAGCGCATTCACGTGGTTCGCTTCCAGCACGAAGCCGTACCGGTGGCCGTTGTTGAGCAGAACGCCCGTGTCGGCCGCCGCCACGCCGCACCCGAAGCCGCTCACCAGCGACTGCGTGAAGGCGACGATGTTGCCCCACTTGTCGGCCGCCGAGAAGCTCGTCGTGCCCACCGTGTCGAGCACCGGCAGCAGACGCGCCGTCGCCTGACGCGCGCGGATCTTCTGCCGCTGCTCGGCGGCGTACTCCTTCGACACGAGACGGGCCACCGGAATCTCGGCGTCCCTTCCCGTGTTGTAGGCGTCGTCGTCCACGAAGGCGAGCTTCATCGCCTCGATCCAGTGGTGCGCGAACTCGACGCTGTAGGGCGACAGGTTCTTCAGATCCAGACCGTCGAGGACGTTGAGCACCTGGAACATCGTCATCGCACAGGAGCCGGGCTGGGGCCCGTAGAGGGTGTAGCCCTGGAACGTGGTGCTGATGGGATCGCGCCAGCGCGGCTTCCACGCGGCGAAGTCCTCCATGGTCAGCAGGCCGCCGTTGGCCTGCAGGAACCGCACGATCTTCTGGGCAATCTCGCCCGTGTAGAACGTCTGGGCGCCTTCGCGGGCCACCTTCCGGAACGTGGCGGCCAGCGCCTTCTGGACGACAACCTGGCCTTCCCTGGGGGCCTGCCCGCCTGGCAGGAAGATCGACGCCGTGGTCGGGAACTGCGCCAGCTTCTTCGCCGACCCGGCAAACGACTGCGCGTCGTACTCGGTGACGACGAAGCCGTTCTCGGCGAGATCGATGGCGGGCTCGAAGACGTCGCCCAGGCTCATCGTGCCGTACCTGGACAGGGCTTCGGCCCACCCGCCGATGCTGCCGGGCACGATCGGCGACTTGTACCCCTCGTCGAAGTCGCGCTCCGTCATGTTCTGCGCCGACACGGCCTTGGGGCTGAGGCCCATGTGGTCGAGGCAGACGACCTTCCGCTCCTTGGCGAGGTAGATCATCATGTAGCCGCCGAATCCTCCCATCCCGGACATGTAGGGCTCGACGACGTTGAGGGCGGCGGCGGTGGCGACGATGGCGTCGATGGCGTTGCCGCCCCTGGCGAGCATCTTCATGCCCGCCAGCGACCCCTGGATGTCGGCGGCCGCCACGGCCCCGTTCCGCCCCCACACGGTCCGGTGCGCCGGCCCCATCAGGAGCGGGTCGTCCGGCTTGATGAGATCGCCGATCTGCTGCGCCCGGGTGAAACCGGGCGCCAGGGGAACCAGCGCGCCGGTGATTCCCAGCGACTTCACGAAGTCTCGTCTCTTCATGGGCACCCTCCAAACGCCGCGCGGACTCGACGACCTGCGGATCTACGGCGCCAGTATCTTCAGATAGCCTTATTTGTCAAGCCGGATGAAGAAATCGATGTCGGGCCTAACGCGTTGCCGATAAGCTGCGGGCGCCGCAGGCGAACGGCAGCTTCATCGGCTTGTTAGGCCGCACCGTTCTCAAGATGGATTCAATCGAACGCAACACGGTCGCCAGTCCTTACTGTTCTCGTAAGCTTCCGCGTCAAGTAGACAGTCCCCTTATCGCCTGTCGACCCATTGGGGGCGCTTACGATAGCCGGGCAACCCATCCGCCCATCCGCCCATCAAGGCCGACAATTCGGCCGTGATCGATCTCGTTCCGGCGGGTGGCCTTTCACCCCCGTGCCTGCACAGTGCTCATCCCGCCATCGACGCCGA
>Ga0194120_10011033_pt1 | contig 10974 bp, 13 predicted proteins | sample TA2MahCa65mmetaG_FD_148642 | JGI IMG/M metagenome (GOLD analysis project Ga0194120, IMG submission 148642) | Freshwater microbial communities from Lake Tanganyika, Tanzania - TA2015019 Mahale Deep Cast 65m | ecosystem: Environmental > Aquatic > Freshwater > Lake | place: Tanzania: Lake... | reverse complement strand
GGCAGCAGGCGAAGTTCTAGGAAAACCTCGTGTGAAAATTACTGACAAGCAAGAAATGCTAGGCTTCGCAGGCTAATTGCGCCCGTAGCTCAACGGATAGAGCATCTGACTACGGATCAGAAGGTTTGGGGTTCGAATCCCTACGGGCGCGCAAGACAAAAGTCCAGGTCAAACACCCCCAAGAAGCAAATTCTGGATGTTTGTTGTGCCCAAAACAAGTTCCTAGTGAGTAACCGAGTGAGTCATTCTTGCTTGGCAGTTGCTCTACACATTAATTATTTACAACCAGGGTTAATAAATGAATATAAACCCTGGTTGCTTGCGAGATACGAGAATATGTTAATAATTGTCTATCAGCGTCATTCGAACGTGAATGCGTTGATCTTGGATACGTCATCTCAAGATCTTGTCTTGAGAGGATCCTCATTTGGAAACAAAATTTCTATACTCCATAGCAGAAACTTGCTTTCTTCTATCCATGTCCCGTTCAAGCCTAAATCGCTTACTGAAAGCCAACCGGATCAGATCCATAAAAGAAGGTGGCATGCGCCGAATACCCGCAACCGCTATCGATCAATACATAAAAAGAACTTCCCAAAAGACCATGACGAGGGAGGTAGGCAAATAGATGGTTAATAGAAGCAATAGAACAGGATCCGTATATCAAGAAAAGAATGGACGCTGGATAGCGGCCCTCACACTTACGCCAGATTTATTTGGCAAGCGCCGAATTAAGAGAAAGGTCGCAAAGAGTAAATCTCTTGCAAAAAAGGCTCTCACAGAACTAATTGTGGAAAACAGTAAGTGCACCTTAAGCATGCGTAGTAATGAGACAGTGGCTGAGTTCTCTGAGCGCTGGCTTAGTGAAATCTTGCCATTACGGGGCCTCAAACCTTCAACTTTGAGTAACTATCAGCAGATGATTCATTATTACATTCAGCCAAACTTGGGAACCAAACGTCTTTCAGACCTAAAGTCTCAGAATATTCTGAATCTGGTTAATGCTCTAAAAGATCGCAACTTAAGTACAAACACAATGAGGCGAGCGCGATCAATTCTTCACAACATGCTCGAAACAGCAGTAGAGGAGGATATACTTCCTAAGAACCCTGTAACTCGAAGTAGTTTCATTAAGAAATCAGTTAGAGAAGAAACAAGAGTACAAAAGTCATATTCCAATATAGAGGTAACTCAAGCCCTAAAAGTTCTTAGCGGCTCAGCATACGAAGGCCCCTTTCGACTTATGGTTTATCTTGGCCTGCGCATTGGTGAGGTGATAGCCCTTCGTTGGGATCAGGTTCAAATCGAAGATAGAGAACTTTGGGTCACTCGTACCGAGGCACATATTGCAAAATTGTTAGGAGATGAAACATGGACTGTTGAGAGGGTAGAGGGCACAACAAAAAACAATAGAAAGAGAATGCTATATCTGACTGTAGACCAGGTTGAATTTTTGAAGAGGCATCGTAAGGCCCAAGGACACCTTAAATTTAAGTATGGCAAAGATTGGAATCCTGGAAGGCATGTTTTTGTGACCGAAAATGGCACTCCATATGCAGCAAATAACATTCGAGTCGGCTTGAAAAAGATTCTTACCAGGAATGGATTGCGATGGATTCGGCTACATGACCTAAGGCATACTGCAGGATTTTTAGCAGTTGAAGCAGGCGTGGGTATTGAAGATGTACAGGACATGCTGGGGCACGCGAGTATTCAGATTACGAAAGATGTTTATGTGGGCCACGTTCAGGCAGGTTCTGACCGAGCAGTTCGCACACTTGAAAACTATATAAAAGCGGGATACCAGCCAGCGGTTATTCCAGCCACCATTACGAGGAGGTAGAAATATGGACCACAAGGAAGTAGTAAAACTTATTCAGGACTTTATCTGCGGAAAACAAATTTTCATACTGCCAAGCACAACTAGAGACTCTTACGAGTCGGAGGCTGAACATCGGCTTGGAATTGAAAGACACATTCAACTCTCTGAAATTATCCAGAATTTACGGTTACTAACTGCTTCAATAGAACAAAGAAGTAGAGAACAAGGATCTCCAAAAGGTGGATAATTAGCAATTACTTCCCTTTAGCACCAACCCAGATGTAGATTATCGTGATGGATAGATTTGCGGTTATCGATACAGAAACTACGGGGTTTGGGAAAACAGACCGTTTGGTTGAGATTGCCTTGGTCCTTGTGGAGGGCAATGAAATCGTTCAAGAGTGGGAAACTCTAATAAACCCTGAAAGAGATATCTCAAACTCGAATATACACGGAATCACGCCCGAACTTGTCTCCCTGGCTCCAACTTTTGCAGAGATTAACTCTGAACTCTCAAAATTTATTGATGGAGCAATTATGGTGTCCCACAATATATCTTTCGATCAAAAGATGTTACAGCAAGAATATTTAAGAGCAAAAAAGCGGGTCAATTTAGGTATCGGTTTTTGTACCCTACAAGCAACCAAACTTAAATTAGAGGTAGCCTGTAGGGAATATGGGATAACCAATGCCTCTGCACATCGAGCACTAACTGACGCGCGCGCTACCGCGCTTATATTTATTAAGTTACTAGAACAGTTGGGCTCCGTTGAAGGCTTATCACCTATATCTGTTGACTACGACTCTCATGGAAAGTCAGCACAACTTTTCTCCCGGGCGGCATTATCTCAAGACCATAGGCCTGGACAACAAAATCTCCGTCGAATTATTCATAGTTTAGGGCCATCCTCAGAATCAGGACTCGAATTGTCGTATTTGGACGCCCTCTCCTCAGTTATGAGTGATTTTGAAATAACTGCAGATGAATCAAAGTATTTGAATGACTGGGCGCAGACTCTAGGTCTCGACTCGAGAAAGCAGGAAGAACTTCATATTGTCTTTCTGAATCGAATCATATTGGCTGCTGAACGAGATAACTTTATTTCGGATACGGAAAAAATACTTATAAATAAGGCTGCAAAAACACTAGGCGTAAATTACACAACAGCCCCCTCGATTGATAAAAAAAATGAGGGTATCTCACTAAAGCCAGGAATGAGGGTGTGCTTCACGGGAACGGCGGTTGGCAGGAATGGAGAGGATCTACCAAGAGAGATATTAGAGTCGTACGCAAAGCAAAAATTCCTACTTCCCGTGTCGAGCGTTACTAAGAAGACCTGTGACTTATTGGTAGCAGCAGATAAATCTTCAATGTCGGGCAAGACCAAAAAGGCAAGAGATTTCAGTATTCCAGTCATTTCAGTGGCAGAGTTCTTGGATTTGATTGAATAAATGGTGCCAAACCTTTATTAAATCAAATCCATCAACGTTTGAGGTAGCCATTAAGCCTGAAGAAACTAAGATGAGGTTATGCAAAATCCAACTAAATGGATAAAAGGCTGGGCGACTAAAATACTGCTTTTTGCTGTAGCCATTCTTCTCCTTTGGCTTACTTCATCTATTTTTGATTCTTTGGGATTAATTGAACCCGAAACTTATGGAAGCGACCCAGTAGACCTTATATGGCAAATTTTTTGGGCAATTGCAGTCATAGTGGGTGGTATTTCTATGCTCATATTTTTATTTACTGTAGTGAAAGAATGGATTAAGAAATTTAAATAATCGAATTATCAGGATTATCGGGAGTCACTTACGCGGTCTAATTGGAGTTTTTGGAGTCACTTACGCGTGGATTTACCGAGGGCCATAGAGGTTAAAAGGCCATGAATCAGGGTTAAGTAGAAAGTAACTGATTTTCCCTCGGTCTACATCTAAAAGTGAGTGAATTGGTGAGTCATATGCATGAAACAACGGGATTCTTCCTGACACATCAAGTGTTACAATTACAGCGTGAAAACCTCTTCTAAGAGGGTTTTTGTCACGGTGCGCGTATCTACGGATCAGAAGGTTTGGGGTTCGAATCCCTACGGGCGCGCTTGGAGTTGGGACTGTATTGCCGGAAGATATCCTTAAAGAGTTGCCGAATTTGTTGAAGGAAAAGAGCAAATGAAACGGGTACTGGTGGTCGGAAGCGCAAACGTCGACCTGGTAACTTTTATGAGCCGAGTACCTGATGGTGGCGAAACAATAATTGGAAGAGATTTTCAACAGCACTTTGGCGGTAAAGGTGCCAATCAAGCTGTAATGGCTGCCCGTTGTGGCGTACCGGTATCAATGATTACCGGGCTTGGAGATGACAATTTCGGTGAAGCGATGCTGCAAAATCTGGCTGAGAACAAGATTAATACGGAGTCAGTATTCAATTTCTCTGGAACCTCGGGCGTTGCTCATATCTGGGTTGAAGATAATGGTGAGAATCGCATAACGATTGTGCCAGGTGCGAATTACCAACTTAACCGGGATGCGGTGGTGGAGCGGATGAATGCGATGGGTGATGTTGGATTTGTGGTTGCGCAGTGCGAAGTGCCGATTGAGATCGTTGCGGCGGTTTTCGCCGAGGCAAAGAAGAGAGGGATAACCACGATTTTTAATCCTGCTCCGTTTATTCCTCCTCCGGAAGGTTTATTGGATTACACCGACTGGTTGGTGGTAAACGAGACTGAGTTTTCTCAACTGCATCCAGAGTCTTTAGAGCCAAATAGCGAAGATGTTATTAGATCGTTGCCAAGGAAAGGTAAGACTTTAATTACTCTTGGTGCGGCGGGCGCAGTGTTGGTAAATGATGGAATCAAACGAATTCCAGCACCTGAAAAATCTCCTATCGATACTACTGGTGCAGGTGATTGTTTGATCGGGGCGTTTGCAGCTGGACTTGCGATGGGATTTGATCCCGAGAAGGCGATAAGACTTGGGATAGTTTGTGCTTCTGAGAGTGTGATGCGTGCTGGAGCCCAAACTTCTTATCCAACTTTTGATGAAGTACGCGAATTAGTTCGCTCTCTTTAGGATACTTGTATTCTCAGGTAAGGTGTGAACATGATGCGCGACGGAATTATTAATGGACAACTTGCTTCTTTATTGGCTCGGTTTCGCCATGTAAACACAATTGCAATAGTTGATGGACCGTTTCCATCATATTTAGGAGTTGAAACGGTAGATCTTGCGGTGAAAAAGGGTTTCCCCACCATTCCACAAATTCTTGATTTAATTCTTCCTGAGTTAGATTTGAGTGGTGTTGTTATGGCAAAAGAATTTGAATCTAAAGTAGATAAAGCAACTGTTGCAAGCTATCTCACCCATCTAAAAGGTATACCGATGGAAATCATCGACCACGAAGTGTTTAAGGTTCGAGTCGGTCAGACTTTGGGAATTATTCATACGGGAGACCCCATTCCTTACAGCAGCGTTATCCTGAAATCTGGTTGATTTGCTTCGCGTAGGCGTAATTGGAACTGGAGTTATGGGCTCGGGTCATGCCCGCTATCTCACCGAACATGTCTCTGACGCTGAAGTTATTGCGCTTGCCGACTTGGATATTGAAAGGGCAAGAAAACTTGGCAGCGAAATAAAAACTCCAAAATTAATCACCAGCAATGTAGCGGAATTGTTTGAAAGCGAACTTGTAGATGCCGTAGTAATTGCCTCCCCAGATAACCTGCATGTCGAACATTTGAGACTTGCGATGGCCTCAGGCAAACCATCACTTTGTGAAAAACCAATTGCTACTGCAATAGATGAAGCTAAGTTAATCGCGAGAGAAATAACGGAGTACCAGAATCGAAAAGGTAAGCAGTTGATTCACTTTGGTTTTATGCGCAGGTTTGATCCACAGTATCGAAAAGTCAAGGAGCTAATTGATACAGGTAAATACGGATCGCCATTATTTATTCGAGTTGTTACACGTAATGTGGCATCTAGCGGAGCAACCGATACTGGGCTGTATACCAACATCGCAATCCATGATTTTGACATTTTTCGGTGGATGTTTGGCTCAGACTTTGTGGAAGTAGCAAGCCATTATCCAAAGCGAAATTCGCTCTCGCAGCCGGGATTATCTGATCCCTTAGTAATCACCGCAAAATTAGAGAACGGCATGATGATGATTGCTGACATAGTGGCCTTTAATAATTATGGTTACGACGCTCGCTTTGAAGTTGTGTGCGAAAAAGGTTCTATAGAAGTTGGAATATTTGGCGATGTGATAACTAGATCAGAATTTGTCGCAACACCGATTTTAGGTGGCAAAATGGCAGCAAATTGGATGGTGAGATTTGAGAGGTCGTACATTGAAGAAGTTAACACTTGGGTCAAGTCGATTGTTACTGGCGATATTCATCCTGACCTTGCAACGGTTTCCGATGCACTTGCAGCTAACGAGGCCTGCCAATTAGGCGTCGCCTCTATAAGAACTTCCTGAAAAAGCCATCTCAATATCTGGTCTAGAGTTTGACGCGGTAGAAACCCTTGTTACCGATTCGTTACCGAGCCATCTTGCTTATATAGGGGTGAGAAATTAGGGTTGGGTCACCACCGACTTCCTTGAAGCAACCGAGAGAGTTGGTCAACTTCATAAGAAAGGAAATAAATTGAAGAACAGCAAGATTCGTTTCACCATCGCGGTGACTTCAGCAGTAGCACTTGTTTTTGCTGCCGCAACTTCATCCGCAGTGAACGCAGCTCCAAAAAAGTTGAAAGATATTCGAATTGCTGCCGTAGTTAAGGGTCTAGATAACCCATTCTTCATCGGCATCAAGGAAGGTATCGAAGAGACTGCACTCAAGTATGGAATTAAGGCAAATGTGCAGGCAGCTCCAGGACTTAACGATGACATCGGACAGGCAAACAAGCTTGATTCACTAGCAGGTCAGAAGTATGACTGCTACATCGTTATTCCAATCTCTTCAAATAACTTGTCACAAGCAGTCGGCAAGATCACCAAGAGAGGAAAGACCGTTATCAATATCGATTCACCAATCGATGCAGCTTCCTTGAAGGCAGCCGGCGGTAAGGTCACTTCCTTTGCTGGTACCGATAACTTCGCAGCTGGAAAAGCTGGAGGAAAAGACATGATTGCCAAGATCGGAACCGGAAAGACCATTGGTCTAATTGCTGGTCTCGCAGGTAACGTGACAAGCAATGCCCGTATCGACGGTTTCAAAGCTGGTGCTCTTGAGGCTGATCCAACAGTTAAATTCGTAGGCCCAGAAAATGCTGATTGGGACACCACAAAGGCTCTAGAGAAGGCAAATGCGATGCTTTTGGCTAACTCAAACATTGCAGCTTTCTTCGCAGCGAACGATCAGATGGCACAGGGAATTAGCAAGGCAACCGGCATTGGCACCAAGAAGATCTACGGTGTCGATGGTATTGCTGATGCACTTTCTCTCGTAAAGAGCGGAAAAGTAACTGCGACTATCTCCCAATATCCATATGTAATGGGACAGATGGGTGTTCAGGCTTGCATCATTGCGGCACAAGGCGGCAAGGTTCCAGCTAGCACCATCACTCCTTACTACATTATCGATAGCAGCAACATCGATCAGGCTCTTACAAACAAGAGCACACGCGGATATTTCCCAAATCAGTTACCACCAGGGAAGTATTCAAATCCTTACGCAAGCAAGATCAAGAAGTAATTTATTGATCTAGTGAGTGTAAATAGAAATAATGAAACTGCCTCCGCGGAAGCGGAGGCAGTTTCTAAAAGTGCCAAAAGTCGGATTCAAGAAACTTTTAGGGATCCGTTCTTCTGGTCTAAATGGTTAGTCGTAGTTGCTTTTCTATTGATTGTTTTAGTTTTTGGCTTATTAAGCCCAGAGGCATTTCTTACAACTTATAATCTGAATAATATTTTAGTCGCCTCTGCTATACCGGCAATAATTGTGGTTGGCCAGACCTTTACTGTCGCAACCGCCGGTATCGATTTATCCGTGAGTTCGATTATGACCTTTGGCGCGGTTTGCTTTGGCCTCGCCTTTACCAATGGCTGGCCACTTTATCAGTGCATTATCTTTTCAACTTTAGCAGGATTTGTCTGCGGTATAGCTAATGGCTTAATTATCGCAAAGCGAGAAGTTAACGATTTTATCGTCACACTCGGAATGCTGAGCGTTGCCGCCGGAGCTGCTCTCGTACTAAGCGACGGAAAACCACGCCAAATAATTGATGAGCGTTTAGCAAATGTCGCAATTAATGAGTTTACGCACATTCCTTATCTGATGTTTATCGCTTTCGCGATAGTTCTCGTTGCTCATTTTGTGTTATTTCATACGAGATTTGGGACTCACCTACTTGCAGTTGGTGGCGATCCAGATGCAGCACGTGCCATGGGTATCTCAATCGTAAAAATTAAAGTTCTTGTATACGCAATATCAGGCTCACTTGCAGGTTTCGCGGCCGTATTGACGGTTTCAAGAATTGGCGCCGCCGAACCCGCCGCAAACACGTCAATACTTTTGAATTCTGTGGCAGCGGTTGTTCTTGGTGGTGTAAGCCTTTTTGGCGGAAGGGCCACGATCTTTGGCCCATTTGTTGCAACTTTGCTTCTTCAGGCTCTCTCCAATGGGCTAACAATTCTCGGGGTTGCTTCCTACTACCAGTACATCGCCGTTGGAGTAGTTGTGATCATCTCAGCATCGTTGGTTAGGACATCGAACAAATGAAGCAAGTAGCAATCGAATGTAACGATATCCGTAAGTCTTTTGGCAGCGTAGAAGCGCTAAGAGGCGTAAGTATCAAAGCAGTTGCTGGTGAAGTAACAGCAATTGTTGGAGATAACGGCGCTGGAAAGTCGACTTTGATTAAATGTATTTCAGGAGTTTATGACGCTGATGATGGTGAAATTAAGATTAATGGTGAAGTCGTAAAGTTTGTAAATCCAGAGGAGTCCAGAAGTTTTGGTATTGAAACGGTTTATCAAACCCTTGGTCTTATTGAAGATTTAACTATTTGGCAGAATCTTTTCTTGAATAGAGAGTTAACTAAAGGAGTAGGACCCGCTCGTCTTTTGGATAAGCGGAAGATGCGGGATCGATCTGAAGAGATGTTAAAGAATCTAGATGTTTATATCCCTTCAGTGAAGGCGCGCACTCGAGGTCTATCCGGTGGACAACGGCAAGCCGTTGCGATTTGTAGAGCTGCGGGCTGGGGTTCAAAAGTTGTAATTATGGATGAGCCCACTGCTGCCCTTGGGGTGAAAGAAACTGCAAAAGTAGAAGAATTAATTAAGCGGATGAAAGCTAAAGGATTGGCGATTCTTTTGATTAGCCATAACTTTGACCAAGTCCTGCGTCTCGCCGATCACATATGGGTGATGCGCCAAGGTTCAGTAATGGCCGGAATGAGGGCTAATGAAACTGATGGCGACCATTTGGTCTCATTAATCACAGGCGCAGCTACTGGAGGGAAATCTAAATGAAGCCATATAAAAATCTAATTGGAGTTCACGCACTCGTTTGGGTCGGAGATTGGAGTAAAGAAAGTTGCCGCACGGCAATTAAGAATTCAAAAGAGGCCGGCTACGACCTAATCGAGATACCAGCTCTCGACCCAGCTTCAATCGACACTGCGGACACCATAAAAGTTCTTCAGGAATTCGATATGAAAGCCGCATGCTCCCTTGGACTTTCATTTGACGCTGATATAAATAATGAGGATCCCGCGATCGCAAAGCGCGGCGAGGATCGACTCTTTGCAGCACTTGGCGTGGTTGAAGCTCTTGGTGGAAATTATCTGGGTGGAGTTACATACAGCGCACTTGGAAAATACCAATGCCCAACAACCGAAAAAGCACGTACAAATGCGGTAAATGCGCTTCGTCGATTAGCCCAGTCTGCGAAATCACGCGGAATCTCACTCGGACTTGAGCCAGTTAATCGTTACGAATCAAATCTAATTAATACTGCCGACCAGTGTTTAAGCATCATCTCTGATATTGGTGAAGATAATGTTTATGTACATCTCGATGTTTATCATATGAATATAGAGGAACAAGATTTAGTTGCTCCCATTATCGCTAGTGGAAAGAAGTTGGGATATGTCCATGTTGGAGCGAGCCATCGAGGCCCACTGGGAACTGGCAATATCGATTTTGATTCATTTTTTGGTGCGCTCGCAAAAATTGGCTTTACCGGGCCGATCACTTTCGAGTCATTCTCTTCATCAGTTGTGAGTAAAGATCTTTCAAACACACTTGGTATTTGGCGCAACCTTTGGACCGACAACAAGTCGATGGCAAAGTCATCTAGAGAGTATCTAGAAGCTAAGTTGGCCAAGGCCTATAGCTAATCAATGCCCCGAAAAATCGAAGGGCTCAGCGAGGCAAGAGATCGAATTCTTGAGTTGCAAAAGAGTTCAGGCTCCCGAGTAATAATTGGAATTGTTGGAAAACCAGGCGCCGGAAAATCCACAGTAACCTCAAAACTGAAAGAAATCTTGCCTAAGGAAGAAACAACAATTCTTTCGCAAGACGGATATCACTTAAGCAATGCTCAATTAAAAATGCTCGGTAGGTTAAATAAAAAAGGCGCTCCCGATACATTTGATCCTAAGAGCTTTACCGAATTACTTGGACGCGTAGCAAGCGATTTATCAGGCGATATCTACTTCCCTGTCTTTCATCGTGAAATTGAGGAGTCGATTGCCGCTGAAGGGTTGGTTACAGCAAAAACCAAGATAGTTATAGTCGAAGGAAACTATTTATTGTTAGAAACGCATGGCTGGGAAGGGGTAGCAACTCATCTTAATGAAAGTTGGTTTCTCCAAGTCGATGATGAACTCCGCCTTAAACGACTTGTAGCAAGACACATTGAATATGGCAAAGCCCCGGATTTTGCCTATGACTGGGCACATGGAACTGATGAGGCCAATGCAAGGTTGATTGAAACTACACGCAATCGAGCTGATGTTTTTTTGAGCATCTAGTTAAATGCAGTTTGAAAAGGATGGATAGACTCGGCTAAAGGAGCGCCCGTAGCTCAACGGATAGAGCATCTCACTACGGATCAGAAGGTTAGGGGTTCGAATCCCTTCGGGCGCGCCAATAAGATTGCCAAGTGAATAAATTAATTCAAGTTCGAAGGTTAGATACCTTC
>Ga0194120_10011029_pt1 | contig 10977 bp, 11 predicted proteins | sample TA2MahCa65mmetaG_FD_148642 | JGI IMG/M metagenome (GOLD analysis project Ga0194120, IMG submission 148642) | Freshwater microbial communities from Lake Tanganyika, Tanzania - TA2015019 Mahale Deep Cast 65m | ecosystem: Environmental > Aquatic > Freshwater > Lake | place: Tanzania: Lake... | reverse complement strand
CTCCCAGGTGAGAAGAAGATCGCCGGCCTCAATTCTCCGTTGCTTCATCAGCAGCTCGAGCGGCCAAGCCGCATCGCCGACCACGACGACCCGTGCCAGGGGCGGGATGGGTCCATCGTAACTGCCACGAAACAGGAAGGGCGTCGCCGCGCTGTCATAGCCGGCATAGGGATTGGTCCCGTAGGGCCGGCCCACCGTCGATGGCGGAAGCAGGACGCGGCCTTTCGGAGAACTCGCTCGGAAGCGTTCGACGGACTCGATGCGTAAGGGCAGCGATGTGAGTTTCGCATCTGTATGAGTACCTACGATCCCGCGGCCGGTGAACTGTTGCCACCAGCTTTCCGTCTCACGGTCATACATGACCAGGTCGGAGTGCCGCAGCTTGCCCGTGGTCCCGAAAGTGAAGACCCTTCCGTCGAGCCGACGGTCGAAAACAACCGCCGAATTGCACAGCGGGCACCAAGTCACCGCCACGGGGACTCCGCTGATCGTATCGTTGACGATCTCGTGCCAGATCAGGATGCGTAGAGGATAGGCCCGTGCCTCGCCGCCGATCCGGACGGAGATCACCGGTTCCTGCGGTGCCAGGCCTTTGGCGTCTCGGATGGCGGTGAACCGCGGCGTGTCGATAGCGGGGATCCCGTCCTTCGGCGGCCCACCTGACATGATCTCGGCATAGTCGATGGAATGCCGTGAGAAGTCGGTACGCGGCCATTCCTCCTTCCAGGATCGAGGATCAGCCGCGGCCCCGGACACGATCGAGAGCGCGAATGGCAGCGCGAAGGCGAGGGCTACAATCAGACGCCGGGCCGATGGAGTCGGTCTAGACATCTCCTGCTCCTGGACTGTTCTGCCACGCGGGAAGCCGTACTGACAGCGCGGTAGAGGCCCGCTTTCACGGAGGATGACGGCCCCAACATGTGTTCGCTTACGCGATTGAAAACGTTACGTTGGATCCGACATGTCCCGGATAGGCGGCCCATCCGCCCCCGATTGACAACAGCCCGACAATTTCACCGGCAAGCCGGTCTATGGCCGCGCCGCCTGCTACCTCCGGCCCGAGGCCGAGACCTGCCTCAAGGCCGGCGCGCCACGGCCTGCGGCTCAAGATCTTCGATGCCTTCACCCCGCCCTCCCATCACGGCCATCCCGGCATCGGCCGCGAGGCGGAGCGGAACCGCCTGTTGCTGATGGGACTGATGACCACCGCCGGCTGGGACTTCTTCAGGAACCAGTGGTGGCACTACCTGCTGTTCAACGCCCGCCAATACCCGGTGCTGAGCGACTCGGTGCTGCCCCAACCGATGATGTAGGGGCCGATGATGTAGGGGCGGCGTCGTGCCGCGCGCAGGGGATGGCGTCGGTGCCGAAGGCGAGCCGACAGTTGGCGGCCAGGCTGGCGCGCAGGGCGGCGCGGGCCCGCGACAGCAGCACCCGGGCGTTGCCCTCGGCGACGCCCAGTTGGGCGGCGATCTCGGCGTGGCCGAGGCCGGCCATGTCGTGCAGCGCCAGCACCGCCTGCTGGCGTTCGGGCAGGGCCATCAGGTAGCCGGTGATGCAGGCGCCCATCTCCCGCTCCAGCAGCGCCCGCTCGGTGTCGTCGCACGCGGGAATGGCTTCCACCACGGCGGGGTCGGCGGCAACCAGCGGCTCGGCCGGCTTGCGGAAGTGGTCGCGCACGACGTTGAGCGCGATGGCCGCCAGCCAGGTGGTGCGGCGGGCGCGGCCGGCGAAGGCGTCCCCGTGCCGGTGGGCCTTGAGCAGGGTTTCCTGCACCAGGTCCTCGGCCAGGGCGCCGTCGCCGACCATCCGGCCAACGAAGCGTCGCAGGTAGGTCCGCTCGGCGTCGGTCGGCGCGGTCACGGTTCAGCCTCCGCAGCAGCCGGCGGCGGCGGGGGCGGCGGGCGCCCGGCCCGACTTGCCGACACCGTCGACGCAGCCCAGCGCGTTCTCGGCGTGGCGCCAGGCGTGTTCGTGGATGGTGGTGGCGAGGGCGACCACGGCGGCGACCTCGGCGGCCTCGACGCCGACGGCGCGGGCGGCGGCGTGGTGGCGGACGACGTTGTCTTCGCAGTGGACGGCGAAGGCGGCGCCCAGGGCCATCAGCTCGCCGAGGCGGTCGCCGCGCTGGCAGCCGCAGTCGGCTTCAGCGTCCAGGCCGAGGCCGAGCCGGCGCATGCCGTCGGTTGCGGCGTTGCGCACGCACACCGCCGCCGCCACGGCACGCTCGATGTCCTGGGCGGAGGCGCCGGCGGTGGCCGCCGCCTTGAGGTGGTAGCGGGTGCAGGGGCGGCAGCCGGCGGCGACGGCGATCGCCACGGCGGTCATTTCGTTCTCGAACGGGGTCAAGGCCATGTCCGTTTCCCTTCGGGGATGGCGGGAACGAACCCTTCGTTCCCTGTCACCCCCTTGGACGGCGGCGGGCGGCAAAACGTTACCCGATATTTCCCATATGGACGGCCCATCCGCCCCTTGCTGACGGCAGGGTAGCCAGATGCCGGTCCAACTGGAAGGAGGAATTGGACGGCGATAGCTCCGACGAAGCAAAATCGTCGCCCCGACGGCCATGGACGGTTCCAGCGGCGAGATTCCGGCCCAAATTGTCACGGTGCGGGCGCACTTCGCCTGTCGCCGGCTTCGCGCGACCGCTTCCTGCCGTCAGCATGGCGTCGGTTCTCGCGGGCGCAGATCGTCGATCATGTCGAGGAGGCGCCGGACCAGGTCACGCGGCGCGGCGACCTCGGCCCTCTGGAAGACGGCGTAGCGCGCATGGCCGACTACTTCGCCAAGCCGTGGCAAAGCAAGAGACAGTGAACTCGAGGTAAGGGGGTTTTTGCGCACCGCGATGTATGCGTTGCGCCGGCCTTGCCATTCACTATCCAGCTTTCTTCTAAGGAGCCTTATGCCAGCGCATGTAGAACGCTTCCCTTCCGTAGCCCAAGCCTTCCGATGCGGCTTGATCAGGTTCGGTGATCATGAATTTCCAGGTCATCGGCCAGCCGACCGCTGGCCGTGATCTCGCGTCACGTCCCTCATACCGGGTGTAATAGCCGGCCAGAAATGCGCGGCAGCCGTCTATTTTTTCGACTATGCCCGCGCCCGTCGCGGCGGCCTTTTCTCCCCAACGATCGGTTTGCACCCCGGGGCCGCGTTCATAGGTCCAAGACAATTTGTCGCCCTCGCGGGAAATGATCATGACATGCTGATCCGTGCCGCTTCGCCACGTGCCCTTCAGCAAGGTCTCCGAGTCAGCCCCCCTGCATTCGTCAGCCTGAGCGGGGAAACTCGCGACCAGGACGGCAGCCATGACTGCCGCCCAACCGAGCTTATTCATCTTGCACCCGATCATCTCGCCTGATCGATATTTCAACTGGATCATAGAGCATGGATGACGGGAACCGAAATGCGCTCGAACGTCCTCGTGTCTTGAATTCACCGCGATACCGACGGCGCCATGATGGCGGCGTCGGATCCGGGCGGGAGGCCGATCTTCCTTTGGTCTCGAAGCGCCCCATCTGGCTCGCCGAAGCGGCTTCCTTGGTCACTGCCCTGCCACCGACGAACCGGCGCATCGCCGGACCAAGGCCGAGGCGCGGCGCAACAAGTATCTTGGGCGGTTTAGCACCGGGTCGCACTGCGCTCGCCCGGAGCGACCTCTTAAGTCCGCCTTGGTGCGTCGGACTTGAACGGACGGTTGCTGTCGTCAACCCGGTCGAGTTCGATCCCATCGAGGGGCGCGGCGGCAAGATACGCTTTGAACCCGCGCGCCTGAGGCGAGGCGAAATGCTTCCTCAAATTTCGACGGGTTTCTTGTGCTCGCTGCCGGTTGCCCAAGGCGCCGGCAACGCGGCGCAGGAGCGCCGCGTCTCCAGGGCGGACGCGGAGCACAAGCCGGACGAGGTCGCCTTTATCGTCTCGGCGCATGGGCATGAGTGTGGGCGAGGGCGCCCGTGGCGGTATCGACCTTCTCGAAAAAGCAGCTCCGTTCCCCGGTGTGGCAGGCGGGGCCGGTCTGATCGACCAGGAGAAGGAGGGTGTCGCCGTCGCAATCGATCCGAAGCTCGACCAGGTTCTGGACATGGCCCGAGGTATCGCCCTTGCGCCAGAGTTCCTTGCGCGAGCGCGACCAATAGACGACCCGGCCGCCGCGCAGGGTTTCGATCAGGGAGTCGCGGCTCATCCAGGCCATCATCAGGACCTCGCCGCTGTCATGTTGCTGGGCGATGGCGGGGACCAGGCCCTCGGCATTGAAGACGATCCGGGCGAGCAGGGCGGTGGTGGCGGCTTGGCTGGCGGTGTCGGTCACGGGCGCGCTCCCTCGGTGGCGCATATGGCGGGCGGGTTCGGCGTTTGATAGCCTTCCCGGCGATGCGGCGCGAGTCCCAAACACCCAAGGCGTTCCGAGGCGGCGATCACGATCATGCCGCTTGCGCCGAAGACGCCCTCGAGGCGGCCGACCAACTCGCCCGCGCCAAGGGCGAGCGCTTGACGCCGCTGCGCCGGCGGGTTCTCGAGCTGGTGTGGCGCAGTCATGTCCCGGTCGGGGCCTATGACCTTCTCGATTCCCTCAAGAAGGAGGGCAAATCCGGTGGTCCGCCCACGGTCTACCGCGCCCTCGACTTCCTGCTCGATCTCGGCCTGGTGCATCGCATCCGTTCGCTCAACGCCTATGTCGGTTGCGCCCATCCGGGCGAGCGCCATGCCGGCCAATTCCTGATCTGCACCGGCTGTCGCAGCGCCGCCGAGATCGACGATGGCGGCGTCGGCCGCGCCGTCCAGGACGCGGCGGCCAGGGCCGGCTTCGAGGCCCATGGCCAAACCGTGGAAATCAGCGGGCTCTGCCCCCGCTGCCGCGCGGCGGAAGCGGAGCCTAGGCGTTCGCCTTGAGGCGGTCGAAGCCGGCGGCGAGGTCGGCGGTGAGATCCTCGACATCCTCGAGCCCGGCATGGAAGCGCAGGGTCGGTCCGCCCGGCGCCCATTTGGTCGCCGTCCGGCTTTTTTCCGGATGGGCGAGGACCACCAGGCTTTCATAGCCGCCCCAGGAAAAGCCCATGCCGAAATGATGCAGCCCGTCGAGCATGGCGGCGACCGCCTTGTCGGCGACCGGCTTGAGGATGATGGCGAAGAGCCCCGAAGCGCCGGTGAAGTCGCGCTTCCAGAGCGCGTGGCCGGCATCGCCGGGAAGGCCGGGATGAATGACGCGAAGGACCTCCGGCCGGGCCTGCAGCCAGCGGGCGAGGGCGAGGCCGTTTTCCTGGTGGCGCGGCATGCGCACCCCGAGGGTCCGTAGGCCACGCTGACCGAGATAGACATCGTCGGGGCCGACGCAGAAGCCAATTTCGTTCCAGGTCTTGCGCAGCGCGTCGTAGGTCGCGGCATTGGCCGTGGCGGTGCCCAGCATGGCATCGGAATGGCCGACGATGTACTTGGTCGCGGCGTGGATCGAAATGTCGACCCCATGGGCGAGGGGCTTGAAGAAGAGGGGGCTCGCCCAGGTGTTGTCGATCATGGTGATGGCGCCCTTGGCCTTGACCGCCTTGGCGATGGCGGGGATGTCCTGGACCTCGAAAGTCTGGGAGCCCGGGCTTTCCAGGAAGACGATCTTGGTGTTGGGGCGCATCAGGGCGGCGACCTCGGCGCCGCCGAGTTTGGGATCGTAATAGCTGGTGGTGACGCCGAGACGGGCGAGGACGCCGTCGCAGAAGACGCGGGTCGGGTGATAGGCGGTGTCGACCATCAGGATGTGATCGCCGGCGGCGGCGAAGGAAAGGATCACCCCGGTGACCGCGCCGAGGCCCGACGGGTAGAGGCAGGTGCCGGCGCCGCCCTCGAGTTCGGTGAGGGCGTCCTCGAGGGCCCAGGTGGTGGGCGTGCCGCGCCGTCCATAGGCCATGCGGCGCGGGCCCGGCTTCATGCGGTTCTCGAGGGCTTCGACGCTCGGGAAGAGGATGGTGGAGGCGTGATAGACCGGCGGATTGACGGCGCCGCCATAGGCCTTGGGATCGCGACCGCCGGTGACGATCTTGGTGTTCTCTTTCATGCGTCTCTGCTCCTCCTTCGGGGCGGCGGATAATGGCAATTGACCCGCGGCCAGGGAAGGGGAAACGGCCTCGCAATAGCACTGCCTTGTCCCCCGCCCCGGGGGCATGGTAGAGGAAATCGGGGACGGACCCGGTATCGCGGGCCGTGTTTTTTCGGGAGGATATGCCACATGCAATTCGTCAAGACCTTGGCGCTCGCCGGCGCCGCCGCTTTCGTCGCGACCGCCGCGCAAGCCGGTCCCGATCTCGACCAGATCAAGGCGAGGGGCCAGATCGTCTGCGGCGTCTCGACCGGCCTCGCCGGTTTCTCGCAGGCCGACAGCCAGGGCAAGTGGACCGGCCTCGACGTCGATCTCTGCCGCGCCGTCTCGGCCGCCCTGTTCGGCGATCCCAACAAGGTCAAGTACACCGCGCTCACCGCCCAGCACCGCTTCACCGCGTTGCAGTCGAAGGAAGTCGACATTCTTTCGCGCAACACCACCTGGACCATGACCCGCGACACCTCGCTCGGCCTCAATTTCGCCGGGGTCAACTACTATGACGGCCAGGGCTTCATGGTGCCGAAGAAGCTGAACGTGAAGAGCGCCCGCGAGCTCGCCGGCGCCTCGGTCTGCGTCCAGCCGGGCACCACCACCGAACTCAACCTCGCCGACTATTTCCGGGCAAACAAGATGGAGTTCAAGCCGGTGGTGATCGAGCGCCTCGACGAGGTCAACGCCGCCTATTTCGCCGGCCGTTGCGACGTGCTCACCACCGACGCCTCGGGCCTCGCCTCGGTGCGGTCCAAGGACGCGCCCAATCCCAACGACCACGTCATCCTGCCGGAGCTGATCTCCAAGGAGCCGCTGGGCCCCGTCGTCCGCCACGGCGATGACCAATGGCTCGACCTGGTCAAGTGGACCCATTACGCCATGCTCGAGGCCGAGGAATTCGGCATCACCTCGGCCAATGTCGACGAGATGACCAAGAGCGCCAATCCGGGCGTTCAGCGTCTCCTCGGCGTCACCGGCGAGTTCGGCAAGATGCTCGGCGTCGACAACAAATGGGCCTACAACGCCATCAAGATGGTGGGCAATTACGGCGAGTCCTTCGAGCGCAATGTCGGCCGGGGTTCGGCCCTCAAGCTCGAGCGCGGCCTGAACGCCCAGTGGACCAAGGGCGGCCTGCAATACGCGATGCCGGTTCGCTGATCGGGAGTTTCCGGCGCGGTTTCTCGCGAGGGGGGCCGCGCCGGTTCCATTTTCTCCTGAAGGGATGAACCGCGCGTGACGGTCGACGCCAGAGGCGGCACGGCGCCGCCCGAGCGACGGCTTTCGCTCAATGACCCCCTGGTGCGGGGCATCGTCTACCAGATTCTGGTGATGGGGGGCGTGCTGCTCCTCGGCTGGTACCTCGTCTCCAACACCCTCGACAACCTCTCGCGCCTCAACATCGCCTCGGGCTTCGGCTTTCTCGGGCGCGAGGCGGGTTTCGGCATCGGCGAAGGCCCGATCGCCTATACCCCGGCCGACAGCTATGGTCGCGCCTTCCTGGTCGGATTGCTCAATACCCTGAGGGTGGCCGCGATCGGCATCGTTTTCGCGACGGTGCTCGGCACCGTGATCGGCATTTCGCGGCTCTCGACCAACTGGCTGGTCGCCAAGCTCGCCTCGATCTATGTCGAGATCATCCGCAACGTGCCCCTCCTGCTCCAGCTCTTCTTCTGGTACGCCGTCATCACCGAGAACATGCCGGGTCCGCGCCAGGCCTATCAGCCGCTGCCTTCGGTGTTCGTCTCCAACCGCGGCATCAAGGTGCCGGTGCCGGCGGAGCATTGGGCCTGGGACGCCATGGCGATCGCCTTGGTGCTCGGGGTCCTCGGCGGCTTCTTGCTTTGGAACTGGGCCAAGAAGCGCCAGGACGCGACCGGCCAGTCCTTCCCGACCGGTTGGGCCACGCTCGGCTTGATCATCGGCCTGCCGCTCGCGGCTTGGCTGATCGGCGGGGCGCCGACGGACATGAACGTGCCCGAGCTCAAGGGCTTCAATTTCTCCGGCGGGGCGACCCTCTCTCCGGAATTCGCCGCCCTCTTCACCGGCCTGGTGACCTACACGGCGGGCTTCATCGCCGAGATCGTGCGGGCCGGCATCCTCGCCGTGCCCAAGGGACAATGGGAGGCGGCGGGGGCGCTGGGCCTGCGGCGCGGCACGGCGCTGCGCCTCATCATCCTGCCCCAGGCGCTCCGCGTCATCGTGCCGCCGATGACCAGCCAGTACCTCAATCTCACCAAGAATTCCTCGCTCGCGGTCGCCATCGGCTATCCCGACCTGGTTTCCATCGCCAACACCACCATGAACCAGACGGGCCAGGCGATCGAGGGCATCGCCATCATCATGCTGGTCTATCTCACCATCTCGCTCACCATCTCGGGTTTCATGAATTGGTACAACAAGCGCGTCGCGCTGGTGGAGCGCTGACATGGCGGTCGACGCCCTTCCCGCCGCGCCGGCTCCCGCCTCGGAGCAGCCCCCGCCCGCGACCACCGGGGCGATCGGCTGGGCGCGGGCCAATCTCTTCTCGACGCCCTTCAACACCGTCCTCACCGTGCTGGCGGCGTGGGTGCTGTGGTCCTCGATCCCGCCGATCTTCAACTGGGCGATCACGCACGCCATCTGGACCGTGGGCGACGGCCTCGGCGCCGAGTGCAAGAAGGCGCGCGAGGTGGCGGCCGGCGCCTGCTGGGCCTTCATCGGCGAGAAGCACCGCTTCATCCTCTTCGGCACCTACCCCTACGAGCAGCATTGGCGCCCGCTCTTCGCCATGCTGATTTTCGTGTTCCTCATCCTCACCACCTGCAACCGGCGCTTCTGGAAGCCCTGGCTCGGCCTCGCCTGGGCCGTCGGGCTGGCCGCCTGCGGCGTCCTGATGTGGGGCGGCGTCCTCGGCCTCTCCTATGTCGAGAACGAGAATTGGGGCGGCCTCCCGCTCACGCTCGTGCTCTCGGCCATCGGCATGACCCTCGCTTTTCCCCTGGGCGTGCTGCTCGCCCTCGGCAGGCGCTCCAACCTGCCGGCGATCAAGGCGATCTGCGTCGCCTATATCGAGCTCATCCGGGGCGTGCCGCTGATCAGCCTCCTGTTCATGGCCTCGGTCATGCTGCCGCTCTTCCTGCCGGCGGGCGTCACCTTCGACAAGCTCCTGCGGGCCCAGGTCGCCATCATCCTCTTCGCCGCCGCCTACATCGCCGAGGTGGTGCGCGGCGGGCTGCAGGCGATCCCCCGCGGCCAGTACGAGGCGGCCGACGCCCTCGGCCTCGGTTATTGGCAAAAGACCGGCCTCATCATCCTGCCCCAGGCGCTGCGCATGGTGATCCCGCCGCTGGTCAACAACTTCATCGGCATGTTCAAGGACACCTCGCTGGTCACCATCATCGGCCTCTTCGACCTGCTCAACGCCACCAAGGCGGCGATGGTCGACGCCAATTGGCGCGGCTTCGCCCTCGAGGCCTATCTCACCGCCTCGGCCATCTACTTCGTCTTCTGCTATTTCATGTCCAAATACAGCCAGTCGCTCGAGGCCGATCTCGGCCGGGCGACCAAGCGCTAGGCCAGGAGAGCGCCATGCCCGACGCCCCGTTTCTCGAACTCAAGAACGTCGACAAATGGTACGGCGACTTCCACGTCCTCAAGAACATCAACATCGCCGTGCGCAAGGGCGAGAGGATCGTGGTCTGCGGTCCCTCGGGCTCCGGCAAGTCGACCATGATCCGCTGCATCAACCGCCTCGAAGAGCATCAGCGCGGCACCATCGTGGTCGACGGGGTCGAGCTCACCAACGACCTCAAGGGCATCGACGCCATCCGCCGCGAGGTCGGCATGGTGTTCCAGCATTTCAACCTCTTTCCCCACCTCACGGTGATGGAGAACCTGACCCTCGCTCCGATCTGGGTGCGCAAGATGCCCAAGGCCAAGGCCGAGGAAGTCGCCATGCATTTTCTCGCCCGGGTCAAGATCCCGGAGCAGGCCCACAAATATCCCGGCCAGCTCTCCGGCGGGCAGCAACAGCGCGTCGCCATCGCCCGCAGCCTCTGCATGAACCCCAAGGTCATGTTGTTCGACGAGCCGACCTCGGCCCTCGATCCCGAGATGATCAAGGAAGTGCTCGACGTCATGGTCGGCCTCGCCCAGGAAGGCATGACCATGATCTGCGTCACCCACGAGATGGGCTTCGCCCAGAAAGTCGCCGACCGGGTGATCTTCATGGACCAGGGCCAGATCGTCGAGGAAGCGCCCCCGGTCGAGTTCTTCAACAACCCCAAGAACGACCGCACCAAGCTCTTCCTCAGCCAGATCCTCAAGCACTGAGGGCGGCGGCGGTTTCATGCTAGATTGAGGCATGGCCGCCATCGATCTCGCCTTGGGGCTGGTCAACGCCTCATTGCCGCGCCGGCTCGACGCCGTGGCGCTCCGGGCTGAAATCGCGGGCGGGCGCCTCACGCCGGCCATGCGGCTCTTGGTCGAGGAGGGCGGCACGTTCTTCGGGCGGTTGGTCGGCGAGGGCGTCTTCGCCTACCGCGACATCGCGCGCTTTATCGACATGGGAGCACGGGTCGATGCCGAAACGGAGGAGTTCGTCCGGCGCATGGCCGCGATCGAATTGGCCGAGGCTGCTCAGGGCGGCGGCCGGGCTGCTTGAGGGGGTCGGCGCGACGCGGGAACAGTGGCGGTTCGGTGGCGGCACGGCGCTGGCCGTTGTTCTCGGCCACCGTGTCTCCTACGACATCGACGTTTTTCTGACCGATCCGCAGCTCCTGCCGCGCCTCAGTCCGCGGCTCAACGACGCCGCGACCGGCCTCGCCAAGGACTACGCCGAGAGCGGGGACAGCCTGAAGATGGTTCTTGATGACGGGGACATCGATTTCATCGTCCGCCCCTGTCTTCTCGACGCCAAGCCATGG
>Ga0194120_10011025_pt1 | contig 10979 bp, 8 predicted proteins | sample TA2MahCa65mmetaG_FD_148642 | JGI IMG/M metagenome (GOLD analysis project Ga0194120, IMG submission 148642) | Freshwater microbial communities from Lake Tanganyika, Tanzania - TA2015019 Mahale Deep Cast 65m | ecosystem: Environmental > Aquatic > Freshwater > Lake | place: Tanzania: Lake... | reverse complement strand
CCGCCGGTCGGCATGGCATCGCGGGCGTTGACGACCAGATTCATGATGATTTGTTCGATCTGTCCCTGGTCGGCCTTCACGCAAGCCAGGTGCGGGTCCAGGGTCAGGACCAGCTCGATGTGCTCCCCGATGAGGCGGTGGAGCAGGTTGTACATCGCGGTCACGATCTCGTTGAGATTGATCACGGTGGGCGCGATTTCCTGCCGTCGGCTGAAGGCCAGCAGTTGCTGGATCAGGGCGGCGGCCCGGTCGCCGGCCTTTTGAATTTCCGCCGGGTAGCGGCGCAGCGGACTGTCCGGATCCAAGACGCGCAACAGGTTTGCGCTGTAGCCGGTTATGACCATCAGGAGGTTGTTGAAGTCGTGGGCGATCCCGCCGGCCAACTGCCCGACCGCTTCCATCTTCTGGGCCTGGCGGAGCTGGGCTTCGCTGGCCCGCAGCGCCTCCTCCGCCTGCTTGCGTTCCAATTCGGCCGCCGCCCGGGCCCCGAAAATCTTCAGCAGGGACAGCGAGAACTCCTCCTCGATCATGGGGGCCGTGTCCATGACCACGAGCAGGCCCAGCACCCGGCCGGCGGCGTCGCGGAGGCCGGCGCCCAGGTAACTTGCCGCGCCCAGCTTGGCCGGCGCCTCGGCGGCGGGAAATCGCCGGCACAGGTCCTGCGGATGGAACCCTTGCCCGGCGTCCAGGAGCGCTTCGCAGGGCGTGCCGGCAAGCGCGTATTCAAAATCGTCCAGGAAGCCCGTGCCGCCCCAGACCGCAAGGGTGCGCACGCGATCGCGCGCCTCGCTCGTGAATTCACAGACCATCGCGTAGCGGACCCCCAGCGCGCCGGCCAGTTGTTCGACCAGCGAGCGGAAGAAGCGCTCGCCCACGGCCCCGGCCGTGCCTTCGACCAGCGAGTGGAAGGCCCGCTCCGTCCGCCGGTGCTTGGTGATGTCCGAAAAGGTGACGACGGCGCCGGTGATGCGTTCGTTCTCGACGATGGGATAGGCCGAGTACTCCGCCTCGAACGAGGTTCCGTCGCGCCGCCAGAGGACATCGCGGTTCAGTCGGCCTTGCGTCCCGTCGCGGCAGGCGCGGACGATCGGACAGTCCGCGGCCGGATAGGACGAGCCGTCCGGGCGGGAATGGTGGATCAGCTCGTGCATGTTGCGGCCGAGCGTCTCCACCGGCTCGTGGCCGAGCATGGCCGCGCCGGCTTTGTTCATGAACGTGCAGCGCATGGAGGTATCGACGCCGAAGATGCCCTCGCCGGTGGATTCCAGCAGCAGCAGGAGGTCCTTCGTCAGCCGGTTGCGCTCCTGTTCCGTCCGTGTCAGCGCGGTGAGGTCCTCGATGATGAGCACGATCTCGTCCGTTTCCCGGATGCTTCCGGCCAGGAGCCGGCCGTGGCATCGTGTTGGCGCGGAATCTGGTGTCGGATTTGACGTACAACGAGCGCGGCAACGAAGCGGTGCTGACCGTCTTGCTCTCGGAATATGGGGTGACGGCTTCGGCGGCTCTATCCCGTCTCGACGGGCCCTCCGGCTCAGATGCGTCGTCGTAAGCAGGGCCTGTCCTGCGGCAGGGCTAGAAGACCGTTGTCGGCGGACCGATGCGCAACGGCGCCGGCCCAGGCCTTTCGGAATAGACGATCGGCAGGAACTCGTTGAACTTCGGCGCGAGGGTGCGGCTGTCGAAAAAGATGAAGCCGCGCTCGCCCTTGGCCTCATAAGTCAGATTGATTTCGGTGTCGGTCCCGCGCCAGTTGAACTGCTGGTTCAGCCCCCGCATCATCGAGCCGGGAGACCGGTCGATCGGCCCGTAGTGGGACTGGAGGTAGGCCAGCACCTGCGCGTGCGTTTTCTTGCCCCGGTACCGGATGCCCACCCGCGCGAATTCCCCGTCATAGGCGTAAAACGTGATGGACTCGACCGCGGCCTCGCCGAGCGCGAGCGGACCGTCCTTGAGGGCGTATTCGTGGATGTGTTCTTCGGCCTTGAGGAGGGTAAGGTCCGGGACCTTGGCCAGGGACGAGCCCCACTGAAGGCCGTGAAAGCCCTTCGGGTCGTTCTGCAAGGTGCCGGCGGAAACGGGCAGCGCAACCAGCCCGGCCAGCGCCAAGCCCAGCCATGCCTGTCGGAGGTGGCGGAGAAAACCCGATCGACGGTGTGGGCGCATAGCCTGCTCGACCTGTTCCCGTTTGGTTGGCGCCGCAACCCTAGCATGACGGCACGGTGAAGGCAATCGCGCGCGGCTTGCGGCACTGGCAAAGCTTGCTTTTGCTTATGGCAGTTTTGCCCTAAGTGCCGGCGACAATCGTATGCAGGCATGGCATGACGGGGCATGCTTCGAAACCTTGCGTCACGTACTACGGTTTTACTAGGAATCATCAAAAACTGAGAGTGATGCTAGGGCAACAGGCGAGAGGTGTGGATCGTGCCCGAACGCCATAATAAGCCATTGAATTGGTCGGGGAACATTGAAATGAATTGTGTAGCAGCAGAAAGTCAGTGTGATATAGTTTGCAGCATGGGAGGAATCTTAAAAGAGGTTTTGAAGGGCATCGCCCGTACTATGGAGTTGTCTCCCCCAGATCCGCCTGCAGTTTGGACGCAGGATCGCACTGAACGCTTGAGGCGGCCATGGGAACGTACCGGCCAAGCCATTCAACGTTCTCTTGACCGATACGCTAGTGAACAAGCCGCCAAGTAATCAGCCAGCCCCGCTACAGCAGAAACAGAGTGTTGCGGTTCAGCTCAGCTCGTTTCCGGCCCACTTCCAAACCCAGACATCCTTGCTCGGTATGATCAGATTGTAACTGGTGCAGCCGAGCGAATTATATCAATGGCAGAGAGAGATTCGACGCATCTCCAGACCATGGAGAAGATGCGGTTGTCGGCCGTCTACCAGGAAAGACGGCTGGGGCAAATTTTTGGTTTTCTCATAGCTGTTATTGCCCTTGCAGCAAGTGTATTTCTTGCCTTTACCGGTCATGAAACTACAGCGAGTGTAATTGGCGGTGCCACCCTGATTGCTCTTGTCAGCATTTTCGTAGTCGGTCGCCTATCTCGCCCAGCCAAGCCAACCTGATTAGGTAATACCGCTCTAAAACTATACCGGTGCCCTCCCGTCAAATCTTACCGCCGCGCGCGGCTTGTCCGTCGGTTGAGAATGCCGTCCCCCCTCGTTATAATGCGATTCCTTTCGTGGCTATGCATGCGTGATTCGGCGCGTCCGACGGACGAGGCCGTGTCGTCGATTGGGCCGGTCGTGGGGAAGCGGATGATCGAGAGCGACGCCTTCGTGCAGGCGCTGGAGGATATCGGGTTCGACTTCTTCACCGGCGTTCCGGATTTGCTGCTGGCGGGGATCGTCGAGACGCTGCTGACGCGCCGGCTCTATACCCCGGCGGTTCGGGAGGACGAGGCGGCGGCGCTGGCATCCGGCGCCTACCTGGGCGGCAAGGTGCCGGCGGTGCTGATGTCGAACGCGGGGCTGGGGACCTGCCTGAACACGCTGCTCTCGCTGCACCAGCTCTACCGCCATCCCTGTTTGTTGATCGTCGCCTGGCGCGGGTTCGAGGGGCGCGATGCGCCGGAACACCGCACGATGGGACAGGCCATGACGTCGCTGCTGGACACGGTGCGCATTCCTCACCGCACGTTGTCGGAGACCACGGCGCTGGAGGATTTCAGCTGGGTGGCCAAGACCTTCATGCAGGAGCGTGTCCCGGTCGCGCTCCTGCTCAAGCCCGGCGTGGTCAGGGGGCTGCAACCGTAGTGAAGCGTACTCATGACAAAGGGCGCAAGCTGACACGTGAGCAAGCCGGCAAGGGGCAAGTCCGACTTGGTCACGTGGCCACTTGCAACGGGCGGCGAGATACGAACGGCGAATGAATTGAATAAGGTAGGGTAGAAATGAGGCCGGAGGAAGGCACGATCCAGAGCCGCGCGAGGGCCATCCAGGCGCTGCTCGAACTCATCCCCGGCGACGCGCCGGTCATTATCTGCAACGGGTTTCCTTCGCGCGAGACCTTCAAGCTGGGGGACCGCCCGACCTACTTCTATATGGTGGGGTCCATGGGCATGGCGGCGGCGATCGGGCTGGGCCTGGCCTTGGCCAAGCCGGACAAGAAGGTGATCGTGCTGGACGGCGACGGCAACGTGTTGATGGGGCTGGGCACGCTGGGCACGGTCGGCGCGCTCAAGCCCAAGAATTTCATCCACGTGGTGCTGGACAACGAAGTCTACGGGAGCAGCGGCAACCAGCCGAGTTATGCGCGGGTCGTGAAACTGGACCAGGTGGCCAAGGCCGCCGGCTACGCGCAGGTCGAGCGGGTGCGGGAGCGGGAAGACCTCGTCTATGAGTTCAAAGACATGCTGAGCAAGGAGGGCCCCGGCTTCCTGCTCGTGAAGGTGTCGGAACAGGCGGAGGACGTCGGCTGGGTGCCGCTCGATCCCCCCCAGATCACCCAGCGTTTCAAACAAGCCCTTGCGTAACGCGTCAGGCCGCGGAATGAACGGAGGTGGTTCGTGATTCTCTTGACTCCAGAGGCCGCGCAAGTGTCGGCGCGGGTCGGCGCGGCGCTGCAGCGGCCGGTGTTCAGTCACGAGGAGCCGGAATTTTCGGACCTCCTGCATCGCATCAGACAGAAACTTCTGCGGATCTTTGTGCCGGGGGGCGAGGCGGACTATACGGCGGTGGTCATGACCGGCTCCGGGACCATGGCCATCGAATCCGCGCTGCTCTCTTCGATGCCGCACGGGAAACGGGCCCTGGTCATCAACAACGGCGTCTACGGCGAGCGGATGGCTTCCATCATCGGCGTGCCCAGGCTGGGCGTGGCGGAGTTCAAGCTGGATTGGGGCGCGAGGCCCGACCCGGAAAAACTGCGGCTGGCGCTCCGGCAGCATCCCGAAGTCTACGCCGTGGCGATGGTGCATCATGAAACCACGACCGGCCTGATCAATCCGATCAAGGAGATTGCGGAGGTGGTGGACAGTCAGAACCGCGTCTTCATCGTGGACTCGGTGAACGGCTTGGGCGGCGAGGCGCTGGACATTGCCGGATCGCACCTCTATATGGTGGCCGGCACAGCCCAGGGCGGCATCCAAGGCATCCCCGGCGTGTCCTTCGTCCTGGTGCGCAAGGGCTTCATGGAGCGCATGAAGACCTATCCCAAACGGTCCTGGTACCTGCACCTGCCGCATTACTACGAGAACGAAGAGCGGGGACGCATTCCCTTCACGCCGGCGGTGCAGGCCTATTACGCCTTCGACGAGGCCCTCGACGAGCTGTCGGAGGAGGGTCTGGCCAACCGCATCCTGCGTTATAAAAAAGGAGCTGCGGCCATCCGCCAGAAGATGAGCGAGTTGGGGCTGAAGCCGGTCCTGCCCCCGGAGGTGCAGTCCAACGGGCTGACGGCCTATCATCTGCCGGCCGGCGTGAGCTACGACGCGCTCCACGCCGGCTTGAAGAAGCAGGGCTATGTCATTGCGCCGGGGCTGGGACAGTTCGAGTCCAAGATTTTCCGCATCGCCAACATGGGGGCCTTGAGCGGAGCGGAGATCGAGGGCTTCCTCTCCGCGTTCCAGCTCGTATTGGACGCGACGTCCGCGCGGTCCTAAGCGAGGCCCTCGTGTCGCCCGTTCCGCCGCCGGTCGGTGTCCGGGGTTTCGGCGGCTTGTTAGGATGCGACGCATGATCGGACGCGGCATGATGGCGGTCTGGGTCCTGGTGGCGCTGGCCTGCGCGGCGGCCTTCGGCTTCGTCACGGGTCTGCTCAATCCCGGCGAGAAGGTGAACGGCCTGTGGCTGGTGGTGGCCGCATCCTGCTTCTACGTCCTGGCCTTCCGTTTCTACGGGCGCTTCCTGGCCCGCCGCGTCCTCGATCTGAACGATGCGCGGATCACCCCGGCGCACCGCCTCCAGGACGGCACGAACTTTTACCCCGCCAACAAATATGTGCTCTTCGGCCATCACTTCGCGGCGATCGCCGGGGCCGGGCCTTTGCTGGGGCCGGTGCTGGCGGCGCAGTTCGGCTTTCTCCCCGGGTTTCTCTGGCTGGTGATCGGCGCGGTGTTGGCCGGGGCGGTCCAGGACTTCGTCATCCTGGTCGCCTCGATGCGGCGCAACGGCCGTTCTTTGCCCGAGATCGCGCAGGACGAGATCGGCGCCGTCACCGGGACCGCGACGGCCGTCGCGGTGCTCTTCATCGTGGTGGTCGCCCTGGCCGGCCTGGGCCTGGCGGTGGTCAATGCCCTGTACCGGAACGCCTGGGGCGCCTTCACGATTGCGATGACGATTCCGATCGCGGTCCTGATGGGCTTCTACCTCCAGAAGTTCCGGCCGGGCCGCGTCGGCGAGATGTCGGCCCTGGGCGTGGCCTTGCTGGTCCTGGCCGTGGTTGCCGGGCGTCTTGTCGGCCAGTCGGAGGCGGCCGGCTGGTTTTCGTTCGAGCGGTCCACGCTGGTCTGGCTCCTGGCCGGCTATGGATTTCTGGCCTCGGTGCTGCCGGCCTGGATGTTGCTGGTGCCGCGCGATTATCTTTCGACCTTCATGAAGGTCGGCGTGGTCGGGCTCTTGGGGCTGGGGGTCATCGTGTTGGCGCCGGCGATCGAGATGCCGCGCGTGACCGGGTTCGTCCACGGCGGCGGGCCCATCATCCCCGGCCCCTGGTTTCCCTTCCTCTTCATCACGATCGCCTGCGGGGCGGTCTCCGGCTTCCATGCCCTCGTGGCCTCCGGCACGACGCCCAAGATGATCGCGCGCGAATCCCACGCCGTCGTGGGTTACGGCGCCATGTTGATGGAGAGCTTCGTGGGCGTGATGGCCTTGATCGCGGCCTCGGTCCTGGCGCCGGGCGATTACCTGGCGATCAATAGTCTGCTCTCGCCGGAGGCCCTGGCCGACATGGGGTTCCCCGTGGCGAGGCTCCAGGAGCTGTCGCGTCTGGTCGAGGTGGACGTGGCCGGGAGGCCTGGCGGCGCGGTGTCGCTGGCGGTCGGCATGGCCTCCATCTTTTCCGGCCTGCCCGGCATGGCCCATCTGATGGCCTATTGGTATCAATTTGCTCTGCTGTTCGAGGCGCTGTTCATCCTGACCACGATCGACGCAGGGACGCGGGTGGCGCGGTATCTTGTCCAGGAGATGGGCGGGCGGTTCTATGCTCCGCTGCGGCGGATCGGCTGGTGGCCGGGGGTGCTTGCCAGCAGCGCCCTCGTGGTGGGCGCCTGGGGCTACCTGATCGGCACCGGCAGCATTGCCACGATCTGGCCCATGTTCGGGGCGGCCAATCAACTGCTGGGCACCCTGGCCCTCTGCATCGGCACGACCGTGTTGATCAAGATGGGCAAGGTGCGCTATGGCTGGGTGACGGCGGCGCCGATGCTGTTCGTGGGCGTGGTGACGCTGGCCGGCTCCTACGAGCTGTTCTTTTGGTTCACGGCCCAGGCCGCCCTCGCGGCTTCGGATGAGGCCTTCACGCTGTACCTGGATGCCGGGCTGGTCGGGGTCGTGGCGGCGCTGGCGGTCGTCGTGCTGGTGGACAGCGCGAGACGATGGTATGGCTATGTCGTGCAGGGCCGGCCCTACAGGAGCAGCGAGGTCATCGTGGGGCCGGGCGGCATCCCCCTCGGCGGCGGCACCTCCGCCGGGGGCGTGAAGATTTCCATCGAGCGGTGTTGTTGAGAGGAAGCGGTCAGCGTTCAGCAATCAGCCTGCAGTTCCAAAAACTGAGGACTGACGGCTGACAAGCTGAAAACTGAATGCAAGGGGGTTGCGATGGCTGATCTGAGTTCGTTCGACGTGGTCTCCCAGGTGGACATGCAGGAAGTGAAAAACGCGGTCGAGCAGACCGTGAAGGAAATCCGGCAGCGGTTTGACTTCAAGGATTCCAAAACGGAACTGACCCTCAAGGAAAAGGAAAAAGAGCTGGTCATTGTGTCCGACGACGACTACAAGCTCAATGCGGTGCTGGAAATCCTGAAGGCCAAGTTCGTCAAGCGCAACGTGTCGCTCAAGGCCTTGACCTATGGGACCGTGGAGCAGGCCCTGGGCGGGACGGTGCGGCAGACGATCACGCTGCAAAGCGGTATCGCCGCCGACAAGGCCAAACTGATCGGCCAGGCGATCCGTGATGGGAAGTTCAAGGCGCAATCGCAGATTCAAGGCGATCAGGTGCGCGTTCAGAGCAAGAGCAAGGACGAGTTGCAGGCCGTGATGGCGCTCCTGAAACAAAAGGATTTCGGGATTGATCTCCAGTTCACCAACTACCGCTAACGCAGGATGCTGAAACAGGCCCCCAACTTTGTTCTCGGTCGCTCGGCCCCGCTCAACGTGTCGAGCCATGCGTACTGGAGGCAAGGTACTTATCCGCTCGCATTTGATCGAAGCGAGCGGCTCAAGCGAAGCTCGGTATGTACCTCCTCGGGGACCTCGCATCCCTGCGGCCTCGCAAGTGGACGAGGCGTGTCTTGGCACGCTGGGGTGGGCGGGTGAAGAGGTGGCCTGTTTGAGCATCCTGATGGGCCCCTGCATGGCGCTTTGCCGATCCCTGTGTGTCACCGCTCTTTTACTCATCGTGTTGGCTGCATCCGGTTGCGGGAGGAGCGATGCCATCGTCGTGATCGCCCTGCATCCGGCCAATCCGAACATCCTCTACGTGGCGACCAACGACTACATCTATAAGACGCGAGACGGCGGGGAGAGCTGGGAGAACCTCTCGAAGGGGATGAGCCACTCGCGCGTGATCGCGCTGGCCCTCGATCCCGTCTATCCCGCCACGGTCTATGCGGGGACGAAGGGCGACGCGGTCTTCAAGAGCTACGACGGGGGACAGCGGTGGGTGTCGCTTCGGGCCGGGCTGGAGGACGTGACGATCACGTCCGTGGTCAACCAGTTCGTCTTCGATCCGCAGGACAACAACCGGATCGTGGCGGCCACCACGATGGGGGTCTTCGAGACGCAGAACGGCGGGGAGCAGTGGCAGAAGCGGATGGAGGGGATGAAGGAAGTGCTCATGGTCGTGACTCTGGGCCTGGATCCCACGAGGCCGTCGATCATGTATGCGGGCACCAGCGGCGGTGTGTACAAGACGGAGGATGGGGGGCAGCATTGGGAGAAGGCGAACAACGGCTTGGTGCCGCCGGACGTGCTGAAGTCCTCCCGCGCCCTCGGCGTGACCGTGGTGCAAGTGGACCCTTTTGCGCCCGACACGATCTATGCCGCCACCCTCGCCGGGCTCTACAAGTCCGCCGACGCGGCGCAATCCTGGACCCGCATCGCGCAGGCGTTGCCGGATCAAATGATCAGCGCGATGGCGCTGGATCGCGCTCGTCCGGACACGCTCTATGTGGCCGGCCGCGAGGGCGTGCACGGCAGTACGGATGGCGGCGTGACCTGGCGGGCTCTCAACAAGGGGCTGGCGACGCTGAACATCCGTTCGCTGGCCCAGAGCCAGATCGACCCGAAGGTCTGGTACGTGGGCACGAACGGAAGCGGGCTTTACCGGAGCAAGGATGGCGGCGACACCTGGGAGTCCATGCCGCCCGTGCGGGACGCCAAGTAGCGTAATGAGTGATGCGTGACCAGTGACGATGCGCGTCGGTAACAGGCGGCTCATTCACGCCCCGTTACGCATCACCCGTCACCGGTCACGGTGTTCTCAGCGTCGGTTCAAATTTGAATTGCCGATGTCCGGGCCGGTGGGCGGAACCGTGCCGATGGCGGGGCCTGTCGCAGGGGTCCGGCCGATTTCCGTTCCGCTCGGCTGGACTGTGCCGATGTTCGATCCAGCCGGAGGAGCGACGCCGATGTCGGTGCCGACCCGTCCCGTGGCACCGATCGAGGGGCCGAAGCGGGGCGTGGCGCCGATCTCCGGGCCGGTGGGCGCTCGGCTCGGCGGTTCGGCGGGGCGGAAGTCCTTGTCGATCGACTCCTGCAGGCGTTGGGCCTTGCGCCGCGCCGTTCCTGCCGACTCGTAGTCGAGCTGCGGGACGGCCTCGAGCGATTCTTCGAGGCTCTGGCGGCGCTTCGTGAGGTCGCGCAAGTGATGCCTGGCTTGGATGAGGGAGAGAATCGTGCCTCGCCCCTGTAGCGTTTTTTGCATTTTCGTATCGTTGGCGAAGAGCGTCTCCATCTGACTCAACAAGTCCCTGGCCTGGTCGTCCAGTTCGAGGATCACGGTTGTTGCCGTGAGGTCGCTTGCGCAGCAGGACAGGAACCGGCGATAGATCCGCTGAAATTCTTCGACGGCCGCCTCCACTTCCTCCGGCTTCAACGGGGGCTTCGGTCGGGCGATTGCCCCGGCCGGCGCTTTCTTGGTGGGCTCTTTTTTCTCGACCACCGGCTCGCAGCCGGGCTCCTGATGGGCTTGCAACTCGGCATGGGGCCGGTCTGGGCACCAGTACCAGGTTGCCTGCGCCGCCGGCGCAAAAAAACCGGCCCCCGTCACGGCGAGGGCCAGGAGCAGCCAGGATCGAAAACCCATGCTCGTCAGGATCGTCACGGCGTCCTCTCCATTTTTTAAATTGTGCTCACTCTGGACGCAAGAAGTCAATTCGTGCAGCCCGGCATGATGCCAAGTGCTTGGCTGCCGGCGCCTTGAAAAGCCCGTCGAGAATCGGATAGGTTCAAAACGTCTGCTTCGCGCATCGGCTGAAAAAAAGGACGGAAGGATCGTCATGGCTGTGATCTACATCGAAGACGTCGCCCATCACGTCGGCCAGGAAGCCACGATCCGGGGCTGGCTGAGGCATCGCCGCTCCAGCGGCAAGATCCATTTTCTGGTCGTGCGGGACGGCACCGGCGATCTCCAGGCCGTCGTGAGCAAGGCGACGGTGGGGGAGGAGCAGTTTGCGGAGTCGGCCAAGCTGACGCAGGAATCCTCTTTGGTGCTGACCGGCACGCTCAGACGGGACGAACGCGCCCAGGGCGGCTACGAGTTGGACGTCACGCACATTCAGCCGGTGCAGATCGCCGAACCGTTTCCGATT
>Ga0194120_10011022_pt1 | contig 10980 bp, 12 predicted proteins | sample TA2MahCa65mmetaG_FD_148642 | JGI IMG/M metagenome (GOLD analysis project Ga0194120, IMG submission 148642) | Freshwater microbial communities from Lake Tanganyika, Tanzania - TA2015019 Mahale Deep Cast 65m | ecosystem: Environmental > Aquatic > Freshwater > Lake | place: Tanzania: Lake... | reverse complement strand
ATGGGCCCCATCCCCACCCAGCCACTGCGACTCGGCACGACTGGAAGATCTGAGTCTCCTTGCAAGCGCATGGGGCATGTCATCACATCTGGGATTTGATTGTTGTTTGAATGGTTGGTTGTTGTTTGTATTTTGTTATATTTAAGTTTAAATATAAATATTGCGAAAATTGATGGTTATGGCAGGCCGCGAACCCTAAAATTCACGATTTATCAAGTAATCGGCCATGTCATAAAGTTTTTGTGTGGCGTGGTTTTTAGGAAGACAATCCAGATTTTTTTTAGCCTCAACAACAAGGCGCCTTGCATAATCGGCGGCATAGGTCAGCGAGCCGTAGTCGGCCATCAATGAGGAAATGAGTTTGATGTCTTCTTTTGACGCTTTTTTTGAATCAAGTGTGTTGCGCATGCGCGTGGCCTGGGACTCCGAGCATTTGGACAATAAGTCAAGTACCATTAACGTGCGTTTGCCTTCCACAATATCGCCGCCGATTTCTTTTTTGTATTTTTTTTCATCGCCGACTATGTTCAGTATATCGTCCTGGATTTGAAAGGCGACCCCGACGTCGACGCCGTATTTGTATATTTTGTCAGCTTGGTTCTTGCTCCCTTCACCGACTAAACAACCAGACTTGCAGGCGCCCCCGATAAGCGCGCCGCTCTTGCCGCTGACCATGTGCACATAATCTTCAGGTTTGATTTCCCAAAGATTATTTGCATGCCAGTTAAGCTCTATTGCCTGGCCCTCAAGCACCGAAACATAAGATGAGTAGAGGACGTTGGCTATTTCAATTATTTTCTCAGGTTTTGCGTCCAAAGAAAATAAAGCCTTCCATGAAGCCATGAACAGGCCGTCGCCTGCGTTAAGGGCAAGGGGCAGGCCATAAGAGATGTGGAGGCATGGTTTTCCACGCCTCATTTGGGAGTTGTCCTCTATATCATCATGAATGAGCGTGAAGTTGTGGAAAAGCTCAAGTGAGGCCGCCACCGGCAGGGCTTTATGAAATTCCCCGCCAACAGCTTCGCAGGAAAGAAGGCACATCATTGGCCTAAACCGTTTGCCCCCCCTGCCAAGAAAATCCCAAATCAAACCGTAAACTTCCTTCGGTTTTTTGTTTTTTGGGATGGTTTTGAGCATTTGGGCCTCGACCAGGTTTTTGTTGGCTGATATCTCATCTACTATGTCCATAATTACACCCAACTTGCGTTTTGTTGGCCTGGTTTGTTCAAAGCAGCTCGCGTTTTATTGTTTCTACACCAATTGCGTGTATGAGTTTGCCAAGTTTCGGCCCCGATTGCTTGCCGATTATGTGTGTGTACAGTTCTTTAAATAAATCAGCAGGTTGTATGTGGTGAAGTTTGGCGCATTCAAACACAAAATTGTGAATTTCCTCAGGAGAAGCGCCTGGTTTTAAGGATTGGACAAATGATTTGGATGTGGTTGAGGAAAGTTTTGAAAATGAAAGTTCGAATACGTATTCAGGCGGGGCAAGTTTGCGCTCCACCCAAGCTAGCACATAGGGCTTTAGGTACGCAACGCCGGCACTGTCGTCAAGCATGTTTGCCACAACACCCCAATTGCGATAAAGCTCAAAATATAGGAGAATGTCGGTAAACTGGGTGCGCCAACGAATCCCGTTTGGCGAAGATATTTTTGCCGCAAGCGCTGCTTTTCGCGGCGCGCGCTCCAAAGAGGATAAATCTTTTGAAGAATCTGCCATGGCTTTTGTATAGTCGGATATTAGTTTGAGGAGGTTTTGGGTTGTTGGATTGATGTCGATGTTTTCCTGCAGGTCTGGCCTGAGAAGGGAAAACGCAATAAGTTCCGGCGGCAGTATTTCCAGTAACTCTGAAAGACCCATCCCAATGCCCTTGGATTTGGAATATTTTTTGCCTTGAAAAAGTATGAAGCCGAATTTGAAGCCTATTGGTGGTTGCTTGTTGAATAGGTTTTTGTAAACAGCCGCAAGCGTGTCCCAAGAGCCGCCTTTTGTATGGTGGTCCATGCCGGCACCCTCGATGCTTGTCCCAAGAACCTCCATCCAGGACGGCCAGTGCAGCCTCCAGGTCAATTTATATTTGTGGTCCGAAAGTTTGTTGCTCCCGCTCCAGCCACAACCTTTCGTGTAACCGACATCACGCGAGTCCGAGTATGTATAAATTTGTGTATTTTTGTCGTATGACGTTGTTATTGTAGTGGCAATCCTCCCACATTTTTCACAAATGGGCATTATTGCCGACCAGTCTGGCGGCATGCTTTCCCTCAAGGAAGATTCCGCAACCACAACAGAAGTTCTTTTTTGATTTTCCAGAAAAAAGGCCGCAAGCTTGTCAAAAGAGCCGGATGCATAGAGCTCAGAGGCTTTGAGAATCTCCGGGCGTATCTGGAATTTTACCATGACATTTTTGATTTCAGCTAGGAAGTGGTCACCAAACGATGGATGGCAGCCTTCAGGGTCTGGAACGTAGCAAAGCGGTTTGCCCAAGTGCGGTTTTAGTGTGTTTTCGTACTCAGAAAAAATTAAGGGGATTGAATCAAATGCATCTAAGATGTCTGCGATAAAGTAGAATTTTGCCTTGTGCCCTGCCAAAACCAGTTGTTTATGTATGGCAGCTGGGAAAAGGAATTCGCAAAGCGTCCCAAGATGGCACGGGCCCGAAGTTGTTATGCCAGCACTCACGACATATGGCCCCGTCTTTGAAGAGGTAATGTTGTTGGCTAATGTTTCTATCCAGTGAGTGTGTTGGGTTGGTACTTTCTCATCCACAATAACGCACCTGCAAGCAGCAAACAGACAGATTACCAAAGCAAGGTTTTTAAATCTGGAGAACAAATACGAATAAGATTTGAATTGAAGGTGAGATGATGGGCGTCAAAGTGTCAAGGATTTATGGTATGGATATTTACACCGACAGCGGCCGATTTTTGGGCAGGGTGCAAGATATTGTTTTGGATTTGGAAAAAGGTGAGGTTGTAAGGCTTACCATGGAGCCCCTCTCATCCATAACAAGGGACGAGGCTAAGAGAATATTGAAGGATAAGAGCATTTTATACAAAAGCGTTAAATCAGTGGAAGATGTTGTTGTTGTTTCTGGGCCGCAAGCGGCAGCCCAATAAACACCTGTTGTCGGTAGTTTGGGGCGGCAGCCACCCCTCACTTCCACTAATATCCTGATTTATTATTTTTTTATTAATACTATTTTTGAAAATTGTGTTTATTTATTAGAGTTTTCGTTGTTTTTAGATAAATTTAAGAAAACTGGCGATTTCAAACAATTTGCTCTATTGACTCGCATTTGGTTTTGTGGGCAACAAGCTGGCCGGCGAATTGTTTGAAGAAGGAATCGGCTTCAGACTCATAAATATCATCAATATAAAGGACGGATTTGGTTTTAAGGGCGCATTTTGAAAGGTTTGATTTGTTGAATTGGTAATAAAACCTCCTTTTTATTTGGTTGAATTTTTTTTCGTCCGAGGCATGTAGGTCATAAAAATATAATAACATAGAATCCCCCAATTAACAATTGTTGTTTGGTTGTTGTTTGTTGCTTTGGTTTTGTTTATTTTTTTACGTTTGTAATAAAATTTGTAAAATATTATTGTTTATATATTGTTTATAATTTATGTAACTATAGTTACAATATATTATAATATTTAATCTTTTTTAAAAAAATACCCAACCACCCTAAAAAAACCGATATTAGTGGAACTGGGGGGTCTGTTTAACTACAAATAAATGTAAATAAAAAGAAATAGCGGAGGGTGGAATCTCAAACTGGTATTCAGTTTTTTGAACCACCGGTCTCTGGGTTATGAGCTTCGCCTTGGCAAAAACAAGTTTTATGCCCAATCCAGCGGGCACTCCAGACTACCCTACCCCGCTATATGTGTAATTCGTACATTCATGTTTATATACCCGTCTGGGTGGGGTTAAAACACAAATCAAATTACTCAAACAAAACCAAATCCTTTCTACAACCCAAACATTTGAATTTCTTGTCATAGGCTTCTTCAAAACTATCCTTCGTTCCTTCACCACACTCTTTGCAATAGTACACTTCCCCGCCGACAACTGTGTTTTCGGTGTTTTGTGCGTTCTTGAGTTTGTAACTCTCAATCATTTTTTCGACTGTCGTGTCGTTGATTCTCCACACATATGAGTACCAACCACTCTCTGGGTCGCGGCTTCGCGCATAATCGACAAGCCCGGTTGTGTGGAGCCTGTTAAGGACTGCCCGCACATCTGATAATTTAGTCTTGCTTTTCCTGGCCAAATCCTCGTCACTCATCTCAAAACTAAACTCTCTTAGCACATTGACGGCGTTTTCACCAGCAAGCTCAATCAAACCCTGCCTGGCAAACGCACTTGAGAGAAGCTCGTTATTTTTGAAAGCTTTTCTTTTATTTGGCTTGGCCCTGTTCCTCGCTTTTAATTTAGCCTCCAGCCCGCCTTTCTTTAATTTAACCTTATCTGTTTTGTGTTTGTTTGGTGATTTTGTTTTTCTCAACACAACTCGCCCGCGCCGTTTTACGGCGTTCATTTCCCGCAACTCAAATATATAAACTCTCTCGAATTATTTACACAAAACTATTTTTTTACCACTATCATTTAATGCAACACTCATCCCACCAACAAATTCAAAATCAAATTCTTTTCCGTCAAAATATCTATCTAAAAAAACTGCAAGGGCAGCTATTTCCGAATGTGGCTGGCCGGTCACGGAAACGTTATAGTCTGCCATTTCATAAATGGATGGCGGAACTTTTTGCGAGCCGACAACAACACAAACATTCTCTATTTTTTTAATCGCATTTATCCTTTCCAATATTGGGCTGCCGTACATGGTCAGATGGACAACCTTGTGTGTTTTTTTTATTTCCTTCAAAAATCGCGCGTAATCTGCGGCGTATTCAATCTCAAAATTACCTCCCCATTTCTTACATATCCCCCTGACACTGGCCAGTATCTTATCGTCTTTCTCCCCACTTACCACGGCCTTTTGTGCACCTAAGGCCCTTGCTGTGAGGCAGACATGCGTAGTCGCCCGCTCGTCGCGTATTATCCTGTGCCCGAATCTCAAAATTACAATTCCCATCTCAACCAACATTTTATGCCAAACAACCCTTAAACTAGTTATTATTTGTCCAAATTATCTGTCCAAACCCAACATTTACCGATTCCCGCACCAATACATCTTATCAATACACTTCTTTTTCCTGCCGTATATTCTTTTATAGTTAATTGGAGCAATCTTCTTCCTTATTCTCAGCTTTTGGGCCTATAGCTCAGCTTGGTAGAGCAGTGGACTCTTAATCCACCCGTCGGGGGTTCAAATCCCTCTGGGCCCGAACTTTCCCATTTACTCTCAAACCATGATTCTTTCAGCGGTTGTGTTTATGGAAATAATCATTCTTCCCACAATACACATAAATAAAAACAATGATGAAATCGTTGACAAGGCCTTTCAAATCTTCAAGCCAAATATGGTTGCCTTGGAGTTGTGCCAACAACGTTATGCTGCCATTACAACAAACAAAAAACCTTCAATTTTTGATTTGCTGTCAAAGCCGTTTTTCTCGCTTTTTTACCTGCCCCAACAACTTTTGGGGAAGATATTGGGCTCCAGCCCGGGCCTTGAAATGGTTTGCGCGATAAAACTTGCTAAAAAAAATAACGTTCCAATGCTTCTTGCCGACATTCCAATTACCCTTACTCTGGCCGCTTTGAAGTCCGTGCCGCTGTCAGAAAAAATCAAACTCTTCATCCCTATTTTCAGCAAAAATACAATCTCCCTATCCTCCCTCGCGGAACTGGCATCGCCGGCCAAACTAAAACAAATCCTTGCATATTTCGAGCAGCAAGCCCCAACAACCTATTATCACATAATCCGGAACCGGGATTTGCACATGTTTATGTCTGTGCTGCATGCCGGGCGCGGGCGGGTGCTTCTGATAATCGGGGCAGGCCACGCAACAGGCATTGCATATTTAATTGACGCATATAATCTTAATAACAAAACTCAAATTACCTACAAAACACTCAACTAAATCACAACAAATCAATCTAAGTGCCCACTTCGGATGTTTGTATGGCATTTCTCATAAAAGAAAAACAATGCGCCGTGCTTCTTGCCTTGAAGGACACAAGCAAAACCTGGTATGCCTCCAATCTTGCGCGCCAGGCAAAAACCACCTATGTCTTTACCTCCAAACTCCTTCTTGCTTTCAAAAAAACCGGCTTTGTGAAACTCGAGCAAAAAGGCAAGCTCAATACCGCATCTCTGACAGAAAAAGGCGCACAACTTGCCGGCCTTATGGAAGATATTTGCCGCAGGCTGGAGCAGGCAAAACTACAATCTGAGCAAATCTAGAAAGACGCGCCATTACGGCCAAAACAACCGCGCGGCAATGACTTCTCAAACCACACGCACTTCAAATTCTTTTTTGATCGAAGTAATCACATGCCCAAAATCCCGGTAATGGGAAAAGACTTCAATACTGATTGGGTAAACACCTGGCTTAGTCGAGGCGGCTGAAAACATGGGTATCCTGGCTTTTTTGCTCTCATCTGCCTTCATCTGCCCTACGCGCAGGTTTTTCTCCCTGGCTATCATTGTGCTGTCAACACCAATGCCTTTTGGAACTGCCACGGCGACCGATGCCAGCACGTCACCGCCTGAGATGTTGGTCAGCTCCAATATCAGGTCCACGGTGTCATTTTTCCTGCTTGTGAGCCTGAATGGCAGGAAACTCCCATTCAAGGCAAAATGAGCCGCACTTTTTTGCTCCTGCTGGCTGTTGAAGATACTTTTAACAATCTCGTCAATTCCCATTCTTGTCGCCCCCTAAAAATCAAAATCCAATCTCTACGCACAACACACTTGATTCACTCAAATACTGCCACTACTCTTTATCCCCAATATATATTAAAAATCACACACCAACAACCAATACTACCGCCCCATTCAACATTATATTACCACCATACCAGTCACTTATTTATAAAACAAACTACATTTGTCTTGCATGGGCAAATTCCAGGTTGTGGGGAACAGGCTAGTTGTGGACTGCATGGCGACGCCGCACGAATTGTTTTCTGCAGCCTTCATCAACGACCACCTCAAAGATCTCTCAACGCTTGACGCCACTCCAAAATCCATAAGATATGAGGAGGAAATGTTCGTAGACTTCAGTGAGGAAAACACCAGGGCACTGCTAGAGTATGCAAGAATAATTCGGCAGGTGGAAGGCATACTCCTTGACCCAAAAACCTACGGGCACCCGCAAGACGAGATGTGCCCGAAAAGGAAAAAAGTTTTTGAGGAATTTTATGAGTATCTTTTCATGGACCCGCTGCTTGCAGTCCGCCTGCTGCAGGACTTCAACGAGGAGCCTCCGACAAGGCAGCTTTTTTACGAGGGTTACAGAACATTTCGTGCATGGTTGAATGGCTCAGTTAAAGCAACAAACGACTCTGCCCTTTACAAACTGGTGCAGAGGACAGGCGACTTGCGCGGCGCTTTTCTATCCATGGCAGGCCTCCAGTCAATGAAATTCGTATCAACAATCGCATTGGATCTGCCCAAAAACGCAGTCTTGCTGGACTCGCCTGATGCCTCTTATGAGCTTGGTTTTGGCCTCAAGGCCCAGATTTACGACACGGGTTCAGAGTCGTATTTCTACCACATCAAAAACGAGGTGCTTGATTCTCTCCCACAGCCGTTAGTCTCAATGATGCGCCTTGAAATCCAAAACAGCATCGGGAGGCAAAAAGACGAACTTGTCGATTACACTACCATATTCGAGACGAAAACCCGCGAGTACAAGCAAAAATTCCTTGACGAGGCGGCAATTAAAGGCATCCCCATTACAACCCAGCAGGCATTATTGATGGGAAGGGAAACCTCGGCATGGATTTACGGCCTTGGGGCGTTCATAGAAAACATGTCTCTTGACCGGGACAACATCACCGACATTTATGTTGATTCGGAAAATACCCCCCTCTACATAGAACACGCAAAATTTGGCGTTTGTCACACTTTATGGCGCTACAACAAAGAGCTGTTGGAGCATGCCTTCCGCAACATCATGGCCATAACAAAACAGGTTCGCAAGTTCGACCTGAACAATCCTGTTGTGGATGTTGTGCTGACAAGGCTCAATATGCGCTGCCATCTGCAGCGGCCTCCGGCGACTTTTGGCGAGCTGCAAGGCGCGTTTAGGCTTGGCAAGGAAAGCCCATTCACATATTCCCAATACCTTAGCTACAACTCCTTCTCGCCTTTTTTTGCGGGATACGACGACATGATGGTGGAACTTGGGTGCTCTGAGGCGGTGCTTGGCCTCAAGGGAGTAGGCAAGACTGCGTTTACAAGCGCAAAAATATCCGCGATAGGGTCCAAACGGAGGATACTCCCAATACAAGACATAGAGGAAATCCCAACCAAGGCGTTTCGCAAGCGCGGCTTCCACATTGCCGCCTTGCGGGTTCAAAGCTCCGACAAGGAGGAATCATCATCTACTGAGCTGGACCTGGTCTCAATGGCAAACGCCTCGCTTAGGATGGGTGATGCCTGCCTGATAATCAATGAAATACGCTCCAGGCTTGCAATCCAGGGGGTCATTAATCTTCTCAACACACAACCTGGGGTTTTCATCCTCTACAATCTCCATGCCCAATCACTCAAGGACATACAAGACAGGCTTGAGCTTGTTTTTGGCATACCGTCTGCAAGCATGTATTCCACCGACCGCTACTCTTTCCTGCGAAAGGTCCGCTTTTCGCGCAAAGGCAGGGTATACAGGACGCTTGGGTCTTCATACGAAACAGACCAGGCGCAAAAACAATTTACTGAGATTTTCACCTTCCGGCGCGGAGAAAACATCAATGAGTCATATTTAGAGTGCTTGTTTTTGGAAAACAAAGAGGCTTCGTCAAACGATCTATCCGAAGTAAACCTGGAAAAACTTTCAAAGGAATTGAAGATAAATTTTGTCCCACCAGCGCTTTCGCGCAGGGCAGAAGAAACCGGGCTTCCAGCCGAGCATTACTTGGTGATTGCATTCCTCAAAGGCAAGCTGTATTCAACCATCCTCAAACAATCTTTGAAATTGGGCGACAAGGCCCTGTGCGAGCTTGATTTTGTTCTCAAATGCACAAGCACCATGAACAACATGCTGCGGGAAAATGAAAAGCCCGACGGAACAATAGATGTCGGCAAGTTCGAAAAGCTTTGGGCCGGCAAATTTGTTGAATTGCTGGCACAGGACAGGCTTGCACGCACCTGCGCGCCGCAGTCCGAATCGGCCGCAAGCCAAGGGCAAAAAAAACAACAGAAAAAGTAATAACTTTAATTTGCTTATTTTCAAACAGGTTGGGTTGTATGGGTGTAGCTGATAAACTAAGCGAGCTTGAGGCAGAGCTTGCCAGAACCCAGAAAAACAAGGCAACTGAATTCCATATCGGAATCCTCAAGGCCAAGATTGCAAGGTTAAAGCGGGAAATGACTGGGCCAAAGAAAGGCGGCTCGTCGGGCGGCGGGTTTGACGTGCGCAAGACGGGAGATTCAACCGTTGTCTTCATCGGCCTCCCATCTGTAGGCAAATCAACGCTTCTCAACAGGCTTACAGGCACCAAGTCGGAAGTTGCCGCCTATGCCTTTACAACACTCACCTGCATTCCAGGCATGCTTGAGTACAAAGGCGCAAAAATCCAGCTTTTGGACCTTCCAGGCATCATAATCGGCGCATCGGAGGGCAAGGGCCGCGGCAAAGAGGTGCTTGCGGTTGCCAGAAGCGCGGATTTAATCTTGATAATCCTTGACGTATACCAACCAGGCGCCTATGAGGCGATATTAAGGGAACTTTACAATATGGGAATAAGGGCAAACCAGAAAAGGCCGGATGTTGTAGTGTCAAAAAAACTCAAAGGCGGCGTGTCAATCACATCAACTGTAAAAACGACAAAAATAAATGAAAGGATGGTTTGCGGCATCCTGGGCGAATACGGCATACACAACGCAGATGTTGTCTTGCGCGAGGACATTGACGCAGACCAGTTCATTGATGTTGTCGTGCAGACGCGCAAATACGCCCCGGCCCTGGTAGTTTTGAACAAGACGGAAATCGTGTCTTCCGAATACCTCAAAACCCTCAAATTTGATTTCATCCCGGTTTCGGCTGAAAAAGGCGTCAACATGGATGCGCTCAAAGAGGCCATTTACAAAAAACTTGACTTAATGCGCATTTTCACAAAACCGCGCATGGGCGAGGCTGATATGAAGGAGCCGCTTATGATACGCCGCGCGAGCACTGTGCGCGACTTGTGCGAACGCCTGTCGGGGGACCTGCTTGACAACTTCAAACACGCGATAATATGGGGCAAAAGCGCCAAGTTCCCGGGGCAGAAGGTGGGTCTTGACCACGTGCTTTGCGACGGCGACATAACTCATATTGCAAAAAAACCCAGCACCGAAATCAAACAAGAGGATTTGGACAAGCTTATCCAATCAAAACAAGACTTTGGCAATTCTGGCAAAGCCCAAAAGCCTGTCAAAATGAAAAAATAATAAAAAATTCCCAATGGCTTTCCTGCCCTTTTCATTTGCCCCTGCTTGTCTTGCCCCCCAGCCCCCGGTCTGTTTTAGGTTTCTTATGGGATATGGTGCCGCCTTCTATCCTCCACGACTCCATACCGCCCCCGTCCGGAGCGCAAAGTGTGATAAAGGTGTATTTGTTTTCAAAATCCAGAGTCAAAACCTTCTCAATCCCTTTATGGATGGCCCGCATTGATACGACTTTTCCACTGTTGCAAATTTTCATTGGCGGAGCACCTAGTTTTCTTGCGCGCGGCAAATCGTTCTTTGAATGTTTGGAATGCCAGATTCAACTGTACGGGGTTTTCCAGCTCGTTCTCATTATCTGGACCTCGCCAAGGCCCTCTATCCCTGAAATATATTTCTGGATTTGATTTTCAAGTGC
>Ga0194120_10011020_pt1 | contig 10982 bp, 8 predicted proteins | sample TA2MahCa65mmetaG_FD_148642 | JGI IMG/M metagenome (GOLD analysis project Ga0194120, IMG submission 148642) | Freshwater microbial communities from Lake Tanganyika, Tanzania - TA2015019 Mahale Deep Cast 65m | ecosystem: Environmental > Aquatic > Freshwater > Lake | place: Tanzania: Lake... | reverse complement strand
ATGAGGTTCGCGGGGTACTCGCAGTAGGTGTTGGGTCCGGCGGGCGTTCCGTCCGGGGGATGGTAGCGCTCGCGCCAATAGTAGCCGTTGTCCTCCCCGATCCGAGCGACGCGCTGGAGCGACGCGGCGATGCCCTCGCCGTCGGCCATGCGCGCCCGCGCCCAGCACTCGACATACCAGACGCGCCCCATCGCGGCGAGGTCGTGCCGGTGGCCGGAATGGGTGAACTCCCACTCCTCGTACGAGTCGGGACGCGTCGCGATGCCCGTCGGGACGCCGCCATAGTAGAAGCCGGCTTCGTCGCGGACCCGCTCCCACGCGCTGGCTTGCTGGTCGAGGTCGCCGACGTCTGCCGCGAGCGCCGCCCAGTTCGTGTCGGTCAGCCCGTGCGCGTCGATCAACCCGCGCTCCGGATGGATGTACTCGCCGAAGTGGTCGCCCGCCCAGTAGCGCTGCCGGAAGCACCGCGCGATCCGGTCGGCGAGCGACGCGTATCGGTTCGCTGTCCCGTGGTCGCCCACGACGCCGTTCAGGGCGGCGATGCGCCGGAAGGCATCGACCGCATGGCACTGGGAGACGCCATCGTACTCGACGCGCGTCGGGAACTCGACGTAGTAGCCCGCTCCGGCGACGAGCCCTTCGTCCGTCGTCAGCGACGCCAGATAGTCCGCCGCGCGGTTCACGTACGGAAGCTGCTCACGGAGCCAATCCGCGTCCAGCGTGCGACGGTAGAACACGTCGGCGTTCTGGATGAGCGTGGGACCCGCCAGGGCGCGGAGCGGATCGCCCTTGACCCAGTGGACGTACAGGCCGCCGTTCGGATCGGTCAGCGATCCGGCGACTTCGCGGGTTCCCGGCAGAATGGCGAGCGGAAGCTGCCCGTTGGGACGCTGGAACCGGCGCACGTAGTCCCAGTTCAGGCGGACCGTGCGTTCGTCGCCCAGCCACAGGAGCGCGTCGGCGAGTTGGTGGCCGTCGAGCGACGGGTAGCTGTTGCCGGGACCGAAGCCCACGCGGTCGGCGCAGACCGAGTAATAGCCGGGGAACACGGTGTCGTCGCGGGCGGCGAGCACGTTCTGCGTCGCCGCCTTCTCATAGGCGCGGAGCAGCTTGGCGTCGGGTAGGTCGGGAACGGTCACCGGCTCATCCACGGGTACGCTCCCTTCTGGCTAGGCATCTCGCTTGGCTTCGAGGATGACCATATAGCGCATCAGCGTGTCGCCCGTGTTCTCGATCCCGTGAAACACGCCAGAGGGGACGAAGATCGCGCACTCCGCTGCGACAGGGAAGGTCTCCTCTCCCAGAAGCATCGACCCGCTCCCTTCGAGGACGTACATGACCTCCTCCTCGGCATGAGCGTGCGGATCGTGAGCGCGCGTTCCGGGGCTGATCGCTGAAACGTGAACCGCGAGGCGCTCCGCCCCGACGGAGGGGTTCACGAAGAGCTTGGCGAACCCTTGGGGATCGTGCGCTCGCGGGCGCTCCGGGGCGTCGTTCCAATGGATGATGGGCATGGGCGTCCCCTAGCGGTCTTCGGCATCGTCGCCGACCCAGCGTTCGCCGCCGTCCGCCCAGATTTCGCGTTTCCAGATGGGCGCATCCTGCTTGATCCGATCCATGATCTGGGCGCACGCGGCGAAGGCTTCCGCGCGGTGCGCCGACGAGACAGCGATCGCGACGCTCGCCTCGCCGATCTTCAAGCGCCCGGCACGGTGGACCACGGCGGCGTGATCCAGGTTCCATTGAGAGGCGGCTTCCGACGCGATGTCCGTGAGCGTCTTGACCGCCATCGGTTCGTAGGCTTCGTATTCGAGCGCGGCGACGGCCCTGCCCTCGGCGTGGTTCCGCACGATGCCCAGGAAGACGACGATCGCGCCGGAGCTCGGAGAGTCCACCAGCGCACGCACGGCAGATTCGTCGATCGGATCGGAAGTCATCCAGCAGCGGATCATGGCAATCCTGCGCAGACGCCGCCGGCAACCGGCGGGATCAGAGCGATCTCGTCGCCGTCGGAGAGGGCGGCGTCACCGGAGACGTATTCCCAGTTGCGGGCGTATCGAACTCCCTGGACATAACGCGCCAGCTTCGGGAAGCGCTCCGCCAGCGCGTCTTTGAGGGCGGACAGGCTCGCGCCCTCCGGCAGCTCGAACGTCTCGCCGTCCGTGCCGGAGGCATCGCGGCAACCTGCGAAGAATCGGACGGAAACCTGCATGCCGAGTCCTTGGATGGGGTGACTGACCCATGATAGCGGCGTGAGTCCGCAGCCGCAATCGTACGCCGTTGCCGTACTCGTACGGTACTGCCGCGCCGCCCGGCTGCCTGTCCCCGCGAAAGCGGCTCGCGGGAATGACGGAGCCAAGGCGAGGATCGTAGCGGCGACTCGGCGAGTCATCACTGGCGGGCGTCGGAGCCATGGACGTGGCTAGTGGACAGCGGACCGCGTCTCGCTCGAAGGGGTCTCGCCGCGTTCGGCGATCAGACGGAAGTGCGCCGGGTCTCCAATGGAGCCTTCGAGGGTGAAGGGGTGTTCCCGCACGCGCTCGCTCCTGCGCACGGGGCAGTCCGAGACGCCGCAGAGGATGCAGAGCTCCGGCACACAGGCGTCGAGGTGAACGATCACTTCGCCCGGCGCGTCGAGGTGATCCAGGATGATGCTTTCGATCTCCTCCTGGACTTCGTGCGCGTGGTCGATATGCCAGTATCGCGGAACCGTCAGATGCAGATCGACCTGCTGCCGCTCACCAGAACGCCAACTGCGGAGGTGGTGCACGTCGATCCACTCCGGTTCCCGTGTCGCGTTCATCGCATCGAGAATCCTGCGGAGCACGGGCTCTTCCGCCTCGTGGAGCAAGCCGCTCACGGACTCTCGCACGAGCCGGCTCCCCGTGTAGAGGATGTTCAGCGCGACGCCGATGGCGACGATCGGGTCCAGCAGCGACCAGCCTGTCCAGACGACGAGCGAGAGACCGGCGACGACGCCCAAACTCGTGTAGGCGTCCGTGAGCACGTGGTGCCCGTCGGCGATCAACGTCAGCGAGCGGGTCCGCTTGCCGGTGCGGATGAGATACCACCCGAGCGCAAGGTTCATCAAGCCCGCGACCAACGTCAGCGTGATCCCGACATCCAGCCGAACCGGGCTCCGACCGAAGAAGATGCTCTTCCCCGACTCATAGACGATGGCGAGTGCCGCGATGATGATGAACGCGCCCTCGAAGCCCGCCGAGAAGAACTCGATCTTTCCGTGTCCGTAGGGATGGGCTCGATCCGGGGGCTGGGCGCTCTTGATGACGCTGTAGAGCGCGAACGCCGTCGCTAAGACATGGACGACCGACTCCAAAGCGTCCGAAAGGACAGCCGCCGAGCCCGTGATCGCGTACGCCGCGAACTTGACCCCGAACATCCCGATGCCGATGCCCAGGGACAGACGCGCCGCTCGAATGCGCAAGACAATCGATGACGTGGACATGCTCAAGTGCCGGATGGAGTCGGAACGACGAACGCCTGGAGCGGAGCGACGTACTTCGGATCGAGGCTCGCGCGGACGAGGATCGCGGCTTCCTGATAGTCCACGGTCTCGACAGACCCGTGGCGGTAGAGGTACGACAGGAGCCCGCCGTCACGATGGGAGAGGCGGAAGAAGTATTCGGTCTCGCGGGCTGCGACGCGCCGAGACAGCGCCATGCGCAGGACATCCAGCCCTACGCCCGTTCGCGCCGAGACGGCGATGGCTTCCGAGAATCGCTCGCGGCAGTTCGCAATCGCGTCGTCGCCATCGGGCAGGAGGTCCGCCTTGTTGAGGACCATCTGCGTCGGGATGGACGCTCCACCGAGCTCCGTCAGAACCTGTTCCACAGCGGCGATCTGGTCCAGGGCTCCCGGATGGGACACGTCGACGACGTGGATGAGCAAGTCCGCTTCGAGCACCTCCTCCAGCGTCGCTCGGAATGCCGCGACGAGCCGGTGAGGAAGCCGCTGGATGAAGCCGACCGTGTCGGTGAGCGCGAGCATACGCCCTTCAGGAAGCGGGAGGGCACGCGTCGTCGGGTCGAGCGTGGCGAACAGCTTGTTCTCGACATGGACGTGTTCCGTGCCCGTCAGGGCGTTCAGGAGTGACGACTTGCCGGCGTTCGTGTAACCGACCAACGCGGCGCTGTATAGGTCGGCTCTGCCCTTGCGCTGCACTTCGCGGTGCCGCACGACGGCGCGGAGCTCCTGGCGCAGGTGGGTGATCCGACCTCGGATCCAGCGGCGATCCATCTGGAGTTGGGTTTCGCCGGGCCCTCGGGTTCCAACGCCGCCGCTGACGCTCGATCCGCCGCCGAGCCGCGAGAGGTGGGTCCAGTGCCGGGTCAGACGGGGCAGCGCCGTCTCCAGTTGGGCGAGCTCGACCTGTAGCTTGGCTTCCTTCGTCCGGGCGCGCTGCGCGAAGATGTCGAGAATGAGATCCGTCCGGTCGATGACCTTCGCGTCGAACAGGCGTTCCAGGTTCCGCATCTGCGCGGGGGTGAGCTCGTCATCGAAGAGGAAGACCTCGGCGCGGAGTTCTTCGTTGAGTCGCCGGAGCTCCTCCGCCTTGCCGCTGCCGATGAGGGTCGCCGGAGTCGGAGCGCCCTGTTGGTGGAGCGCTTCGCAGACGACATCGACTCCCGCCGTCTGCGCCAGGGCGGCGAGCTCGGCGAGGGATGCCCCGGCGTCCGGCTTGGCGAACGCCGCGTCCTCCCACTCGACGCCGACGAGGATCGCGCGTTCCCGCGCCTCGATGCGGCTCCGTATCTCGAACATGTCCGCCACGCGAGCTCCCTTCGGTACGCGACGACGCCCTCAACGGTTCCCGCCGCTGGAGGCACGTCGCTGTCGTGAAGAGCGTACCACGCGGGGCACCGACCGGCAATGGAACGGTTCCACAGAAGCGAGGGTCCGCGCGAGTCAGGTTCCCACCGCCAACGGGCGAACATCGACCGACTCGAACGCGACATCCGCGTCGGATGCGAACAGGAACAGGCGGGAACCGACCGCCCCGTGCCTCGTGACCATCGTTCGCTGGCGGTCCATGCATACGTCGAGAATGTCCCCCTTGGCGACGATATCCAGGTCGAACGGTGCGTCGAGGTTGGAGACGTGCGAGATCGCGGCGTCGGTGCGTTCGCCGGGCTGCCCGCCGTTTGGAGTGCCGAACTGCACACGCCGGTCACCGGGCTCGAATCGGACCTCGCAGCCGGATTCGTACGCGCCGTCGCCGCGCACACAGAAACCGCATGATCCAGCCCCCGACGACGGAACCACGCGCATTCGGAGGCGGAAATCGGATGGCAAGCCGTCGAGGGCGGCAGCGCCGAATCCGCTGGTCGCCTGGATACGGAACCCGTCGGCGCTACGCTCGACGCCGCTGGTCAAGGGCTCGTAACGGAGCGGCACGGGATCGCCCGTCGGCGGTTCGAGCTCCGGCACGAAGCGCGTTCCCAGCGTTCCATCCTCGCGCTGGACGAGCTCGCGGAACACGAGGTCGCCGCCCCAACCCCTGTCCGGCAGCCACGTGACGTAGATGCGCCGGTTCCCACCGAACGGAGCCGTCTTCGGCACGTAGAGCAGGTCGAGGCGGTTGGGCGTCGGTTCCACCCAGGGACCCGCCGGGCTCCGCGACATCCAGTAGACGAACTCGGCGAACAGGTAATACCAGCCGTTCCACTCGAAGAGATGCGGGCAGTCGGTCACGCGCCCCGGTATCAGGAACGGCTCTTCAAGAAACCACTCGTACAGATCGTCTGAGACGAGGTGCGCGAGGCATCCGTCCCTGCCATCGGTCAGCCGCGCCGTGACGAGCAGGTGGAACCGTCCCGACGCGTCGCGGAAGGCTTCGGGATCGCGGTAGTGCATCGGGTCGTAGCCCGGCTGCGGCGACGCGAAGGGGTTGGGCGTCGTCTTGTCGAACCGGATACCGTCGCGGCTGATGGCATGACCCAGATGCTGCGAGCCGTCCGGCATTCGGGTCGCGTAGAAGGCGTGGTAGACGCCCTCGTGAGCGATGACGGAGCCGGTGCAGATGGAGCTCTCCCACGGCTCCGTGATCGGGATCGCCAGCGGATGGTGTTCCCAGTGGACGAGGTCCTCCGTCGAGGCATGCGTCCACTGATGCGCGCCGAGACCCCACTTGCTGCGGTGATGCCGCCGGTCGAACAGATAGAACAGGTGGAACCGACCGTCGTGGTAGAACGGCATGCAGTCGCCCGCGCTCGTGTTGAACCCGGGCGGACGCCAGTACGCCATGTGCTCACCGGCATCGGGAAGCAGCACCCGCCGTCGCGCTGCGACGCGCTCGACTCCGCCGCCGAGCGTCGCGATGTCGTCATCCGACAGGGCGTACGTCCAGAACGCGCACTGTTCGGAGTTCTCGACCGACAGCCGGGTCGGCGTCGGGACGAGCTCGCCCAGATACCATTCCTCATCCACGAGAACGCCATCGACGTAGAGCTCGAACGTCGCGGGTCCGTACCGGACGAGCACGTCGTGGGAGCCGTCGGACTTCAGCGCGTCCGATGAGACGCTCAGCATCAGCGGCTGGGCGTTCCAGTCCGTGCGGAGCTCGGCGGCAACCCCGGTATCCGAGCGCGTCAGTCGGAGCACGGCGTTCCCGTCGTCATCGGTCATCGCCGCCGATGCGTCGGTTCCGACGCGCAGGTAGAGGCTGAACCGGTCGAAAGCCGGCAGAGGGTGTCGAGCACGGGTCGAATCGCGCAGGTCGAAGGCTGCATTCCCGAACGGCGAGTTCATCAGGAGCGCTCCGACTACGAGTGGATGGTCGATCGGCTCTCGCTGAGCGCGGACGGGCACCAGTATACATGGTCACTGGCTCCGGCGGCTGAGGAGCATCGCCAGCTCGAACGCGGCAGCCGGGTGGGCGACGGCGATTCTGGCACGCGCTAGCGCGGCGGCTCAACGAGGCGCGTGGCGTCAGAGGCGGACGCCGGAGGCGTCCCGGATTGCCGATTCGAGCGTGAAGGGTCCCGGCACGACGAGGATGACGGCATCAATGCCGACGCATGTGCCCGGAATAGCCGAAGTCAGCGATGCTCCGTTTCACCCCTTTTCGCCCTAGGACCGCTTCGTCAGCTCGTGGAACTCGGGAACGGCGGGCTTTTCGAGCGTCGAACACTGCCCCAGACAAGGTCTTCCCGCGAGGAAGTTCGGGCATTGGCGCTCCGTCCGAGCGAGCGTCGCCAAGACGCACTGATTGAATGGGCGGATCCGCTCAGACCACGTGTCCACGGTCGCCATTGGGATGAAGGCGGAGACGCCCGCCTCCAGCAGCCGGTCGAACACGACGCGGTCGTTCGGGTCGCCGATGGCGATGCCCTTCAGATGCGGCTGGCGCGTCACCGCCAATCGGAAGAACGAGCCCGGCGATCCCGATTGGACATCCCACAACACCGCCTGCGTGTGATGCAGTTGCAGCGCCGTGTACGCCGCCTGGGTGTCGGTGGTTCCCTCTGCCCGCAGGCTCAGCCCCTGCAAGTGGCTGATGATCGCCTGGCGCACCTCCGCTGGGAACCCGACGACGAACACGTCCATCGTCATCGGGTACTCCGCGTTCAGGAGCGCGCCGTTCAGCCACAGATCGACCGTCCGGCGCTGCATCTCCACCTCGCGCCGGACGAGCTCCCGACCCGCGTCTCCGACCTGCCGCCGCGCCGTCTCCACCCGCGCGTCGAGTTCGCGCCAGAGCTCGTCCATCGCGCGCTTCGTGTTCAGCGGCAGTCGGCGCATCAGCAGGAACCCTTCACGAGTTCGAGCGTGACGATCTTGAAGCCGGGAACAGCGAGCCGCACCCGACCATCGGCGATCTCGCACGGCTCCTCGCGCGTCTCATCCAGCCGGGCCCGGTGCACTTCAGCGACCGGGAAGCCGATCTCCAACTCGGCATCGACCGGCTCCGCGAACGGGTTGTAGAACCGCACGATGACCGACCCGCCGGCGTCGCTCGGCTTCACGGCGGAGAGAACGAGCTGCGCCGGGTTCAGCCGTAGGAACGCCCCCCGCGCCGCGAGCTCGCCTCCGTGACGACCCATCTGGACCGAGCGGATCGGCGCGTTGTAGAGCCGCGCCGCCAGCGCCGCGCCGGACGCCTCGAGCGTTCCCGCGTGCGGGATGATTGCATACTCCGCGACGTTGCTCCCGATGCTCTGCGAGTCCTCGGTCGGGAACACGCCCCAGTCGCCGATGCGCCCCGACGCCCGCAGGAGCGTGATCGCGACGGTCGCCTTGCCGTCCTGCAAGACCTCATACTCCGGCAGACCCCGGTTCGCGATGGTCAGTCCGCGGTGCTCGTCGCTCACATCGACAAACGCCTGGCAGGGATGGCAGTTGCTGGGGTTCTTCCAGCCGCGCCACGTAGTGATGGGTCGGCGGACGACCTCGAACTGCCCGTCGGCGCTGGACTCGGTCGCCTGCACGCGCGCCGGGAAGAGCGCCCGCAGTCGGTGATCGCGCTTTCCGTTCTTGATGGTCGTGCGAACCGCGAGATAGGGAGCGCCCTCCGCTAGCGTGAGCTCGCTGACGACGCCCAGCGAGCCGTCCTCGACGGGCAGCTCGCCGCGTATCTCGATTCGCTTGCGGAGCCGGTTCGATTCGACCGTTTGGACGGTCGCGTTCCGCAACCGGACGACCTGATCCTCCGCCGGAGCGCGGTAGTTGTACTCATCGCCGACGTCCAGCGAGTCTTCCAGGACGTGCAGCCCGTCGAACGCGACGCCCGTCGCCGCATCCTGCAGGTTGATCGTCCCGTCCTCGTGGACGTTGACGCGCAGCGACCCAGTCGTTCGCGGTTCGTCCGGTTCGGCGCTCTGCCGGGACTCTGCCAGCGCGGCGAAGCGCAGCGTCGCGTAGCCGAAGCTCGGCACGTCGGCGAGGACGAGCACGCGAGCCCGTACCGCATGGTAGGGAACCCGGAAGCCGACATCAGGCAGGTGGTAGTCCCACGTCCGCGCCGCGTCGAGGAACACGCACTCGACGGGAGCGCCGTCCGCGTCGGTCGCGGACACGTCGAGGCAGAGCGTCTCGTCGGCGAAATCGACGGCGATCTCGATCGTCTCGCGCCGGTCGATGTTCGTCGGGTTGTACAGGACGACATAGGCGGCGTCGCCGAGCCGGTCGGGCGCGTTGTCCGGCGTGTCGGAACCGTCGCCCATCGACGCCGTGTCGATCCGCGCACCGACGGCAAGCAGGGCGTCGCGCGCCATGTCCTCGGCGACCGCTTCGCACTTGGCGAATCGGATGTCCACCTCTCGATGCACCGGGTCGGCGGAGCAGCCGCAGATGGAATCGTGGGGATGGTTCTCGAGCAAGAGCTTCCAGGCGAACTCGGCGTATTCGCGGTCGTAGGGGGTTCCCAGTAGGTCCGCCATCGCGCCGAAGGGCTCCACCCACTTTTCGAGCCCCGTCTGGCATCGCCAGTTCGCCTGCTTCTCATAGAGCCGCGAGCTGAGCACGTTCGTCAGCGTTCCCCAGCCGTCGGTGAACCGGCTCCGCAGCTCGCCCTCGACGCGCTGGAGCCCCTTCGCCTCCGACCGCACCGCCGCGAGGTAGTCCGTGAAATTCGAATGAACCAGCCGATCCTCGGTCATCGAGCGGTTCGCACGCGCGATGGCGGCGGACACATCCGGCTGGGAGGGCGTGTGATCGCAGCCGTTCATCAGGAGCAGGTGGGAGGTCGTCGCGTAGCGCAGGCACGCGTCGCGGATGCGCTCCACGACGGCGACGCATGAATCGTCCGTCGGGATGACCATGGCGTTGGCGTACCAGTTGGCGAAGAAGATGCCGAGGACCTCGGAGCCGTCTGGCGAGCTCCACAGGAGCTCCGACGCGTAGCCGCGCTCTTCGGGAGTCGCATCCGGCGGCGCGTTGGGGTTCCGCCGGTTGATCCCGCGTCCGAAGACGGCGTTGTCGATCCCGAACCCGCGCAGAATCTGCGGCATCTGCCCGATGTTGCCGAACGAGTCCGGCAGATACCCTAGCAGGATGGGGTCAGCGAACTCGCGCGCCAGGCGCATTCCGATCTGCATGTTGCGGACCTGCGCCTCGGCGCTGGTCAGGTATTCATCTTGGAGCACGTACCACGGACCCACGGAGAGCCGTCCCGCCTGAGCCGCCGCGCGGATGCGCTCCCGCGCGCCCGGACGCATCGCCAGGTAGTCCTCGATGGGGATGAACTGCCCGTCCATGTGGAAGTGGTGGAAGTCCGGATCGCGGTCGAGCAGATCGAGGAGCCCGTCCATGAGCTGCACGAGGCGTCGGCGGTGGCTCTCGAAGGGGAGATACCATTCGCGGTCCCAGTGGGTGTGGGAGATGACGTGGAGCGTCCTCATCGGGAGTCCTTTCCGGGGAACCCGGTCGCCGTGTTAGACCAAAGTCTGTGCTCACAGCATGCCAGGACGAGTCGCCTCGCGGAAGGGCGGTCTCCGCGTGGAGCCACGGGCTTTGGAACCTGCCGCCTCCAAATGGGGGAGGATCGAGGAGGGGGATGCATCGCCACAGCACTTGGGTCGCTTAAGTTGACACTAATGGTCTCAGACCCGCCCCTGCCGTTTCAGACGTCATGGGGCAGCGACGCACGCGCCGTAGACGTCGCCCCTGCGATGCGTTTGTTTCCCCGAGACACGTCCTCCGAAGGGCTCCATCCTGCCTCGACTGGCTTCCTACCTGCGATTTTCGCAACCCCGCCGCTTGACGACCCGTTGAAATCGACGTACCGGCAGTGTGGAAATCTTGTGGATAAGCCTGTGGGTAATCCCGTGGAAAACCCCGAGCTGCCTCACGGGTCGCGCCAGTAGACGCAAGCCGACTTGGCGCGTTAAGAGCGACGTAGCCGCAGGACATCCACCCATGACAGGAACCGGCGATGGCTGAACCATCCCCCTCCCTCTGGGAGGAGATCGTCTCGGAGATCGGCGACGGCGACCCCTACCTGGAGCAGGCACATGGTTCTCTGG
>Ga0194120_10011015_pt1 | contig 10987 bp, 8 predicted proteins | sample TA2MahCa65mmetaG_FD_148642 | JGI IMG/M metagenome (GOLD analysis project Ga0194120, IMG submission 148642) | Freshwater microbial communities from Lake Tanganyika, Tanzania - TA2015019 Mahale Deep Cast 65m | ecosystem: Environmental > Aquatic > Freshwater > Lake | place: Tanzania: Lake... | reverse complement strand
ACAGCCCCGACCGCCCGTATGCCTGGACGGCCGGTGACGACGGCGCCGAGTGGATCGAGATCCACGCGGGCCAGCCGACGCTCTACGCCGACGACTGAGCCGCGCCGGTACCTGCCCGGCGTCCGCCAGGAGTCGGGGACGCTCCGCGCGAACCGTCGCCGCTCACGACGGCGCGTCGCCCCGCCACGCCGGATAGCCGACGAGGTTGGGGCGGTCGAGCACCCAGGTGTCGAGGTCGGCGCCGATCTCGGCGGTGATGAGCGCCTCGAGTCGCGTCGAGCAGTCGCCGACGAGGTCGGAGTGGGCCGGGTCGGCCGCGAGGTTCACCGTCTCGTCGGGATCGGTCTCGCGGTCGTAGAGGACGACGTCGTTGTGCGCGAACAGCGACTCGAGATCGGTGGGCCGGTTGGGCTCGAGCGGCGAGAAGTACCGACCGAACGTGTAGCGGGCGTCGGTGTAGCCGCGCAGGAAGCCCCGCTTGCGGAAGTCGGGCCGCAGCTCCCCCGACACCAGCCGGTCGGCGGCGGTGGGGTCCTCGAACGCCCGCCAGAAGTCGGCGTCGAGCCCGATGACCGTCTCCACCGCCGTGAGCACGCCCTCGCGCACCGCGCCGCCGGTGAGGGCGGGGACCAGTGAGCGACCCGGCAGGTCGGGCGCCTCGACCCCGGCCAGGTCGAGCAGGGTGGGCACGAGGTCGACAGCCGACGCGAGCGCGTCGGTGGCGGTGCCGCCCGGGAGGTCGGGGTGCGCGATCACGAGCGGCACGTGGAAGTTCTCGTCGTAGACGAAGTTGGCCTTCTGGCGCAGCCCGTGGCTCCCGGCCATCTCGCCGTGGTCGGCCGTGAACACCACCACGGTGCGGTCGGCCTGCCCGCTCGCGACCAGCGCGTCGAGCACCAGCGCGATGCTGCGGTCCACGTCGCGCAGGCAGTTCAGGTAGAACTCGAGCCCCGCGCGCCAGTGTTCGTCGTCGGCCACCGGCCCGAAGACGAGGTCGAGCATCGCAGCCTGCTCGCGCACCGCGGGCGCCGCACCCGTGAGGTCGTCGTGAAGCGACGCCGGGAGGTCGACGTCCCAACGCTGCCGGTACACGGGCACGGCGGCGGGAGGCAACGTCTTCACCGCGTGGGCCAGACCCATCGGCAGCGCCATCGAAGCGCCGGCGCCGTAGTCGAAGCTCATGATGTCGTGGGGGTTGACGAAGTTGACCGCCATGAACCACGGCTGGGTCTGCGCCACGGCCTCCGACCGGTCGCGCAGCCACTTCACCGCCTGGCCCGCGATCACCGGATCGACCCGCAGGCCCGCCCACGCGCCACCGTCGATGTCACCCCAGTCGTTCCACTCCGAGAAGCCGTAGGGCTCGAGCGCGTCGGTCGTGGGCTGCGGGTTCGTGGGATCGACGTAGGCGTTGGAGAGGTGCCACTTCCCCTGGTAGGTGCAGTGGTAGCCCCCCGCACGCAGCATCGTGCCGATGGTCCCGAGGGCCGGGTCGAGCGGCCGCACGTACGGCATGTTGTCGTTGTCGTAGATCTGGGTGATCGGCACGTGGCGACCCGTGTAGAGCACCGACCGGGCCGAGCTGCACTGGGTGGACGCCGCGTAGTAGCGGGTGAACGTCACCCCCGCCTCGCCGATCCGCTCGCGCGCCGGCACCGAGAAGCCCGCCGGCTGCGGGATGCGGAACCGCTCCTCGTCGGTGGTGATCAGCAGGATGTTGGGCGCAGCCATGGCCGGGAGCGTAGCGAGCGTCCCGGGAGCGGCACCGAGGCACGGCAGTGCGCGACGCCCGAGTTCAGCGAGCGGAGCGACCCAGACAAGCGGGAGCGTAGCGAGCGTCCCGGGAGCGGCACCGAGGCACGGCAGTGCGCGACGCCCGAGTTCAGCGAGCGGAGCGACCCAGACAAGCGGGAGCGTAGCGAGCGTCCCGGGAGCGGCACCGAGGCACGGCAGTGCGCAACGTCGGCGTTCAGCGAGCGGAGCGACCCAGAGTTGCGATCGCCCCGGGCCGGAGCCCGGGGCGATCACGGAACGGTGCGGAGGAGCGACTACTCGCCGGCCGAGGAGCCCTCGGGCAGACCGTGCTCCAGCATGATCTCGTCGATGATCTCCGACTCCTCGCCGAACCCGCCGCCCTTGCGCTTCGAGAAGGCGATGGAGGCCAGGAGGACCACCAGGGCGACGCCGGCGATCACGAACCGGACGTCGTCGTCCTTGAGGCTGATCACCGCAGGCAGGATCAGCAGGGCGACCAGGTTCATCACCTTGATCAGCGGGTTGAGCGCGGGACCGGCGGTGTCCTTGAACGGGTCGCCCACGGTGTCGCCGATGACGGCGGCCTTGTGGGACTCGGAGCCCTTGCCCCCTTCGTTGCCGTCCTCGATGTACTTCTTCGCGTTGTCCCAGGCGCCACCCGAGTTGCTGAGGAAGTTGGCCATGAGCTGGCCGGTGAGGATGACCGCGGCGAGGAACGCGCCGAGGGCGAGGTAGTTGATCCCGAACCCGATGATCACCGGGGTGAGCACCGCGAGCAGCGCAGGGGTGGCGAGCTCACGCAACGACGCCTTGGTGCAGATGTCGATGACGGGGCCGTAGTCGGGCCGCTTCTCGCCGCTCATGATCTTGCCGTCGGCGAACTGGCCGCGGACCTCCTGGACCACGGTGCCGGCCGTGCGGCCAACCGCGCGGATGGCCAGTGCGCTGAAGAGGAAGGCGATCGAGCCACCGATGAGCAGACCGATGAAGGTCTTCGGCTCGGCGACGTTGATCTGGGTCTCGGGCGCGGTGAACAGCGCCGATCCCTTCAGCAGCTTCCCGGCCTCCTCGAGCCTGAGCTCGGTGCCGATGGTCTCGATGTAGGAGGCGAACAGCGCGACGGCCGCGATGACCGCCGAGCCGATGGCGAAGCCCTTGGTGACGGCCTTGGTGGTGTTGCCCACGGCGTCGAGGCTCACCATGATCCGCTCGGGCTCACCGGTGAACTCACCCGACATCTCGGCGATGCCGGCCGCGTTGTCGGCCACCGGCCCGAAGGTGTCCTCCGAGACGATGACGCCGGTGGTGGCGAGCATGCCCATGCCGCTGAGCGCGACGAGGTAGAGCGAGAACTGGATGTTCCCGTCGCCCATCGCGATCGCGGCGCCGATCGCCACCGCGATGGCCACGATCGCCCACACGGTGGACTCGAGGCCGGAGCTGATGCCCGAGAGGATGGTCGTGGCCGGGCCGGTGCGGGACGACTCCGCGATCTCCCGGACGGGCGCCCGCTCGGTGGAGGTGAAGTACTCGGTGAGGTGGCTCACCACCTGGGCCAGGATCAGACCCACGACGACGGCGCCGAAGACCTTCCAGCCGGCGTTGGTGACCTTGCCGGCGTCGGTCTCGTTGCCCACGTAGAGCATCGCGACCGCGAAGGTGCCGATGACGGTGAGGACGCCGGCGACGATGAAGCCCCGGTTGATCGGCGCCATCGCCGACTTGTCCTTGTCGGTCGCCCGCACCGCGAACACGCCCACGATCGAGGCGAGCACGCCGATCGCCCGGGCGACGAGCGGGAAGACCAGGCCCAGGGCCGGGTTCATGCCGATCGACTGGAATGCGGCGACGCCGAGGATGATCGACGCAACGAGGGTGACCTCGTAGCTCTCGAACAGGTCGGCCGCCATCCCGGCGCAGTCCCCCACGTTGTCGCCCACGTTGTCGGCGATGGTCGCCGGGTTGCGGGGGTCGTCCTCGGGGATGCCCTGCTCCACCTTGCCCACCAGGTCGGCACCCACGTCGGCCGCCTTGGTGAAGATGCCGCCGCCGACCCGCATGAAGAGGGCGATCAGCGACCCGCCGAAGCCGAAGCCGACCAGGATCGCCGAAGCGGTGTTCTGGAAGATCATGATGATCACGGTGGCGCCGAGCAGGCCCAGACCGACCGTGAACATGCCGGCCACGCCACCGGTGCGGAAGGCGACCTTCAGCGCACCCTTGAGCGAGCCGTCGCGGGCCGCGGCAGCGGTCCGTACGTTGCCGCGGACGGCGAGCGACATGCCGATGAAGCCGACGAGCGCGGACAGGACGGCACCGGCGATGAAGGCGATCGTCCGGTAGAGGCCCGACTCACCGAACCCGAGCGCTTCGGCGCCGTCCGGCTTGAGCACCTCGACCGAGGTGGCGAACACGAGGACCGCCACCGGGACCATGATGATGGCGATCGTCTTGAACTGGCGCTTCAGGTAGGCCATCGCGCCTTCCTGGATCGCACCCGCGATCTCGATCATCTTCGGGGTGCCCTGGTCGGCGGCGAGCACGCCGCGCACCAGGAACAGTCCGACGATGAGGGCGAGCACGGCCGTGGCGGCGCTGAAGATCAGCCAGTACCACTCCGTGGAGCTCAGGTTGAACTCCTGGTACCCGCCCTCCGCCGCGAGGATGAGGCTCTGCATCCGGTGCTCGCTCCTTTACTCGGCCGCGAACGTCCGTCCGGGATCTCCGGCATGGCGTTCGGGGCCCCCTGAGGCGCGACGCGCGCGCTCTGACGCCCGGTCTGGGCGGCGGGCGCACGATAGGAGGGCGACCGCTCGAAGGTCCAATTGGACCGCACCCACGGAGGGCGGCGGCAGCCCTACTCCGTGTGGTACGGGACCGAGGTGACGACGAGACCCTTGCGGAAGAGCAGGCGGCCCTTGAGGATCAGCGCGCTCTGGTTGTGGAGGACGTGCTGCCACCAGTGGCTCACCACGAACTCCGGGATCAGCACGGTGACGATCTCGTTGTCGTAGCGGGCCTCGAGCTCGTCCACGAAGCGCAGGATCGGCCGGGTGAGCTCCCGGTACGGCGAGTACACGGTCTCGAGCTGCACGTCGAGGTCGAACTCGCGCCACTGGTCCTCGATCTTCGCCTGCTCCTCCTCGTCGGTCACGACGCTCACGGCGAGCAGGTGGGTGGGGTTGAGCGATTTGGCATAGGCGAGGGCATCGAGCACCCCGCGGTGCACCCGGCCCACGAGCACCACCACCGTGTGGTTCATCCGGCGCGGTCGGAAGCCCGGTTCCACGTACAGGCTCTTCTCCACCGACGAGTAGTGGCGCTTGATCCCCTTGAACAGGGCGATGATGGCCGGGATCACGACGATCGGGAGCCACGCCCCGCTCGAGAACTTGGTGACGGCGACGATGATCAGCACGACGAAGGTGGCACACGCGCCGACGGTGTTGATCACGGCGCTCTTGCGCCACCCCCGTTGCCGGTCGGCGAGATGGTGCCGGACCATGCCGGTCTGGGAGAGGGTGAACGAGGTGAACACGCCCACCGCGTAGAGGGGGATGAGCGCGTTCGTCACGCCTCCGAACGCCACGATCAGCGCACCGGCGGCAAGGGCCAGGAAGATCACACCGTTGGAGAACACGAGCCGGTCGCCCCGGTTCGCGAACTGCCGGGGTAGGTACCCGTCCTTGGCGATGATCGACGAGATGCGCGGGAAGTCGGCATAGGCGGTGTTCGCCGCCAGGGTGAGGATCAGCGCGGTCGCGATCTGCAGGATGAAGAACGTGGCCCCGTTGCCGAAGATCAGCAGACCCATCTGCGCGATGACGGTCTGCTCCTCGCTCGGGTAGGGATGGACGTGGCTCGCCAGCAGTGAGATCCCGAAGAACAACGTCCCGAGGATCCCGGCCATGATCACGAGGGTCGTCGCCGCGTTCTTGGACTCGGGGCGACGGAAGGCGGGCACTCCGTTCGAGATCGCCTCGACACCGGTGAGCGCGACCGCGCCCGACGAGAAGCCCTTCAGGATGAGGAAGAGGCTGAGCGAGCCTCCGGTGACGGCGAACTCCGTGTGGCCGTCGGGAAGCGGGACGGTGCCGACGTCTCCCGCGATGAGGTCGCGGTACAGCCCGTAGACCACGAGCGCGCCGATCATGACGATGTAGAGGTAGGTCGGAGCGGTGAAGAGCTTGCCCGACTCCTTGATGCCGCGCAGGTTGGCCAGGGTGACCAGCAGGATCAGACCGAGACCGAGGAGCACCCGGTGCTCGGCGAGATCGGAGAACTCGGGGATCGAGATGATGGCGGCGACACCGGCGGAGATCGACACGGCGACTGTGAGGATGTAGTCGACGAGCAGGGAGGCTCCCGCGACCAGCGAGGGCATCTCACCGAGGTTCTCGCGGCTGACGACGTAGCTCCCGCCGCCACTCGGGTAGGCGAAGATCGTCTGCCGGTACGAGAAGGAGACGATCGTCAGCAGGATCGCCACCGCGATCGCGATCGGGACGAGGGTGTCGAGCCCGAGGGCGAGGCTGGATGCCCCGAGGGCGGTGACGAACAGGATCTCCTCGGTCGCGTAGGCCGTCGACGAGATCGCGTCGGAAGAGAAGACCGCGAGCGCAACGGTCTTCGGGATGCGCTGGTGCTCCTGCTCGGTCGTCGGGATCGGACGGCCCACGAGCAGGCGCTTGACGGTTTCCAGCATTCCAGAGTCTCCCCACCCTGACCGGCGGCCTGGCGCCCGCGGCGCCCGAGTCGATGTCCGGCGCGCCCATGCTGCCACCGGCGCGGGGTCGTGCACGACACCGGCCGCGCCAGGTCTGCGTCAGATACCCGACGGCGCGGTCGCGGGACCGGGCGCCGACGGGGCTCGTTGCGGGTGCACCGGGGTTCCCCGTTAGCATCCAGGGCCTCCGAGGAGGGTGCCGTGCACGTCGTCGTCGTCGGCTGCGGCCGGGTGGGAACCGAGCTCTCGAGCCTGCTCGAGAAGTCGGGCCACACCGTGGCCATCATCGACAAGAACCCCCGAGCGTTCCGGCGGCTGCCCTCCGGGTTCGCCGGGCGGACCATCGTGGGCCTGGGCTTCGATCGCGACGACCTCGCCGAGGCCGGGATCGAGGGCGCCGGGGCCGTCGCCGCCGTCACCAGCGGCGACAACACCAACATCCTCACCGCCCGGATCGCCCGGGAGAACTTCGGCATCGAGCGGGTCGTCGCCCGCATCTACGACCCCCGCCGGGCCGTGATCTACCAGCGGCTCGGCATCCCCACGGTGGCCACGGTGTCGTGGACCACCGACCAGGTGCTGCGCCGCCTGCTGCCGAGCAGCGAGCAGCCCCACGACTGGGTCGACCCGAGCGGCAACGTGTGTCTGCTCGAGTTCAACCTCCCGTCGGCCTGGGCCGGCAAGAAGCTGGCCGGCCTCAACGAGCCGGGGCGGTTCTGGATCACCGCCGTGTCGCGGCTCGGCGAGGCCCAGATCGTGTCGCCCACGGTGATCGGCCAGGAGGGCGACGTCCTCCTGTTCGTGTCCGCCGTCGACGCCGTCGACGATCTCCGCCGCCACCTCGACCAAGGACCGGAGCACTGATGCGTGTCGCGATCGCCGGGGCCGGCAACGTCGGCTCGTTCATCGCCAACGACCTCTTCGCCGCCGGGCACGAGGTGCTGCTCATCGAGCAGCAGCCCGAGATCCGCGACCGCGCCGAGGTCGCCGACGGCGTCGAATGGTTCATCGGCGACGCCTGCGAGGTCACGTCACTGGCCGATGCCGGCCTCGACCGCTGCGACGTGGTCGTCGCCGCGACCGGTGACGACGAGGACAACCTCGTCGTGTCGCTGCTCGCCAAGCAGGAGTTCGCCGTCCCGCGCGTCATCGCTCGCGTGAACCACCCGCAGAACGAGTGGATGTTCAACGAGAACTGGGGTGTCGACCTCTCCGTCTCCACGCCGCACCTCATCACCGCACTGGTGGAGGAGGCCGTCACCGTCGGCCGCCTGGTGCGCCTGCTCCAGTTCGAGGGCGGCAACGTCCGGCTCGTCGAAGTCACCCTGGCCGACGACTCTCCCGTGATGGACAAGGCGATCCGCGAGGTCGAGATCCCCCGCGACGCGACCGTGGTCGCCGTCATCCGCGGTGAGCACGTGGTGATGCCCCGGGGCGACACCGTGTTCGAGGCCCGCGACGAGGTGCTCGCACTCGTGACCCCGGAGTCGGAGGACGCGATGCGCCGGATCCTGACCGGCGCCTGATCGCGCTCCTGATCTCTGGTCGCTGCGCTCGCTGATCGTCGACGCCGGGCTGGGATCAACGCCCCTGCCGGCCCCGGGACGCTCGCTGCGCTCCTGATCTCTGGTCGCTGCGCTCCTGATCTCTGGTCGCTGCGCTCCTGAACGGCGACGCCGGGCTGGGATCAACGCCCCGGGACGCACGCTGCGCTCCTGATCTCTGGTCGCTGCGCTCCTGATCTCTGGTCGCTGCGCTCCTGATCTCTGGTCGCTGCGCTCCTGAACGGCGACGCCGGGCTGGGATCAACGCCCCTGCCGGCCCCGGGACGTACGCTGCGCTCCTAATCTCTGGTCGCTGCGCTCCTGAACGGCGACGCCGGGCTGGGATCAACGCCCCGGGACGCACGCTGCGCTCCTAGCCGATGAAGGTGTACTCGGGGTTGTAGAGCATCAGCTGCTTGCCGTCGAGGGCGACCATGCCGGTGACGGCGAGCTTGCGTCCCGCCGCCATCCCGGCGATCTTCCGCCGCCCGAGGAACACGGCGGTGGCCGACGCGTTGCCGTCGGAGAACGTGACCTCGAGCGCCGGCGCACCCGCGCGCGGCACGATCCGCACCGAGCGCACCTCGCCACCGGTCGAGACCCGGGTGCGCGGCTCGATGGACGGGATGGGGACGAAGCCCCGGGCGCTGCAGAATGCCGCGAGGTCCTCGCGATCGAGCTCGTCGACGGGAGTGGTGAGTCGCTGCACGGCCTTGCGGAACGCCATGGATTCCACGCTATCGGGGCCGCCCCGTGACGCCCACTTCCGGGGATCGGCCCGTACCCTGACCGTCATGCCCCACCCGAACCCCCGGGCGTCGCGCGCATGGCGCGCGGCGCTTGTCACGTGCGCCACCGCCACCGCCATCGCGGTGACCGCGGTCGCCCCGCCCGCCGGCGCCGCGAAGAAGCCCAAGGCCGTGGTGAAGATGACCCCCGGCGAGGTCACCATCTACAAGACCGGCAACGGGCCCGACGCGCTCCCGCCCGACGTGCAGAGCGCGGTGATGACCACGCTCACCGGATACGTCAACGCTGCGACCGTCACGCCGCTCAGGAAGGGCGCCGCCAACGACGCCGCGCTGGGCACGGCCCTCGCCGCGCCGGTCGTCGCCCGGCTCGCCACCGACCGATCGGTGCTCGTCGATGAGGGACTGCCGAAGGCGGTCGGCCGGATCTCCGTGAAGGGGGCACCCGTCGCGCTCACCGGCCTCGCCGACGGCGGTGGCAACGTCGTCGTGGTGACGGCCGACGTCGCCACCACCGCGACGACGAAGACTGCCAAGGGCCCCCTGAAGATCACCCGGTCGGGCGAGCTCGTGCTCGAGCCCGACAACGGCACCTGGAAGATCACCGGCTACACGCTCACCGTCGACCGGGTGGGCAAGGCGATCAAGGCCCCGACCACCACCACAGTTCCCGCCGCTCCCGCGGCGCCGACCCCGACGGTTGCCCGATGAAGAACCCGATCGTCCGTCTCCTCGTCGCCATCCCGCTCACCGGGTTGCTCCTCGCCGGTGCCGTGGCCGCCGCGTGGTTCGCGGTCGGCTCGCCCCAGCCGGCGTCGGCAACCACCTGGTTCTCGGTCCACCGCGTTGGCGCCAGCGCCAGCTACGCCGAGAACCCGGGGGCGCCGTTCTACGTGCTCGTGCTCGGCAACGACAGCTTCCCGGGCAACCCCGACCGGCCGGAGCCCGGCCTCGGCGACGCGATCCACGTGGTCGGCGTGAACCCCACGACGGGTGACGCCAGCATCATCGACGTGCCGCGCGACACCGAGGCGCCCGGCGGCGGGAAGATCAACGCGTTCAACGCCACGGGCGGGCTCCCGGCGACGGTCGGCCAGCTCGAGCGCATGATGGGGATCGACATCGCCTACGCCATCACCACGGGCTTCCCCGGCTTCATCGACATGGTCGACGAGATCGGCGGCATCGACATCGAGGTCACCGAGCCGATGGTCGACCGCGACTCCGGCACCGACTTCCAGCCCGGCACGTACCGCATGACCGGCGAATCGCTCCTCGCCTACGCGCGTGACCGGAAGAGCTACCCGGCCGAAGGCGACCGCCAGCGATCGTTCAACCAGGGCAAGGCGATCATCGCCGCGCTCGCCACGTTGCGGGCCCAGAACCCCGGCGCCGCAGGCACCGCCAAGCTCATCGCCACGTTGGCCCGACACACCAAGACCGAGGGCATGGACCTCGGGGAGCTCTATGACCTCGGCCGCCTCGCGCTCACCCTCGACCCGGCCCGGGTGAAGAACGTGCTCCTCCCCACCGGCGCGTCGGGCAACGGCACCAACCTCGCCGTGGCCGCGAGCGCACAGGACCTGTTCGCAGACTTCCGCGACGACGCCATCCTCCAGAACCACTGACGCACGGCGCGTCCGTGGTCCCCGCACCGGTCAGGGTGCCGGGATCACGGGCCCGTCGACCTCGGCGCTCGCATCGACCCGGGCGACCCGCCCGAGGCCCGGCGCGTCGATCTCCACCGTGACCGTCACCCGGGGCCCGGCGCAGTCGCAGCCGACCAGGCGCGCGCCGTTGTCGGCCGCGGTCTCGGCCGCGTCGGACCGGGCGGTGGCGGCACCCCGCCCCAGTGCGAGGGCGTCGGCGGCCGCGAGCGCGGCGGCGTCGGCGGCGGTCTGGGCCCGGGCTCGGGTGAGGAGTGCCACGCCCACCCGGGCCGCGCCGACGACGAGCACCATCCCCACGACGAAGACCGCGAGCAGGACGACCGTCGACGCCCCGGAGGCACCGCGGCCGCGCCGGGGAGCACCCGATCCTGCGCTCACCGCTCGACGCGCATGACGGCGCGGGCATGCATCTCGGGGTCGGGGAAGAGCAGCCCGACGAGCGGGACGTCGGTCACGGCCCGGTAGCGGACGTCGACGGCGATCGGCTCGCCCACCGCGGGTCGGGCGCCGACGTCGACCTCGGCGCCGGGCAGGGTCCGACGG
>Ga0194120_10011013_pt1 | contig 10989 bp, 9 predicted proteins | sample TA2MahCa65mmetaG_FD_148642 | JGI IMG/M metagenome (GOLD analysis project Ga0194120, IMG submission 148642) | Freshwater microbial communities from Lake Tanganyika, Tanzania - TA2015019 Mahale Deep Cast 65m | ecosystem: Environmental > Aquatic > Freshwater > Lake | place: Tanzania: Lake... | reverse complement strand
CCGGCGGCGTCGTGCCGGCGACGGCAGGGGCGGCCGCGGCGGGCGCGCGCGCCGGCACCGCCCTCGTGACCGTGCCGGACGCGCTCGACGCCTTCCAGGCGGACGCGGCGGCGCGCGGATGGACGGACGGCTTCCCCGTGCTCCCGCCGACCGCGGAACGGGTCGCGGCGCTCGTCGCGGGCGCGGGGCTGGCGGGGGACGTCGTCGTCGAGCGCCTCGCGCCGGCGATGCGCGCGGTGAGCCTGGAGATCGTCGCGGTCAACGCGGCGCTCGCCGGTGCGCTGCCCGAGCACATGCCGGTGATCGTGGCCGCGCTCCGCGCGCTGGCCGATCCGCGGTTCAACCTCAACGCCGTCCAGACGACCACGCACCCGTGCGGGCCGCTGCTGGTCGTCAATGGACCGGTCGCGGCGCGGCTCGGGATCAGCGGGGGCGCGAACGCGCTCGGCAACGGGCATCGCGCCAACGCGCTCATCGGCCGCGCGGTGCGGCTCACGCTGCAGAACGCCGGCGGCGCCATTCCGGGACAGACCGATCGCGCGACGCTCGGCCACCCGGGGAAGTACGCGTACTGCGTCGCCGAGAACGAGGCGCTGTCACCGTGGGAGCCGCTGCACGTCGAGCGCGGGTTCGCGCGCGACGAGAGCTGCGTCACGGTGGTCGGCGCGGACGCGCCGCACAACGTGAACGACCACGGCTCCACCACGGCGGACGGCCTCGTGCGGAACCTCGCGGGCACGCTCGCGTCGCCCGGCAGCAACAACGTCTACCTCGGCGGCGAGCCGCTGATCGTGCTGGGGCCGGAGCACGCGCGGACCATCGCGGACTCCGGCTGGTCGAAGTCCGACCTGCGTCGGGCCCTGTGGGCGCGGGCACGCATGCGGCTCGACCTGTTCAGCGCCGAGAACCTCGCGCGCTTCGGGATCATCGACCCCGCGCGCTTCGTCGGCCGGCCGGCGGATGCCGACGTCGGGCCGTCGATCGCGCCCGAGGACCTCATGGTGATCGTGGCCGGCGGCCCCGGCAAGCACTCCGCGGTGATCCCGACGTTCGGGGCCACGCGCGCGGTCACGATGCGTATCGGTTAAGCTTGCCAGGCGAGCGGGCGAAGCACGACCGCTGGAGTCATGAATCGGGGGCCTGGGGGGGCGGTTCGGGGCCCGCCCATCTCCAAGTGGGAGGCGTCATGCCGTCGTTGCTGTCCAAGCGGCACAAGGTCGAGGATCTGGACGCCGTCGAGTTCTGCTTCCAGCAGGGCTGGACGGACGGGCTGCCGGTCATCCCGCCGACGGAAGACCGCGTGGTCGCGATGCTGAAGGCGGCCGGGCTCGAGCCGAACGATCACGTCGGCGCCATCGAGAACCGCGCGGTGGCCGTCACCGCCGAGAAGGTCGCGCTCAACGCGGTGATGGCGGGGTGCCGGCCCGAGTACATGAAGGTCGTGGTGGCCGCGGTGCAGGCGATCTGCGATCCGGCGTGGGGCTATCACGGGCCCGGGACATCGACCGGCGGCGCCGCCGTGCTCATGATCGTCAACGGGCCGGTCGTGCGCGAGCTCGACATCAACAGCGGCGACAACCTGTTCGGCCCCGGCTGGCGCGCGAACGCCACCATCGGCCGGGCCCTGCGCCTCGTGATGCGCAACGTCGCGGGCTCGAAGCCGGGGCTCCTCGATCGCGGGACGCTCGGTCACCCCGGCAAGCTCTCGTACGTGATCGGCGAGAACGAGGTCACGAGCCCGTGGACGCCGCTGCACGTCGAGCGGGGATTCCGCAAGGAGCAGTCGACGGTCACGATCCTCGCGGCCGACGCGCCGCACCAGTTCTACAACCAGCTCTCGAACACCGCCGAGGGCATCCTCACCACGTGCGCGGACGACATGCGCATCTCCGGCAACGTGATGGGGCAGCCGCAGTACGTGTTGATCCTCGCGGGCGAGCACATGAGGACCATCGCCGCCGACGGCTGGACCAAGGCGGAGATCCGGAAGTTCGTGTTCGAGCACACGCACAACTCGCACGAGCACCTGAAGCGCACCCACCGCATGGCCGGCGCGATCCAGCCCGGCGACGACACACGCATGCGCCCGCTCGTGGCCGCGCCCGAGGACATCCTCGTGGTGGCGGCGGGCGGCGAGGCGGGCGCGTTCTCGGCGTACATCCCCGGCTGGGCGAGCAAGCGCTCGTCGCAGGCGATCACCAAGGTAGTCAAGTGAAGGAGGTCACGTGATGGAGCTCCTCGACCCGACCGTCGAGCAACCCGTGCAGGCCATCGACTTCGCGCCGCGGCCGAAGTCGCTCTCGGGCAAGCGCGTGGCGCTCATCGAGAACACGAAGTACAACTCCGACCGGCTGCTGGAGAAGATCGGCGACATCCTCAAGCGCGAGCACGGCGTCGCCGAGTGGAAAGTCTTCCACAAGCACAACGCCGGCGTGCCCGCGCACCAGGAGATCATCGACGAGGTGAAGGCCTCGTACGATCTCGTGGTCGCGGGCATCGGTGATTGAGGGTCCTGCTCGTCGGGCAGTGTGCTCGACGGAATCCTGCTGGAGAAGCACGGCGTGCCCTCGGCGTCGATCATCACCGACGTCTTCGAGTCGACCGGACGGGCGATGGCCGAGCAGTGGGGCCTGCCGTTCTACAAGTACCTCGCGATGCCGCACCCGATCGCGAACCTCACCGAGCCGCAGCTCGACCAGCGCGCGCGTGAGATGACCCCGCAGGTCGTGAAGCTCCTCCTCGAGGGGCAGCAGTCCTAGCCGCATGGCCGGCGCCCGGCGGATCGTCCCGCCGGGCGCCGGTCTGAACACTCCCGCCGTGCCTGCCGAGTCGTTCACGCCGCCGTGGTGGTGCCGCAACCGTCACGCGCAGACCATCTGGGGGCCGTTCTTCCGTCCCGCGCGCCTGGCCCTCCGCCGCGAGCGGATGATCACCGACGACGGCGACTTCGTCGATCTCGACTGGCTCGCCGACGCCCCCGCGCCGGGAGCACCGCTGGTCATGGTGCTCCACGGCCTCGAAGGCTCGTCGCGCTCGCACTACGTGCAGGGCCTGCTCGGCGGCGCCCGCGCGCGCGGCTGGCGCGGCGTGGCGCTGAACTTCCGCTCCTGCAGCGGCGAGATGAACCGCCTGCCGCGCTTCTATCACTCCGGCGACACCGGCGACGTCGACGCGGTCGTGCGGCGGCTGCTCGCGCGCGAGCCCGGCCTGCGCCTCGGCGTCGTCGGCATCTCGATCGGCGGCAACGTGATGCTCAAGTGGCTCGGCGAGCAGGGCGTGGCCGCGCCGCCGGCGGTCGCGGGCGGGGTGGCGATCTCCGTCCCGTACGACCTCGAGGCGTGCGCGCGGGTGCTCGACCGCGGGTTCGCCAAGCACGTCTACACCGCGAACTTCATGCGGACGATGCGGCGCAAGGTCGTGGAGAAGGCGCGCGCGTATCCGGGCTTCGTCGACGTGGCGTCCGCGTGTCGCGCCCGGACGTTCTCGGAGTACGACGCGGCGGTGACCGCGCCGCTCTTCGGCTTCGCGGATGCGCAGGACTACTGGCGGCGCGCGAGCAGCGCGCCGTACCTCGCGGCGGTCGCGCGGCCGGCGCTGCTCATCAACGCGCTCGACGACCCGTTCGTGCCCGCCCACGCACTGCCGAAGCCCGGGGAGCTGCCGCCGCACGTGCAGCTCGTGCTCACCCCGCACGGCGGGCACGTCGGGTTCGTCGACGGCCGCTGGCCGTGGCGCGTGGATTCGTGGGCCGAGCGCCGGGCGCTCGACTTCCTCGCCGCGCTCTTTTAGCATGCCGTTCATGCCAAACGACGTCTGGGGTCTGCCCGTCACCACGCCATCCGCGCGCGCGATGGCGCACTACGAGAACGGCGTGCGCGGCCTGCTCGGCTGGGAAGCGTGCGCGCTCGACGAGTTCCAGGCCGCCCTGCGCGAGGACGAGGGCCTGGCGCTCGCGCATGCCGGCGCCGCCGTGTGCCTCTTTCTCGACGAGCGGTTCGCGGATGCCCGCGCGAGCGCGGAGGCCGCGCGCAAGGCCGCGCAGGGCCTCACGGCGCGCGAGCGCTCGCACGTGGAGGCGCTCGCGCTGCTCGTCGCCGGCAAGCCGCCGGACGCCGAGCGCGCGATGAAGGAGCACCTCGCCGCGTTCCCGCGCGACCTGCCGGTCCTGCAGCGGCTCTATTACATCTGGTTCTGGTCCGGCCGCTTTCCGGAGATGCTCGATTACCTGACCGTGATCGCCCCGCAGTACGCCGGCGCGCCGTTCTTCGACGGGCTCCACGCGTTCGCGCTGGAGCAGGCGAACCGTTGCGACGAGGCGACGCGGCTGGCCGAGGCCGCGATCACGCGCAATCCCCACGACGCCTGGGGCGTGCACGCGCTCGCGCACGCGCTCTACGAGCAGGCCGTGTTCGACACGGGCATCACGCGCCTGCCGCCCGCGACGAGCGCGTGCACCGGCCTCAACTGGTTCCACAACCACCTGGTCTGGCATCTCGCGCTGATGCATTTCGCCAAGGGCGACTTCGAGCGCGCCTCCGCGATCGGGCGCGGCGCCTTCGAGCGCGCGCCCTCCGCGATCGCGGGCGACCTGCACGACTCGATCTCCCTGTTGTGGAGGCTCACGCTCGTCGGCGAGGACGTGCGTGAGCGCTGGCAGCCGTTCGTCGCGATCGCCGGGCAGCGGCTCGACCGCCAGGGGCTGTTGTTCCACGCCGCGCACCTCGGGATGGCGCTTGCGGGTGGCGGCGACTGGGCGACGGCCGAGCGCCAGCTCGGCATGTTGCGCGAGCGCGTGCCGAAGGACCGCACGGGGCTCGTGGGCGAGCTGCTCGTCCCGCTCGTGGAAGGTCTGCACGGCTTCGCCGCGGGCGACTGGCGACGCGCGATCGACCGCATCGAGCCGCTCCGGCCGCGCATCGTGGAGCTCGGTGGCAGCCGCGCGCAGCGCGACGTCTTCCACGACACGTTCCTCGAAGCGTGCTTCCGGGCCGGGGACATGGACCGCGCGCGGCGCTATCTGGCCGAGCGGGTGGCCCGCCGGCCCGATCCGTTCTGGGTGGCACGCGCCGCCTGACCCCGGGTCGGCGGCACCCTCCTTGCTCGTACGGGCGCGGGTTCGATCACGCGCACTCAGTCAAGGAGGCTCGACATGCTTCGGATCTTCGCACTCGCCCTTGCGGTCGTCTTCGCCGCCACGCCTGCGCTCGCCCAGACCGGCGGCGCGACCACCAGCTCCGGCACGGCGGCGACGGGCGCCGAGAAGGACCAGAACAAGGACAAAGAGAAGTCCGCGACGGACGACATGACGAAGGACAAGAAGGACCAGGGGACCGCGGCCGACACCACGGACAAGACCACGGGCGGGAGCGCCTCGCCGGGCACGACGGGCACGACCGGCGGCGGCGCGGCGACCGGCAGCGGCGCGGGCACCACCGGCTCCGGCACCAAGTAACCTCGCGCGTTCAGCGGGTGCCAGGCCGCGCCTGGCACCCGCCCTCTCAGCCTTTCCCCGAGGCGATCCGCGCTTCGCGGACGACCGCGCGCTCCAATGCCTTCAGGTCCACGGGCTTGCGCAGGAAGTCGCTCGCGCCGAGCGCGCGGATCTGGCGCTCGAGCGCCGGGTCGACGTTGCCCGTCAGCACGATCACGCGCATCTTGGGGTGCGCGCCGAGCAGCCGCTCGAGCAGGACGGACCCCGGAATGCCGCCCGGCATGTTGAGGTCGGTCAACACGACGTCGGGGTCCAGGGTCCGCGCGATGGCGAGCGCCTCGGCCGCGAGCGCGGTGGCGCGCACCTCGAAGCCGAGCGCCTGCACGATCTCGGCGAGCGTGTCGAGGAGCGCGGTGTCGTCGTCCACGATGAGCACGCGCGGGGTCGCCGATCCCGCGCGCGCCCCCGGCGCGACAGCACGCCCGTCGCTCGGCACGCCGGCCGTCGCGCCGTCGCTCGGGCCGGCATCCGTGGCGGTCGCGGACGGCTTCGTGACCGGGAGCTCGATCACGAACGAGGTGCCGCGACCGGGCGAGCTCCGGACCGTGATCTCGCCGCCGTGCTCCTTGACGATCCCGTACGAGATGCTGAGACCGAGCCCGGTCCCCTCGGCCTTCGTGGTGAAGAAGGGGTCGAAGATCTTGCGCTGGTGCTCGTCGGAGATCCCGGGGCCGTCGTCGTGGAAGCCGATCTCGATCGCGCCGTCCCGGGTCTTCGTCTCCACCACGAGGCGCCCGCGCCCGGCGCTCGCGGCCATGGCCTGGCACGCGTTGGTCGCCAGGTTGATGAAGACCTGCTGGAGCTGGTGAGGATCGGCGAGCGTCCGGGGCAGCCGTGCGTCGAGGTGCTTCTCGAGGTCGATCGAGTTCACCTTGAGCTGGTAGGCCACCAGCTCGAGCGCCCGGTCGCAGACCTCGTTGAGGTCGGTGGGGCTCACCTCGGGGCGCTGCTTGCGTGCGAAGCTGAGCAGGTTCTTCACGACCTTGCGGCAGTGGTCCGCGGCGTCGCCGATGCGCTCGAGCTGCGTGGTGGCGCGCTCGTCGTGCGCGACGACCGTCGTCACGAGCTGGGCGTTGAGGGCGATCGTGCTCAGCGGCGTGTTGAGCTCGTGGGCGACCGCGGCGATGAGCTCGCCCAGCGCCGAGAGCTTCTCGGCCTGGATCAGGTGCTCCTGCGCCGCCTTCAGCTCGACGAGCGACTGCTCGAGCTTCTGGTTCGTGTCCTTGAGCTCGCGCGTCCGTTCCTCGACCTTCTGCTCGAGCTCGCTCATGTGACGGCGCAGCGCCTTCTGCAGGCGCACCTTCTCGAGCGCGCGCTCGACGGTGACCTTCATGATGTCGACGTCGAAGGGCTTCGAGAGATAGTCGTACGCGCCGCCGCGCAGCGCCTCGACGGCCGACTCCGTGGACACGTAGCCCGTGATCGCGAGCACCACCGTGTCGGGCAGGTGCGTCCGAAGGTAGTTCATCACCTCGAAGCCGTTCATCTCGGGCATCACGAGGTCGGTGATGACGAGGTCGTAGGACTCTTCCTTCGCCTTCTTGATGCCCTCCGCGCCGTGTTGCGCGGTCGTGACCCGGTACCCCTCGCCCTCCAGGAGGATCTGAAGGTTGTGGCGCAGGCGGGCCTCGTCCTCGATCAGGAGGATCGCCGCCGCCTCATCCATCGACGGCAACCTCCGTGGGCTCGGCGTCGCGGGCCGTGCGCCCGGCGTGCCACGCGGGGAGACGGACGCGGAACGTCGTGCCGGCGCCGACCGCGCTTTCCACGACGATGCTGCCCGCCGCGGCCTGGATGATGCCGTACGTGACCCAGAGGCCGAGGCCGATCCCGTGCTCCTGGCCTTTCGTCGTGAAGAACGGATCGAAGACGTGCGGCAGGTTCGCCTCCGAGATCCCGCACCCGGTGTCCGTGACCGCCACCTCGACCGTGCCGTCGCGCCCGCGGGTGTCGATGCGCAGCCGCCCGCCCTCCGGCATCGCGTCCTCCGCGTTCCGGACGAGGTTGAGGATCACCTGCTTCAGGTGATCGCCGGAGATCCGCACGGAAGGGAGCTCGGGATCGCGCGTCACGGCGAACGCGATCCGCTTCTCGCGCAGGTTCTGGTCGAGGAGGCTCTCGAGGCTCTCGATCACGTCGTTCGCCTGGACGACTTCTTCCGTGGGCCGCGGGCGCGAGAGGTCGAGCAGGCCGCGGATGATGCGCGCGATCCGTCCGATCTCCTCCTCGATCTCGCCGAGGGTCTTGCGGACCGGCGCGTCGGGCCCGCTCGCGTTGCTCGCGATGCGGATCGCCGTCGTGATGATCGCGAGCGGGTTGTTGACCTCGTGGGCCACGCGGGCGGCGAGCTTGCCGACGGCCGCCAGCCGCTCGCTCTGGATGAGCTGCTGCTGCGTCTCCCGCAGGAGCCGGTTCGCGTCTTCCAGGCGCTGCTTCTCGTCCTGGAGGCTCGCGAGGTGCCGTTGCAGCGCCGTCCGCATCTGCTCGAACGACGTCGCGAGGTAGCCGATCTCGTCCCGGCTGCCGACGCGGATGGGATGATCGTACGAGCCCTTCGCGAACTCGTGGACTCCGGCGACCAGCTGGCCGATCGGACGCGCGATGCGCGTCGCCATGTAGACCGCGAGCGAAATGCCGCTCAGGATCGCGAGCAAGCTGACGACGAAGAGATCGCGCCGCGTCTCGTGGATGAGCGTGTACGCGCGCTGGAGCGAGAACCCGAGGCGCACGGTGCCCCACTTCTGCGTGCTGCTCGGAGCGAACACCGGGATCGCGACGTCGTACCCGCGCTCGCCGGTCCGGGGGAGCACGACGTCCTGCACGACGAGCGCGTTGGCCGCCAGCGCGCGGCGGCTCACCGCGTCGTCCAGGATCGTCCCGTGGAGCTCGCTCCCGCCCGTGGAGACCGCGACGCGGCCGTCCCGCGCGTGCACGATGGCGTAGACGACGTCCTCTTCCTCGGCGACGGCGCCGTCCGCGAGCTGCTCCAGCTGCACGAAGTTGTAGCTGAGCAGGTAGCCGGAGCTCACCGCGGTCAGGCTGCGAGTGAGCGACACGGCGCGGAGCCGCGCCTGGCCGAGGAGCGCCTCGCGCTGGTGCCGATCGACGACGAACGTCACCGCGCTCATGAGGGCGACGATGAGGGTGGCGATCGCGACGATGAACTTGGCGCGCAGGCTCCGGCGCGCTCCCTGGAGCACGCGGCGGAAGAGGCCGGGCCCCGAGTTAGCGCGTGGGTTGGCCACCGGGGGAGGCTCCTCCCGAGCCCTCCGGCAGGCCCTTCTTGAGCCAGATCTTCTTCATCGGGATGGCCCAGTCACCCAGGTAGCTGACCTGCACGCCGTTGACATAGGGCTGGTACAGACGCTCGAACACGTGGTTGTGCTGTGCGATCCACGGCGCGTCGTCCATCACGATGCGCTGCACGTCGCGATAGAGCGCGATGCGGCGGGTGTAGTCGAACTCCTGCCGCGCCTGTTCCAGGAGCTGGTCGACGGCCGGGTTCTTGTAGAACGACCAGTTGTTCGGGCCGCCCGAGTGGAGCTGTCGCGACAGATAGTCGTCGGGGTCGGGGAGCGTCGCCGTCCAGGACACCCGGAACATCGGGAGCTTGCCCTGGTCGAGGAGCTTCACGTAGCTCGGCCAGTCGGTTTCCGAGAGGACCTCGACCTTCACGCCGATCTTCCCGAGGTACTCCTGGTACGCGGCCAGCTCGGCCTTCGTGCTCGCCGCCTTCGACGAGGCCCAGAGCTTCACGACCGGGAAGCCGGCGCCGTTCGGATAGCCCGCCTCCGCCATGAGCTGCCGCGCCTTGTCCGGGTCGTAGTAGTAGCGCTTGAGGTCGGGGTTGTACCCCGGCATGCCGGGGGGCAGCGCGCCATCCGCCGGGAGCGCGCCCATGCGCGTGATCTCGCGGACGATCTTCTCGCGATTCACGGCGTAGTTGAACGCGCGGCGCACCCGCACGTCGTCGAACGGCTTCAGGCGCGTGTTGAAGCCGATGTAGAGCAGGCTGAGTGTCGGCTTGCGGAAGACCTGGTAGTGGCGATAGCGCGGGTCGCTGTGGACCTCTTCGGTCTTCGCGCTCGGGATGATGGTCTCCTCGAGCTTGCCCTCGAGGAACTCGCCGAACATCTCCTCGAACGTCGCCCCGATCCTGAACGTGACGCTGTCGACGAACGGGCGGCCTTCGTAGTACCGGTCGTTGGCCTCGAGCACGATCTCCTTGTTCTGGTCCCACCGCGCGAGCCGGAACGGGCCCGCGCCGATCGGCGCGCGCGCGAAGCGCTCCTCCTGCCCTTCGACCCTCTCGCGAGGCACGACGGCCGCGTTCGCGAGTCCGAGCACGCTGAGGAGCGGCGCGAACGGCTCGTCGAGGGTGATCCGGAGGGTGTAGCGGTCAACGGCCCGGAGCCCGGCGACTCTCGGCGTGGCGCCTTTCATGAAGTCGTTCGCGCCGTGGATCCGGCGGAGGAACACCGTCAGGGGCCCCGCCTTCTTGGCGTCCAGCAGACGCGTGAACGAATAGACGAAGTCCTCCGCGGTCACCTCGCGGCCGTGATGGAAGCGGACGCCGCGCCGCAGCGTGAACGTCCACGTCCGCCCATCGCGCGAGGCTTCCCAGAACTCCGCGATGGCCGGGACGGGCTTGAGGACGGCGTCGAACTGGACGAGGCCGTCGAAGATCTGGGTGGCCACGGTCCGCGCGTAGACGTCGCTGAGCACCGCGGGGTCGAGCGACGGCGGGTTGTTCGGGAGCATCCGGCGATAGACGCCCCCGAACCTGTTGGCCGGGTCGGGCTTGTCGAGGGCGAGTGGGGCGCTGGCCGGCATGAGCAGCGCGGCTGCGGCCACGAGCGAAACGAGGGACACGGAGCGAAGCGCCTTCAACGTCGGAGAGGTAAGTCTATGACAACCGGCGCGGAATCGCGTCGCCGTTAGTTACGGCCCCGACCCCGTCCGTTGGATCGGCGGCCGGAGAGCTCGTCCGCCATTTCCCTCACGTCGACCAGGCCGGCTCCCTGACGCTCGACCGTGCATTCCGGGCAGGCGAGGGGAGTGGCGGTGCGCTGCAGGAGCTCGACCGTCTGGTCGAGCGTGAGGCGCGGCCGGCGGTCCAGCGCCAGCGCGATCGCCGCGGTCACGTGGGCGGCGGCCGGGCTCGTCCCGATGATCGCGCCGTACCCTCCGCCGAGGTTCGTGGTGATGATCGGCTCGGCCGAGTCGCCGCCCGGAGCCACGACGTCCACGCCGCCGGAGAGGCTGTACGAGGGGACGTTGTCGCCGATCGTGCTCGCGCCCACCGTGATGACCTCAGGGTAGGCCGCGGGATACTTCACGGCCGTGGCGCACGCGGAGTCGCCGCCGGCGCCATCCCCGCCCGCGCCGTCACCACCCGCGCCATCACCACCCGCGCCGTCACCACCCGCGCCGTCACCACCCGCGCCGTCGCCGCCCGCGCCGTCGCCGCCCGCGCCGTCGCCGCCCGCGCCGCCGCC
>Ga0194120_10011009_pt1 | contig 10992 bp, 12 predicted proteins | sample TA2MahCa65mmetaG_FD_148642 | JGI IMG/M metagenome (GOLD analysis project Ga0194120, IMG submission 148642) | Freshwater microbial communities from Lake Tanganyika, Tanzania - TA2015019 Mahale Deep Cast 65m | ecosystem: Environmental > Aquatic > Freshwater > Lake | place: Tanzania: Lake... | reverse complement strand
CGGACAGGCACGCTCGTTCCGTGATCTGATGCTTGCGACCGGCACCGCCCTTGGGCGCACGGTCGACATTGACTACGTTGACATGCCCGACGCGATCAGGCCTAACTATCAGTATTTCACTCAAGCGAACATGCGTAAGCTCAGAGACACCGGCTACTCAGCGCCTTTCTGGTCGTTGGAGGACGGCGTCGCCGACTATGCGCAGAATTATCTTACGCGACCTGACCCGTTTCGATAGTCGCCACCTTAAGACGTCGCGCCGTCATGAGGAGGCAATTTTCTCGATGATTCGGCTCGACGAGTAACCCTGATGAAAGTCGACGCGGACGACACGGCCGCCGCGCGCTTTCACAAGGTCGGCACCGACAATTTCATGTTCCGAATAGTCGCCGCCTTTGATCAATACATCCGGCTGCAACGTTCGGATGAGGTCGTAGGGCGTATCTTCGGAAAAGCCCGTCACATAATCAACGCAGCCGAGCGCCGCGATCACTTCCGCCCGATCAGCGAAGCAATTGATCGGTCGGCTTGGTCCTTTGAGGCGCTTCACCGAAGCATCGGAGTTCAACGCGACGATCAAAATATCGGCCTCCTGTCGAGCCGACGCGAGTGCGCGCACATGGCCCGAGTGCAAAATATCGAAACAGCCGTTGGTGAAGGCGATTTTCGATCCCGACGCGCGTCTCGCCGAAATGAGCTTGGCCAATTCGTCACTGGAAAGAACCTTACCGGTTCTCGACGCCCCTTTATCGAGCCGTTGGGAAATGTCATGGCGCGTAACAATATAGGTGCCGATATGCGCAACAGCAATGCCGGCTGCAATATTCGAGACCGCGACGGCGGTTTCGACCGGTAGACCCGCTACGATGGAAAGCGCGAGTGCGGCGGCGACCGTGTCTCCGGCGCCCGAGACGTCGAAGACCTCGATTGCTTCTGTTGGCCGCCGCACGACCGATTTGTCAGAGGAAACAAGCAGCATGCCCTTGGGCCCGCGCGTCAGCACAATATGTCCGAGATCATATTTTTCGATCGCGGCGGCAGCCTTGTCGATCAACGTCTCTTCAGTGAAGGGGCCGAAAAGACCGCGAAACTCCAGCTCATTCGGTTTGAGCATGAAAGCGCCACGATAGAATTCGGGGTCTGGGATTTTGGGATCGACCAAAGTTTTTCGCCCGAATTTGCGGGCGATAGCGAGAAATTCCGGCAACTCACGCAACACGCCCTTGCCGTAATCCGAGAAAATGACGAGTTCGACGTCCTGAACAAGCAACTCAAATTTTTCCCGCAAGGCGGCAAGCGCCGCGGATGCAGGCGGCTTCTCGCGATCTATGCGGGCGATTTGTTGCCTACCAGCGAGAAGCCGTGTTTTTTGCGTCGTTAAATGATTGGGGTCGACGATTAACTCATGCGCAACTCCCAACTCCGCCATAAGGGCTTCAAGTTTCTGACGGCCGGGATCATCTCCTACGACACTCATCAGAATGCATTTCCCTCCCATAGCGGCGACATTAGCCGCGACATTAGCGGCACCGCCAGCTTTGTCAGAATCATCTTGGGCAAGCAGGACCGGCACGGGCGCCTCGGGAGAAATGCGCGCGACTTCGCCCACGATATATCGGTCAACCATGGCGTCGCCGACCACGAGAATCTTCCCCGCTATATTCGAAGTCGCTTCGGTCCAGTTCATTGCCTCCCCTCGGACAGAAAAAAGCATTCCGGGCATCAATCTACGCGGCCTTTATGACGACGATCCCGCGACAGTGTCGAGCGCGCCACAGATGTGATAAAGAGAACTCGCGGGAACAAAATCGACCTTCGGCCTGCCATCCGTACCGTGCCAGTCGATCCAGCATCCTTGCGCCGCGGGCTCCAAGAAACGTTCATATAGCTGGCCGAGAAAAAAATCTGCGTTACGCCGAGTGTCCGGTTCTCCCGCCATGACGCTGGCGGCGCGCGCTGCTTCCGCATAAGTCCACAAGCGTGTCGACGAGTCGACGCAACCCTCTGCCGTGGCTTTATCAAATATCTTGCCGTCTTCAGCGAGACCAGCGCGTAGCGCGTGGAGCCAGAGCGCGCCCGCTTCCTTGGGCGAATGCGCATGTCCCGACAACTCCGCCCATCGCGCCAAGAGAAATGCCCATTCGAAATGGTGGCCAGGCTCGAAGGGAAAATTTGGTCCGCCCAACGGACGCAGCGATGCATCGAAAAATTCAACAAGGATCTGTCCGCCGTTTTGAAGAAAGCGCTCGCGTAACAACTGGACGATCCCATTCGCGCGGGCAAGAAAGCCATGCTGTGGAGCGATCGCGTGCAACGCAAGCAGCGACTCGAAAAGATGCATATGCGGATTCTGTCGACGGGGCCCTGTCGGCATGGGTAGCGCCTCCACATAGCCGCCGGCCGGAGATGTCATCTCCCGGTCCATGAAATCCAGCGTTTCCTGCGCTAGGGCAAGCAGCGCGGGATCGCCCGTGACTTCGTAGGCGCTTGCAAGGCTGAGCAAGACAAAAGCGTGAGCATAAAAATCTCTGCGCGGATCGGCGACAACGCCGTCGCGCAACAACGAAAAAACAAAACTAGGGGCGTCATCGACCCGATAGTAACGGCGAATCATCGAATCTGCTGCTCGCGCCGCAAGCTCTCCGGCACCCGTGCACCAGCCGCGCCGATGAGCAACGGAATAGACGAAAATCTGACGCGCTTGCACCATCACCCGGCGCGGCGTTTCGAGAAGCGGCCGTCCGTCAAGTGTCAGCCGTTCAACAAACATGTCTGCTTTTGCGTCCCAGCCTTCCGAGGCCCATAAGGGGAGAGCTTTCTCGACCATCCAGTCGAAAATCGGAAGAACGGATCGCGACTCGTTCATTGTCGTTGAAGACTACGGTTAACCAACAGGCTTTCAACAAAAGCGTCCAAGGCACCATACTCGAATAAGAAGCCGGCGACGCCGGCGGCGCGCGCCGCCTCCATATCCGACCGCTTGTCGCCGATCATCATGCTTGCCGATCGGTCAACATCGTACTTTTCTATGAGCTTTAATAGCATACCGGGCGCCGGCTTGCGACAATCGCAAGCAATCGAATACCGAGGATCGTTGCTGTCCGGATGATGCGGGCAATAGACAAATTCATCTATTACCGCGCCTTCTTTTTGCAATTGTCGCTGCATTTCCGCATGGAGCGTGACGACCGCCGCTTCGTTGTAATAGCCGCGCGCCACGCCAGACTGATTGGTCACCACGAAAACGAAGTATCCGGAGTCCTTCAAGAGCCTTACCGCGCGCGCGGCACCGGGCGTCCAGATCAGTCGATCGACCGACCCCAAATATTCAACGTCGACATTGAGGACGCCATCACGATCCAGAAAAGCGGCGGCCTTCATTTTACGAACGCTCGATTAGGTTGTGCTCGCGCCATGAAGGCCGCGACCGCTGGCTGTGCAATCCCCAGTGCGTGGCGTCGTCCGAGCCAAACCCGTTTCGGCCATCCGGGCGTCTGCCCACAATTGCGAAATTTTTTCGAACTCCGCCGCCAAAATTCGCATGGTCTGTTCGACGCCCGTGCGTTCCAACAAATCGTCGCGCGTCTTCATGCCTAGCGTTTTTCGCGCGCCACCACTCATTGCGACAAATTGCCGCAGTTTTTCGGCAAAGTCCTGCTCGTCTGGCAGGTGCCAGACCGAAGATGGCGAATAGACCGAAATATTTTGCCATAACGCCATGGCGTGGCTGTCGCATTTGACCGCGAGCGGATAATCCTTTCCAAGTAGATCGCGCAACGAGGTGTGATTGGGAGCAATCACCGGAACACCATGGGTCAACGCCTCAGCGATTGGGCCGCCAAATCCCTCACCATAAGTGGCGCTGATCAACGCGTCACACGATACGATCAACGCCTCGAGCTCATCATTTTCGAGCCGGTCGTAGATGAACCATACTCCTGGGTCATCGACACCAAAACGGGCCTTTGCGCGCATCAAAGCCAATGATGCGTGAAAGTGAATTCGATACAAATCAGCCTCAACGTCGATCGAGGAAAGCTTGACCAGAAGCTTCGCCCGCCCACCCTCATCGCGCTGCTTGAACAGCAGCCAAGCCGTGAAAAGCATGGGCAGTCCCTTGCGCGGCGCGTCTGTCTGTATCGATAAAAAAACATCTCCGGGCGAAGTAAGAATATCCGTTACGCTTCGCGAGAGCCCTGGATCAAAGCGGTGGTTAACACCAGCGTCAAAAGCGTGTTGCTCGGCGATTTTTTCGACTTCCCGCGCGCCAGGAGGGCTGGCGCGCAAGTGATAATTGCGAGCTTCGTCCAGACCCATTTCACGATGGGCACGTACCGGAGAGAGCCGCGCGCGCACAGAAGCGTCAGGTGTCGTTGAAGCGACCTGCGGCCAAGGAACCACCGGAATATCCCGACAACGCATCACCTCGCACATGAATTCGCTTTGCCAGGAAGACGGTGCCCAGACGCGGTCCATTAGTTTTAGACGCGTCAGCCAAAAGGCTGCCAGAGGAAATTGCTCGGTCTCCCAAAAAAAGTAGCCGACGTTGACGGCACCCGGCACATAAATGAAATGTTCGGGAAGGCACACATTAACGTTGACGACCTCCCCGCCGTCCTGCACGCAGCGGGAAATTTCCTCTTCGCGAATGACGACATGAGCAAAACTATTGAACCGCCGACTGGCGTGTTCGTGGAGACTTACGCCGAATAAGTGTTCGCAATGTGCACTCAGCACGGAAGCAAGCGCTCGCGCTGCGCGCGAATAGCCGGTGTCGCTGAACAATTCGCCGCGAATCACGATCGTCCGGCGGCGCCGAAGCGCCTCGCGATTAGCGGATTGCGTCTCCGCGCTCTTAAGCGCGCGACCACGAGCATTGCGTCCTCTCACTGTACCGGTCCTCTTTAGCGGCAGCCTCTAGCGTTGCGCGTCGTCACGAAATGAAAGCGTCCGCATTCTCATGCTTTGCGAGCAGCTGCGGACTGAGCGTTTCGAGGTCAAGTTCCGTTCTCGACGCGATAAACACTGCGCGGCCAAAATGGAGCCCACCATTGATTGGCCGGCTCCAATTATTAGGGAAGCCATGGTGTCGCGGTTGCGTGCGGGGCACGTAGACAAAAGGAAAACGATCGCCGAGGGCGCTCCACAGCCACTTCCGCGTGGGGATGTGCCTCAAGTTAGGCTGGCCGGCATTCATTCTATTTGCATTCGGGTCAACCATAACCAAGAGATCCTCATGCTCGCCAAAAGCCACGCGGGTTTCGACAATAAGCATGTTCTCAGTCATAGCAGCCAGATTATCGAGAAAATCCGACGCGCTCTTCGACTGCCAAAAGTAATTGTAGCAAATTGTCAGATCAAATTTTGTGGAGGGCGCCTGACCTGGCGAATCAAATTCAACGACATTGAAACCCACATTCCGCGTGAGACTTTCATCGTCAGATGCACCAATATAAGCCTTCGCGATCTCCATCATGCTAGAGGACGCATCGAAAAGATCGACCTTGCACCAGCGCACCGCAAAATAGCTCGCCATCAAGCCCAAACCCGAACCTACAACGGCGGTTCTTTTGCCCGATATCGCCAAATTCAACGTATTGAGATGTTCCAGGCAACGCATGACGCCGTTTAGCTCGTCGATGTGCAGCGCCTCAAAAAAAGCTATTTCCGTGCCGCGAGCCTTTTTTAAGGCGCAGCCAATGAACTCAGGCGAACCTACGATACTGTTCCGCATATCTTTTAGATCACAATACTCAATATATTTCTGCACCAAAGTATCTGATTCGGGGGCGCGTCCGAGCAGAAGCTCGTATATGATATTGATCGTTTCGGCGTTCAATGGTCTGGCTTCGCTCATCTCAAATCCCCGCTACTTCGACCACCGTCGGACCGCGTCACGAAAAATTCCGCCGGCGAAGGTCCGCACCGCGAATTAGCAATAGCTAATAGTGGAAGTCCGTCGCCGGTTCAAGAAATTAGGCGGACGTACGCCGATTTCGTGGGCTGCCCCGCAATTTGCGTTTCAGCTGCGCGTTCGGTAAGCTTTTCTCCCGAATTTGCAGAATGGGACAGTGCGAGGCGCTCACAAAAACATGAACGAAGATTTGACTGATGCAGATGTTGAATGGTGCTATCGCACCTTCCTGAACCGCCCCCCTGAGTCATCGGCGGTCATTGAATCTTGGCGGAAAGAGTCAGCCGATTGGCACGCTCTTGTCTACGGTTTTTTGTGCTCAACTGAGTTTCAGAACCGTGTCGCCGGCGTATCTCTTGCGCGAAGCTACACGTCACGCGCAGCGGTCGTTTACAACCCCGAAACGATCGTGTCGTTTGCTCAGAATGGAGAAGATATTCTTTTCGACCGTGCCTTTGTCGGGAAACGAAATGGCTCGTTTATTGACATCGGGGCGGGCCACCCTGTGCATGACAACGTGACCTATTGGCTGCGCAAGCAGGGATGGCGCGGGATCAATGTCGAGCCCAATCCGATTTTTTACCGGGAACTGACAAGATATCGTCCCGACGACGTCAATTTGAACGTCGGCTTATCGGAGGCTGACGGGGAGCTGACCTTTTATCAGGTCGAGCAAAACGAACTTGGCCACGGCTGGGGTCTTTCTTCATTCGATCCCGAAGCCGAGGACAAGGCGCGCGCGCTGGGCTTCAACGTCAATCACTTAAACGTTCCTGTCACGACGCTCGACGCGATCATTGAGAAACATGCTCCAAGAGGAGTCGATCTCATCAAGATCGACGTCGAAGGGTTTGAGGAACCGATAATTCGAACCACCAACTGGTCAAAAACGGGAGCAAGGCTAATTTGCGTTGAAGCGGTAGAGCCAAATTCTGCAAGACCCGCCTGGCAAAAATGGGAAGACCATCTTTTCAACGCGGGCTATGATTGCGTCGCCTTCGATGGGGTCAATAAATACTATTGTCGCGCCGACGATATCGTAATGCGCATTCAGCTATCCGCGCCGGTATGCTGTAACGACAATCATCGATGCGCGATCGCCGAGGACATCGACCCGCCATAGAGTTGCCCATTCGCTCCCGACGTTGACGCCTCAGCGGGGCAGCGATGTATACTCGTGCACGAGGTAAGTTGCCGCTGCTCGGTGCCCAACCGTATTCGGACGTTGTGCGCCTCCTTAATCGGAGAGAACCTGCGTCGGCGTCATTTTTCGAAATGGACCGAGTGACGAGGAATGATGGCATTCTGCTCCTTTGCGGTTTCTTATTTGCTTGCCTTGAAGCTTGGAGTGTTTGCGCCAGTGACGTTGAAGGGGAGGATTTGGACCCCGCCTCGCGCGCTGACATGCGATCAAGGATACGCTTTCTCGACGCAGGTGAGCTTTTGCGCCGCCGAGATTGATCGTGGCTGTGCGGAACAACCCTCAGGCGTTCGGAGAATCGCGGCGGGGGCGCATTCGGAGCAAAGCCCCGATCGGAGGATGTTTTATAGCGCGGCAGCGAGCAACGCTCCAATTGCCGCCTTTCCCGAAGCCAGGAGCGACGACCTCTCTTGCGCGAGTCTACAAAGCGACATCGGCTCGCGTAGGCCGATTTGTTATGGGGCCGATCCTAAGGGGCTCAGGGACTCAACAGCGGCGTTCAGCGAAATGTTTGCCAAAATGGGTTCGCGCGGCGGCACAGTTTTCATCGGCAACGACATCTATTATGTCGGCGATCTAACGATACCAGCGAATGTCAATCTTGAATGCGGACAGCCCTATGCCGACCCCGGCGTCATTCATCGCTCGGGAATTTTGTCGAACCCGTATGGGTGGGCAGGCCAGATTAGAACGAGAGCGGGGACAACGATCACCGGTTCGAACGGCGGAAGAATTGCTAAGTGCCTTATTATTCACGAGAACCTGCCTTTGCCAGCGACGAGCGCGGCGACCGCCGCGGCCGTAAAAACGGCGTTCGCGGATACGGCGATATCCATCGACGCGGCCTCTTTCGAACTTGATCATGTCGCCGTCTTTGGGTACGAGACGGCGCTGCGCAGCACCAATAGCGGCGGCCGCAACATCTCCAATCGCATTCGTGTGATTCATAGCCTCTTTGACAATTCTAACGGCCTGAACATCGGATCATCCGGCGACCCAAGCGAAATTGTCGGAAACCATTTTTTCCCGTTCCTCACCATGTTGGGCTCCGCCGCATCAGCGGATCAGCGGTCGGGAACCGCCATCTCTCTGTCAAATCAAGACACGTCGACGCAGATAAGTGGAAATCTGGCGTTCGGATATGAAAGCTGCATCGTAATCACTGCGGGTTCATCGATCGACGTCTCCCACAATCGTTGCGAGAATTTTGCTGGAAGAGGCATTATTGGGCTGGCGCTCAACGGCCAGTATTTGCGCGCCTCTCACAATGTTATTCTTGGGTTCCTTACCGCAGCGCTACTTGATGCAACGGGCAATCCGATCGGCAACGATACGAATACTCTCGACCACAACACGATAATTGCAGCGACGACTTGCATCAATTTGAAAGCTGGATATGGGATCATTACGGGCAATATTGTTCAAAGTTGCGTGACGGGTCTCAAGATCGAGAGCGCCGCGACGGGCGGAATAATATCCGCCAATCGTTTTGTCTCGACAACGACGCCGTTATCCAGCGATTCTTTGGCGCGGCTCCCCGCATTTAAGTTCGATTTGAATGATGGCCTCGCGCCCTAGGTGGTGTGGACTCTAAGGATTCCAATTTAGGCGCAAATCAGATTCAAGGCTGCCTTTGAGGAGGCGGCCTTGGGTGTGATGGATCGACTGGTTTTGACCGATGCGGCTTGGGAGCGGATGGCGCCGCTGATCATAGGTCGGCCCGACCAGAAGGGCTCGACCGGCCGCGACAACCGGATGTTTGTAGAGGGCGTATTGTGGATCGTGCGCACGGGCTCTCCCTGGCGTGATCTTCCGGAAGCGTTTGGGGATTGGAACAGCGTGTTCCGGCGTTTCAGTCGATGGAGCCTCAAGGGGGGTCTGGTGGCGAATTATCGAAGCGATGTCTGATGATCCGGACTTCGAATATCTCATCGTCGACTCCACCATCGTCCGGGCGCATCAGCATGCCGCCGGGGCGAAAAAGGGGGGCCTGAAGATCAGGCGATTGGTCGCTCGCGCGGCGGCTTGAGCACCAAGATCCATATGGCCGTTCGCGGCTTGGGATGCCCTGTGCGGTTCACGCTGACCGCAGGTCAGAAGGGCGATGCGCCGCAAGCCGCTGCTTTGATCGAGGGATTGCCTGCGGAGGTCGTCATGGCCGATACCGCCTATGACGCCGATCACTTGCGTCACGTCATCGCCGCCAAGGGGGCGCGCGCCGTCATCCCCAACAACCCGTCGCGTGCGATCAAATATCCGCTCGACAAGAATCTCTACGCCCAGCGACATCTCGTCGAATGTTGCTTCTCAAAACTCAAGCAGTTCCGCCGCGTCGCAACCCGTTTCGAGAAGACCGCCCGAAATTATCGGGCAGTCGTAACGCTTGCAGCCATCGTCCTATGGATGCGGTAAGTGTCCAAGAGCTGGCCCCGCTTGTTTGGACAGCTCCCCGCGGATTTTAAGTGGATTCCTGCCGGGGTTTGCTGAACGCGGGGCGTTTCGATTTTGTCGCGGCGTCGGGAGGGCGTAGCCCGACCAGAGCTGCGACAAATCGACGGCGACGGTCATGCGGCCATCGCCGTTTTCTTTGTGTCGAAGTAGGCCTCGTCGGGCGTGCACCCGTCAAGCCCCGAATGCGGACGCCGCTCGTTGTAGAAGGCAAGATATTGGCCGATCGAGGCGCCTCGGACACGCTGTCGTAGGCGCGCAAATAAACTTCCTCGTATTTCACGCTGCGCCACAGCCGCTCGACGAACACATTGTCCCGCCAGGCGCCTTTGCCGTCCATGCTGATGGCGATTTTCACGTCCAGCAGCACCCGTGTGAAGTCGACGCTGGTGAACTGGCTGCCCTGATCCGTGTTGAAGATCTCGGGCTTGCCATGCTTCGCCAGCGCTTCTTTCACAGCTTCAATGCAAAACTCCGCCTCCATCGTGATCGACACGCGATGCGCCAGCACACGCCGGCTCGCCACGTCGACGACCGCCGCGAGATAGACGAAGCCGCGCCGCATCGGGATGTAGGAGATGTCCATCGCCCAGACGTGGTTCGGCCGCTCGATCGTCACGCCACGCAGGAGATACGGGTAAATCTTGTGGCCCGGCGCCGGCTTGCTCGTGTTCGGCCGCCGATAGATCGCCTCGATCCCCATGCGCTTCATCAGCGTCGCGACATGCCGGCGGCCGACGACGACACCCTCGCGCCGCAACAGATCGCGCAGCATCCGGGCGCCCGCGAAGGGATAATCGAGATGCAACTCGTCGATGCGGCGCATCAGCTTCAGATCCTCGGCCGAGACCGGCCGAGGCTTGTAATAGACCATGCTCCGCGAAAGGCCGAGCATCCTTGCCTGTCCGCTGATCGGGAAGGCGTGGCGGCGGTCGATCATCGCTTTGCGCTCAGCAGGCCGGCTTTGCTGAGCGCGCCCTCTAAAAAATCATTGGCCAGCGTCAGCTCGCCGATCTTGGCGTGAAGCGACTTCAAATCGACCGACGCCTCTTTCGCTTCCGCCTTCTCCTGACCGAACACGCCCGCCGCCCCTTCGAGCAGCTGGCTCTTCCATGTCGTGATCTGGTTCGGATGAACGTCGAACTGCTGCGCCAGTTCCGCCAGCGTCTTCTCGCCCTTCATAGCAGCCAAAGCCACTTTCGCCTTGAACGCCGGAGAATGCGTCCGGCGGCTTCGCTTCGTCATCGAATGCTCCTGATTCGCCGCGAGAATCCTCGCCGCTGTCAGGCAGAAAATCCACTCAAGCTACTGTCCCAATTTGCGAGGCCAGCTCTCACACTTGGGGAACTCGTCATGATCCTGGAACTACATCGTCAGGGGATCTCCGTGTCCGCGATCGCGCGCCAGCTCGGAATCGATCGGAAAACCG
>Ga0194120_10011005_pt1 | contig 10996 bp, 8 predicted proteins | sample TA2MahCa65mmetaG_FD_148642 | JGI IMG/M metagenome (GOLD analysis project Ga0194120, IMG submission 148642) | Freshwater microbial communities from Lake Tanganyika, Tanzania - TA2015019 Mahale Deep Cast 65m | ecosystem: Environmental > Aquatic > Freshwater > Lake | place: Tanzania: Lake... | reverse complement strand
CTCGGTCTTGCCGCGCTTGACCGGCGGGGCTTGTGGTTCGGGGATGACGCGCACGACCAGGCGGTCGGGCAATCGCAGATCGACGTTGGTGACGTTCTTGTCGAAGAGGTTGCTGGCATGGACGGCCTCGGAGAGGCGGGCCCAGGCCGCCGCCGCGTTGATCTCCGGCAGCTGCACCTCGATGGTGCGGTCGGCGCCGGCATCAATACGCAGGTTCCAGCGGCGGTCGCCGACGCGGACCGCGGCAACCACCCGGCGCTGCAGCTCGGGCTCGGTCCGCAGCAGGGCGAGGAGCGCGGCGGCGTGCTGCGGCGCGTCGTCGCCGACCACCATGGGAAGCTGGGCGAAGCGCTCGATGTCGGTGCCCGTGATCTCGCGGCCGTCGTCGCCCAACAGCGCCAGGCGGCCGTGGCGCTGCCACAGAGCCAGCGGCCGCCGTTCCTCCAGTCGGACGTAGACGGTGTCCGGCAGGCGCCGCTCGATCGTCGCTCGCTTGATCCACGGCAGTGCCTCGAGCGCGGCGCGGGCCGCTTGGGGATCGAACAGGACGATGGGTGCGCCGCGGCTCAGTTCAAGCACGGCCAGCACGTCGGCCGCCGGCGTCTCGACGCGGCCTTCGACGAAGGTCTCCTGCACCGACAGGCCGGCCCCGACGCTGTAGGCCAGTGCGTCGACGACAAGGCGCCGGGAAGCCTCACGGAGCGGCTCCGGCACGCCCGTCCGGGCGAGATAGACCACCGGCGCTGCCAGCATGGCCGCCGCCAGCGCGATCCCGCCGAGCTTGAGCGCCCGTGCCGAGGGCCAGGCGAGGCGCGGCCAGCGGCGCGGACGACGGGCAGGTTTGCTGCGGGACTTCACGCCGCCCTCCGGTCGCAGGCCGCGGTGTCGACCAGCCAGGTCACCAACTCGGCGAAGGAGATGCCGGCGCGCTGTGCCTGCTCGGGTACGAGCGAGATCGGCGTGAAGCCCGGTTGGCTATTGATCTCGAGGAAGTAAAGGCCGCTGGTACCGGGACGCTTGTCGTCGTAACGGAAATCGCTGCGGCTGATGCCGCGGCAGCCGAGCGTCCGGTGGGCCAGGAGCGCCCAGCGCATGGCCTCGTCGTAGACCGGCTGCGGCACCGGCGCCGGGATGATGTGCTGTGCGTGGCCGGGCGTGTATTTCGAGGTGTAGTCGAAGAGCGTGCCGCCGAACCGGATTTCGGTGACGGCAAGGGCACGGTCGCCCATGACGCCGACGGTCAGCTCGTGGCCGGCAATGAACTCCTCGACCAGCAGGTTCTCGCCGAAGCTCCAGCCGGCGTCGAGGGCCGGCAGGTTCTCGCCGGGACGCACGATATGCACGCCGACGGTCGAGCCCTCGGCCACCGGCTTGACAATGTAGGGGGCGGGCAGCGGATGGCCGCTACGCACCTCCTGCAGCGCGACGACGCGGCCCTTCGGCGTGCGGATGCCGGCCGCTTCGACGATGCGCTTGGCGGTCGGCTTGTCCATCGCCGCGGCCGAGGCCAGCACGCCCGAATGCGTGTAGGGGATGCCCATCAGCTCGAGCAGGCCCTGCATCGTGCCGTCCTCGCCGCCGGCGCCATGCAGCGCGTTGAAAACCGCGTCGGGCTTCGGCGTCAGGGCCGCCACGAGGGCGGCGACGTCATGCGTCACGTCGTACGGCACGGCCTCAAAGCCGGATTGGTTGAGCGCTTTGACTACGGCGGCGCCGCTGACCAGCGAGACGTCGCGCTCGCTGGAAGTGCCGCCCATCAGCACGACGACGCGCTTGGTCATGCACCGCCTCCCGCGGGAATGCCGATACGGCGGATTTCCCATTCCAGGGTGACGCCGAACTGCCCGAACACGCGGCGCCGTACCTCCTCGCCGAGGGTCTCGATGTCGGCCGCCGTGGCGTTGCCGGTGTTGATCAGGAAATTGGTGTGCTTCTCCGAGACCATGGCGCCGCCCTGGCGCAGGCCGCGGCAGCCGGCGCGGTCGATCAGCTCCCAGGCCTTGTGACCCGGGGGATTGGCGAAAGTCGAGCCGCCGGTGCGTGTGCGCACGGGTTGGCTGGCCTCGCGCCGCTCGGTGATGTCGGCCATGCGGGCCTGGATGGCGGCCGGATCATCGGCGCGGCCGCGCAGCTCGGCGCCGATGAAAATCCAGTCCTCAGCCACGCCGCAGTGGCGGTAGGAGAAACCCAAGCGCTCGAGCTCGATCCGGTGGCGGCCGCCACGCGCATCAAGAGCGCTGGCGGCGGTCGTCACGTCCTTCATCTCGCTGCCGTAGGCGCCTGCGTTCATGCGCAGCGCGCCGCCGATCGTGCCCGGCACGCCACAGAGGAATTCGAGGCCAGCCAGCCCGGCGTTGCGTGCCATCAGCGCCACATTGCCGTCGAGCGCGCCCGCGCCGGCGAATACCCGGTCCCCTTCGGCGGTGATGTCGACGAAACCGCGGCCGAGCCGGACGACCACGCCCGGCACGCCGCCGTCGCGCACCAGCAGGTTCGAGGCGACGCCGATCACCGTGACCGGCACGTCCTCGGGCTTGGCGGCGAGGAAGCCGGCGAGATCGTCGACATCAGCCGGCCGGAACAGAACTTCGGCTGGGCCGCCGACCCGGAACCATGTCACCTGCGCCAGCGGCGCGTCGGCGCTGTAGCGCCCGCGCACCATAGGCAGGCGGTCGACCAGATGAGGCGTGTGACGAAGGGCCGCCATCATCGCACCGCTCCGCTCGCGGCCGCCAGCTGCTGCAGTTCCTGCGGCAGGGCGTAGGCCCAGTTGGTGATGCTGCCCGCCCCGAGGCAGACCACGAGGTCGCCGCGCTTGCTATTCTCGAGCACAGTGGCGGCAAGCCCACCCGGATCGCTCAGCGGCACCACCTTGCGGTGGCCGCGTGCGCGCAGGCCGGCAACCAGCGCGTCCTTGTCGACGCCCTCGATCGGCGTCTCGCCCGCCGCGTAGACGTCGGCGACGATCACTGCGTCGGCGTCGTTGAAGCAGGTGCAGAACTCCTCGAACAGGTTCTTGAGCCGGGTGTAGCGATGCGGCTGCACGACTGCGACGACGCCGGCCACGGTGGCGCTGCGCGCGGCACGCAGGACCGCGGCGATCTCGACCGGGTGATGCCCGTAATCGTCGATCACGGTGAGGCCAGCACCCTCGCCGGTCTTGGTGAAACGGCGCTTGACGCCCTTGATGCCGGCGAGCGCCTTGCGGATATCGGCTTCGGAGAGGCCCATTTCGTGGGCCACGGCGATGGCGGCGAGCGCGTTCTGCACGTTGTGGGCGCCGACCAGCGGCAAGTGAAGCTGCAGGAAGACCTGCGAACTGCCGCCGCGGTCGGTGATCACCGCGTCGAAACGCCCACCATCGGCGGAAAGTTTCAGGTTGATGGCGCGCACGTCGGCCTGCGGGTTGGTGATGCCGTAGGTCACCAGCCGCCGGTCGGAGACCTGCGGGATGAGCGCCTGTACCTCCGGGTGATCGACGCAGAGTGCGGCGAACCCGTAGAACGGGATGTTGGCGACGAAGTTGCGGAAAGCCTGGCGCAGCGTATCGAACGAGCCCCAGTAGTCGAGGTGCTCGGGATCGATGTTGGTCACTACGGCGATGGTCGAGGGCAGCTTGTTGAAGGTGCCGTCGCTCTCGTCGGCCTCGGCCACCAGCCAGTCGCCCGCGCCCAGGCGCGCGTTTGTGCCATAGGCGTTGATGATGCCGCCGTTGATCACCGTCGGGTCGAGGCCGGCGGATTCCAGCATGGCGGCGACCAGCGAGGTCGTGGTCGTCTTGCCGTGCGTGCCGGCAACGGCGATCGACCATTTGAGGCGCATCAGCTCGGCCAGCATCTCGGCGCGGCGTACGACCGGGATCAGGCGCTGGCGTGCGGCCAGCACCTCGGGGTTGTCTGATTTGACAGCCGTCGAGGCGACGACGACCTGGGCGGTGCCGACGTTCTCGCCGCGGTGACCGACGGAGACCTGGATGCCGAGCTCGCGCAGCCGCTTGACGTTGCCGCTCTCGGCCTGGTCGGAGCCCTGCACCTTGTAACCGAGGTTGTACAGGATCTCGGCGATGCCGGACATGCCGATGCCGCCGATGCCGACGAAGTGGATGATGCCGATGTCGAGGGGGAGGGCTTTCACGCGGCCTTCTCCCTCGGCAGGTGGCCGCCGTTGGCGGGGGCTAGGCGCTGCACCAGGTCGGCGAGGCGTTCGGCGGCGTCCGGGCGGCCGAGATTCCAGGCCGCCGACGCGGCACGGTCGAGTGGAGCCGAATCTGCGAGCAGGGCAGACAGGCGCTCGGCCAGCACTGCGGGCGTGAAGGCCGCGTTGTCGATCAGCCAGCCCGCACCGGCATCGGCCACCGCACCTGCATTGGCTGTCTGATGGTCGTCGGTGGCGTGCGGATAGGGGACGAGGAACGCCGGGCGGCCGACGACGGTCAGCTCGGCCACCGTGGAAGCGCCGGCGCGCCCGATCACCAGATTGGCTGCGGCCAATCGCGCGGGCAGATCCTCGAAGAAGCTGTCGAGCTCCGCCGGCACGCCGATCTCCGCGTACTGCGCGCGGACGCGCTCGAGATCCTCGGCCCGGCACTGCTGCACGACCGCGATGCGCTGCCGTGCGGCCGGCGCGAGCTTGGCCACGGCCTCGGGCACCACCCGGCCGAAGATCGAGGCACCCTGGCTGCCGCCGGTGACCAGCAGGCGCAGGCGGCCCTGCCCGTTGGCCGATTGGTAGCCGTCGCGGCGCAGTGCCAGCACGGCTGGCCGCACCGGGTTGCCGGTCAGGGTGATGCGCGCCTCGGCGCCCTCGGGCACGTAGGTCACTTCGGCGAACGAGGTGGCGATGGCGTTGACGCGCCGCGCCAGCAGCCGGTTGGCGCGACCGAGCACGGCGTTTTGCTCGTGAACGGCGGTCGGAATGCGTGATTGGACGGCCGCGAACATGGTAGGCAGCGAGGGGTAGCCGCCGAAGCCGACCGCCGCTGCCGGCCGCAGCTGGCGGATAAGCCGCCGCGCCCGGAACAGGCTGAGCGCGAGATCGACGCCGCCGCGCAGGCGCTGCTTGAGATCGCCGCTGAGTGTGGTCACCGGCAGGCGATGCGTCTCGATCTGAGCCAGTGCGCCGCGATAGCCGATACCCCGCGCATCGGTGATCAGGGCGAGGCGGTAGCCGCGCGCCGAGAGCACACGCGCCAGCGCCTCGGCCGGGAAGACGTGGCCTCCCGTGCCACCCGCGGCGAGGACAATGAGCGGCGCGCTCACGGTGCCTCCCCTGGGCCGAAGCGCTTTCGCGTCAGCGCCAGCACGAAGCCCATACCGAGCGAGAGGGCTAGCAGGGACGAGCCGCCGTAGCTGATGAATGGCAGCGTCATGCCCTTGGTCGGGATGAGATGCAGGGTCGAGCCCATGTTGATCAGGGCCTGCAGACCGAACTGGACGAGCAGGCCGGCGACCGCGAGGAGGACGAAGAGGTTGGTTTCCTGCAGCACGCGGGCGAAGCCGCGCAGCACGATGAAGCCGAACAGCGCCACCAGCAGCAGGCAGACGATCAGGCCGAACTCCTCGCCGGCGACGGCGAAGATGAAATCGCTGTGCGCGTCGGGCAGAACCGACTTGACCGTGCCCTCGCCCGGTCCGCGGCCCCACAGACCGCCGTTGAGGAAGGCCTCCAGCGAGGTCGAAATCTGGTAGGTGTCGCCGGATTTGGGGTCGAGGAAGCGGTTAATGCGGCTGGCGACGTGCGGGAAGACGAAATAGGCCCCGACCAGGCTGCCGAGACCGACGCCCCCCAGCAGCAGCACCCAGAAGATACGCAAGCCCGCTAAGAAGAACTGGCTGAACCACACTGCTGTCACCACCACCGCCATGCCCACGTCGGGCTGCAGGAGGAGCAGAGACAGGACCACACCGTAGAAGCCGATCGACAGCAGGTCGCCGGGAAAACGCTCGTGCTTGCGCTGCATGGCGAACAACCAGGCGGCGACGACGGCGAAGGTCGGCTTGACGAACTCGGAGGGTTGCAGCGAGAGGCCGGGCAGATGGATCCAGCGCCGTGCCCCCTTGATCTCTGCGCCAATGACGAAGGTCAGGGCGAGCAGGGCCAGTGAGGCCAGGAATCCCGCCATGGCGATCAGCCGGACCTGACGCGGCTCCAGCATCGAGACGGCGATCAGCAAAATCATCGCCGGGATGAGCACGATCATCTGCCGCCGCACGAAGAAGAACGGATCGAGGCCAATACGGGTGGCCACCGCCGGTGTCGCGGCCATGGCCAGGACGGCGCCGATGCTCACCAGCGCAGCGAGCGCCGCCAGCGTCCAGTGGTCGACGGTCCACCACCAGCGGCCGAGCAGCGACGTGTCGGCGCGCGCGCTCATGCGCGGCCTCCTTGCGTCGCGGCAGCAGGCGCGGTTGCGCCGGGAAGTGCAAGGGCCAGGCGGCGGAACTCGTCGCCGCGCGCCTCGAAATTGGCGAACTGATCGAACGAGGCTGCGGCCGGGGAGAGCAAGATCACCGCGCCCGTTACACTGTCCTTGATGGCGTCGCGATGTGCGGCCTTGACCGCCGCTTCGAGCGTTCCATTGATCTCGTGCGGCACCGATGCCGGCAGCGATCCGGCGAAGGTCCGGGCCGACTCGCCGATCAGATAGGCGTGCCGGATGCGGCCGAAGAGCGGCGCCAGCGAGGTGATTCCGCCTTCCTTCGCCCGGCCGCCGGCGATCCAGTAGATCGCGTCGTAGCAGCCAAGCGCCTTCGCCGCAGCATCGGCGTTGGTCGCCTTGCTGTCGTTGACCAGGGTCAGGCCGCCGATCACCGCGACCGTCTCCTGCCGGTGCGCCAGGCCGGGATAGCTGGCCATCGCCTCGACAATGATCGTCGCCTCGACGCCGATCGCACGGCATGCCGCGTAGGCGGCGGCGGCGTTCTGCCAGTTGTGCTGGCCCGGCAGTGTCGGGATGGGCCGCAGATCGCCTACCTTCTGCGCCGGCCCCTGGATGGCGTCATAAAGAAGCCCGTCCTCGACATAGACGCCGCGGTCGAGGCGGCGCGCGGCCGAAATGGCGATGACATGCTGGTCGCCGACGCGCATCAGCTCGTCGTGCAGGGTCAGCGAATGCGGATCGTCGACCCCGACCACGGCCGTGCGTGGCGTCGTCTGGCGGTGGAAGATCAGCTTCTTGGCGGCGATGTAGCCGTCCATGCCGCCGTGGCGGTCGAGATGGTCCGGGCTGACATTGATCAGCACCGCCACGTCGAAGGTCAGCGAGACGGTGAGCTCGAGCTGGTAGGACGACATCTCGAGCACGTAGATGCCGTCGCCGATCGGATCGAGCGCGAGGACCGGCATGCCGATATTGCCGCCGACTGCCGCCCGCTTGCCGGCCTTCTTCAGGATGTGGCCGATCAGTGCCGTGGTCGTCGACTTGCCGTTGGTGCCGGTGACGCCGATGAAGCTCGCTTGGCGCTCACAGCGCGCCAGCAGTTCGATGTCGCCGATGATCTCGATCTTGTGCTGCCTGGCTAGCGCCGCCACGGGATGCGGCTTGGGATGTGTGTGCGGGATGCCGGGCGAGAGCACGAGGCTGGTCAGCTCGTTCCAATCGCAGGCAGTGAGGTCGACCGGTTCGAAGCCCTTAGCCTTGGCCTCCGCGCGCTTCGCCTCGCTGTCGTCCCAGGCCCAGACCTCGGCCCCGGCGGCGCGCAGGGCTTCGGCGGTGGCCAATCCGGACTTGCCGAGGCCCATGACAGCGACGGGATAGCCGGAGAAGGGGTAGACCTCGATCACAATCCCTCAGCGCAGCTTGAGCGTGGAGAGGCCGGCCAGCGCCAGGATCACGGCGATGATCCAGAAGCGGATGACGATGGTCGGCTCCTGCCAGCCCTTCTTCTCGAAATGGTGGTGCAGCGGCGCCATCATGAAGACGCGCTTGCCGGTGAGCTTGAACGAGGCGACCTGGACGATGACCGATACGGTCTCGAGCACGAACAGGCCGCCGACGATGGCCAGCACGATCTCGTTCTTGGTCACCACGCTGATGCCGCCCAACGCGCCGCCCATCGACAGCGAGCCCGTATCGCCCATGAACACCGAGGCAGGCGGCGCGTTGAACCAGAGGAACCCGAGGGCGGCACCGACCAGGGCGCCGCAAAGCACAGCAAGCTCGCCCGTGCCGGGCACGTAATTGATCAGCAGATAGTTGGAGAAGATCGCGTGGCCGGTGAAGTAGGCGAAGACGGCGAAGCAGGCGGCGGCGATCATCACCGGCACGATGGCCAGGCCGTCGAGCCCGTCGGTCAGGTTGACCGCATTCGAGGCGCCGATCATCACGAACATGGCGAAGGGAAAGAAGAACCAGCCGAGGTCGATGAGCAGCGACTTGAAGAACGGCACGGCGAGCGAGGTCGACAGCGGTTCGCGCGTCAGCCAGACGATCCAGACGACGGCCGCGAAGGAGATGCAGGCCTGGCAGAAGAGCTTGGTCTTGCCGCTCAGGCCGCGCGAGTTGCGCTTGGTCACTTTGAGGTAGTCGTCGACGAAGCCGACGACGCCGAAACCGAGCGTCACCAGCAGCACGGCCCAGACATAGCCGTTGCGCAGATCGGCCCAGAGCAGCGTCGAGACGGTGAGCGCAAGCAGGATCAGCACGCCGCCCATCGTCGGCGTGCCCTTCTTGGTGATGAGGTGACTCTCCGGCCCGTCGCTGCGGATGGGCTGGCCTTCGCGCTGCCTGCGGCGCAGCCAGTCGATGATCGGCTGGCCGAAGACGAAGCAGATGACCAGGGCCGTGATCACCGCCGCCCCGGTGCGGAAGGTGAGGTACCGGAACAGGTTGAACGGGGTGAAGACGTCGGAGAACGGCACGAGGAGGTTGGGCAGCATGCGAGGCCTCTATCCGTTCGCCACGCGGCGGGGGTGATTGCCGTTCCCGTTGAGGAACTGACCGGTGAGCAGGGCGTCGACGACGCGGCCCATGCGCGAGCCCAGCGAGCCCTTGACCACGACGACATCACCGGGCTTGAGCGCGTCGTGCAGCAGCGGCAGCAGATCGTTCGAGGCGGATGCGTGGGCGCCGCGGCGGTTGGCCGGCAGCGCCTCGTGCAGGCGGAGCATGTTCGGGCCGCAGGTGAAGACGAGGTCGACGCCGGCGGCGAGCAGTGGCCCGGCCAGGCCGGCGTGCAGCTCGGGCGCCTGACTGCCGAGTTCCAGCATGTCGCCGAGGACGGCGATGCGCCTTCCGCCGGACCCCGGGACCGCCGCCTTGAGCACCTCGAAGGAGGCGCGCATCGAGGCGGGGCTGGCGTTGTAGCTGTCGTCGATCAGCTCGTAAGTGCCGCCGGCCAGCGTCAGCCGGTGGCGCTGGCCGCGGCCCTTGGGGGCGACGATCGAGGCGAAGGCCTGCGACGCCTTCTCGATATCCGCGCCCAGCGCCTCGACGGTGGCGAGTACGGCAAGACTGTTCAGGGCCCAGTGCCGCCCGGCCGCGGCGATGCGGTAGCGCAGCGTGCGGCCGCGTGCGGCGACGGTGACCAGCGAAGTTGTCGCTTCGGCCTGCAGATCGACGAGGCGGAAATCGGCACTCGGGTCGGCACCGAAGCTGGCGATATGTGCGGCCCCATGCCGGCGTGCCCTCTGTGCCAGGAAGTCGAAGAACGGGTTGTCGCGATTGAGCACGGCGGTGGCGCCGCGCGCTCCCTCGAAGCCCTCGAAAATCTCGGCCTTGGCGGCGGCAACACCGGATAGCCCGTCGGGGAAGTTCTGGGTGTGCACGCCTTCGACGTTGGTGACCAAAGCGACCGCCGGCCGGACCATGCGGGTGAGCGGCGCGATCTCGCCGGCGTGGTTCATGCCGATCTCGAAAACGGCGTAGGCGGCATCGGCCGGCAGCCGGGCCAGGGTGAGCGGCACGCCGATATGGTTGTTGAAGCTGGCTGCACTGGCATGGGTGCGGGCGCCGCTGGCCGCGTCGAGTGCCAGGCGCAGCGCCTCCTTGGTCGATGTCTTGCCCACACTGCCGGTCACTGCGGCGATGCGGGCCCCGGCACGGGCGCGGGCAAAGCGGCCGAGCCCTTCGAGAGCCGTCTGGGTGTCGCTCACCGTGAGCAGCGGCGCATTCGCCGGCAGGCCGGCCGGCAAGTGGCTGACCATGGCGCCTGCAGCACCGCGCGCCAGGGCATTCGCGACGTGGTTGTGGCCGTCATGGGTCGGGCCCTTGAGGGCGACGAAGAGATCGCCGAGCTCGATGGTGCGGCTGTCGATCGACACGCCCGACGCGGTGAAGGGTGCTGTGGCACGCCCCTGCGTCGCGCGCGCCGCATCGCTCGACGTCCACAGGCTGATCATGCGGCACCGTCCGCGGCGGCTACCGCCTGACGTGCGACAGTCACGTCGTCGAAGGGCAGCACGCTGCCGGCCACGATCTGGCCCTGCTCGTGACCTTTGCCGGCGATAACCAGCAGGTCGCCACCCTGGATTTCGGCTGCGGCGGCGAAGATCGCCGCCCGGCGGTCGCCGATCTCAATGGCACCCGGGCTGGCCGCCAGGATGGCTTGGCGGATCGTCCCCGGCTTTTCGGAACGCGGGTTGTCGTCCGTGACGATCACACGGTCCGCGAGATTGGCGGCGATGGTGCCCATCTGCGGCCGTTTGCCGGCGTCGCGGTCGCCGCCACAGCCGAAGATGACGACAAGACGCCGCGGCGTATGCGGACGCAGTGCCTTGAGGATGGTCTCCAGCGCGTCCGGCGTGTGCGCATAGTCGACATAGACGGCTGCACCGTTCGCCCGTACGGCGGCGCGCTGCAGCCGACCCGGCACGCCGTCGAGGCGTTCGAGGACGGCCAGAGCCTGCGCGGCCTCCACGCCGCTGCCCACGACGAGGCCAAGGGCGGCTAGGGCGTTCATCGCCTGGAACTCGCCGACCAGCTTCAGGTCTATGGTGGCGTCGCGGCCGAAGAATGTGATCGCCAGGCGTTGCCCGTGCGGCTCACGCACCACATTCA
>Ga0194120_10011004_pt1 | contig 10996 bp, 12 predicted proteins | sample TA2MahCa65mmetaG_FD_148642 | JGI IMG/M metagenome (GOLD analysis project Ga0194120, IMG submission 148642) | Freshwater microbial communities from Lake Tanganyika, Tanzania - TA2015019 Mahale Deep Cast 65m | ecosystem: Environmental > Aquatic > Freshwater > Lake | place: Tanzania: Lake... | reverse complement strand
TCGGCCTGCACGGGGTGTGGGTCAACGGGCGGCGCGCCATCGACGAGGAAGGCAGGCGCCTCGACTGCGGCAAGCCGGGCAGGTTGCTGCGCGAGTTCACCGCCTGAGTTCGGCGGCCTGCTCCCCGTAGCAGCCGCTCACGCCCGAACCCGGCATGAGCGCCTCGTCGGTCGCTAACCCCGCGACTGCGCGACCGCCCGCTCGAACGCCGCACCCGGTCACGGCAGGGCCGTGGCGCGCGCTGCCCTCGATCGCCTGCGCGAGCGTGCATCGCTTCACCGTCGCGGTGTTGAGCGACAGCTCCGCGAGGTCCGGTGCGGGCACTAGAGCGTGCCGGGCGGGAACAGGCGCGGCAGGAACAGCACCAGCTCCGGCCACATCACCACCAGCGCCAGCACCGCGAACATCGGCAGCAGCATGATGAACACGTCCTTCAGGCAGTCGACGATGCGCATGCCGGCGATGTGCGCCGAGATCATCAGGCACAGGCCATAGGGGGGCGTCACCAGCCCGAAGGCCAGCGAGCAGATGCCGATCATGGCGAAGTGGATCGGATCGAGACCCGCCGCCTTCGCCACCGGCTCCAGCACCGTGCCGACAATGACGATTGCCGGAATCGCATCCAGGAAGCAACCCACCACAAGGAAGGCTGCCGCGATGAAAAAGCCGGTTCCGATCGGCCCCATGCCCCACTCGGCGACGTTGGCGAGCAGCGCCTTGGGGATCTGAAAATAGGCGAGCAGCCAGCCGAACGCGGACGCGGTGCCGACGCAGAACAGGGCCACGCCGGTGAGGCGGCCCGTCTCGAGCAGCGCTTGGTGCAGGCCCTTGAGGTCCATCTCTCGGTAGACGAGCATGGTGAGCGCCGCGGCGTAGAGCACCGCGATGCAGGCCGACTCCGTGGCGGTAAACCAGCCGAAGATCTTGCCGCCGATGATGATCACCGGGGTCATCAGCGCCGGAATCGCGACGCCGATCGCCTTGAACGTTTCGACCAGCGTCGCGCGTGGGTAGGTCGGATAGTTGCACAGCTTGGCGTAGACATGCACGGTTGCCATCTGCACGAGCCCTATGAGCAGGCCCGGGATGATCCCGGCCATGAAGAGACCGCCAATCGAGACCGTGAGCAGTCCGCCCCAGACGATCATCAGGATCGAGGGCGGGATGATCACCGCGATTACCGCCGACACCGCAGTGATCGCCACTGAAAAGCTGTCGTGATAGCCCTCCTTGCGCTGCGCCTCGATGAACAGCTTCGACTGGCTCGCGGCATCCGCGGTGGAGGAACCGGAGATGCCGGCGAAGAAGATCGACAGCACCACGTTGACCTGCGCCAGCCCGCCCGGGAAATGCCCCACCAGGTCGCGCGACAGGCGCACCAGCCGCGTGGTGATGCCGCCCACGTTCATCAGGTTGGCGGTCAGCAGGAAGAACGGCACGGCGAGCAGGATGAACGAGTTGTAGGCGTTGAAGGTCTCCTGCACCAGGTTCTGCGGCGTCAGGCGGTCCTCGATGACGAACACCGGCAGGCAGGCGAGGCCGAGCGCAAAGGCCACCGGGACGCGCAGCGCGAGCAGCACGAAAAAGACGCCGAACATGATCAAGCTGGCCGTGGCCGGATCGAGGACCGTGGCGCCGGTCATGCCATGCCTTTTCCGGCAATGCGCAGGTCATCCCACATCTGCTCGCCGAGGAACACCACCCAGGTCGCGCCCGCGATCGGCCAGGGCAGGTGGATGGTCCAGAGCGGTAGCTCCGCGAGCTCGGAAATCCGGTTGAGCGCGAAGCGGGTGAAGTCGATGCCCCACCAGATGAAGACGCAGGCGAACACCAGCACGAAGATGCTGGCGACGATACGCACCGCGGCCTGCGCGCGCGCGTTCATCGGCGGCCATAGATCAACCACGAAGTGCGTGCTTTCGCGGATGCCGACCATCGCGCCCAGCATGATCGACCAGATGAAGCAGAAGCGCGCCATCTCCTCGGTCCAGATGTAGCTCGGGATGAGCGCGGTATAGCGCGAGAAGATCTGCAGCGACACCGGGATGATCAGCACCGCCACCGATGCCACCAGCAGCCAGGACAGCAGCGATGCGTACCAGCGTGTGAGTTTCCTGAGCATAAAAAAGCGGCGGCGCTTCCCGCGCCGCCGCTGCCGTCAGCGAGTGTTACTTGATCGCGTTGATCTTCGCCAGCAGCTGCTCGGCGCCGATCTCCTTGGCGTAGGCCTCCATCACCGGGTCCACCAGTTTTTTCATCTGCGCCCGGTCGGAGAAGGGCACGCGCTTGAGCTTGCCCTCCTTCTCCATCTTCACCAGCTTGGCCTCGTCCTCGCTCGATTCGACGTCGCGGCCGTACTTGCCCGCCTCCTTGCCGGCCCTGAGGACCGCGGCCTGCAGCTGCGGGTCGAGCTTCTTGAAGGTCTTGGTCGAAAAGCACAGCGGCCGGATGGTGATGGCGTGCTGCGTCATCGCGAGGTGTGGCGCGACCTCGTAGAACTTCATCTGCTCAACGCCCGCGGCCTCGTTCTCGCCCGCGGCGATGACGTTGTTCTGGATCGCGTTGTAGACCTCGTTGTAGGCGATTACGGTCGGCGCCATCCCGGCCGCGGTGAAGGTGCGACTCCAGATCGGCGCCCCCTGCACGCGCACCTTGAGGGCCTTGATCTCCGCCAGGTTCTTCACCGGCTTGTTGACGAAGATGTTGCGCGTGCCGCCGCCGGCGTAGCCGATCAGCATCACCTCGGCCTTCTGGTTGATCTCGTCGGCCACCGGCTTGAGCAGGTCGGCCTCGAGCACCTTGTTCCAGTGGTCGAGGTCGCGGAACAGGAACGGCGCGTCGATGAACGGCGCTGCGCGCGAGAAAGTGGACATGTGCGCGGGCGAAACGATGGCGTAGTCGACCGCCTTGCCCTGCGCCATGTACTCGAAATACTGCTTCTCCAGCCCGAGCGAGCTGTTCTTGTGCAGCACAAAGTTGACCGGCTTGCCGTAGTACTTCTTCACCAGCTCCTCGAACCTCGTCATCGCCTTGGTGAATGCGTGATCGTCGTTGAACTGGGAAGCGCCGTTGAGCGTCGTCTGCGCGCCGGCCGGAACGGCGAAGGCGGCCGCGACGACCGCGATGAACAATCTGCGTTTCATGTCTTCCTCTCCTCTTTGATGGTGATGCGCCACAGGGTACGCGGATTTTCTGGGGCTGTCAGCGTCGCCGAGTGCAAGAGCGATGCATTGTCCCAGATTGCGACATCGCCGACGCCGTATTTCACGCGGCAGCGGTACTTCTCCTGCGTCGAGTGTTGGGCCAGCTCCCGCAATAGGCTCAGGGCCTCGTCCTCGGGCATGCCCTCGATGCCGAAGGAAGTGCCGTTGACCGCGTAGAGCGCGGTGCGCCCGGTCACGGGGTGGCGCCGGGCGATGCGGTGCTTCACCCAGGGCACCCTCTCCTTCTGCTCCTCGGTCAGGACGGAGGCGACGGTGCGGGTCGCCTCGTCCAGGTTGTCCCGGTTGCCATAATGGTGCAGTGCCACAAGCGGCTCGATGCGTTTCTTCATGGCGGCAGGCAGGTCGTCGTATGCCGCGTACTGGTTGGCGAACAGCGTGTCGCCGCCGACGCTGGGGACCTGGATCGAGTACAGCGTCGTCGCGCGCGCCGGCTGCTCGAGGTATGAGTAGTCGGTGTGGAAGTAGGTCCCGGCATCGGCAAGGCCGGCGGGCACGCCGTTCTTCTGCACGTTCGACAGGATCAGGATGTCGGGGTATTCGGGGTGACGGAACTGGTCGATCACGTGCGGCTCGGGCGGACCGAGGCGGCGTGCGAAGTCGAGGAACTGCCGCGCGGCGAGCTTCTGCCCACGCACCACCATCACCTGGCGGCGGAAGAACTGCTCCTCGAGGCTGCGGAATCCCGCATCGTCGAGCGCGGCGAGGTTCGCGCCGTGAACCTCGACGCCGAATCCCGGGTGCGGCCTAAATTCCATGCTTCGAGAGCAGGCGCTTCATGCGCCGGCAGGCGAGTTCGGGATCGACGAGCAGGCCCGCAGCATCCGCGAAGGGGAAGAGCTCGGCGGAATGCAGTACGCTGCTCGCGCTGTGCTGGCCGCCGACCATGACGGAGTGCGGCTGGTGGCCGTTCAGCCAGGCAAGAAACACGATCCCCGTCTTGTAGAAGCGCGTCGGCGCCTTGAAGATATGCCGCAACAACGGCGCCGTGGCGGCGAGCGCTTCGTGGTACCCGGCAAGATCGTTTTGCGCAAGCCGCGTCAATACCTGGGAGGCCGCCGGGGGAATGGCGTCGAAGATTCCCAGCAGCGCGTCCGAGTACCCTTGGGCATCGCCGGCAATCAGCTCGGCGGAGTCGAAATCATCGCCCGTGTACATTCGCACCCCCTTCGGGAGCCGCCGGCGCATGCGGATTTCCTTCTCCTTGCTCCGCAGGGAAAACTTGGTGCCGTCGACCTTCGCGGCATTTCGGAAGAGGACGTCCAGGCAGACCTGCATCGCCGCGCCGGAGTCTGGCTCGCCCCAGCAGCCGGGTCGAACATCTCGCCCAGCTAGTGCACGGAGTGTAGGAATTTCAAACCACCTTTTCCCTGATGGAGGACGGTACCGGCATCCCGAGAGGAAGTCCAGCGCGGATGATCGTGCGCTGTTTGGCGAAGACTCCCCGCTTTCGATGAGGATTCACCCCTTGAAGCGACCCCAGTTGCCGCCCTTCGGCGCACGCTGCCCCCCCCGCCGCACAAGCCCAGGTCCAGGTCGAACACGCGCTTCAGAAGCCGGGCCCAGCCCAGGCGCGCCGGCGCGCCGTGCGCCTGTCTGTCTGAAGGGACGCTGGTACCTCGTGCCGGGCCCGGCACGAGCGCCGCACGCAGCTTTGCGTTGGGGGCGAGCACCCCGTGAGGGCGCGTGAGGTGCAGCCGCGGGCGCGGCACCAGCCCCGCCAGGGGCTGCATGCCGCCACACGAGCGGAGGGTCTCGCGCGACCAACTTACTCGTTTAGTCCCCTGCCGGGATATGGATGCGTCTTGACCCAGTGACGCGCGATATCGATGCGACGCGTGATCCACACGCCCTGCTGTTTCTGCATGTAGTCCAGCAGGCGCTCAAGCCCTGCCGCCCGCGCAGGATGGCCGATGAGCCGCATGTGCATGCCCACCGACATCATCTTCGGATGCTTGGCACCCTCGCGCAGCAGCATGTCGAACGCATCACGGATGAACGAGAACCACTGCTCCGAGGTGCCGGTCCAGCCGGCGTACTTGCCGTCGTTGTTCGCCAGCGAATACGGCACCACGAGATGAGGCTTGCCGTTTACTGTCGTCCAATAGGGCAGCTCGTCGTTGTAGGTGTCGGAGTCATAGAGGAACCCACCTTCCTCGACCACCAACGCGCGCGTGTTCACGCTCGGCCCGTAGCGGCAGTACCAGCCGAGCGGGCGCTCGCCGACTGTTTTCTTGAAGGATTCGATCGCCTTGCGAATGTGCTCACGCTCCTCGGCTTTCGAAAGCTCGTAGTGCTTGATCCAGCGCCAGCCGTGACTGCACACGTCGAAGCCTGCCTTGCGAATCGCATCGCCCGCCAGCGGGTTGCGCTCGATCGCCAACGCGCATCCGAACACGGTCATGGGCAGATTACGCTCGTGAAACAGACGCATCAAGCGCCAGAAGCCGACGCGACTGCCGTATTCGAACATCGACTCGGCGGCGAGGTCGCGACCTTTGACGCCCTGGCCAAGACCATGCGCCTCGGTGAGGCCTGCCTCCGAGTAGCCCTCGCCGTCCTGAACCGAAGGCTCTGAACCTTCCTCGTAGTTCATGACGAAATTGACCGCCAGGCGCGCGTCGTTCGGCCACTTAGGGTCCAGCGGATTCGGGCCATAGCCCACCAGATCGCGGTCGTACTTCTTCGGTGCTGCCTTCTTGCTTGGCGTACGGGATGTCTTCTTGGCCATTGAGATCTCCGCTCTTGCTTGTTGAACTACTTCAGTCAGGTGCTCTCATTCCGTGGTTGTTTCATATTGGTACTTCCACGGTAAACGGTGCGGCGAGCGTCACGAACTCTTCGTCGGCGCTCGTTCCGTCGCGCCACATGAAGACTGCGAATCGTGCAGGGCGATCGAGCACCGTGAGCCCGTGGTGCCACGTGCCCATGTGGTAGGTGACCCCCTGACCGGGACCGGCGACGAACGCGACCGCGCGGCTTGCATCCGGCCCACCGCCTGATGAGCTGGGCGCGACGATCAACAGCCAGCGCGAAACGTCGAGCGGAAAGAAGCTTTGGGAAGAGAACTCGTGGCGCTCCAGCACCTTCGCTTCGAGCGGCAGCTTCTCGAGAGGGCGTGAGTGCGTGGTCGAGAGGCTCGGCCAAGCGCCAGCGCGCCCGGTCTTGAGCCCCTTTTCGAAGTACACACGGCCCGGCTCAGCGGGAGGTGCCAGCACGTCGCCGTATGGCGCGAACGCCTCTGCGTTGAGTGGACGGGCGATCATCTTCATGCTTGAGCCTCCTCTACTGGAAATCTTCCCGGATCGCGCAGATCTCGGACGCAACTCTCCTCGACTCCACCTCGATGACCTCCTGCGCAATCACCTTTACCATCTGCGACGATTTGAGGTTTGCCTAGGAGATCTCTGAACGAGGGGTCTCCGACTCCTGGTAACTCCCCGGAAAGTATCGAATCTTAGCAATTCGAAGATAGGTTATGCAGAGGTCCCTGAGCTCCTTCAGTCGCGCAGCCGCCGGGTGAGTCCGACGAGCCGCTCCAGCACTAACATCAGGACGAGAACCGATGCGATCAACACGCCCGATACTGCAGCGACGCGCACATCGAGCGTGCTTTCCATCATGCCCCACATCCGGATAGGCAACATGTCGCTGCGCGGTCCGGTGAGAAACAGCGACACCGGCACGTTGTCGAGCGAGGCGACGAAGGCGAGAAAGCCGCCGGCGATGATCCCGGGTGCGATCATTGGAAGCGTCACACGACGAAACGTGTAGAACCAGCTCGCGCCGAGGCTCGCCGAGCTTTCCAACAACGCGGGTTCGAGCTGCGACATGCTGGCTGAAGTGGTTCTAAGAACGAATGGGATCACGACGATCGTGTGGCCGATCATGATCAGCTCGAGGGAGGGTCTGAGGCCGAGGAACGTGAAGTACATCAGCGCCGCCAGACCGAACGCGAGCATCGGCAGGATCATGGGCCACATGAAAAAAGTGTCGAGCGCACGCGCCCACTTGCCGCTGCGGCGCGCGAGCGCTACTGAGGCGAGTGTGCCGAGCACGGTCGCCATGATCATCGTGGCGCCAGCGACCTGCAGGCTGTTCAGCGCTGCACGGTGAATCTGCCGCGAGCTGGTCGCATCGAACAGGAGCTGATACCACTGCGTCGACAAGCCTGACGGGGGAAACCTGATCGAGCGTCCCTCGGTGAAGGAAGTGAGCAGCACGATTACCACCGGACCCACCAGGATCAGAAAACCGATGGCGGCGAGCAAGCCGATCGCCAGACTGTAGGAAAAATCGCCCGTGCGCCGGCTACGCATGGACGTACCCTTTACTGCGACGGCCGAGCGTGGCGATCAAAACGACGCCGAGGCTGACCGAGACGAGAAGCGTCAGCGCAGCCACCGAGGCAAGCGGCCAGTTGTAGACGACCAGCGATTGCTGCCAGATGAGAAGCGGCAGATAGACGAGTCGGTTCCCGCCGATGACGAACTGTGAGATGAACGCGGTCGTCGAGCTCGCGAACACCAACATGCAACCAGCGATCAGCCCTGGGAGGCTGAGAGGCAAAGTCACCTTGAACAGCGTCCGCCACTTGGACGCACCGAGCGCGGCCGAAGCATCGCGCAGGTTCGGATCCATCCGCGACATCACGCTGAGAAGCGGCAGCAACAGCAGCGGCATCTCGATCTGTGTGAGCGCCATGACAAGCCCGACTTCCGTTTGCAGCAGCCGGAGTGGGGCCGGGCTTATGCCGAGCCACATCACCGTTTGGTTGATCACGCCTTCGCGCCCCAAGATTACGATCCACGCAAATGTACGCACGACGACCGAGGTGAGGAGCGGCAGGATCACGATGAACAGGATCACCCGTTGCCAGCGCGGGCTCGAGCCCAGATACACCAGCGCGATCGGATAGCCGATCAACGTGGTGGCGATCACCGTGAGAAAGCCGAGCTTCACGGTGTCGAACGTGACCTTCCAGTAGAACGGATCGCCAAAGAACTTGCGCCAATTGGCAAAGCCGAGGACGGTGATCTTCTCGTCCTCGAAAGCGCTTACTGCCAGCAACAATAGCAGCGGCACCAAAAAGAACGCGGCGTAAGCCAGCGCGAGCGGCAACGCGAGCTGCCATTCGGCTGGCTTAGCCAGCGTAGCGATGCCGCGGGCGGGCGTTTTTGCCACGCCTGCGGCAGCAACACTCACTTCGAGACCTCCCGGTTGAATCGCTCGATCCAGCCAGCACGCAGCGGATTAATCTTCGACCAATCGTGGCGCACGAACTTCGACATCTCGTCGAGGTTTGCCATCGGCAGATTGACGGAAAGCTTCACCTCTCGGTTGACCGGCACGAAGTTGTTGGGCGGCTGCATGAGCGCGGTCTGTACTGCGGTGCTGATCACGGTATCGAAGTACTTGTAGGCGTTGTCGATCTCTTTCGACCCCTTGGCGATATGCACGGTGGTAAAGAACGTCACCGCACCGCTCTCAGGCTTCACGAACTCGATGTCCACGCCGCGCGACTTAAGCGTGTCGACCGTCTGCGTGTTCGTATAAGTGACGTCGCACTGTCCCTGCTGGAAGAGGGCTGGCATCGAAGCCGGCGCGCCGATCGCCGCCACTTTCGGCAGCACTTTCTTGATCTCAGTGAAGAATGGTTCGACGTTGGTCTCCGAGCCGCCGAAGCGTTTTGCGATCTCGATGATCGAAACGGTGCCGAACGTGGTCTGAAAGCCGGTCATACCCAGGCGCGAGAGCCACGGATCCTTTAACAGATCTTCCCAGCCCTTGGGTCGCGGCAACTTCTTCGGGTTGTAGCCGATGCCCACCACCTGCGCCGCTACGGTCACTCCCCATTCATCGACCGCCCCCGCTGGGAGCTTGCCGACGTTGGTGAGCCGCTTGGGATCGAACTTCTCGAACAAGCCGCGTTCGATGCCAGTGACGCGCGGGCCGGGATCGAGAACGAATGCATCGAACGGTGGGGTGCCCCGCGCCGCTTGTGCCTTAGCGATCTGATCGACCGCGAAGAGCGGCGTCATCCCCAGATCGACGTTGTGAGCCTTTTTGAGGGCAGGGGCAACGTGTGTCCGATACGCTTCTTCCCAGGTGCCTGGATACATCGCAGCGGTGACGGAGCCCTTTGCGTACGCGGGGCGCCAGACGAGAGAACCACTGCCGACGACTGCCGATGCGGCGAGAAACTTACGACGAGTGTAGGGACGGGATGTCATGCTCGCTCCTTTGCTTAGGGTTGTGAACTGCTCTCGAACAAACTTGGGCGTGCTTCGGTGCGAAGGCCACACCACGCCTCTCCGGTTGCATCGACAATCGCTCCGATGCGCTGCTCGACGATCTTCAACGTCGCACCGTCACGCGTCTCCAGATCGTGCATCGTGTTCGGACCAATTGGTAACGCGAATCGACGACGCACCGGCCAGCGGTCTGCCGATGCCTCGCCATACAGGTGAAGCTGCTCCGGGCGCGCAGAGAGCAGGATGGGCGTGCCCGGAGCGAAATGGCGCTCGCTCGCGATGGCTAGTTGAACCCCAGCATCGAGCGCGATCGTAGTTGTCCCGTTGCTCGAGTGCAACGTCTTGCCGCGCAGCAGATTTGTCGTGCCGATGAATCCGGTCACGAACAGGGTCGCCGGCCGGTCGTACACATTGATCGGTGTGTCGAACTGCTCGACCCGACCTTGATTCATGACGGCGATGCGATCGGCGATGCTCATCGCCTCGTCCTGATCGTGGGTGACGAGGATCGCGGTGAGTCCGAATTGCCGTTGCAACCGCTTGATTTCGATCTGCATGTCCAGGCGCAGGCTCTTATCTAGTGCACTGAACGGTTCATCCAGCAGGAGCACCGTCGGCTCGACCGCGAGCGCGCGAGCAAGCGCGACACGCTGTTGCTGACCACCGGAGAGCTGACGCGGCAGTCGATCCCGAAACTCACCGAGGCGCACGACCTCGAGGAATCGCTCGACCGTCTTGCGGACGTCATCGCGCGGCCGGCCGTGCGCTTGCAAACCATAGGCGATGTTGTCCGCCACGGTCATGTGTGGAAACAGTGCGTAGTTCTGGAAGACGATGCCCACGTTGCGTTGGTTGGCCGGCAGCGCGTCGATTGGCTTGCCATCGATGCGCACCGAGCCTGCGCTTTGCCGTAGAAACCCGGCAACTAGGCGCAGCAGCGTCGTCTTACCGCAGCCCGAGGGCCCGAGCAACGCGACGATCTCGCCGGCGCGCACCGTAAGCGACACGTCGGCGACCGCAGTGAGCGTGCCGTAGCGATGCGTGACGGCATCGAGATCGACCGTATGGCCCCGAACGCTGATCGACGGATCCGCGCTTCGAGTTGGCACCTGTCCCCCTTTGCTCGACGGCTTGTTTGGCAGGATGTCGCCCAACAAGTTGTACCTGCCCGGTCATCATTAGTAAAGCACCCGGTCACGTCGTGTGCCATTCGCTCTGCGCGCAACCCGCCAGCCCTAGCCGTGGTGCGGAGTCGAACTCCCTACCCTCGTTCCTACCCAAACTCCTGATTCGGATGCTGCCGGACGAAGCCGGACGTGTCAAGACGGCCTCTTCTGTTTCATAGGGGAAATTCAGGAATTCGTGGACTTCGCCGGACTTCTTGGGATGGATGTTGGCGGAGCGGACGGGACTCGAACCCGCGACCCCCGGCGTGACAGGCCGGTATTCTAACCAACTGAACTACCGCTCCGTCTTGAACTGCACTGGAATGCTGGTGGGTGCTGACGGGATCGAACCGCC
>Ga0194120_10011003_pt1 | contig 10997 bp, 5 predicted proteins | sample TA2MahCa65mmetaG_FD_148642 | JGI IMG/M metagenome (GOLD analysis project Ga0194120, IMG submission 148642) | Freshwater microbial communities from Lake Tanganyika, Tanzania - TA2015019 Mahale Deep Cast 65m | ecosystem: Environmental > Aquatic > Freshwater > Lake | place: Tanzania: Lake... | reverse complement strand
ACTCCAAACGAAAACGTGCTTCGCGAGATCGTCCGACGTATCGTTGAAGTCGCCCAACCCGAACGGATCGTGCTCTTCGGCTCTGCGGCGCGTGGGGAGATGGGACCGCATAGTGACGTAGACCTGCTGGTCATCAAGTCCGGCGAATACAGCCGAAGCCGAATGGCGGGGGATATCTACCAGAACCTCTACGGAGTTGGGCAGGCGGTGGATGTGGTCGTCGTGACATCCGAAGACGTCGAGCGGTACCGCGACACGCACTGCCTGGTGGTCAAGTCCGCCCTTCAGGAAGGCAGAGAGGTTTACCGTGCCGGAACCGACCCGCTATCCGCCGAACGACCCGCGTGAATGGCTTACTCGCGCGCGAAGCGATCTTGCGCTAGCAAGAGCACACCCGGAAGGCGTGCTCCTCGAGGACCTCTGCTTCCACGCGCAACAAGCGGCGGAGAAGACGATCAAGGCGGCTCTCGTTCAACATGAGATCGAGTTCCCTACATTCACGATCTGGGGGCGCTGCTTCGGCTTGTCGAGCAGACAGGAGCGTGGTTGCCGTCCGACATTCGACCCGTTGTCCGCATGACCCGCGTTGCCGTTCTTACCCGCTATCCCGGCTTCGAGCCGCCCACAGAGGAGGAATACAGCGAAGCGGTCCGCATCGCTCAGGCGACCGTCGAGTGGGCGGATGCGCTGGTCCGGACAGCCCGCGGAGAGTGATCATGACCGGACGCGCGGAACGGTCTTTTGGTCTCTCGAAGGTTCTGTTGCCCTCGCTAGTGTGGGAGAGGGCAGGGGTGAGAAGCGGAGAACAAGGGGACAGGCCGCTTGCTCACATAGAGGACTGGGATGCTAGGTACTCGCGGCGCGTGATTTCCAGGTCGATCTCATCGAACGACGAGGAGCCGCGCCGCACGGCGTTTGACAGCCGCCTGATCTCTCGTCGTCCTTCGAAGCGTTGGCAATCGGATTGTCGAACCGTCGCACGACGACGCCATCCACCGCGCCCGGAAACCTGAAGCGTAGCCCGCCCTACAACTGGTACTCCAGATCGGCGTCCAGCTTCATCACCTTGTCCGTGAAGACCGAGAAGCGGTTGCTGACAACGAGGTAGTAGCGCCCTGGCCGCGTCAGCTTGATATCACGACTCACGGAGACGACCCGTCCGGAGAAGTAGACTGGCTCCGCGTTGGGCCCTCCGGGCGACGTTACGTCGGACCACGATGCGTACTCCGATTCGTGGAACACAAATACTTCGACGTCCGTGCCGCTCGTCACATTGAAGGCGAGGCAAAGGAACGGGTCGGCCATATCCGACGTGACGACGAAGTCGAACGGATACCATACGCCGGCGGGGACGCCCAGATGCGGCGAATGATGGACGGACAGTGGCGGCGAATGTACTTTACCTCGCATTGCTTCGTCAATCCCCAGCCTGCTCAGTCGGTCCTGAAGTTGTTGGATCTGATCCTCAAGTTGTTGGATCTGATCCTCCCTATGCTGAGCCCGTCGCAACGCTTCGCTGCGCTCGTGCTCAAGGTCTCTGGCTCTTGCCTCAAGTGCCTTGATGTCCTGGTCTAGGTTGTCTGCACGTTTCTCCGCTTGGTCTGCCCTCTTCTTCTCACGGCGGACCAAGCCTGCGTATGTTCTGGCATCTGTCTGAATCCTGTCTTCTGCGATCCTCAATGCGTCGTCGCGCTCTTGCGCCAGTTCCTTCGCTCCCTGATCAAGTCGCTGGATCTGTTGCTGAAGGTGCTCGATTGTTCTGGCATCTGTCTGAATCCTGTCTTGTACGATCCCCAATGCGTCGTCTTCAGCTTGGTCTGCTCGCTGCTTGGCACGATGCAGTTGCTGCGTGAGGTTCTCCTTAGAACTCCTTGCGTCGTCGCGCTCTTGCGCCAGTTCCTTGGCTCTCTGATCAAGTCGCTGGATCTGTTGCTGAAGGTGCTCGATCTGGCGTTTCTGTGCGTCTTCCGCGTCTTGGCGTACTCGATGCAGTCGCTCCTCGTACCTCCTGGCAATTCGTGATTCGACTTCGCGCTCCTCGATCACTTGCTCAAGGACCGCTTGCGCGACGGACGACCCGACGATTGAGACCAACGCAGATCCCAGTTGGTCCTGATCGTGCAACCGAGACAGTCCCGACTTGATCGCGAGGAACGCGACCTCGAGCACATCGCCAAGCGCAGTCGAGGGAGATGACGCTTCCGCATCGAGAATCGAGGTCAACCCATCCCACGCGGTTTGATGCAACAGTGTCGCGACTCGTGGGTCGACCCTCGGTAGACGGTCGATCAACGCCCTCAGATGTTGTGCGCGCTCCAGATGCGCCAAACACCTGTCAGATGCCGGATGAACGCAACGAATCGCTTCGGCCGTACCACTCTGATCCGCGCTTGTGAAATGCTCTGCGGCGTCATTGAGTAGTTCCTGACTCGGGATCCCTTGCTCGTTGCGCTCATCGAATGCAGCCCGGAAGAACGTCGTGGCAACTACCTCGCATAGCTCGCGCCGTATGGACGCATCTTCGACAGCTCCCGGCTCTCCCGGAGACTTCGCTAGTGTCAAGGCGATATCGGCTTGCCTATGAGCATCTACTACTCGGTCATTGTCTAGTAGAGCGTTGATACTGCCAATGAACTGGAGGAGCAGTTCACCCGGGTCGGCGTCCTCGTGACGTACAAAAGCAAGCACTTCGTCGGGAGCGAAGTGAAGAACATTCGGCACACCGTCAATGAGGCGTTGGATCTCCTTTTTCCGGTCGATGTTCGGCGACCGCTCAAGGAGAATGAGCGTTTCCGTGGATCGACTCAACGCGACCCGTAAGCGGTCGATATCCAACTTCCCCAGATGCGCGTGGAGTCCATCATCGGACGCAGAGCCTGCTTTCTTCTTGACTCGCACAAGATGGTTGCCAGAGTCAATGACAACCACCGCTCGACACTCTAGTCCCTTGATCTGTTCCGGCACAGAGACCATGGCAGCGTTGTCAGCGAGGTCCTGCGGCACGGATGCACCCGGATATACGACCATCGAGTCGGGCTTGTGCCTCACCGCATCGAGAACGCTTCGGAGTTCGTCGTCGCTCTCACAGTGCGTCGAAATGACATTTGCCGTAGCGTGGTACTCGTCGGCCGCGCGCGCGCGGCCTTGCGGTCGCGCGCCTTTGTCGAAGCTCCTGTAGAGCCCCCATGTGTTATTGATCACTTGAGCAATCGCACCGGGACTGCGGACATTGTGATCTAGGTTGTACTTTTCAGGTTTGGCTCCAAGTTGGGCGGAAGCCATCTCGTTGAATTCTCCCCAATCGAATCCGGAGGGGACGACGACTTGGGCTTCATCGCCGGCAACGACCAGGTCTGGGGTGGTGCCTTTCTGTTCCTTGATACACTGGAGGAGTCGAATGACGACGTAGTACTCCACGGGTGTCAGATCTTGTATCTCATCGACGAACAACCCCCCAAAAGGCGGAGTCGTAGGCGGAAGGCCGTCTCTCAACCGCGCAATGGCTTGCTGAGCGGCAACAGGCTGCGGAAAGACGGAAGCCCAATCAGTCTCTCGCTCCAACAGGATTCGTAGGATTTTAGCCGCCTCCTCAGCGGCTTCTTCTCCGATGACGCGGCTCCGCACGTCCCTATAGTTGTCGGGTTCGGCGACGCGCAGATAAGGGTCGAATCCGCGGAAGCTAAGTGGAAGTGCTCTACCTACGGCATACGCGTAGAATTCGTCATAGAGGTCTTCTGGATCCCACGGTCTGCACCCCTCAACTGGGACGAGTTTGCTGAGTTTGAAGCGGTTCTCACCGATTGTGCCTGAGATAGATGCCTGTCCCGATATGCTGGCGATGAGCTCGCCAAATGTCTGCACCTGAACCGTCTTCTCACTGGGCGCGAACGTCCCGAAATACTGTCGAGCGTTGTCTGCAAGACCTTGGTGCCGTGTGACGTATAAGATATGGTCCATGTCCGACTGAAGAACGGACAGCCAGAGGGAAGTTGTCTTGCCTGAGCCTGGGGGACCTTCGATCACTCTGACTGTGTGCTGGTGCGCGCGGGCAACATCGTGTTGTATGTCGCTGAGTGCCGTGCCAAACCGGTCTTTGAAGACGAGATCTGGGGCTTCGAAATCAGCGAGGTACTCGCTCAGGTCACTAGATGGAATGTGGGTATCCGTTTCATCATGGTGCCGACACGCACGAACAAAGATGGACTCGTGCGCTTCCTGGTGACTTTGGACCGGCGGGGCATCTCCGGGCGCCCACCAGAGATAGAACTGCTTCCCGCCATTGCCACCCAAAGGACTTCGACGCCATCCGGCGTTGACGCCCCGTACTCCTTTCACGTTACCCGTGCGACCGAACGCGGCCAGATGCTGGAGTAGCAGGTTTGCCCGGGGTCGTAGCGGATGGCTATCCGCATCCCCGAACCACACAACGACATCTCGATGGACAAGAAGACGATGTCTTCGCCGAGACTCGCCAGACAGTCTGTGATCAGCTGCCACAAGGAATCCCCGATAGCATGAGGCCTGCCGCAAGCTGCGTCCACGATGAAGTAGAATATACCACTGACCGCATGGATTCAATGAGTGACCTGTTCCCGGCGTTTGGGGTACGCTGTGCCCCAGTATCGCGGGTCGCAGATCACAATCGGGAAGCGCATCACCTTCTCGCCGGGCTTGACGCCTGCCCGTTCGATGTTCATCCACTGCAGGCACACTTCGCCGACGGGCGTGCCGTCCGCCGTCGCGATGACGAACAGGAAGCCCTGCTCGGACATCGCCTCGTAGATGCCGCGAACGTCATCGAGGGAATGCTCGGAGACCTCGTCCGTGTCTGAGAAGTGCAGCACGATCGGATCCTGATGCCATTCGCAGGCCAGGCGAATATCATCCTCCGTGAACGGACGCAGGCGCGTCTTGTCTCCTGCGAGTCGGATCGAGTGCATTCGGATCATGGCTGAGCCAGACCTCGGTGATCCCGTCACGGTGAGGCGGTCGCGATGAGAGCCCGCTGCTTCCACTGCGCCTACAAGAACCCCGTCGAGATGCGCTTCTGCGGAAGCTGCGGGAAGCCGCTCCGCGTCGTCTGCGCCAACTGCCAGGCGACCGTGCCCAACGCGCGCTACTGCGGCAACTGCGGCGTGCCCCTGAACGCGGCAGCCGATGTCGCGCTGGCTCCGACTGTTCCCGTCTCGCCGGAACGCATCGAAACGCCCGCGCCCAGCCCCGTACGGCTCGACTCGCTCCACCAGCAGGCGGTCGAAGCCGCCGTGTCGGGCGAGGTCCCCGCCGAGCTCGTCGCCAAGATGCGCGACGCCGGAACCGATATCGTCGGCGAGCGGCGCAAGGTCGTCGTCATGTTCAGCGACGTGTCCGGGTTCACGGCGATGTCTGAGAAGATGGACCCGGAGCAGATCCACACGATCATGAACGAGTGCTTCGATGGACTCGTCAAGATCGTCTACAAGTACGAGGGCTACATCGACAAGTTCATCGGCGACTGCATCATGACGCTCTTCGGCGCGCCGGTCGCCCACGAGGACGATGTCGCCCGCGCCCTCTTCGCCATCCTGGAGATGACCGACTGGCTGAACGCTTACAGCGAACGGCTCCAAGCGCTGCACGGCGTCGCCGTCGGCATGCACACGGGACTCAACTACGGGACGGTCATCGCGGGCGGACTAGGGTCCGACCTGCGGATGGACTACACGGTCATCGGCGACACGGTGAACGTCGCCAGCCGTCTGGAGAGCGCCGCCCAGCGCGGGCAGACGTTCGTCAGCGAGACCGTCTACGCGATGGGCAGACGGCAGTTCCGCTTCGCCGAAGTGGAACCGCTGACGCTCAAGGGCAAATCGCGCCCCGTCCCGGCGTTCCAGGTTCTCGCCGTCCGTGACGACCCGGAGCCCCTGCGCGGCATCGAGGGGTTCCCCAGCGTGCTCGTCGGCAGGGACGACGAGCTGGCGCGACTGGACGAGCTCTTCGCCGAGGCGCGAGAGGCGTCGGGAAGAACCGTCTCGCTCGTCGGGGAACCGGGAGCCGGGAAATCGCGCCTCGTCGCCGAGTTCTTGGAACACGTCCGGGAGGCTGGGTCGCCGGGGTTCCAGGCGGCGTGCCTGTCCTATACGCAGTCGGTTCCTTATTACGTCTTCCGCCGGCTTCTGGTGGATTGGGCGGATGTCGCCGAGTCGGACCCGTCCGAGGTCGTCACGATGAAGCTCCGGCGCGCCCTCGAGATGACGGGCGAAGACCTGACCGATGCGGAACCCTTCCTGCTGAGCCTTGTCGGCGGTGTCGAGACCGAACCGCTCGACGGGCTCGACGGGCAGACGCGCCAGCGGTTGACCGACAACGCCCTGGTGCGCGCGATGCTGGCGGCAGCGCGGGAACGTCCTGTCGCGTTCGTGTTGGACGATCTCCACTGGGCGGACGAGGCGTCGTCGCGCGTGCTCCGGCTCTGGGCGGGGCGAGTGAGCGAGTCTCACGGGCTGCTGATGGGTTTGCATCGCCCCGAGTTCGCCTCGGACTGGGGATGCGATCGGCACGCGACGATCTCCCTCGACACGCTCTCGCGGGGCACGATCCACGCGCTCGTGGATCGGCTCCTCGGCGAGGACAACGACGTGTCCGAGCGCCTGCTCGACGTCATCGTGCAGAAGTCGAGCGGGAACCCCTTCTTCGCCGAGGAGGTACTGCGGGCGTTCCTCGACAGCGGCGTCCTCGTCCGCGAGGAGGGCAGGTGGCATCTGACCCAGCCGCCGATGGAGGTCGCCGTCCCCGACTCGCTCCACGCCGTCATCATGGGCAGGCTCGACTCGCTGCCGGAAGACGCGCGGCGCATCCTCCAGGTGGGCAGCGTCATAGGCCAGACGTTCGAGACGGCGATCTTCTGCGAGCTGGGCTGGCATCTCGCCGGGATCGTCCAGCACACGGAGCGCCTGACGGAGCTCCAACTGCTCGTCGAGACGAAACCGCTGCCGGAGCTGACCTACGCGTTCAAGCAGGAGTATATCCAAGAGGTGAGCCTCGGCACGCTGCTGCTCAAGACCCGGCGCGAACTGCACAACGCCGTCGGCGAGGCGATCGAGCGGACGTACGCGGAGCGTCTCCGCGAACAGGTCGAGGTGCTCGCGTATCACTACGCGGAGGGGAGGACGTTGGCGAAGGCGGCGGACTACGCGAAGGAGAGCGCGACAAAGGCGCGGGAGGTCTACGCCAACCAAGCTGCCATCGACCGCTACGACCAGATGCTCGGATTCGCTGACGAGATGGAACCGGACGACGGCGCCGGAGCCGCCCGCATCCGCCTCGACGCCTACGAAGGCAAAGGCGACGTCCTTACGCTCACCGGCGACTACGACGACGCGCTCACCGCGTTCGACCAGCTCATCGGAACCCTGGACGCCGCCCAGCTAGCCAGCGAGCAGCGCGCCGTCCGCCACGCGAGCGCCCTACGAGCCATCGGCAACGTCCACCTCAAGCGCGGGAACTACGACGACGCTTTCCGCCTCTCGTCCGAGGGTCTCGACGCTCTCGAAGCGCTGGCGACCGAAGATGCCACGCGGGAACGCAGCCGCGTGACCGGGCAGATCGGGTTCATCCGGCTTCGCACGGGCGACTACGAAGCCGCCGACGCCCACAGCCGCGAGAGCCTTGCGCTCGCCGAACAGATAGACAGCCGCCGGGACATCGCCTACGCGTGCGTCGTGTCGGGTTTGGCGTCCTACCATCGCGGTCGAATCGACGAGGCGGTGAGCCAGTACCGGCACGCGCTGGCGGTCCGCGAGGAGATGGGCGATATCACCGGCGTCGCCGCCGTCCTCCAGAACCTGGGGAACCTCTATCTCGACCAAGCCCGCTACGACCTCGCCGAGGAGCACTACCAGCGCTGCCTGGAGATGCGGCGGAAGGCGGGCGACATTGCCGGGGCAGCGAACGTGCTCAACCAACTGGGGAACGTCCGGCTGGGAACCGGCGACTACGCGGGAACCGCCGAGTTCTACGCGGAATGCCGAACGGCGTTCGAGCGGCTAGGGAACCGGTTCGGGCTCGCCGTGACGCTGAACAACCTGGGACAGACGCACTTGGAGCAGGACGACCCGGAGACCGCGCGCGGATACCTCGAACAGGCGATCGAAGCGGCGGAAGCCCTCAAGGCGGGCGACCTCGCCGCCGATACGCAGGTCGCCCTGGCGCACGCCGAGCTGGACGCCGGGAACCTCGCCCGCGCAGGGAGCCTCGCGACGACCGCGCTCGAACGCGCTCGCGAGATGGGCAGCAAGGCGATCCAAGCGCGCGCTCGATGGGTTCTCGGACGACTCGCCGCCGCCCAGGGCGATGCTGCGACAGGGGAACGCGAGCTCACGGCGAGCCTCGAGCTCTTCCGGTCGGTCAACATGCGCCTGTGGGAAGCCCGCGCTTTGCTGGAACGCGCGCGGGTCTGCCAGCCGCCGGGGCGCGACGCCGACCTGCAAGCCGCCCTCGAAGCCTTCCGCGAGCTCGGGATGGCGCGCGACATCGCCCGCGCCGAAGCCCTCGCCGCCGATCTGCGGCAGCCGCCCGCTTCAGGACGAGGATGAGCCTGCCGCTGCGCGTTGCCTAGTGGTCAGTGACAGTGGATTGTCGGTTTGTCCAACCCCCACCCTAACCCTCCCCCATGCAAGGGGGAGGGGACATAGCCACCTCCCCCCGCGAAGCGTGCGGGAGGATTGAGGTGAGGGAAGACGAAATCTCCAAAGTAACTGACCACTAGCGCCCGGATACATTCCACAAGAGCACCGTCCCGTCCAAAGAACCCGTCGCCAAGGTCCGGCCGTCCGGGCTGAAACTCACCGACCAGCCAGCCGAGGTGTGTCCCGCGAGGGCTCGCAGCACCCGACCCGTTCCCACGTCCCAAAGACGCGCCGTCCCGTCCAAAGAGCCCGTCGCCAAGGTACGACCGTCCGAGCTGAAACTCACCGACCAGACCGAGTCCGTGTGTCCCGCGAGGGCTCGCAGCCCCCGACCCGTTTCCGCGTCCCAAAGACGCGCCGTCCCGTCATCCGAACCCGTCGCTAAGGTCCGACCGTCCGGGCTGAAACTCACCGACAAGACCGGGTTCATGTGTCCCGTGAAGGCTCGCAGCTCCCGACCCGTTTCCGCGTCCCAAAGACGCACCGTCCTGTCCCAAGAACCCGTCGCCAAGGTCCGACCGTCCGGGCTGAAACGCACCGAAGTGACCCGGCCCGTGTGTTCCGTGAAGGCTCGCAGCTCCGTCCCCGTCTCCACGTCCCAAAGACGCGCCGTAACGTCCTCCGAACCCGTCGCCAAGGTCCGACCGTCCGGGCTGAAACTCACCGAAGTGACCCCAGAAGTGTGTCCTTCGAAGGCTCGCAGCTCCCGACCCGTTCCCGCGTCCCAAAGACGCGCCCCGTCATACGAACCCGTCGCCAAGGTCCGACCGTCCGGGCTGAAACTCACCGACCAGACAGTCGAGGAGTGTCCCGTGAAGGCTCGCAGCTCCCGACCCGTCTCCACGTCCCAATGCCGCGCCGTCTCGTCCTCCGAACCCGTCGCTAGGGTCCGACCGTCCGGGCTGAAACTCACCGAAGTGACCCAGGCGGTGTGTCCCGTGAAGGCTCGCAGCTCCGTCCCCGTCTCCACGTCCCAAAGACGCGCCGTATCGTCCCAGGAACCCGTCGCCAAGGTCCGACCGTCCGGGCTGAAACTCACCGACCAGACCCCCCCGTGTGTCGGCGTGAAGGCTCGCAGCTCCCGACCCGTTTCCGCGTCCCAAAGACGCGCCGTCCCGTCCCAAGAACCCGTCGCCAAGGTCCGACCGTCCGGGCTCCACGCGACGGAGCTCAACCATCCGTCCGATTCGATGAACGCCTTCTGCGCGCCGTCTGCCGGGTCGTAGAGGTGGATCCCGATGCTCCCCACGACGGCGAGCGTCTTTCCATCCGGAGAGAAAGCCACTTCGTCGATGGAGCCCTTCCCGAACCGCGCTACTGCCCCGTCTGGAAGCGCGCGGCAGAGAGCTGGAACGAGCCACAGGAGCGCCAGCAGCGCTGTCAAGTTTCTTCGGTTCATCTTCCTTGCTCCCCTTCCACTTCTCATATCCCGCCCCATCGCGGTCCGATTCGGAGAACGCCTGGGCGCTCGGAACCGGGTATCGAGGTTCTGCTGCGCGCGGATGCGGTTCACCATCGCCGCGTTCGCCTCGCCGGCGCGGCGGACCATCGTGGTGACCTAGTGGTCAGTTACTTTGGAGACTTCGTCTCCCCCCACCTCAATCCTCCCCCACGCTTCGCGGGGGGAGGAGGCTATGTCCCTCCCCCTTGCATGGGGGAGGGTTAGGGTGGGGGTTGGACAAACCGGCAATTCACTGTCACTGACCACTAGACGGAATCATAGCATACACATGTTGTTCGGTCTTCCTGAATCTCGGCGTATGGGAGGGCAGGCATCGGCATTCGTCGGCAGGATCCAGGGCGAGTTCTCGGCAGGGCGAAGGTCGTCACGCTCGCGCTCCGGCGCAGCGCGTCTGCGCTATCCCCGCGACCGGATCAGCAGCGCGACGTTCTCGACGTGCGGCGTGTGCGGGAAGAGATCGACCGGCTGCGTCTCGGCGATGTAGTAGGAACCGTCGGCGCACAGGGCGAGCAGGTTCTCCGCCTGGGGAACCGGATGGCAGCTCACCGAGACGATCCGCGCCGGCGCGAGCTCCCGGATCGTCTGGACCGTGTTCGCGTGCAGCCCGGCTCTTGGCGGATCCACGATGACGACATCGGGCTGGATAACGGAGAGCGCCGATGGCAGACCGCCGTCCAGGTCGTGGGCGACGAAGCGCGCGTTGTTCACACCGTTCGCGTAGGCGTTCCGGCGGGCGCTATCGACGGCCGCCTCGGCGCGCTCGACGCCGAGAACCTCGCCCGCGTCCGGCGACAGCGACAGCGCGAAGGTTCCCACGCCGCAGTAGAGGTCGAGAACCGTCTCCCTGCCCGACATGTTCGCGAACCTCC
>Ga0194120_10011002_pt1 | contig 10997 bp, 10 predicted proteins | sample TA2MahCa65mmetaG_FD_148642 | JGI IMG/M metagenome (GOLD analysis project Ga0194120, IMG submission 148642) | Freshwater microbial communities from Lake Tanganyika, Tanzania - TA2015019 Mahale Deep Cast 65m | ecosystem: Environmental > Aquatic > Freshwater > Lake | place: Tanzania: Lake... | reverse complement strand
CGCGTGCGCATCGAGCCGGGGGCGCTTGCGCCGGGCAGCAGCCTCGAGCCGAGCGAGGAAGTGATGCAGGCGAGGATGCGCGCGCCGGCATAGCGGGTTTTGGCGCCAAGGCCGTCCTGATGAAGGAGAAGAAGTAGCCCACTACTCCGCCTTGATGCCCACAGCGTCGATCACCGGCTTCCAGCGCTCGCGCTCGGCGCGGATGTAAGCAACAGCGCGGGCCGGATTGGAGCCGGTCTCGGCCTGGATGGCGAACTTGGCCAGGTTTTCCTGCAGCGAAGCGTCGCCCATGACCTTCGCGGTCGCGACCGACAATGCCTCCAGCACCGCGGGCGGCGTCGCCGCGGGGGCGGCGACCACGTTCCACAGCACCGCTTCGAAGCCCCTGGTGCCGAGCGCCTCGTCCACCGTCGGCACATCCGGCGCCTCCGGCGAGCGCCGCGCGGCGGCGATGGCGAGGATGCGCATCTTGCCCGCCTTGTGCTCGGCCAGCGAGGCGCCCAGGGTGTCCGTGATGAGTTCGATCTGGCCGCCCAGCAACGCGGGCTTGGACTGGCCCGAGCCCTTGTAAGGGATGTGCTGGATATCGACGCCGCCGGCCTCCTTCTTCAGCCGTTCCGCGGCGATATGCATCAGGGTGCCCGAGCCCGGCGAGCCGTAGCGCAGCTTGCTCGGGTTGGCGCGCGCCTGGTCCATCACGCCCTTGAGCGTGGGGGGCAGCGAGGGATGCGCCACGATCACCACCGCGGCGCCGCCCACGATCGCCACCGGGGCGAAGTCCTTCAGCGAGTCGTACTGCGCCTTGTCATTGATGAGGTTGTACAGCGCATGCGTGGAGGCGGTACCGAACAGCAGGGTGTGGCCGTCCGGGCCGGCGCGCATCACCTCCATCGAGCCGATGGCGCCGCTTGCGCCCGCCTTGTTGTCGATGATCACCTGCTGCCCGAGCACGACGCCGAGCCGCTGGCCGTACTGGCGCGCGAAAATGTCCGTCGGCCCGCCCGGCGGGAACGGCACCACCAGTCGGATGGGCTTGGCAGGGAAGCTGCCCTGCGCATGGACCAGTGCAGCCGGGGCGAGTCCCGCCGCAAGGGCGAGTCCGAGCAATTGCCTGCGTTTCATCTGTGATTCTCCGCGATGCAGTGAACTAGAGGCCGGCCGCGCGCCAGTCGGCGGAAGGGGCGGCAGGCTCGCTGCTCAGGCCGGCGGCAAGAATGCCGACGATGGCGCAATACTCGTCTTTGTCCGAGGCATCGCCACTGATGCCCACCGCGCCGATGGCGGTGCCGGTGGCATCCAGCACCAGCACCCCGCCTGGCACCGGGATGAAGCGACCCTCCGCGGCCGCGGCGAGCGCGCCCTGGAACGCGGGCCGTTCCTTCAGCCGGTCACGGATCAGCCGTGTGGACATGCCCATGCCCAGCGCTGCCCAGGCCTTGCCGAAGGCGATGTCGAAGCGCAACACGCCGCAGCCGTCCTCGCGCTTGAAAGCGACCAGGTTGCCGCCGGCATCGAGCACCGCAACCGCGAGTGGCAGCAGGCCGCGCGCGACGCGCTCGGCAAGCGCGGCATCGATGATGCGCGTGGCGGCGGCGAGAGTGAAGCTGGTGTGGACGGCTTTCAGGTGCTCGGGCATGTCAACCCGGATTCTACGCACTATACGCTGGCCGCCCGCTGGTGGCGTTGCTCGGCGGCGCGAGCACGGACACGGTCGAGGTGTACGCGAGCTTCGTGCGGTACGGGACGGCGCATGCCGTGAGCGCGGCCGTGCGGCGCGCACGAGAAGCTGGCGGCGTTTTCCTGCAAACGACGGGGATTCTGCCCTTCGTGCGGCGCGCGGCGCATGGCCCAGAGCGCTGCGCTCCGGGTCGATGAGGTGATCCCCCGGTGCCGGTCAGGCAGTGGGTGCTGTCGTTTCCGATCGGGCTTCGCATCCTCTTTGCCGCACGGCCTGAGTTGCGCACGCCGGCGCTGCGGATCGTGCACCGTGTCATCGCGGGGTTTCTGCTCAGGCAGGCGGGCTTCGCGAACTATCCCAAGCTGCCCTACGACAACCCGCCGATACCCGGAGCCTACATTCCGGCTTGCGATACGAACTTCGGATTCAGGTAGGGCTCGATCGCTTCGCTGCCACCCTCGGAGCCGTAGCCCGAGTCCTTGACCCCGCCGAAAGGCACCTCGGGAATTCCGAGGCCAAGGTGGTTGATGGAGATCATGCCCGTCTCGAGCTGCGACGCGACGGCATGGGCGGTCTTTGCCGATCGGGTCCATGCGTACGCCGCCAGTCCGAACGGAAGGCGGTTGGCTTCGCGCACGGCGTCCTCGAAGCGCCTGAACGGGTTGATCACCGCCATGGGGCCGAACGGTTCCTCGTTCATCGGCCGGGCGTCGGTCGACACCTCGGTGAAAACCGTGGGTTCGAAGAAGTTTCCCTCCTTGCCGATGCGATGGCCGCCGGCGCGTACCTTGCCGCCGTGATGGCGTGCGTCTTCCACGTTCGCTTCCATTGCCGTGGCGCGACGCGGGTTCGCGAGCGCTCCCATCGTGACGCCGGTGTCCAGGCCGTTGCCGACCTTGATCGCCTGCGTCGCCGCGACGAATTTTTCTACAAAGCTGCTGTAGACGCCTTCCTGCACCAGGAAACGCGTCGGCGATATGCAGACCTGGCCGGCATTGCGGAACTTGCTCGATGCCATGGTTCTTGCCGCGACATCGATGTCGGCGTCGTCGAACACGATCACCGGCGCGTGACCGCCGAGTTCCATGGTGGCGCGCTTCATGTGCCGGCCGGCCAGCGCCGCAAGTTGCTTGCCGACGATGGTGGAACCGGTGAACGAGATCTTCCGGATCGCGGGATGCGAGATGAGGTAGGTCGAGATCGCCGCCGGATCGCCATAGACGAGGTTGACGACGCCGCGTGGTATTCCGGCATCCGCGAAGGCGCGGATCAGTTCCGCAGGCGAGGCCGGAGTTTCCTCCGGCGCCTTGACGATGATCGAGCAGCCCGCCGCCAGTGCCGCGGAGAGTTTGCGCACGATCTGGTTGATCGGGAAGTTCCACGGCGTGAACGCGGCGACCGGCCCCACCGGCTCCTTGACGACCAGCTGGTACACGCCTTCGGCGCGCGCCGGGATGACACGGCCATAGGCTCTGCGCGACTCCTCGGCGAACCAGTCGATGGTATCGGCACCGGCGTTCACCTCCGCTCTCGCCTCGGCGAGGATCTTGCCCTGTTCCATGGTCATCAGGGTGCCGATGAGCTCGATCCGATCGCGCAGCAGGTTTGCCGCCTTGCGCATGATCTTCGAGCGTTCGAAGGCCGAGATCCGGCGCCAGGTGTCGAAACCCCGCGTCGCGGCCTCCAGCGCACGGTCCAGGTCCGGCGTATCGGCATGCGCAAGCCTGCCGATCGGTGCGCCGGTTGCGGGGTTGACCACGGCGAGCGTTCTGCCGGACGCGGCGGCGCACCAAGCGCCGTCGAGGAACAGCTGGATGTCAGCGGGATACATTGGGCTCTCTCTGCGGTTGACTACAGGGCTGCGCCGGTTCGGCGCCGCGCAGAATCAACTCTGCGCCCTTTTCGGCGATCATGATCGCCGCGGCGTTGGTATTCGCGGAGATCATCGCCGGCATCACAGAGGCGTCGACCACGCGCAACCGTTGCACGCCGAGCACCCGCAGCTGCGGATCGACCACCGCGCGCGCATCGCTGCCCATGCGGCAGGTACTGGTTGGATGGAATACCGTGCCGCCCCGGGTGCGCGCGAACTCCCAGAGGTCGACGGCTCCGGGCAGCGTTTCCGCATCCCAGAGGTCGCGGAATGCCGGCTGGTGGTAGATTTCCCGGAGCATTTCCAGCCCGGCGACGATCACCTTGCGATCGTGCGCCGACGAAAAGTAGCGCGGCTCGATGCGCGCCTGGTCGAAGGGATCGGTCGAGCGGATCGAAAGCCGTCCCCGGGACTGCGGCCGGCACTGGCAGGCCGAGGCGCTGAATCCCGAGTACGCGTGCAGCGGATCGCCGGGTTTGTCCACCGACAGCGGCATGACGTTGAACTGGATGTCTGCGCGCGCATCGCGCGCATGCGGGGTGCGCGCAAATCCTCCCACCTGTCCGGCGCCTACGGTCAAGGGGCCGCGGTTTTGCAGCAGCCATTGCAGGCCCATCTTCGCCAGCCCGAGCGGACTGCGCACCTGGTCGTTCAGCGACATCTTCGCCTTGAGGCGCACGATCACGCGCGCCTGGTAGTGATCCTGCAGGTTCTCGCCGACCTCGGGCGAATCGGCAAGGACGGCAATGCGGTGCTGGCGCAGAAGTTCCGCCGGGCCGATGCCGGAGAGCTGCAGGAGCTGCGGCGATTGCAGCGCACCGGCGGCGAGCACGACCTCCCGGTCCGCGCGGGCCTGGCGCAGGGCGCCGCCTTCGACCCATTCCACGCCCACCGCCGTACCTGCCTCGAACAGCACCCGGGATACCTGCGCATGCAGGACCAGGCTGAGATTCGGGCGCTTGAGCGCGGGCCGCAGGAAACTCGTCGCGGCAGAGGCACGCCAGCCGTTGGCGATCGTGAGCTGGTAGGCCCCGGCGCCGTAGTCGGTGGCGCCGTTGAAGTCCGCGTTGCGCGGCAATCCCGTCTGCTGCGCCGCGGCCAGCCAGGCGTCGCAGTAGGGATGGTCGTTCTGCAGGTCGGACACCGACAGCTCTCCAGCGCCGCCGTGGTACTCGCTCTCGCCGCCCGCGTAGCGCTCCGAGCGCTTGAAGTACGGCAGCACGGATGCGAAGTCCCAGCCCGTCGCCCCGACCGCGGCCCAGTCCTCGTAGTCCTCGCGCTGGCCGCGGATGAAGATCAGGCCGTTGATCGAGGACGAGCCGCCGAGGACCCGCCCGCGCGGCCAGACGATGTTGCGTCCCGCCGCGCCCTCGCTCGGCTCGGTATCGAACAAGCGCGAAAAGCGGGTGTCGTAGATCGTCTTGAAGTACCCGACCGGCAGGCGGATCCAGAAGTTGCGGTCCGAGCCGCCCGCCTCGAGCAGCAGCACCCGTGTCGCCGGGTCGGCCGAAAGCCGGCTGGCGAGGATGCAGCCCGCCGAACCTGCACCAACGACGATGTAGTCGTACTCGTGCGGCTGCAAGTTACTCCTTGATCGTGTCGAGGAAGATTTTCGGGTCGAAGTACTGCGACGCGGGCACCGCGTTCTGGATGCCGCCGAAGCGCACGAAGAAATCGGTCACCTGCTGCAGCCATTTCGTGACCGTGCCGTCCGAATAGTAGCGGCGCCACTCCCTGGTTGCGAAGACCTTCTGCGCGCCGAACTGTTCCTTGAGATCGGGCAGCGGGACCTGCTGGTAGAAGTTCTTCTGCAGGGTCTCGAGTGCCTGATCGGACTTTCCGACCAGCATGTCGTTGCCCTCGGCCCAGGCGCGCACCACGCGCACGAGCACCTCGCGGTTCTTCGCGTAGAAATCGTTGCTCGCCGCCCAGCCCGAGACGATCGCCGCCTGCGGATAGTAGGCCGAGGCGTCGATCAGCTTCTTCGCCCCGGGCACCTTGTCACGCACCGTGATATTGAACGGCACCCACAGCGCCACCGCCGGCACCGCGCCGGAGATGAACGAGGTTACCGCCTCGGCCATGCGCTGGTTGATGATCTCGACGTCCTTCGCCGGGTCGATCCTGTTGGCGCGCAGTGCATTGTCCAGGAACACGTGCGCCGTGGTGCCGGTGGTCGTCGCGATGCGCTTGCCCTTCAGGTCCGCGAAGTCCTTCACGCCCTGGTCGGTGCGCACCCAGAGCTGCGCGGTGGCGAACTCGACGCAGTTGACCAGGAACATCCTGCCCTGGCCGCGCGCGGGGAAATTGGAGATCACCGCACCGGTCGAAAGCATGTCGATGCTGCCGCCGACCATCGCCTGGAAGAGTTCCAGGCCCGTCGTGAACAATTTGAAGTCGGGCTCCAGGCCGTGCTTGGGCCACGCGCCGAGCTGCTGCGCTAGCCACAGCTGTCCGTCTACCGCCAGAGTATGCAGGTAGCCCACGCGAATCTTCGTGCGGGCCTGCGCGAACGCCGGTGCGCCGAGGGCCGAAAGGCCGAGTGCCGCCGCGCCTGCGCCGGCGTTGCCGAGAAATTTCCTGCGGTTCATGCTCATGGTCTTCTCCTTCAGGGTGGTCAGTCGGACATGCCCACGTTCTGCCGCGCCTGCGCGGCGTACTCCTTCATGACGAGCCCGCGGATGTGCGACCGCAGCTCACCGAACTCCGGTTTCTCGTGCAGCGACTCCTCACGCGGGTAGCCGAACGGCACTTCGATCAGCTCGCGGATGCGCGTCGGGCGCGCGGTCATGACGACGATCCTGGAAGACAGGTACACCGCTTCCTCGACCGAGTGCGTGATCAGCATCACCGTCTTCCCTTCGGCCTGCAGCACCTCGAGCAGCAGGTCCTGCATCGCGCTGCGCGTCTGCGCGTCGAGTGCGCCGAATGGCTCGTCCATCAGCAGGAATTCCGGTTTCACCGCGTACGCGCGCGCGATCGCGAGCCGCTGCCGCATGCCGCCCGAGAGCGTCTTCGGCCAGGCGTCGGCGAAGTCGGCCAACCCCATAAGCCGCATATAGCGCTCGCAGACCTCCTCGCGTTCGGTGTGGGACGCCCGATTGGCGCGCAGCTTCAGGCCGAAGGCGATGTTCTCCCTCACGGTGAGCCAAGGGAACACGCCGTACTCCTGGAAGATCACGCCGCGGTCGGGCCCCGGTCCCGCGACCGGTTTCCCGTCGAGCAGCACCTCGCCCGAGGTCGGCTTCACGAACCCCGCGGCGATGTTCATCATCGTCGTCTTGCCGCAGCCCGATGGGCCGATGACCGAAACGAACTCCCGGTCGCGGATCTGGTAGGACACGTCGTCTACGACGCGGAGCGGTCCGTTCGCGGTCTGAAATTCGACCGAGACCCGCTCGAACGAGATCCGCACGTCGTTTGCGGCGGCACTCATGCGATCCGCTCCTGCCAGGCGACCAGTCGCCGCGCAACCTTGCGGATAAGCAGGTCCATGGCGAGCGCGATGAAGCCGATGCAGATGATGCCGACGTAGATGATGTCGAGCTGGAAGAACGACGCCGCGTTCTGAATCAGGGAGCCGAGACCCTGGCGCGCGGCGATCAGCTCCGAGGCGACCAGCGTGGCCCAGGCCACGCCAAGCGCCACCCGCAGCGCGGTCAGCATGTGCGGCACCGTGAGCGGCACGATCACCTTGAGGAAGATCTCGGCGTCGCGTGCGCCAAGCGTCCTTGCGACGCGGACATAGATCGGGCTGATCTGCGCAATGCCCTCGTACATCACGATGACCCCGGCGAAGAACGAGGCGTAGAAGAGAATCACCACCTTCGCCGTTTCCTCAACCCCGAAGTACACGATCACCAGCGGGATGAGCGCGATCGGCGGCAACGCGCGAAAGAAATTGATGAGCGGGTCGATGAAGCCGCGAATCTCGCGATACCACCCGAGCACGAAACCTACGGGCACCGCGAGCAGGATGCCGACGGTGACGCCAAGGAACACACGCTGGGTCGACATCCAGACATCGAGCGGCAGGCGCTGGCCGGCGAGTTCCCAGAAGCGCCGCCCGACCTCGTGCGGCGTCGGCACCAGGGCCGGATTGACGAAGCCGCTGTAATGGATGACGTACCAGACGGCGACGATCGCCGCCCAGGGCGCGAGAATCAGTACTGCACGGGGCACTGCGAGAAACCTCCCTTGAAGAAAGGCGGCATCCAGATGCGAGCGCTTGACTGCAGACTCTGCTAAAGGTACTATACATAGGATGACTTAGTCAACGTGGCGAGTCTGCAACCCATGCATCGCTTGTTCGGCGACAGTCCCGTTCCGCGCTACGCCCAGCTGGCCGACATCCTGCGCCAGCGCGTATCGCGCGGGGTCTGGCGCGAAGGCCAGAAGCTGCCTTCCCTGGACGAACTGGTGCGCGAGTTCAACGTCGCGCGGGTGACGGTGCGACAGGCGGTCGACCTGTTGTCGCGCGAAGGGCTGCTGTCGCCGCAGCAGGGGCGCGGTACGTTCGTCACCGGCAGGCCGGCGCAGGATCGCTGGCTGAAGCTGGAGACCTCGCTGCGGGCGCTGGCGGAGGTCTATCGCGACGACAAGCCCAAGCTCACCTTGATCGAGGAGGCGGCTGCGTCTCCGACCCTGCAAAGCCGCGACGGACAACCGGCGGCGCAGTACCGCTACCTGCGCCGGGTCCATTCGCGCAACGGCGAAGCGTACTGCGTGATCTCCATTTACCTGGACGAGAAGGTCTTCCGCATGGCACCCAGGCGTTTTCGCCGCGAGACGGTGGTGCCCGTGCTGCTCGAGCTGCCGGGGGTCAGGATCGCGAAGGCGCGCCAGACCCTGGCGATCTCGACGGCCGACGTGGAAGTCGCGGGGCACCTGGCGATCGCGGTCAATGCGCCGGTGGCCGAGGTGCGCCGTGTCTGTACCGCGGCCGACGGCACCGTCCTCTACGTGGGAGAAGTGACCTACCGCGGGGACTACATCCACTTCGAGATGGACCTGAAACCGTGACGCTGACGCCTGCTCGCGTCGAGGCGCTGGTGTACCGCGCGCCGGTGGAGACGCCGGTGCAGACCTCGTTCGGCCTCATGCGCGACCGGCCGGCGGTGCTCGTGCGCGTCGTCGATGCGGACGGCGCCGAAGGCTGGGGCGAGATCTGGTGCAACTTTCCGACCGTGGGCGCCGAGCACCGGGCGCGGCTGGTCGAGTCGGTGTTCGCGCCCCTGCTCAGCGGCAGGACGTTCGCGTCGCCGGAGGCCGCGTTCCTCGAACTGACACAGCTCACCGAGGTCCTCGCCATACAGGCGGCCGAGCCGGGACCGATCGCGCAATGCGTCGCCGGCATTGACATTGCGCTGTGGGATCTGCACGCGCGGCGCCTCGGGCAGCCGCTGTGGAAGCTGCTCGGTGGGACATCGCCCGCGATCGAGGTGTACGCAAGCGGTCTCAATCCGACCGCTCCGGAGCGTCTGGCGGCGGAGAAGCTGTCGCAGGGTTACCGCGCGTTCAAACTGAAGGTCGGGTTCGGCAAGGAGCGGGATGCGGCGAACCTGCGCGCCCTGCGGGCCGTGATCGGCGACCTGCCGCTGATGGTGGATGCGAACCAGGCCTGGAACCTCGACACGGCATCCGGCATGGCCGCGGCGCTGGAGGAATTCCGCCTGGCCTGGCTGGAGGAGCCCTTGCGTGCCGACCGGCCGTGGAGCGAATGGCGACAGCTTGCCGCAGTCACCGCGATCCCGCTCGCCGCGGGCGAGAACCTGGCGTCGCTTGAGGCCTTCGATGCCGCGCTGGAATCGCATGCGCTCGGTGTCGTGCAGCCCGACCTTGCCAAGTGGGGCGGCTTCTCCGGCTGCGCGAACGCGGCGCGCGCAATCCTTGCGCGTGGCGTGCGCTACTGTCCGCACTTCCTCGGTGCCGGGGTCGGGCTGCTCGCCTCCGCGCATCTGCTGGCCGCGGTGGGCGGCGGCGGCATGCTGGAGATCGACGCCAATCCTAACCCGCTGCGTACGCTCACGTGCGGATCCCTTGCGCAGACTTCCGCGGGTACGGCGACGCTGAGCGATACGCCGGGACTCGGGCCCGCACCCGACCTCCAGGCGCTTCGACAGTATGCGGTGAACAGGTAGCAATACGTGACTGGCAAGCCCAACATCATCCTCATCCTCACCGACCAGCAGCGCGCGGACACAATCGCCGCGCTCGGCGCGCCTTGGATGCACACCCCGGTGCTCGACCGTCTGGTGGGCGAGGGGGCGGCATTCACCAACTGCTTCGTCACGTCTCCGGTTTGCGTCGGCTCGCGCGCGAGCCTGTTCACCGGCCAATACCCGCACGCCGGCGGCGTGTTCACGAACTTCCATCCGTGGGAGCCGAGCTGGGTGCGTTGGCTGGCGCAGGCCGGTTATCACTGCGCGAGCATCGGCAAGATGCATATCAATCCGCACGACGCGCTCGGCGGCTTCCACCAGCGCTTCGTGGTCGAGAACAAGGATCGGCCCCTGTTTCTAGATGAGCACGACCGCGCCTTCTACGACGACTGGGACAAGGCGCTGCACGCGCGAAAGCTGGTCAAGCCGAGCCGGTATACCCGGCATGCCACCGACCCCGAGGCGTATCGCGACGCCCTGGGCGCCTTCGTCTGGGATCTTGACGAGGACATGCACGCTGATATGTTCGTCGGCGACCATGCGGTGTGGTGGCTGGAGGAGCGCAAGTCGGCCAGTCCGCTTTTCCTGCAAATCGGATTTCCCGGGCCGCATCCGCCCTACGATCCGGTGCCGCGCCACCTCGCGCGCTATGCCTCGACGCAGATCCCGCTGCCCGTCGTCACCGAGGCGGAGCTCGCGCTGCAGCCGCGTGCGCAGGCTGCGCTGCGCCGGAACATGATCCGCAACAACTATGATTCGGTGGCGTGGAACGAGCGTGCGGACACCTCGGCGCTGCTGCGCCTGCGCCGCCATTACGCGGCCAATGTCTCGATGATCGACGAACAGGTCGGCAGGATCATCGACACGCTCGGGCGCAAGGGCTGGCTGGAGAACACGCTCCTCGTCTTCACATCGGATCACGCGGATGCGCTGGGCGACCACGGCCACATCCAGAAGTGGACGATGTACGACTGCGTGGAACGCGTGCCCCTGGTGTTCTGGTCGCCGGGCCGCATCGCCCCGCGCCCACCCAGCGACGCGCTGGTGCAGCTGATGGACGTGGCGCCGACGATCCTGGACGCCGCGGGCATTGCGCCGCCGTCCAACTGGGAAGCGCAGTCGCTCCATGCCGGCCTGTCGGGCGATGCGGCAGTCGGCAGGGATGTCGTCTACTCCGAACTCGCGCGGGACCACATCCAGACCGGCGCCGAGTACATCGTCATGCGGCGCGACCGCAACTGGAAGCTCGTCTACTACCTGGGCGAGCCGGACGGGGAGCTCTACG
>Ga0194120_10011001_pt1 | contig 10997 bp, 4 predicted proteins | sample TA2MahCa65mmetaG_FD_148642 | JGI IMG/M metagenome (GOLD analysis project Ga0194120, IMG submission 148642) | Freshwater microbial communities from Lake Tanganyika, Tanzania - TA2015019 Mahale Deep Cast 65m | ecosystem: Environmental > Aquatic > Freshwater > Lake | place: Tanzania: Lake... | reverse complement strand
GGTGGCTCAGGGTTTCTGGGGGCGGTGGTGCTGCGCAGGGCCGCGGCGGCGGGGTGGGAGCGCGCGGTGTCGCTCTCGCGGGCCACGGGCCTCGACCTCGCCGCGGCCGACGCGCGCTCGATCGAGAGCGCGCTGCGCAGCCACGGGGCGAGCGCCGTGCTCCTGTGCGCCGCGCTGGCGAAGATCGACGAGTGCGAGCGCGAGCCCGAGCGCGCGGCCGCCACCAACGTGCGCGCGCCGCGGGAAGTCGCCCGCGCGTGCGCCGCGCTCGGCCTGCGACTGGTCCACGTCTCGACCGATCTCGCGTTCGGGGCCGCGCCGGCGCCCTCGGGCGGCTTTCGCGAGGAGCATGAGCCCTCGCCGATCTCGAACTACGGTCGCACCAAGGTCGCGGGCGAGCGCGCGGTGCTCGCGGCCCATCCGGCGGCGCTCGTCGCGCGCATCCCGCTGCTCTACGGCGACTCGCTCGGGCGCGGACTCGGCGCCACCGACGCCCTGCTCGCCGCCCTCGCGCGCGGCGAGACGCCGACGCTCTTCAGCGACGAGTGGCGCACGCCGCTCGACGTCGTGGACGCCGCCGACGCGTTGCTCGAGCTCGCGCGCGGAGCTTGCTGTGGGCTCCTGCACGTCGCTGGTCCCGAGCGCCTCTCGCGCGCCGAGCTCGGCCTCCTCGCCATTGCCGCCGCCGCCGCGCGCACGCTCCCGCGCACTGCACCCCGCTCGTCCGCACCGCAGAACAACCTGCGCCCCGCCGACGTGTGCCTCGACTCCACGCTCGCCCGCTCGATCCTTCGAACTCGCCTGCGTCCCGCCCGCGAAGCCCTCGCCCGCTAGCGTGGCGTGCCCGCGCGCGGGGCGGAGCGTGAAGCGGTGGGAGGGGGTCGGTACCCTAGTTGCCCCGCGGGGAGCGAGAGGACGACGCATGGAACTGCCGACACGATTTGAGCCCAAGGAGCACGAGGGACCGATCTACGCCGCTTGGAAGGCGTCGGGCGGCTTTCAGCCACGGGCTGCGCGCGGGGGGCGCGGGACGTACTGCGTCATGATCCCGCCGCCGAACGTGACGGGCGTGCTGCACATGGGGCACGCGCTCAACAACACGATTCAGGACATCTGCGTGCGCCACCGGCGCATGCAGGGCTACGAGACGCTGTGGGTGCCGGGGACCGACCACGCGGGCATCGCCACGCAGGCGGTGGTCGAGAAGAAGCTCTTCGCCGAGCGGAAGCTCAAGCGCCAGGACATGGGGCGCGAGGCGTTCCTCGGCGAGATCTGGAAGTGGAAGGAGGAGCACGGCTCCAAGATCCTCGAGCAGCTCGCGCGGCTGGGCAGCTCGTGCGACTGGTCGCGCACGCGCTTCACGCTGGAAGAGGGCATGTCGCGCGCGGTTCGCGAGAGCTTCGTGCGCCTGTTCGAGAAGGGCCTCGTGTACCGCGGGGCGCGGCTGGTCAACTGGGACTGCGTGCTCGAGACCGCCGTCTCCGACGACGAGATCGAGATGGTCGAGCGCAAGGACAAGCTCTACTTCATCCACTACGCGATCGAAGGGGAGCCCTCGCGCACGCTCACGGTCGCGACGACGCGGCCCGAGACGATGTTCGGCGACACCGGCATCGCGGTGAACGGCGAGGACGAGCGCTACCGCGACCTCGTCGGCAAGAAGGCGCTGATCCCGTTCATCGGGCGCGCGATTCCGATCCTCGCGGACGAGACCGTCGAGGCCAAGTTCGGCACCGGCGCGGTCAAGATCACTCCGGGGCACGATCCGGCGGACTACGAGCGCGGCGCGCGCTTCAAGCTGCCGGTCCTCAACATCCTCGCCAAGAACGGCGTGCTCGTCGGCGAGTGCGGGCCGTTCACGGGGCTGCCGCGCGAGAAGGCGCGCACGGAGCTCCTCAAGCAGCTCGAGGCGCAGGGCGCGCTCGAAAAGGCGCAGGACCTCGTGCACAACGTGCCGATCTCGGACCGCTCGAAGAGCGTGATCGAGCCGCTCGTCAGCGAGCAGTGGTTCGTGAAGATGAAGCCGCTCGCCCTTCCCGCGATCGCGGCCGCGAAGTCGGGCCAGCTGCGCTTCCATCCCGAGCGCTGGCAGAGCGTCTACTTGCAGTGGCTCGAGAACGTGCACGACTGGTGCATCTCGCGCCAGTTGTGGTGGGGGCATCGCATTCCGGTGTGGTACGACGAGGACGGCGTGCCGGTCGCGTCGCGCACCGACCTCGCCATCGGCTCGCCGCACCCGAGTACGAACAAGCCCATCGTCAAGCAGGACGAGGACGTGATGGACACGTGGGCGAGCTCGTGGCTGTGGCCCTTCGCCACGCTCGGCTGGCCCGACCGCACGAGCGACCTCGAGCGCTTCTACCCGACGCAGTTCCTCTCGACCGCGCGCGACATCATCTACCTGTGGGTCGCGCGCATGGTGATGGCGGGCTACGAGTTCTGCGACCACCTGCCCGCGGACAAGCGCTGCCCGTTCGACGTCGTCAACGTGCACGCGACGGTGCTCGACGCGCAGGGACGGCGCATGTCGAAGTCCTTGGGCAACGGCATCGACCCGCTCGAGATGATCGAGAAGTACGGCGCCGACGCCGTGCGCTACTCGCTGATCCTGCTGACGCGCGAGGGCCAAGACACCAAGCTCGCGCCGGACCGCCTCGAGCAGGGCTGGCGCTTCGGCAACAAGGTCTGGAACGCGACGCGCTTCGTGCTCGGCCAGATGCAGGGCGAGCGCACCGACGGCACGCTCGCGTCCGCGGTGGCCCTCGAGGATCGCTGGATCCTCTCGCGGCTCGAGCGCACGCGCACGAGCGTGACACGCGCGCTCGAGGAGTACCGCCTGAACGACGCGGCCACCGAGCTCTACAAGTTCGTGTGGAACGACTTCTGCGACTGGTACGTCGAGCTCGTGAAGTCGCGCCTCGCGGGCTCGGACGCGCGCAGCGCCGCGGCCGCGCGCGGGACGTTGGCGCGCGTGATCTCCGACTCGCTCGCGCTGCTGCACCCGTTCACTCCGTACATGACCGAGGTGCTGTGGAGCGCGCTCCACGAAACGCTCGGTCGCAAGGGCGAGGCGATGCTGATGAACAGCGCTTGGCCCGATGGAGAGGGGCTCGCGATCGACGAGCGGGCCGAGGCGGACATGGGCGTGATCCAGTCGCTGGTCGGCGCCGTGCGCTCGATCCGCGCGCTGACGATGGTGGGCGAGCGCAAGCAGCTCGCCGCCGTCGTGTCGGCGCCGCGCGAGACGGAACGCCGCGTCTTGCAGGAGCACGCGGCCTCGGCGCGCGCGCTGGGCTACCTCGAGTGCATGGACGTGCACGAGCGCGCGCAGCGCCCCGCCGCGAGCGCAGCCGCCATCGCCGGCGGCATCGAGGTGTTCGTGCAACTCGGCGCGGACGTGGACCTCGTCAAGCTGAAGGAGGTCTTCGCCCAGCGCATCGGCAAGCTCGGCGGCGCCATCGCGCAGATCGACGGCAAGCTCGGCAACGCCAACTTCGTGCAGCGCGCCGATCCCGAAGTGGTGGCCGCGGAGCGCGCGCGGCGCGAGGAGCTGGTGCTCGAGCGCGAGCTGCTCGAACGCAACCTCGCGGGTCTGTAGCAACGCGCTCGAGCGAGCGCGGCCGTCGAATCGCGCGATTCGACGGCCGCGCGTGTTCCGAACCGAGTCGGGAGCACGGAGCGACTAGCGCATCCGCCAGTCGCTGCCGATCTCGCCGGGCTTGGCGTACAGCGGGAGCTGGAAGGTGAAGCCCTTGTTCGAGACGCGCACCCAGCAGTTGAGCGAGAGCGTGAGCAGCGTCGCGTCCTCTTCCTTGCGCTCGGTCAGGCCGCCGGGCTTCTCGACGGTGTACGGACGCTTGGCGGCGATCACGGACGCCTTGGGCTCGACCGGGCGCGCGTAGTCGAAGTTCGGCGCGGGCATCCACGCCTTGGGTTCGCCGTCCGTCGAGTAGAAGATCAGGGCATCGACCGAGGTGTCGAAGCCCTCCGGCAGCTTGACGTCGGTGACTTGTTTTTCGGTGACTTGTTTTTCGGGGGCCTGCTTCTCGGGGGCTTGAGCCGCGACGTTTCTGGCGATCTCGGGCTTGCTCTCCTCCGGCGCCGTGGCGGGCTTTTCGAGCTCGCCCTTGCCGCGATAGCTGACGACGTAGGTGCCACGTTCCAGCGCGGGCTGCACGAACGCCTTGGTGGTCGAGAGGACGCCGACCGGCTGCGGTCCCATCTGTCGGGAGAGTTCCCCCAGCCCGAGCACGGACGTCGCGTCGATTTCGATCGCCGGCACGAAGGTCACGTGGTCATAGCCCGTGATCACCGCGTAGCCGGGGATGGCCACGGGCGGCTTGCCCTCTTCGAGGATCGTTTGCGCGGTGCCGGGCTCGGACGTCCAGCGGTCGATGGCGAAGGTCTTGGTGCCGTCGAACTGCGAGCCCGCGGGGCGCTTTTCGATCGGCAAGTCATCGCGCAGGATCAGGTTGGCGAGGTCGACGCCAGCCGCGCCGCTCGAGGCGCAGCGGAAGCCCACGCTGTCGGTGGACTCGTAGCGCTCCAGCCCGCGGCGGGTGGTCAGACGTGCGGCGACCAGCCCGAGCTGGAAGCAGCCGCCGACCACCACGCGCTGGTTGGCGTCCCAGCGCGTCAGTCCGTCGATCTTGCGCTCTTGCCGCCCGTTGCCGACCGAGATCTGCAGGTCCTTGTAGCCCGGATAGGCGGTGTAGGGGGACGCGGTCCACTCCCACACGTTGCCACACAGGTCGTACAGGCCCGCGGGCGTGCGATTGCCCTGCAGGCTCGCGACGCGGTAGGGCTCGGCCGGACGCACTTCGCGGCCGCCGATCTTGAGCTCGAGCGTGACCGAGCGCGTGGCGTCGGCGTCGTTGCCCCACGGGTAGACCGTGTCGCCGCGCCCGCGACCGGCGCGCTGGAACTCGAACTCGGTCATCAGTCGCAGACCGGCCCAGCGCGCGTACGCCACCGCGTCGCGGTAGTCGACGTACACGACCGGATGGGTCTCCTTGCCCTTGGGGATCTGGCACGCCTTGCCTTCCCAGTTCTTGCGCCACCATTCGGAGCGCACGAACTTCTGGCGCTCGGGCACCGGACGACCTTCCGCCTTGGCCTTCTCGGCCTCCTCGCCCTGCTTGCGCACGAACTCGAGGCTGGCCTCGTCGATGAGCTTGCTCGCCCAGTGCTCGGGCGGGCGCGCGCCGGTCGAGTTGACGTAGGCCGCGTACTGTTCGTTGGTGACCTCGGTCGCCATCAGGAAGAAGTCGTCGAGCGCAACTTCGTGCTGCGGCGTCTCGCGCACGATGTTGCCGAACAGGGTCTCGTTCTTCTTGCCCTCCTCCTCGACGTACTTGACGGTCGAGCCGATCTTGGTCGGACCGCCCTCGATGGAAATCAGGCCCGGCGGCGGCTGGAGCTTGCCCTTCTTCTGCACGGCGGGTGCGAAGGGCGGGACGATCGCGAGGGTCGTCGCGAGGGGCAGGAGCGCGTGAAGCATGCGTTCGGCCTAGGGACTCTTGGATGGGACGAGGGTCGGGGGTGGCCGTCCACGACGGCGGCTTCCTAGATCACGGGGGCAAAGATGTTACACGGACTCCCGCGTCCCGCAACGCGACCCGTACCCAGCCTGCGCGCGCGGCTTACGGGACCGCCGACCCCTCGGCGCCGACGCTCGACTGGCGCTGGCTGCGATCCAAGCTCGGGCGAGCCAGCCACTCCTCGCCGCGGGCTTGCAGGAGCGGCAGAAACTGGTCGAGCACGTCGGGATCGAAGGCCTGCTCGCGCTGGGCCGCGAAGTAGTCGAGCACCTTCTGGAGGCCCCAGCCGTCCTTGTAGGAGCGCCGGGTCGCGAGGCTGTCGAACACCTCCACCACGCCGAGCACGCGGCCGGGCAGCGAGATGGCCGTGCCGCGCTTGCGGTGCGGGTAGCCGGTGCCGTCCCAGCGCTCGTGATGCTCCGCGATCCACTGGCAGACCTCGCGCAGCCGCACGTGTCGGCCGAGCTTTTCGGCGCCGAGGCCAGGGTGGCGCTGGACCGCGAGGTACTCGGAGGGAGTGAGCGGGCCGGGCTTGGTCAGGAAGCCCAAGTCGTCGAGGAAGATCTTCCCGTAGTCGTGCGCGATGGCGGCGAGCTCGAGCTTCTCGCGCGTGGCGGCGTCGATGCCGCAGCGGGCCGCGAGCAGGTCGCAGTAGCGGCGTGTGCGCCCGCCGTGGCCGGCCGTGTAGGGGTCGATGCGCTCGATCGTGTTCGCGACCATGCCGGAGAGGATCTCGACCAGCTCGCCGAAGGCGAGGCCGGCGCGTTCGAGGGACCGTTCGCGCAGGGCGCGTTGCAACTTGGCGCCGAGCACGACGGGATCGATGGGCTTTGGCAGGTAGTCGTAGGCACCACCCTTGATCGCTTGCACGGCGGTCTCGAGGGCCGGTTGGCCGGTCATCAGCACCACGGCCGCATGCGGCTGCAGGTCGCGCGAGGCGCGCAGGATCTCCTCGCCATCGTTGCAGCCCTCGAAGAATACATCGGTCACGACGGCTTCGAAGCGCACCCGCCGCAGGGCGTCGAGCGCGGAACGAGCGCTGGTCGCGAGCTCGACTTCGAAGTCCCCGATCGCGAGCGCGCGCCCGAGCAACTCGAGCGTTCGCAACTCGTCGTCGACGAGCAGGATTCGGGGTTTCACAACCGTGCCCAGCACACTTCAAGTAGAACCGCGGAGCTACGGATCCGCAAAGCCACCCCGACGCGCCGCGGGCCATGGGAGCTCGCGCGGGCCGAGGGGGCGGGGCGGGGGGCGCTCACGCGGGGTGAGGGGGCGGGGCGGGGCGGGGGCGCCCGCGCGGCCGAAAACGTGCCGCGGCGCGGGCGGGAGGGCGTCGAGGGAGGGTTCGAGCTTGCGTCCTTCCCGCGTGGGCCCATGATGCTCGCCGCCTTCCGCCATGACCACGCCTGAACAAGCGCCTGAACAACCGTCCGAAGAGTCGCTCGCACAGCCGCTCGCCGTCGGCAGCTCCCATGCCCTGATCCTGCCCGAGGAGCACGCGGGGCGGCGCCTCGACCGCGTGCTCGCGGAGCTGGTGCCGCAGCTCTCGCGTTCGCACTGGAAGGAGCTGTTCGAGGCTGGGCTGGTGCGCGTCGACGGCGTGGCCTGCGAGCGGCCGAGCACCGAGGTCGTCCCCGGCAGCCGCGTGGAGTTCACCGTCGCGGGGCGGGCCAAGCACCGCGCGGAGGTGCCCGATCCCTCGCAACTGGTGGTGTTGCACGAGGACGCCGCGTTGGTCGTGATCGACAAGCCGCCCGGCGTGCTCGCGCATCCCACCGACACGCGCAGCGGCGCGACCATCTCCGACCTCGCGGCGGCGCGCTATGGGGCGCTGCCGACGCTGCAGGGTCTGGATCGACCCGGCATCGTGCACCGGCTCGATGCGGGCACGAGCGGCGTGATGGTGCTCGCGCGCACGGAGAGCGCCTTCGAGCACCTGATGAGCCAGTTTCGCGCGCGCGCCGTGCGCAAGACCTACCGCGCGCTGGTGTACGGCACGCCGCGCTTCGACACGGGCTGGATCGATGCACCTCTCGAGCGCGACAGCGGCGACTCCAGCCGCATGGTCGTCGCGCGCCCCGGCGAGGGCCGCGAGGCTCAGACCTACTATGTGGTCGAGCGCCGCTTCCGCGGCCTGACGCTCGTCGCGGCCCAGCCCAAGACCGGCCGCACGCACCAGATCCGCGTGCACCTGACGCATGCCGAGATGCCGCTCGTCGGCGACAAGCTCTATCGCCGCAAGGGCGGACCTTCGCTGCGCCTGCCGACGAGCGCGCCGGTGCCCTCGCGCCAGTGCCTGCACGCGGCGGAGATTCGCTTCGTGCATCCGCTCACGCTCGAGCCGGTGAGCTACACCGCGCCGCTCGCGTCGGATTTCGCCGCGATGCTGGCGTGGACCGAGCGCGAGCTCGCGCCCTGAGCGTGTCCGGGAGCGCGCGCGGTGCCGCGGCTCAGTCGAGCTTGATGCGCAGGTTGCGCTCGGGCTGACCCGAGAGCGAGAGCGGCTTGGAGTCGCTCTTGCCGGCGTCATCGGTGGCCGTCACGCGATACTTGCCCGGCGGCAACGGCCCGAGCTTCTGCTCGGTCGAGGAAAAGCCCTCGGTGAACATCGTGCGGAAGCTCTCGGCGCTCATCAGGTTGCCGTGCTCGCGGCCGAGCTCGTCGACGACGCGAATCGAGGCCCGCACGGGCTTGCCCTGCGCGTCTTCGACCGCGACCTTGAGCATCGTGCCGCTCTCCATCACCAGCTCGACCGAGTTCGTTTCGCCGCTGCTCGCGCGCACGGCTCCGCTCTCGCGCGTGGTTTGCCGCTCGCGGCGCGCGCTCAAGGTGTAGGTGCCCGGCGAGGCGCCGTCGAACGTGAAGCGACCGTCGGTGTTGGTCATGCAGCTCGAGAGCGGGTTGATCACGCGGCCCGCGGCGTCGCGCACGAACACGGCCGCGCCGCTGATCGGCACGCCGTCGCCCGCGCGCACGGTGCCCTCGATCGCACAGGGCGCGTCGAGTCGCACGACGATGTCGTTGCGGGATTGGCCCTTGGCGAGCTCGATCCCGGTCACGACCGCGGTGCCAAAGCGCGCGCTCTGTCCGAAGGCGCCCGCGAAGCCGGAGTTGCCGACGCGCAGCGTGTAGGTGCCCGGGCGCAGGTTCAGCAACTGGAAGCTGCCATCCTCGGCGGTCTGCGCTCCGCGTCCCATGTCGAAGGCGAAGATCGTCGCGCGCCCTTCGCGCTCGGATGAGAGCGCGACGTTGGCGGCCGGAGCGCCATCGGGTCCGAGCACGCGACCACGGATCGCACCGGCGGGCAATTCGAGATCGAGGCGGTGCTCGCTCACCTCGGGGATCGACTCTTGGAATTCGGTCGAGTCCGGGTCGCCCAAGCGAGCGCCGACCACGATCGAGTAGTCGCCGGCGGAGTCGAGCACCATCGCGTAGCTGCCATCCGGCCCGATCTTGGCCGTCTTCATCGACGAGAGCATCGTGGTGCCGTCGGCGAAGGCCATCACGAGACCCTGCTCGAGCCCGCGCTCGCCTTGCAGCACGCGACCCGTGAGTCGCACGGGGTTCGCGGGCGGCGCGCCGAGCACGACGTGCGTCGTCTGGGCGTCGACGATCTCGACCGCCGTCATCTTGAGCTGCGCCATCATGCCCGCGACGTCGAATTCGCCGTCCGCACCCGCCGCGTTCGCCAGCGTGTTCATGCGCGGCATCGCCATCACGTTGTAGCTGCCCGGCGCGATGCGTTCGGCGACGAAGCGCCCGTTCGCATCGGATTTCGTGTTGCCGCCCACGTCGCCGCCGCCGGGACCGAAGTTGCCGATCATGATCTGCCGATCGGGGTCGGGGCGACCGGTCGAGTCGTAGATCTCGCCTTCGAGGCGTCCACCCACGCGCAGTTGGAGCGTGACGTCGCGCGCCCCGAGCAAGGCGTCGACCGTCACCTCGAGCTCCTCGCTCGGAGCCCACGCCTCGCTGGTCGCCGTGAGCGCCGCCATGCCGGCGGGCACGTCCTCGATCGCGAAGCGACCCTCGGAGTCCGCGGTCGCGCTCTTGCCGCCCGTGCGACCGAACAGGCCGCGCCCGCTCGACTGCGAGTGCGTCACCTTCGCGCCCGCGACCGGCGCGCCCGTCGGGGCGAGCACGACGCCCGTGATTTCGCACGTGCGCGCGAGCCGGAACTCGTGCACGTCGGCGGAGGGTGCGACGACGCGGCGCGCATCGGAGCGCGTGAAGCCCTGCGCCTCGACCCGCACGTCGTAGCTTCCCTTCTCGACGTACACCGTGAACGAGCCGTCGACTCGGCCGCTGAAAGCGACTGCGTCTGAGTCCGACCGGAACAGCGCGGCGAAGTCCTCGCCCATCGTCGGAGCGCCGCGCCCAGCGTCGTCCTCGCGCGCCGGCGCGGCCGTCACGCGGAACGTCTCGAGCGCCTTGCCGGCGGCGTCGAGCACGACGCCGCGAAGCGGCGCCGGCTGCTCGAGCACGAGCTCGAGCGGCGAGAGGGCGTCCACGGGCCCGGCCTTGGCGCGCCACTGGGCGGGAAACTCACCGATCGCCTTGCCTTTCGACGCCGTGACCAGCACGGACTTCGCGGAGATGCCGCTCAAGGCGAAGCGTCCCTGCTCGTCGGTCTTGGCGTGCTCGCCCTCGCCCGCCACGGCGCGCTGCACGCCGCGGAATCCGCCGCGCACGGCGCTGCGGATCGACTGCTGCGGGTTCTCGCGCTCCGCGGGCGCGACTCGCACCGTCGCGTCGGCGACGGGCGTGCGATCGGGCCACAGCACGACGCCGCTGACGGTGTTGCCCGCGCCGAGCGCGAGCACGACGTTCTCGACCAGCTCGCCCTCGGCGAGCTCGAAGTCCTCGCGCACGTGGTCGACGTAGCCGTCGAGCGCCGCGCTCAGGTCCGGCTTGCCCGGAGCGATGCCGGCGAGGTCGAAGGCGCCATCCGCGCCGGTGACCTGCGTGCGACCGAGCGCTCCGCGCAGCCAATCCATGCCGCCGCCCGAGCCGCCGCTCGCGCGCACCTGCGCGCCCTTGGCCGGAGTGCCGTCGGGCAGGGTCACCTTGCCGCGCACGCGCGCCCCCGCGGCCAGCGTGTAGGTCTTGTGGACGTGCTCGCCCTCGCGCGCCGTAAGCTCCGCATCGATCACGGGCACCATCACCCGAGGGTCGATCGTGAGGAAGTAGTTCAGGCCCGCGCGCAGGCCGCCGGCCGAGAAGGAGAGATCGGGGGCCAGCCGCGCGCTCAGCGAGTGGTTGTCGCCGCCCATGGACCAGCCGACGAGCACCGCGTCGACTTCGGCGAGCGCCGCGGCGTCGAAGCCAGCGGGCACGCGCGCGGGCAACATGACGTGGCCCGTCAGCCAGCCGCCGAGCTTGGGCTCGAGCGTCACCGCCGCCCCCGTGCCGGGCAACTTCACTTCGATGGGTTGCTTGATGTAGCAGTAGCGCGCG
>Ga0194120_10010994_pt1 | contig 11006 bp, 6 predicted proteins | sample TA2MahCa65mmetaG_FD_148642 | JGI IMG/M metagenome (GOLD analysis project Ga0194120, IMG submission 148642) | Freshwater microbial communities from Lake Tanganyika, Tanzania - TA2015019 Mahale Deep Cast 65m | ecosystem: Environmental > Aquatic > Freshwater > Lake | place: Tanzania: Lake... | reverse complement strand
CCGGGGGCTTGGAAAGCCTCCGGCGGCCGAGCCTTCGCGCTGGGTTGTCGACGGGGTGATTCGCTGGCCCTCGCGGTGCGCTCCCCCAGCCCGCGCAGCGGCTTCGCGCCGCCGCCGCCCCTTCGCGCCGCCGCCTCTTCGCGCCGCCGAGTAGGTAGGTCGAGGAAGCGGCTGCGGCAGAGCGGGACGGAGCGGGACGGAGCGGGACGGAGCGGGCGGGCGCGGCCTTGGGCCGAGAAAGGGAGCAAGGAGCGGCGGGCAACGAGCAGCGGGCAAAGAGCAGCGGGCAAAGAGCAGCGGGCAAAGAGCAGCGGGAGGGCTCGCCTGCGGTCGGCGCGCCCCCCCGCGTGGGATCACTTCTTGTCGTAGAGCGCCGACTTGTCGCCGATGAACGACACGTCGGTGTAGCCGATCAGGATCACCTCATCGAGGATCTTGACCACGTCGGAGTAGCAGGTGCCCGGCAGCGGGTCGATCGTGACCGAGCCCTTGGGGTCGATCTTGAAGAGCTCCTTGACGCGGGCGACGATCTCGCGCATCTCGTTGCTCGACTTCGGGCCGACCGAGTAGCGCACGACGCGGTCAGGGCCGTACTTGTAGGCCCCTTCGCCACTCCAAGGCGCGCCCGAGTCATCGGGCATCAGCTTGGTGCCTTCGCGCTCGACCTTGAGCTTGATCTCGACCTTCTCCTTGGGCTCCGCTTGGGTCTGGTTGACCCCGACGTCCTTGGGCAGGTAGGCCGACAGCTTGCCCTCGAGCAGTTTGAACTTGATCGTGAGCATGAAGAAGATGAGCAGCTGGAACACGACGTCGATCATCGGCGTCATGTCACCCTTCATCTCCGTCGACTCTTGCAAGCGGCTGACTCCGATGGCCATCTAGTTGCCTCCTTCCTCAGCGTCCTTGTCGGGCTTTTCCTGACCGGCGGCCAGTTCGATCTTCCAGATCTTGATGTCCTGAATGCCGCAGATTTCCATCACCTTCTGGATGTGCTTGAAGGGAGTGGACTGGTCGGCGCGGACCAAGATCGGCTTGTCCGGTGCGATGATCGTCGAGCCCGGTTCGACCGGGGCCTTGGGCATCGCACGGGCTCGCATCAGGAGATACTCCTTGAGCTTCTTGTAGCCGTCGTCGTGCTCGGGGTCGAAGTAGACCTCGCGCTTGACCAGAATCCGGCCGTCCGCGGTGATGTTGATCACCGGACGGGGATCGAGCGGGTTGGGCTTGTCTTCCTCGGCCGAGAGGGCCTTGGGAAGCACGAGCGTCTCCAGATCCTTCTGGCTCATGTCCATCAGGAGCATGAAGAAGATGATCAGCTGGAACGTGACGTCGATCATCGGCGTCATGTCCATCGCGATCTCATCGCTGGCGTTGCTCTTGGTGAGCTTCATGGATCCTCCAAACGCACCTACCCCACCCGGGCCGCCGACCTACACAGCCCGCGAGGCGGGAGCGTGGGCCGTCGCGGCCTGAAGGGGGTGCAGTGGCGTCACTGGCTGTTCGTCGGGCGGAAGCGCTCGAACAGGTCCTCGACGATCGCGCCGACCTCGATGATGTTGCGCACCAGGCGGTTGCGGAGGTACGCGAAGGCGGCCGTCGCGGGGATGGCGACCATCAGACCTTCGAAGGTCGTGAGGAGCGCGACGTAAATACCGCTCGCGAGCTGGGCCGGCGTCGGGTTGGCGGTGTTGGCGATGATGTGGAAGGAGGCGATCATGCCCTGCACCGTGCCGAACAGGCCGAGCATGGGGGACACGGCGGCGAGCACCGAGATCCAGCCGATCTTCTGGTTGAGGCGGATCGACTCTTCGTCGCCCATCTCTTGCAGCGCGTTCTGGATCACCTCGAAGGGCTGGCCGATCTTGGCGATGCCGGCGGCGCAGACCTTGGTGAAGAAGCTGGGCTCGTTCTCGCACAGCTCCATGGCTTCTTGGAACTGGCCTTCTTCGAACAGGCCCTGAATCTCGTCGACGATCTCCGGCGGAGCGAGCTTCTCGCGCGCGAGCGTGACGTAGTTCTCGATGATGACGGCCAGCGTCAGGATCGACAGGGCGATGATCACCCAGCCGATGAAGCCCGAGAGCACGATCAGGTTCCACAGGGACAGCTCTTCGGGTTCGGCGGCCGCGGCGGCGCCGTCTTGGGCGAGCAGCGGCAGGGCGGCGAACAGCATCACGGCCAGCGCGGGCAGGGCGCGGCGGCCAAGGGCGACGGCGCGAGAGCGAACGGAACGGAACGTCATGACCCGGGAACTCCTAGAGAGAGGATGGGGGAGAGAGAAGAGGTAGGTGGGACCCTTGTCGAGGCAGCGCCTCGACCGACAGGGGGGATTCGACAGGCAGCTTGCGTACGTGGGGGAGGGATTTGAGGGGACGAGAGCTTAGCAGCAAGGCTCGGCTTGCAAGCGCGGTTCGCTAGCAGCCGAGGTCCTTGGCGAGTTGGCGTGCGCGCAGCGAGGCCGGGGCGTCGGCGCCGTTGGCGAGCACGTCCTTGATCCGCGCGCAGGCCTGGGTGCGCGCGTCCGCGTCGGGGAGCTTGGAGTAGGCCTCGGCCAGCTTGACCGTCGCGCGCAGGGCGCGGTCGCGGTCGCCACAGTCGAGTCCGACCACTTTGGCGAGCATCAGGCTCGCCTCGCGGGGCTTGTTGTCGGCGAGGAGCGCTTCGCCCAGGCCGAGCTGGGCCGCGAAACGCGCCGTGGGCGCGGAGTCGGGCTTGAGGCCGTTGACGCGACTCTGGAAGAAGCTCACCGCCTGCTTGGCCTGACCGCCCGCGAGATCGACGAAGCCCTGCCCAAGGGCGGCTTCGTCGGCGATGGCCTGCAACTCGTCCTTGCGCGGGTTGTCGGAGGCGAGCAGCGCACCGACTTGGCTCTCGAGGGCCGCGAGCACCTCGCGGGCTCCGAGCGTGTCCTTGCCTTCGAGCAGGGCGCGAGCGGCCTGCACTCCGGCCTGCAGGCACAGCAGCGGGTCATAGCCGGCGGCGGTCGCATCGGCCTTGAACTCGCCGTGGACGCCGCGGTAGGCGGCTCCGGCTTCCGCGGCCTTGCCGGACAGCCACAGGGCGCGCGCGTGCAGCATCCGCATCGCGGGAACGTCGGCGTTGGCCGCGAAGGCGGCGAGGTAGCTCTGGGCCTCGGTCGCGGCCTCGGTGAAGCGCGCCGGATCGGCTCCACCGCCGTGGATCAACGCCTCGGCGAGGTGGCGCTTGGCGGCGGCCTTGACCACGTCGCGCGCGCTGGCGTCACCGGCGGCGATGCGAAAGCTCTTGGCCGCGTCCGACCACGATCCGCGGGCGGCGTAGATGTGGCCTTCGCGGAAGCTCGGCGGGACATCGCCCCACTCGACGCTCTGCACCTGCAGGGCCTCGTAGTTGTTTTCCTTGGAGCCCACCGCCACGGTCACCTTGCCCAGCTCGTAGCGCTGGACCACGCCGGAGACCATCGACACCGAGCCGTCGCGCTTGCTCTTGACGTAGACCTGATCGGGGCGACCGCCGCCCTCTCCGGCGGCGAGGCTGGACCCTGAGGCGAGCAGGGAGACGAACAGGGACAGCGCGAGGTGGGTAGCGATGCGGCGCATGGGACTGGGGGGGATTCTAGCGGGGGTGCGGGGGCTCACAACGGGCGAGGTCGAGCGGTGCGACGCGCTCACTTCACCTTCGCAACCAGCCACAGGTAGCGCTGGCGGTTGTCCTCGGTCATGCCCTCGGTCTTGAACTGCGTGCCGCCGCCGAGCTGGGTGTTCATCGGACCCATCAGCGAGCGCGCGGTGTCCATGCGCTTGCCGTCGACGGCCGCGAAGCGCAGGTAGCTGTAGATCTGTTGGGCCTTGAGGCCGTACCACTCCTGCGCCCACTTTTCCGAGGCGTCGGTGAGTTGGTTGATGGCCTTGGTGGCGAGCTCGAAGTCGGCGACGGTGGTCGCCGCACCGGCGTTCTCGATCACCTTCGTGCCCTGCACTTCGAGCCAGCCCGCGGCGGCCTGCGCGAAGTCGTAGGCCGTGCCCTTCGCGGCGCGCACCTTCTCGTCCATCACGAGCGGCTTGAGCGTCGCAAAGGCGTCGGCGATCTTCTTCTGGCGCAGCTGCGCCTCGCCGAGGTCGGGCAGCACGCGAATCTGCATGTCTTCCGCGTGCTTGGTCTCGGCGCCAAACTGCGACTGGATGCGCTTGAGCAGCTCTTCGGCCGTGGCCCACGCCGACAGGTTCATCCAGTGGCGCGACTCGGCGCGCATGTTGTCGAAGCTCGGTCGGGGGCTGGTGCGGTTGAGCACCTGCAGGTTCTCGGCCATCTCGCGCTCGATCCCTGGCTTCTTGGCCGCGTCCTTCTCGGCCTCGAAAGCGGTCTTGAGCATCTTGTAGGACTCGGTCGCCGCGCTGCCGGTCCAGCGGTTGTCGGGGAAGCTCGAGAGCATCAGCCCGAGCAGGGACTTGACGTTTTCCTGCTGGTTGAGCCTGCCGTAGGAGATCAGCACGCGGTACATGGCCGCGGGCGCGAGCTGGTTTTGCTCGGGAAACTCGCTCTGGAAGGTGCCGAGCACGTCGACGACCTTCTGCCAGGAGTTCGCGCCGCCACTGGCGACCTCGAACTCGGCGAGACCCCAGTAGAAGCGCGCGTTGGCGGTCGCTTCCTTGCGGCGCGCGAGCCGACGGGCGTCGGTGGTCGCGGCGTCCGCGCTCTTGAGGTACGTCGTGAGGTAGCTCTCGAGGGTGCGGATCGCGGCCTCGTAGCGCTTGAGCTTGAACTCGCACACGCCGACGTTGACCTTGGCCTTCTCATGGCTCTCGGCCCCCGCGCCGACGCCCGCGTAGGCCGTGCGCGCTTCCTCGAACTTGCCGTCGGCGTAGAGCTTCTCGGCGTCGCGGAACTTGATGTCCTCGCCCTTGCCGGTGCCGCTCGCGGCACGCTTGAGGACCTCGTCCGCGCGAGCGGCGAGCGCGTCGATGGCGCTGTCGCCCTTGATCGTGCGCTTGAGCAGTTGCGCGCAGTCGTAGAAGCCCTTGGCGCTCTCGCCATCGAACTTCGGATCGCCCGACCAGCTCTCGAGCGCCTGTTCGTACACGGCGGCCGCTTCGAGCACGCGGTCCATGCGCTGGTAGGAGCGCGCGACGTGCCACAGGACTTCCGGCATGCGCTCTTGGCGCGCGGCGAGGTCCGAGCCGTCGAGCGAACTGACCACGCGCTTGAAGGCCCCGACGGAGGCCGCCCAGTTCTGCGCGTTGAACTCGCCCTTGGCGGCGTCCATCAGCACGCTCGGATCGACGCGCACGCCCGGGCGCGCGATGATCTCGCCGATCACGCGCTGGGCGCGCACCTGCAGGTTGTTGCCCTTGTTTTCGGCCGCGACTTCCTGCGCCAGCGAGAGCGCGAAGTCGAGCGACGAGCGCTGGTTCTTCTTCGGCAGGCTGGCGGCGGCGAGCGCTTCTTGGCTCTCGTACCAGCGCAGGTCGCCGACGGCGGGGTTGCCGCCGAGGAACCCACCGGCGCTGACGAGCGCCTGCGTCACGTCGAGCAGCGCCATGTAGCCCTGCGGCGGCGTGAGCTCGAGGCCCTCGCGCTTCCACGTGTTGACGTAGTGCAGCGCCCACGCGAGCGCCGCGGAGGTGTCGCCGGCGGCGATGTTGGCCTTGACGAGTCCGGGCGTGCCGAGCTGCAGGAACAGGAACCGGCTCTGCTTCTCCGGTTGCTGCATCTGCGCCGAGGCCTCCTTCCAGGCGGCGAGGTCGCGCGGGATCGAGAAGTTGACCGCGAACTCGTAGTAGCTCGCAGCCTCTTGGTAGAGCTTGGCCGCCGACTTGAAGTCGTCCTCGTGCGCCCCTTGGGCCGCGTAGACGTCGCCGATGCCGATGTAGGCCCGCAGACTCCACGGCGTGCCCTCGCCGGCCGTGTCGCTGAGCTTGACGAACATCTTCTCGGCCACCGAGAACGTCGTGGGGACTTCCTGCACCCGCGCGAGCTGGAGGTTGAGGTCGGCGCCGTTGAGCAGGAGCTCGAACAGCCGCCGCTGGACACCTTCGCCGCCCGAACCTTCCTTGAGCAGCTCCTCTTGTTCGCGGATCAGGTCGTTGACGCGACCGACCGCGGATTCGAGGAAGCTGCGCATCGCGCCGCGTCGGGCGTTGAGCTCCTCGCCCACCAAGTCCGCGAGGGAGTTGCCGAGCACGCGCGCGTAGGCGCCGTCGACCTCCACCGTGCGCGCCTGCGCTCGGGCCACCACGTCCGCATCGCCGAAGGCCTTGTGCTTGGCGAGGAACGCTTGGTAGGCGTCGACGGCCTTCTTGAGCAACTCCTCGCGCCTGCTCGCGTCGGCCTTGGCCGCGTCGTAGAGCGCGTCGCAGCGCAGCAAGGCGACTTCCTCCGTCAGCTTGGACGACAGGCCACCGGACTCGACGTTGCGCAGCACTTTCTCGGAGAGCTCGACGAAGCCGAGCTCCGCGAGGCCCTTGGCGAAGGCGATGTCCGCGCGTTGCTCGACCTCGCTCTTCTGTCCGAAGAGCGTGGCCGTGGAGAAGGCGAAAACCAGTCCGAACGACAGGGGACGACGCATGGGCGGGATCGGGGTGGGGTGGGGGCGAGCGAGCTGTCGCGGCAGGGCGGCGTGGCTCGGACCCGCGGCGGTGCGCCTGTGCGCGGACGCGCCGCGGACAGAGTGCACCTTGGGCACGAGTACCGCACGGCCTCGGGACAGGCTACGCAGTTTCTCTGGCGCGATCCGGCGACGCACCGCGCGGGCAGGTCGTCGGAGAGCGCTGGTCCGCACGCGGCCTGGGTGGACAGGCTGCGTGCGGCCAAGGGCCGAGAATGGTACGAAACTCCCGCGCGCGAGCGAGGTGGGAGCCGCGGGAAAATCGTCGCGCACGCGCCTGATTCGGCGCGCCCGCGGGCTTGGACTGGGCGCTGGGCTTGAACCGGGCGCTGGGCTTGAACACTGCGCACGCGAAACAGCGCGGGTCCGCTGCGCGACGCGCACCGGACCCGCGGGGGGATTGGCAAGGCCGCTCGGGTCAACCGCTCGGGTCAACCGCTCGGGGCCGAACTGGGAGTGGGCAGATCCGGGAGTGGGCAGATCCGGGAGTGGGCAGATCCGGGAGTGGGCAGATCCGGGAGGCGGCGACCGCTCAGTTGCCGAGCTGGGAGGGCAGCGGCTCGAGTTCCTCGGGGATCACGATGTTGGCCGTGACGAGGATCAGGAGCTTCTGATTGGCCGCGTAGGTGCCCTGACGGTCGAACAGGAACCGCACGAGCGGGATCTTGTTGATGATCGGGATGCCCGAGCGCAGGTCCTGCTTCTCGCTGACCTTGAGTCCGCCGAGCATCACGGTGCCGCCATCGGGCATCGGGACGGTCGTGCGCACGCGCTGGATGTCGATCTCGGGCAGTTGGATCGTGACCGCGTTCTGGCTGCCGAGGGTGGTGGCCACTTCGCGGATCGGGCGGCGCAGGGTCGCGACCGTCGGACGCAGCTCCATCATGATGAAGCGGCGATCGGCGGACACCACCGGGCGCACGTCGAGCACGACGCCGTCCTGCACGGTCTCGACGATCGGGTCGGCGATCGAGGCCGCCTGCGCGATCTCGACGTCGAAGTCCTGCACGTAGGCGACCTGATTCATGACCGACAGGTTCGCGCGCGCCGTGTTGAACACGAGCAGCTTGGGGCTGGTGACGATCTCGCGGCGCTCCGACTTGGAGACGGCGCGCAGCACCATCTGCATCTGGAGGTCGCTCAGGTAGGTCCACGAGAACGACAGGCCGCCGGTGGCCTGCAGCACGTCGGCGTTGCCGAGGCTGACGTCGTAGAGGTTCTCGACGCGCGTGCGCAGGTCGCCGTCCTGACCGTCATCGTAGAACGCGCCGAGGTCGTTGCCCTGACCGATCTCCTTGCCGAGGTCGGCCTGCGTCGAGGCGTCGCCGAAGTCGTTGAGGAACGTGTTGGTGCCCAGACCCGGCTGGCCGAGGCCGCGGAAGTCGATGCCGATGTCCTCGAGGAAGTTGTCCTCGACGCGCAGGAAGCGCGCTTGGATGTCGACCATGATGCCGGTGGCTTCGCGCAGGTCGTCGAGCAGCTTCTTGACCTGCTCCTGAACTTCCGGCGTCTGGTTGACGACCATCGTGCCGGCCTCGGTGATGCGCACCGAGTTCAGCGGATCCTCGTTCCAGCTCTCCGCCGCGACGTTGTCGCGCACGAGCGCCTCGAGGGCGTCCGAGGTCACGACGAGGCCTTCGCGCTCTTCGACCTCTTCGTCCGGCTGCTCGAGGCCGCCCGACGGGGCGATGTTGATCTCGCGACCGGGGAAGGACGGGATCGGGTGGATGATGTCCCGGACCTCGTACATCTTGAGGATCTGGTTGCCGAAGGTCTCTTCCTTCGTCACGAACTTGACCACGCCGTCCTGCACCTTCCAGCGCAGGTTCTCGTGGGTCTCGACGATGATCTCGAGCACGTTGCGGACGCTGCGCTCGGGCAGATCCATGTCGACCTGCTGGGCCTCTTCGTCGAGCTCCTCCATGACCTTGGCGGACACGAGGAAGTTCACGCCGGTGAGGTTTTGCAGGAAGCTCGCGACTTCGGCGAGCGGCACGCCTTCGCCATCGGCGGTGCGGAAGCGCGGCGCGAAGCGCACGGCGGCGAGACGCTCGATGACGGCGGTCGTGTCGGCGCCGGCGGCCGTGGCCTTGGCGGTGAACTCCAGCGGCTGGCGACGGTTCACTTCGGCCCAGCGGCGCAGGTCGTCGAACGCCAGCGGCGTGTTCTGGGGCACGTCCATCGTGTCGACTTCCTCGAACGTGCGGACCCACTGCTCGCGGTAGCGGGCGAGGGTGTCGAGCTCGGTCTTGTTGTGGCGCGCGAGCGCGGCTGCGTCGCGCAACTTGGTGGCGGCGCTGTTCTGCGGATCCTCGAGCAGGATCTGCTCGCACAGGGCCTCGGCCTGGGAGTACTGATCGGCGAGGAAGGCCGAGTTGGCGTCCTGGAACAGCGTGCGCAGCTTGTTCGCGCGGTAGTTGCGCACATCCTCTTCCTTGCGGGCCGCTTCCGCCTCGGCGGCGGCGAGCTTGCGCTGCTGCTCGGCCTTGCGCGAGGCTTCGAGCTGGTCGAGGGCGTCGTGGATGCGCGTGCCGATGATGCGCGCGTCCAGCGAGTCCTTGGCCACCAGCGGGTGCCAGACGAGCACCGACTCGGCCTCGCGGAAAGCGGCGACGGCGGCCTCGTAGTGGCCCTGAGCCATGGCGGCTTCGGCGCGCTTGACCGCTTCCTCGGCGGCCATCTGGGCCTGGGCGCGGCGCACGATCTCGCGCTCCTTCGCGTCCTGGAACTGCTCGCCCATGTCCATGAACTTGTCGCCGAGCAGCGCCTTCATGCGACCGATGCGCTCGCGGGCGGCCACGCTGGTCGGATCGACCTCGAGTGCGTTGGCGTACTGGGAGAGCGCGGCTTGGAGGTCGCCCTGATCGCGCTTGGCGTCGCCGACCCTGAGGTACTCGGAGGCGAGGAACGCGGCGCGATCGCGGCGCAGCTCGATCTCGGCGCGCTCGTCCTGCACGACGATGGCGGCGGGCTCGGGTTGCGCGGCGACGGGTTGCGTGGCGACGGGTTGCGCGGCAACGAGGGTCGGGGCAGCTTCGCCCGACGCGGGCGCGAGCTTGGTCTCGGTCGTTCGGCACGCGGGGGCGAGGGTCAGGGCGAACGCCGGCAGGAAAAGGAAGCGCAAGCGCATGGAAGTGGGGGCCTCGACTCGGGGCGCGCCGCCTGTGGTGGAGCGACGGCCGCGAAGGAACTGGGTGAGTTTGGGGGCGACCGCGGGGGCGGCCGTGGGACGGAACTGCGATGCGATGCTTCTAGAGACCGTTGCGAATGCACCGACGCGCGGCGCGCTCGCCTCCCGCCGAGGCCCGCGGTCCGCCGCTCGCTCGAGCGCCGTTCGCTCCGCGCGGGAGGAAGGGCAGGGAGAGCACCAGCAGGTCGCAGGACTCGCTCCGGCGGAGGCCGCGAAGGCCGCATCCGGGGCGAGAGAGGGGCGGGAGCATAGCGGTAGGGGTAGGAGGGGTCAACGGCGAGCGCGCCGCGTGGGGAGCGAAGTGGGATGTCGCGCGGGCGAGGCCCTCGCTACCCCTCGCGGCGCGCGGGGTTACTTTCAGCGCGGGGTTGCTCGGGACGGTTCGCGCCGCGCGACGTCGCGCTCGCGCGAGCCGCGGCGCTCGGGCTAGCCGCCGCGCTTGGGCGCGAGTCCGAGCAGGCCCATGGCGAGCTGGATGTCCTTCCAGCAGTCCTTCTTCGCCTCGGGCGTGCGCAGCAAGTACGAAGGGTGGAACGTGGGCACGATCGAGCGCGCCTCGCGCTCGTGCACGCGCTCGCGCAGCGAACCGAGCGAGCGCTGCTCGGAGCCCGCGAGCCCGAGCACATGGTTCGAGGCGAGCGTGCCGAGCGGGATCAGAACCTTGGGCGCGGCGAGCGCGACCTGCCGGTCGAGCCACGGCGTGCAGGCGCGCGTCTCCTCGACGGACGGCGCGCGATCGTGCGGCGGACGGCACTTCAGCGCGTCGACGATCAACACCTGCGCGCGCGGCAGGCCCATGCCTTTTTCAATGATGCCAGTCAACATCTTGCCAGATTCGCCCACGAAAGGCACTCCCAGCAGGTCCTCACTCTCGCCGGGAGCTTCCCCGATGAACAGGACGTCGGCGCGTTCTGGGCCATCCGCGAACACGGTCTGGGTGCGGGTCTTGGAGAGCGGGCAGGCCTCGCAGCGCGCGACCGCCGCACGCAGGCTCGCGAAGTCGCCGCAGGCGGCCGCGATGCGAACCACGTCGTCTCGCGAGCGCGCCGGTGCGTCCGGCGACGCGGGCGTGCCGAGCCCGAATGTGCGCGGAGGGGGAGGGCGCGGCGCGAGGGTCGAACTCGCTGGCGCCGCGGCCAGCGGCGTCGCGCTCGGGCGCGCGACCGCACTGTGCGGGGCGCCGCTGGTCGAGGCATCTCGAGTCGGTGCGTCTCTCCTCGGGGCATCTCTGCT
>Ga0194120_10010993_pt1 | contig 11008 bp, 15 predicted proteins | sample TA2MahCa65mmetaG_FD_148642 | JGI IMG/M metagenome (GOLD analysis project Ga0194120, IMG submission 148642) | Freshwater microbial communities from Lake Tanganyika, Tanzania - TA2015019 Mahale Deep Cast 65m | ecosystem: Environmental > Aquatic > Freshwater > Lake | place: Tanzania: Lake... | reverse complement strand
GCCCGCGCATCGTCGAGTGCGGTGAGCAGCAAGTTGACCTGTTCTTGTCCGACAACTGTCACTGCTTCTGCGATCTCGGACACGAGTTCGTCAAACACATCGGGTGCGAGTTCCGACGAATTGCCTGACACGACGGCGGATGTGAGGACTCTGAGCGACGCATTCGCATTCCGTGCAAGCGGGTCGCGAGCCATGCGGACGATTTGCGTGTGCTCACCATGACGGCCGGGGATGCCGTTCCTGGTGATCCAACCCAAGTCTTCCCGAATCTAGTCCATGACATCGCGCACAACACGGAGTTCCTCGGCGAGATGATTCACCGCGTCAGTCAGCCGCTCTAGCCATTGTGATCGCGACGATTCCGGGGCCGATGCTCTGGCGGACTTCTTCATGCGGTCAGAGAAGTGATGCAGCCTGACGCAAAAGATTTCTTCCGTCAAATTCTGCGGCGACGCTGGGTGGATGGGCTTTTCATTCCGTAAAGAAACCCCAAGCGTTGTGCTTGGGGTGAGCATCATGCTCTCTGACGCTTGGTCCGCTTTCGGGCCTGCTTTACATCAGCCAGCGCAAGGTGACAAACAAAATTGGCAACAGCGTGATGCCACCTCGGTCCGATCTTGGGTTCGCCGATCGTGTGTGGCGGGAAGCCTCGGCGTTGCAGCCATTCCAACAACGCATTCGCGAGTTCTTCGGCACGATTCCAGTCGCGGTTCAATCGTGCTGCCAAGAGTTCTTGCCATGTGGCTTGAGGGTCCATGTTGCGTTCCTGCGATTGAGGTCAAAGAGCGATGTGCTCAGATCGCCTGGCTCAAAGCGAGTCAGACTGCGCGACCGTAGCGCAGGCAGATAAGCAGCGCAAGCGGGGTTCGCCGGCAAAGATGATCTGCCGACTCATGCTTCGTAGGCCGCTTGCAGTTCGCGTTCGACTTGGATGGCGGGACGGCCAAAGTGCTGGCGAGATGCGCGGCGGATGGCGTCGGCTCGTTGCTGGCGAAACTTCGCTGGCTCTAGCGTCGTCATGGAAAACGGGCGTGAGGGCAGGCCGTCGATCAGGAGTCGCAGATAGGCGGTGAACTTTGGCAGGTTCATCAGGTCGCTTTCGGTCACGTCGCCGCCGAGTTGCTTCGCGAGCAGTTCGGCGTCGGTGGCTCCGACTTGAAAGCACAGCATCGAACCGACGTTGCCGAAGACGGCCGCGAGCGTGGCTTCGTCGAGTTGCTCCAAGAACTGATGCGAGAGCACGAACGGCGTGCGGTACTTGCGACTCTCGGACAGGATCGTGGCGAACGTGCCGTTCCCATCGCAGACGAAGTTCTGAAACTCGTCGATCGTGATGCAGAAATCGGGACGCTCGGCTTCGGGAACTTCCGCTCTTCTCATGGCCGCGAGCTGTAAGGTGCTGACGAGCAGCGAACCGAGCAGCCGCGAGGTCTCGTCGCCGAGCCGGCCTTTCGATAGGTTCACAATCAGGATCGCATCGCCACGGTCCATGATGTTGCGCAGGTCGATCGTAGAGTGGCTCTGTCCGATGATGGCTCGCAGGATCGGATTGCTGAGAAATTGGCGAATCTTGTTTTCGACAGGAGCGATGGCTTCGATTCGGTAGCGGGCGTTCCAACTGGCAAACGTGCTCAACCAGAAGTGTCGCACGGCCTTTCCCGTCCCGTCGCTGATCGTCTTCATCGTTTCGTCGTCACGGAACTTGGTCCCAACGAGCGACGCCACTGGTATCACGGCGACATCGGCGGTGACTTTGCCGAAAAAAATGGATGCCGCCTCTACCAGAGTAGTTCGGAACCAGATCACGCCGCAAAGCACTTCGCCCACTCAGAACCAAGATGCCGCAAAACCTTCTCCATCACCCACACTTGCCCGTGCGCCGTCTCGGTTTGCTTGTACACCCATTTGACGATCTGCACTGTAGCCGTCAGGTCGCAAGGTAGCGCAGCCGCAACCAGCCGCTCTTGCAGTTCGACCTGATGCTCCTTGTTCCGCCCGATCCAGGCAACAAGATGGTTCTCTGCTGCCAGGAAGTCTGACTTGGCGTTGTTGCACTTGTCGTGGGCCAGAACGAAATTGTGGCCCAGGTCGGCGGGGTAACGTGACCAGGGAACGAAGTGGTCCACCTGCGTCTTTCCCGTCAGTGTCTTCTGACAATAGAGGCAGACGCCCTTCTGCACGTCCAACAAGATGGGCCGGTAGGCATCAAGGCAGGCTCGCTCCTGACCAAAGAGGAACGTGCCAAGGTCAGTGACGCTGCCGAGTTTGTTGGCGTTTACCTTCTGGACGAACCGCACCCATGCACCTTCAATCAGGTCACGGACGAGTTCGTAGAAAGCCCGGAAGCAGTATGCCACTCCAGGCTTCAGCGTGATCCGGTTGCCACGGTCCAGGTTTTCGTACAAGAACTCCAGCCGCTCCTCGCCCACAGTCTGCAACTTCCACAACGGCATGGTGCGGACAACTTGATCGACTTCACCAACGAGCGATGCCCAGCGGTCTGATGCCGACTGCTTCAACCGGAACAACGACCCTCCGCATTCCTGCTGCGAAGCTGCAATCTGTGAAATGATCGCTGCCTGCCTGCCCGTGTTCTGCTGGAGGATCAACCCGGTCGCCTCACCGCCGACCTGGAAGGGGCGGGATTGTCGCCAATAAAGCTCCACGAACTTGGCGGCGATGTCCTTCGTCTCGATCTCCAGCGGTGCGCCAGAGTCATCTCCCTTCAGCACGGCGAGGTCGGCCAGGGCGTGAACCAAGGCGAATTTGTAGCTGGCGACGAACAGGCCCTCGGCCAGCAATCGCTGAATGTTTCGCAGGAATTGAACCTGCTCCTCCGGCGTCGGGACGGCCCAGGTCATTTCTGGCCTCCCGTCCAATACGCCGCCTTCTCCGGGATGATCCACCGCACGCCGCCCCTGGGATCGGCAACGTCCCCGTGACGGCGTGGAATGACGTGAACATGAGCGTGCATCACCGTCTGCCCGGCTGACGTGCCGTCGTTGAGGCCGACGTTGAACCCATCTGGATTTAGCTCGGCCAGGAGCAAAGCTCGCACCTGGGCTACGAGCATCCACACGGCTGCTTGTTCCTCTACAGGCAAGTCAAAGAGGCTGGCGACATGACGCTTTGGGCTAACGAGCGTGTGGCCTTGAGTGACGGGGAAGCCATCGAGAAACGCCACGGCGAACTCGCTCTCCAACCGGATGCGGTTCTTCTCCATGTGGCAAAAGGGGCAGTTGTGCTGGTCCATCAAGGACTCGTTTCAAAGCTGAAGGAAAATGCCCGTCATCCTCCCGACAAAGGAGCCACGATTGGACAGGTATTTTAGCCGATGCAGCGAAGATGGCACTGCAACGCTGATTCAAGGTTTGTCGGGCAGACGCCAGAAAAGTAAAATCTGCCTATGCCGCAGTCGATTCCCGCAGGTCTGACGCAGGAACACGTCCTCCGCACGCTGGCGGATTTGGACGCCGGGATCGACCATCCCTTCGGACAGCCAACCGGGTACGAACTCGTCCACCAGGGCAAGCGATACGCTCCCAAAGCTGTCGTCGGTTTGGCCTGCCGCTACTCCATTGGCCGCATCCTTCAGCCAGAAGAATTCAGCGGTGGGGAAGCACCTGGGCAAGCCAACTTCGTTCTCAGAAAACTCGGCTTCACGGTCGAGAAAAAAGGTGACGACGAGCCAGAGGCACAGACTGGCAAGGACTGGTCCGGCCAAGAGGTCCGGTTGGTCGTGGCCGATTATTTCGACATGCTCGAAGCCGAACTCGTCGGCAAGACATTCAAGAAATCAGATCACCGCAAGGCACTCGCTCCAAAGCTCCAAGGTCGGTCGGAAGGCTCCATCGAATTCAAACACCAAAACGTCAGCGGCGTCCTGGTCGAACTCGGCCTGCCGTACATTGAAGGATACAAGCCACGGAGCAAATACCAGGGGATTCTCGCCACGGAAGTCGAATCGTTTCTGGAACAACACCCTGGCTTTCTCGACAAATTGGCGGAAGCTCCGGTTCTCAATCCGGCGCGGGGGCAGCAGGTTGCCACCCCTAACTTCGATCAGATCATTGAAGCCCCGCCTGAGAAGATCATCTCCCCTGCGACCACAAGCAAGCCGTGGATTTCTCGAAAGGCTCGCAAGATCGACTTCGCCGAACGGGACGCTGCCAATCGGCGGCTCGGCAGTTTGGGCGAACAGTTCGTGTTCGACCTGGAACGGTATCGGCTAAGGGCTGCCGGACGGGACGATCTTGCCCAAAAGGTGATTTGGGCGTCACGAGAAATGGGTGATGGCCTTGGATTCGACATCATATCGTTCGATGAGGCCAACGATTCCGAACGAATGCTGGAGATCAAGACCACGGGTTTGGGGAAGTTCTTCCCATTCCTGGTCACGAGCAACGAAGTCCGTTGCTCGGAAGACATTCCCCAGCAGTACCAATTGTTCCGGGTCTTCGACTTCGGGCGTTCACCACGGCTCTACATTCTCCACGGTTCGCTGCGGGAGCTTTGCCAGCTTGAGCCGGTGCTGTATCGGGCGGTGATTTAATGGGAGGAAATGCCATGCGATACCTGACGCTACCCGCCATCGTGCTTGTCACGGGACTGCTGCTCGCCGCACCGCCCAAGGTTGTCGAAGAATTCAGCGGCAAAGTGATCGGCGTCACCGATGGCGACACGATTAAGGTGCTGGTGAATAAAGAGACGGTGACAGTACGGCTCGAAGGAATCGACGCTCCCGAATCGAAACAGAGTTTCGGGAACAAGTCGAAAGAAGCGTTGTCGGAGATGGTTTTCGGCAAGACCGTGACCGTGAAAAAGACTGGCACGGACAAATACAAGCGGACCCTTGGCATCGTGATCGTGGGCGACATCGACGCCAATGCGAAGATGGTTGAGGACGGATGGGCGTGGCACTTCAAAAAGTACAACGACGAAGAGCGGCTGGCCAAATTGGAAGACGCCGCTCGTAAAGCGAAGCGGGGATTGTGGGCGGACGAGAAGCCGCTTGCGCCTTGGGAATACCGGGCAAGGCAAAAGACACCGGAAGTCAAGGAAGCGGACCCGAAAGCTCTTTACTGGCTGAATACGTCATCCGGCGTTCGACACAACCAACGCTGCGAGCATTTTCAGAAGACGAAGAAGGGACGCCTTTGCGGTGCCGATGAAGGTAAGCCCTGCGGCATTTGTGGCGGGTGACTCGATGAAGGAGTGAGTCCGTGGCATTCAGCGAATCACTCGCCAGTCGCATCCAAGTCGGACTACTGGACTACTCGGTTAGCCAGAGAACATGCAAGAACACACGCACTACCAGAGTCACCCGGCTGTCGTTTGTAGCAGACTGCGCCGCATGAGATGGATTCCTAGGCTTTTTGATCGTCTGGACCGATGGCTTCATACGGGCGATCCGACACCCAGCGACATAGGGTTCGCGTTGTTGTGCGTCGCGGTGTTTCTCTTCATCGCCGAATTTGGATTGCGGTGACGCCAGCGACAACCCTGATTTGGCGACGCGTTGAACTTGGCCGGATTGGAACAATCAGTTAGCTCCCACAAGTCTGACTTTGATACTCACTTGTCACACAACGCGTGTCGAACTCAATGGCACAAGTCATCAAGGAATTCGGATGCCGGCACTACGCTCGTGACAAGCAGATGATCTCGGGCGCGGGTGCAGGCGACATAGAGCAGGTGGCGTTCGGTGTCATAGACCTCTTGGAGATCCGCGTCGTCGCCGACAGTCTCAATGCGTTCTTGCAAGGGGATGATTTCGTCATCACACGCCATCACGGCGACGGCTCGGAATTCCAAACCTTTCGCGAGGTGCATGGTGCTGACTGAGACATGGCCGCTGGCCGTCTCGACGTGTTCGTCAAGGATTTTGAACGGCAAGCCGGCACACTTCACGGCAGCGGTCGCTCGGCCGAGTTGTGCGGCGGAGCGGACAAAGAGGCCAAACTCATGAGGCAACATGCCGGACTGGGAGTGTTGGGTCAGCCAATCGGAGACTGTTTTGGTTTCGTCCGCTTGGGACGGCAGTACAAGAATCGTCGGCGGTGGACCGTTGAAAACGGAAACGGTGTCGCTACGGTCCTCGCGGTTGCCGTCAACGTCAGTGACTTCCGGGCCGAGCAGTCGGTCGGCCTGAGTGCGGATTTGGTGCGACGTGCGGTAGTTGACCCGTAGCGTTCGAGATCGCCCGCGGATGTCCACGCCAAGAGATTTCCAGGAGAACGGTTGTTGGAAAATCCGTTGGCCGAGGTCGCCGGCAAAGAACAATGCGTTGGGGCGATCCGCGCCGAGCGGGCATTCACTGGGTTGCAGCCTGTGTTTGACTCGCTGGTCAACAATAGGGATCGCAAGGCGCAATTCGCGACGGCCGCTTCTCAGTTTCAAGCCCGACTTGAGCTACTGCGGACCATTGGCCTCTACGGGATGTATTGGGGCAAGCAGCAGCATCTGCGGTCGTTCCTTCCGATTCCTTCCCGCCTAGCGACAGATCCCCACGACGGCCGAGACGGTGTCCACGTCAACGACTCACTGCGCGTCATTCCGTCCGTCATCACCTTATACACGATGGGAGTCGCGGCGTTGGCAAGTGACAACATTGAGACTCTCGCGCTGCTTCTCTCCAAGCCCACGGTTTCAACTCGTGGCGAACGCCACCCGTACCTGATCGCTGTCGATTGGCCCCAAGTTCAGGAATGGTTCAAGACGCTGCCGGGGCATGAACGGCATTACTTCGCAGCCAGCGAATGGCTCTTTACCGAATGCCGGGAGGTCGTGCGACCGGTCGTACCTGATGACTCGGACTATGACCGGTTGTTCGACTTGTTTGAGATCGTCAGGTCGCTCGTGTATGCGGATCTCGCTCTCAACGGCCAGTACGCAAGTGGTCTAGCGGAACTCTGGGGACCACCCGGCCGCTTTGTTTGGAAAATGGCTCGGCGCGGCAGCAGCCGCGATTTCCTGGCCGAACTGAAGGGCAACAGTCGCCTTGCACATGGGCTGTGTAACGCCGGCCTCTTTGGCGGCAAGTTGCAGACCTTTGGAGTCGTTGTCGATGGGTTCTGGGCAGTGGCCCAGAAGTTCTCACAGCGTTGCTATTGATGCCACAAGCGCTCGGCCGGGGTGGTGATGACTTCGTTGAGCGAGTCTGCCGGAAGCCTTCGGGGGTTTCGCGGATACTTTACCTCGAACGGCAGCGGTAGGAATGACACCAATTCCGCGACTGCTTGAACTCGCTCCTCCGCTCCGCTAACGAGGATTCGGTTCTTAATTACCACCACTTCTCGATGTCCAAGGACAGCGTGGCCCAGAGAGCCGGCATGACTTGGCAATCAACTCGTGCCGGCCACCAACCGGAGTTTCCTGCGGCGACTCCCCACTGATGCCAGAGTCCGACTCATCAGCCGAGCCGCTTCGGCAGTCGGCAGTGTCCGTACCAGCTCATCCTCAGCAGCCGTCCAAGCTCTAGCTCCCTTCTTGCCGCCAACGAAGCCATGTCGCTGCCACGCCTCCTTCATCCGTTGCCGAGCGTCAACGGACAGCTTGGTCCCACGCCTCGATCGGTTTCGCTCCGACAAGTCCGGGCGCGGCTTGCCGAGCTTGGCCGCGGAGATCTTGGCTCGCCGCTCAGGACTACGAAGCGCCGGCAGCAGTGCCTTGCGCATCGCCTCGCCAACGTGGTCGCGATAGTGCGCCGCGTGGAGCCGGGACGTTCCTGGATTGCTCCGCCCGATTCCTAGCACCTTGCGCCACTGCGACACTGTTTGTCCCGTGACTCCCCAACAGTGACAGATCGCACGGTTGGACTCGTGCTTGACCGCTTCGATCAAGCAGTCATAGAGGACGATGGCCGGCGTTGCATTCTTGCGTCCCGCGATCCGCTTCGCCGTGGGCCAGTGGATCAGGCCGGCCGTGACGCCGACGATCTTCACGGCCCCGCGCATGGCACACTCCACCACATCGCCGACCTGGAACGCCGGTGTCTGGTATTCACTCAGCAACTCGTAGTTCTCGACGGCCACGCGTCGCCCTCGATCATGTGAGCCGTGTTGGACCGATTCTGGTCTCTTCTGTGCCGCACAGAGCGGTCTCCGCTCGTTGCGGACGCGATCTCAGTCTGCCACAGCCTCACGATGCCGCCAAGGGTCGCGTGAGCGACTTGGCCTCAAGCTCGTGGTTGCGGGCTTACTTGTCATTTTGGTGTGACGGAATTTTTTCCAGATTGGCCAGCGACCTGTCCACGAAGTTTTCGGAACTCTCTCAAGTCGGCCGTCAGCTCTGCCATCAGTGCCCGGCGCTCGCGAAGAGAGAGCGTACCCACTTGGCGAACTTTGCCATTCGTGGCTACTTGCCGTTTCCCCTCATCGGACTTCGGCCCGGTCGCAAATCGCCACGGCCGAAAACGCAAGGTCGAATTACGAAGCCGCTCACGACCCGCTTCGGTCAGTCCTCGCCGCAGCGCTCGATTTCGCCCTCCTGCTGCAACACGGCGAGGGTTTGGCATTGCCGGCTGAGCGCAGGAGTTGCTGTCATTAAACTGCATCGCCTGCCTCCAGGCACACTTTGGGCGATCGTCGCTGTCGTCGAGCCTTTTGTACGGCCTGACCGTTGTGACGACTCTGAGAGCTGCCCTGTGGTTTTGCGGTGGTCGTACAAGCCGAGGCGGCATCCATCGTGGCGAGATGCTTCTGGACCTCTGGCGTGGCCATAAATGACTCGACCATCTGCTCGTCAAATGATTTCGGAGTCGCGTTCGTGATGGCAGCCATCGGCACACTCGCCACGGCAGCGATCCTCGCCGGATCCTCTGGCTCGGCGGCTGCGACGGCCTTGGTCGTCGCGGCACCGGCGACCACGCAGGCGACCTGCTGATCGCCTTGGGCGACGTTCTGCTGCAAGACGGTCACTTGCTCCGTTGTGATCGGCGTACGGTACTCCCGTAACGCCAAGATGCACTTTCTGGACTCCGCGAGGAACTTGGGTGCCGCCTTCAAATAGACGTCGGCCAGTTCGACACCAGCTTGCGATGCCTTGGTCATTAACTGCGCGGCTTTGACGTGGGCCAGCAACGCGGAGTCGATCAACAGCTTTTCGAGTTGGTCCTGGGGCTGGAGACTCGCGCGGAATGAGATCGAATAATCGTAAAAAGACCGATCCGGGACATCGACTCCCACCCCGTTGCGGATCAGGTCGCCTAGAAACGCGGGAGTCATCGCCAAATCGAGAATCTGAACCCCAAGCTGTATTGCCTCCGGGGTCGGCGGCGGAACCGGAGTCTTTGCCGCTTCATTAGCCTCGTCTTCGTCATTACTCGGATTGTACCTCATCGCATCCACGCCTTTCGTTCACCGAATCGGTTGGGCCAGCCCCAGAACGACGCAGGACTGACGGGCACAACGTATCGCTTGGCGACTCGGACGGGTAAGTGCATTTTCGGTGTACACGACGAATTGGCCGCTCGCGTTCCTACAAACGCGGAGTCTCGCCTATCTGAATCCGAGCCGTTTTCCGGGCATATAGGGTGTTGGGCCTGATTAGCTCGCCGACCCTGCCATGAACTCCACCAACATTCCCGAAAGGAGGTGTCTGTTGTCTCACATCGTCACCATCAAGACTCAAGTGCGCGACGAGGCGGCCGTAATCGCGGCCTGCCAGCGTCGGCAATTGGCTCCGCCGGAGCGGGGCAAACATCGAGTGTTCACTCGCGAAGTGGAGGGGCTCGCCGTGCGGCTCCGCGACTGGCACTTCCCAGTTGTTTGCCAACTCGAAACCGGCGAGGTCCAGTACGACAACTACGGCGGCCGCTGGGGGAAGCAGCACGAGCTTGATGGATTCATGCAGGCGTATGCTGTTGAAAAAGCACGCCTCGAATCCCGACGCCGGGGGCACACCGTCACCGAGCAAGCCTTGGCCGATGGCTCGATCAAGCTCTGCGTCCAGGTCGGAGGTGCGGCTCTATGAAAATCATCGAAATCACCGTCTCCCCGACCGGCCAGACAAACGTGCAAACCAAAGGCTTCGTCGGCGGTGAATGCCGCGACGCGAGCAAGTTTCTGGAGGAGGCGCTTGGTCAGCGCGTTCAGGAGAAGCTCACGGCCGAGTTCCATCAGACCACTCAGCAACAACACGTCGCCCAGCAAACCGCGTAATCGAACAACGGGCGCAATCCCTTCTACCCGCCGAGGCCGTCGAGCGCGTGCTGGTTTTTCCAGCGCGTGTTCGACGGCCTCGGCGTTTTTTCTTCACCATCAACTCGGAGGTCTTTTATGCGCTTTGCCGAACGGCTCGCCGAGCATGTGCGGGCCTGCTTCACCGGTATCTGGATCGAGAGTCACGAACACGAAGACGCCCTTCGCGAGATCGCGCAACTTTGCTCGTCTGAAAAATGGTCGCTCGCGACTTGGGACGTCGATCGCGGCCTGCGCTTGTCGGGTCGGAAGGTGTCGGCGTCCGACACAAGTGGAGCGGACCCGATCGCTGCCATTCGGGCATTGAACTCACTCGCCAAAGAAAACAGTTCCGCGCTGCTGGTGCTGCCGAACGCGCATCGCATTCTGCAATCGGCGGAGGTCGTGCAAGCCTTGGCGCACCAGATCGCGGCTGGCAAACAGAACCGGACGTTCGTGGTCGTGTTGTCCCCGGTCGTGCAAGTCCCGGTCGAACTCGAAAAGCTCTTCGTCGTGATCGAGCATGACCTGCCGAACCGCGAGCAACTCGAAAGCATCGCCCGCGGCATCGCGACGGAGCCGAATGACTTGCCGACTGGTTCTGCTCTGCAAACCGTGCTCGATGCCGCAGCCGGATTGACCCGGTACGAAGCAGAGTCCGCGTTCAGCCTGTCGCTTGTGCGACATGGCCGCATCAGCCCAGAGCCACTGTGGGAATTGAAATCCCAAATGCTAAAGAAAAGCGGCCTGCTCCAACTGCATCGCGGCGGAGCGGGCTTCGATGCCTTGGGCGGCCTCAAGGCGCTCAAGGCATTCTGCAAACGCTCGCT
>Ga0194120_10010990_pt1 | contig 11010 bp, 11 predicted proteins | sample TA2MahCa65mmetaG_FD_148642 | JGI IMG/M metagenome (GOLD analysis project Ga0194120, IMG submission 148642) | Freshwater microbial communities from Lake Tanganyika, Tanzania - TA2015019 Mahale Deep Cast 65m | ecosystem: Environmental > Aquatic > Freshwater > Lake | place: Tanzania: Lake... | reverse complement strand
AAGGCCAAGTACAAGCCGGCCTCCTGCCGATAGCGCAAGCCGCATAGCACGGGGCCGCGCGGACCCTGGCCCTCCTCCAGGCGGCCCGATCCCCCGAGGGCCAGAACGGCTCTGCAACGGGGCCGAGCATCCCGCACGGCCTGGGCTCCCGCGGCGGGGGGCAGGGTGCACCGAAGGGCGGCAATTCGGGTCGATACAGAGGGTTAATCCTCATCGAGAGCGGGGAGTCTTCGCCAAACAGCGCACGCTCACCCGTGATGGACTTCCTCTCGGGGTGGGAGTACCGTTGTACGTCAGGGAATAGGTGGTTTGAAATTCCTATACCCGAAGCCAACTCAGATGATGAACGGCATGCCTGACCTGATTCGCCTGCGCAACGGAGAGAAGGTCCAGAACTCGTTTTCTGCGCAAGAGTACGCCACACGCGTGGCCAAAGTGCGCAAGCACATGCAAGAGAACAACGTCGATGCGGTGTTGTTCACGTCGTACCACAACATCAACTACTACAGCGACTTCCTGTACTGCTCGTTCGGTCGTTTCTACGGTCTGGCGATGACGCACGACAAGACCGCCATCATCGCGGCAGCGACATCGCCAAAGAGCCCAGTAAGATCTTCGCCGAGCACAACCTGCTGCAGAACCGCGCCTTCGGTTACGGCCACAGCTTCGGCACCTTGAGCCACTACTACGGCCGTGAAGCCGGGCTGGAACTGCGTGAAGACATCGACACCATCCTGGAGCCCAATATGGTGATTTCCATGGAGCCGATGATCATGTTGCCCGAAGGCATGCCTGGGGCGGGTGGCTACCGTGAACACGACATTCTGGTGATCACGGAAGACGGCAACCGCAACCTCACGGGCTTCCCCTACGGCCCTGAGCACAACATCATCAAGGCTTGAGGGAATGTGGACATCATGACCAAGTCCATCGTGCAGCTCAAGGGCGTGCAGAAAACCTACGATGGTGAATCTTTGGTGGTGCGCGACCTCAACCTCGACATCAAGGAGGGCGAGTTTCTGACCATGCTCGGCCCCTCCGGCTCGGGCAAGACCACCACGCTGATGATGCTCGCTGGCTTCGAAACTGCGACCCATGGCGAGATTTACCTCGATGGTCAACCCATCAACCGCTTGGCACCAGAACAGCGCAACATCGGGATGGTGTTCCAGAGTTACGCCTTATTTCCGCACATGACGGTGGCCGAGAACGTGGCCTTCCCCTTGACTGTGCGCGGATTGCCAAAATCTGGCATGGATGAACGGGTCAAGCGCGCGCTGGGCATGGTGGGACTCAAGGGTTTTGATGACCGACGCCCTGCCCAGTTGTCTGGAGGTCAGCAGCAGCGCGTGGCCGTGGCCCGTGCACTGGTGTTCGAACCGAAGTTGGTGCTGATGGACGAGCCCTTGTCCGCGCTGGACAAGCAGTTGCGTGAGCAGATGCAGTACGAGATCAAGCAACTGCATCACCGCTTGGGCATCACCGTGGTGTATGTGACCCACGATCAGAGCGAGGCACTCACCATGTCGGACCGGGTGGCGGTGTTCAACAGTGGCATCATCCAGCAGCTCGACACCCCGGAGTGCCTGTATGAACATCCGGCCAATGCCTTTGTCGCCAGTTTCATCGGCGAGAACAACAAGTTCCACGGCGAAGTGCTGACCCGCGATGGCGAATGGTGCGACGTCAAGCTGGTCGATGGCTCGCGCGTGCTGGCCAAATCCGTGGCCGCTGGCTCGGTGGGGTCGACCACCTTGCTTTCACTGCGCCCGGAGCGGGTGCAGCTCAACCCCGCTGCGGGGACTTGCGACGTCACCACGCCTGCCAAGGTGAGTGACGTAACCTACCTGGGCGATCACCTGCGGGTGCGCGCCTCGGCCTTTGGTAACCAGACCTTCGTCATCAAGGTGCCCAACGCGTCCAGACAACGCCCAGTGAACCTCGATGCCGATATCCAGATCGGCTGGCGCGCAGAGGACTGCCACGCGCTGGACGTACTGGCCTGAGGGTGTCGGGCCTCTGGCCCAGCACCCTCAGGCCAATCATGGGCATGTGAGGCAGTGTCTTGGCAGTCAATCCCCTTAATCCAATCAACTTCGATGGAGACGATTGTGAAAAAACAGCTGAAAACATGGGCCGTTTTGGCCACCGCAGTGGGCGCCGCTTGGGCTTTTGGAGCGCACGCTCAAAGCATCACCATCACCTCTTGGGGTGGCGCCTACACCAAGAGCCAGGTCGCGGTCATGCACGAGCCCTTCACCGCCAAAACCGGTGTCAAGGTGCTGAGCGAAGACTACAACGGTGGCTTGGCAGAGATTCGGGCCCAGGTCAAGACGGGCAACGTCAAGTGGGATGTCGTGGACGTGGAATTGGCCGAGGCACTGCGCGGCTGCGACGAGGGCCTGTTCGAAAAAATTGATCCTGCCTCATTGCCAAAGGGCGATGACGGCAGCGATGCCAAGGCCGACTTCCTGCCCGGCATGGTGACCGCCTGCGCCATTGCCAATATCTCGTATGCCAATGTCGTGGCCTACGACAAGGCCAAACTGGGCGCCAATGCGCCGACCAAGCTGGACGATTTCTTCGATCTGAAAAAGTTCCCGGGCAAGCGCGGCATGAAGAAGGAACCCAACGTCAACCTCGAGTGGGCCCTGATGGCCGACGGCGTTGCGCCGGCCGATGTCTACAAGGTGCTGTCCACGCCGGCCGGCGTGGAGCGCGCATTCAAGAAGCTGGACACCATCAAGTCGCAGATCGTGTGGTGGAGCGCCGGTGCGCAGCCGCCGCAACTGCTGGCCTCCGGCGAGGTGGTGATGAGCTCCGTCTATCACGGGCGTATCTATGACGCCAACGCCAAGGATGGCAGGAACTTCGCGCTTGTCTGGGACGGCCAGATCACGGTGCCCGACCTGTTTGTCGTCGTCAAGGGGTCGAAAAACACCAAGGCGGCCATGGACTTCGTGCGCTTTGCCACCAGCACCAAGCCACTGGCCGAGCAGACCAAGCACATCCCCTACGCACCGGCACGCAAGTCCTCGCTGAAGCTGGTGGATGAGAAAACCAAGCCCTGGCTGCCGGGACCCAATCAGGCCGGTCGTGGCTTCCAGACGAACGCCGGTTGGTGGGCTGACCATGCCGACGAGCTGAACCAGAAGTTCGCGGTCTGGATCGCCAAGTAAAGCGTCCTGATGGCGTGCCGCTAGGTCGCGGCACGCCAGATTTTCCCCGGACACCCTGGGGAGCCCCCCAATGAGCGCCCCAACCTTGGCTCTGGACGAAAAGGCCTTGCTCAAGAGCAAGCTTCGAAAGGCCGAATCCAAACAGCGCATTCGCGCTTATGCCCTGATCCTGCCATTGTTTGTGTTCACGCTGTTGACGTTTCTGGTACCGATCGGCCTGATGCTGTTCAACAGTGTGCACGACCCTGTGGTGCACGACACGCTTGCACGCACGTCCGCATTGTTGGATGCCGCGCCCGATGGTCCTATCGTCCCTGATGAATTGGTTTTTAAAGCCTTGGCGGCCGACATCAAACAAGCCGTGAAGGAGCAAACCGCCAGCAAGGTGGGCAGCCGCCTCAACTATGAAGCCAGCGGCCTGCGCACGATGTTCATGAAAACCGCGCGTCACATCAGCCAAGTGGAAAACGGCCCCTGGAAACCCGTGTTCCTGGAAATCGACGAGGGCTGGGGCAAGCCCAAGGTGTGGTCGGTGTTGCGACAGACCCGTGGTCAATACACCGGCAACTTTTATTTGCATGCCGTTGACATGACCCGGAACGACCAGGGTGACGTGGTGCGTGCAGCCCCCGACGACCGGCTTTACCTTGACGTGTTTGCGCGCACGATGTGGGTCAGTCTGTTGGTGACGCTGTTGAGCCTGGCCATTGCTTACCCCTTGTCGTACTGGTTGGCTCACCTGCCCCCCAAGGTCAGCAACCTGATGATGGTGTTGGTGTTGTTGCCATTTTGGACTTCGCTGCTGGTGCGCACCACCGCCTGGGTGGTGCTGCTGCAGAAAGAGGGAGTGGTGAACTCCATCTTGATGGCGCTGGGCTGGATTGATAACCCGTTGAACCTGATCTTCAACCGCTTGGGGGTGGTGATCGCCATGACACACATCCTGCTGCCCTTCATGATCTTGCCCTTGTACTCGGTGATGCGTCAGATTCCACCCAGCTACGTGCGCGCCGCCCGCTCCCTGGGCGCAGGTCCGTTCACCGCGTTCTGGCGCGTGTATTTCCCGCAGTCACTCCCGGGCATCAGCGCCGGTGTGTTGCTGGTGTTCATCTTGGCCATTGGCTACTACATCACCCCGGCGCTGGTGGGTGGCGCGGGCGACCAGATGATGAGCTACTTCATTGCAGATCACCTGACGCGCAGCCTGAACTGGGGTTTGGCTTCGGCATTGGGTGGTCTCTTGCTGGTCAGCGTGTTGGTGTTGTACGCACTGTATGAACGTTTTGTGGGGATTGCCAATGTCCGCCTCGGCTAAACCGGTTCAAAAAGCACCCGGTTTTGCCCCTTATGTCAGGTTCTGGGGCAAATTCAATCACTATGCCTTGCTGGCTTTCAGCCTGGCGACGCTGGTGTTTCTGATGGCACCGGTGTTGGTGGCCATACCACTGGCTTTCAATACCGATCCCTACTTCACCTACCCGATCCAGTCGTTTAGTCTGAAGTGGTTCAAGGAGTTCTTCACCGATGAGGTGTGGCAAATGGCGGTGAAAAACAGTTTCATCATCGCCATCAGCGCGACGATTCTGTCCACCACGTTGGGCACACTGGCCTCGGTCGGTCTGACGCACCGCAACCTGCCGGGGCGGGCTTTGATCACGGCCATTCTGGTGTCGCCGATGATCGTGCCCATCATGATCGTGGCCGTGGGAGCGTACTTCTTTTATTCCACCCTGGGCATTGCAAACAGCATGGTGGGCATCGTGCTGGCGCACGCGGTGTTGGGGACACCCTTTGTGGTGATCACCGTCACAGCCACCTTGGCCGGGTTCGACCAGGCCCTGTTCCGCGCGGCCCGCAGCCTGGGGGCCTCCCCCATGACGGCATTCCGCCGCATCACCTTGCCCATCATCTGGCCTGGTGTGTTTTCCGGGGCGCTGTTCGCCTTTGCCACCTCATTTGACGAGGTGGTGGTGGTGCTGTTCCTGGGCAGTGTGGAGCAACGCACCATTCCACGCCAGATGTGGACCGGCTTGCGAGAGCAACTCAGTCCGACCATTCTGGCCGCGGCAGTGGTGTTGATCCTTATCTCGGTGGGCATGCTGCTGACATTGGAAGCCTTGCGTCGGCGCAATGCCAAGATGCGCGGATTGAAGGACTGAGCATGGCCCTGCGCTCCAAATGGCCCGTCAGAATCCATCGGCTTGAAACCATGTTGTCGGTGGGGGCCAATGAGGAAGCACAGCACCTTGCCATGGTGCAGCCGACGCGCTCACGCGCTTTCACGGGGTGCCCGCCCCCAACGCAAAGCTGCGTGCGGCGGTCGTGCCGGGCCCGGCGCACCGTAGGAAGGAATGGGCCCGACATAGTTCAGGCCCATGAAGATGCCCGACACGCGCAAATGCATGTGCGGATCAACGAAGCCTGGCATCAGGACGTCGTTGGCAAATCGATCATCAATGTCGCGCGGAAATCGATCCAGCCAGGGCTTCATCGAGTCCAGCGAGCCCACCGACACGATGCGCTCGCCCGCCACGGCGATGGCGGTGGCCTCGGGCCGGCCCGGATCCATGGTCCGGCTGCATTTCGCAGTATAGACCGTCAGCTTCTTCATCGTCGTGTCCCGGGGTTGCGTGCTTGCCATGCATCCTGTCCCTTTGTCCGCGCGTCAATCCCCGGCGGTCGTCGTGAGTACCATCCAGAGCCACACCGAGAGGCTGCGCCAGACCTCGACATGGAAGCGGTCCGGTGCCTCGCGCTCAATGATGATCTCGACCGTTTCGAAGACCGTGCGCGTCGCACGGCCTACCTCGAATGTCGCGAGATCAAGCGGGCAACCCGCAGAGAGGACGCTCACGGCGCGCGGACCCTCGACGATGAGGCCCACATGGCGGTGGCCGATGTCGGTGATGGCGATGCGCGCATTGGCGGGCGTCGCGGTCCCTTCGGGTGCGCGCCACAGCCACTCCTCCGGGCCGAGGCATGCGATGCCGTTGATGGTGGTGCCGATCTTCCCTGTCACCTCGCGGCCGAGCGCGTCCTGCACGTCGGCGGCCTTGCGTGCGCGCAGCGAAAAACGCGCCGCGGGCGGCGCGAGCCGGATCGTCACGTCGCGGCCGACCCAAGGTGCCGTCGGGATTGGCTCGGCGCGGGCGAGGACGTCAGACATTGAGGCGCGCTCCTTCCGCATCGTGGAACAGCCTTGAACAGACTTTGACCGAATGGGCCCTGTCCGGCATCGGGATGTAAAGCGTTTCGCCTGTCCGCCCGTGGCCTCCCGCCACGAGCGCCAGCGCGATGGAGCGGCCCAGGGTTTCGCTCCAGTAAGATGAGGTGACATGACCGAGCATCGTCATGGGCACGGCCTGCTTCGGGTCCGCCACGATCTGCGCGCCTTCTTCCAGCACGAGGTTTGGGTCGTCGGTCATCAGCCCGACGAGCTGTTTGCGCCCGGGGGCGACGATGTCTGGCCGGGCCAGTGATCTTTTGCCGACGAAGTCCTTCTTCTTCGTGCCGACGGCCCAGCCAAGGCCTGCATCGTAGGGTGTCACCGTGCCGTCCGTATCCTGTCCGACGATGATGAAGCCCTTCTCGGCGCGCAGCACATGCATCGCCTCCGTTCCGTAGGGTGTGATGCCGTGGTGCTGGCCTTCGGCCATCAGGCGTTCCCAGAGCGCGCGGCCAAAGGCTGTTGGCACGTTGATCTCGAAGCCGAGCTCGCCAGTGAAGCTCACGCGGAACAGTCGCGTGGGAATGCCGCAGATCCGGCCCGCGCGGATGGCCATGTGCGGGAAGGCGCCAGGCGAGAGGTCGATGCCTTCGACCAGCGGCTCGAGCACCTTGCGCGCCATCGGGCCCTGCAGCGCAATGACGGCGTATTGCTCGGTGATGCTCGTCAGCCAGACGTCAAGGTCGGGCCATTCGGTCTGGAGGTAGTCCTCCATCATGTTGAGCACGCGCGTGGCGCCGCCCGTGGTGGTCGTCAGGTGAAAGCGGTCGTCGTCGAGGCGCGCGGAGACGCCATCATCCGTGATGAAGCCGTCTTCCCTCAGCAGCAGGCCATAGCGGCAGCGGCCCGGCTCCAGCGACTTCCACGGATTCGTGTACATGCGGTTCAGGAATTCGGCCGCGTCGGGGCCGACCACCTCGATCTTGCCGAGCGTCGAGGCGTCGAAGATGCCGACAGCCTGGCGGACCATCCGGCATTCCCGGTTCACGGCGACGTGCATGTCTTCGCCGGGTTTCGGGAAGTAGCGCGCGCGGCGCCACTGGGCGACGAGCTCGAAGACGGCGCCGTGCTCTTCGGCCCAGCCGTCGATGGGGGTCTTGCGCGTTGGCTGGAACAGCGGCCCCTGCGCGCGGCCTGCGAGCGCGCCGAAGCTCTGCGGCGTGTAAGGCGGACGGAAGGTCGTCAGGCCGATGTCGGTGACAGGCCGCGCAAGCGCGTCCGACGCGATGCGCAGGCCATTCAGGTTTGACGTCTTGCCCTGGTCGGTCGCCATGCCGGTCGTGGTGTAGCGCTTGATGTGCTCGATCGAGCGGAAGCCCTCCTGAACGGCGAGGCGGATGTCCTTGGCGGTCACGTCATTCTGGAAATCGACAAAGGCCCTGGCGCGGTGAGAGGGCTTGGGCGACGGCAGCGTGTTGATGAGACCGCCTGCGCCGAAGTCCCAGGTGCCTGCACAAGCGCCCACGCAGCGGACGATCTCGGAACAGGTTTCGGGGACATAGGCGCCAAGCGCGTCGCGCCAGGCGAGGCTGCCCCTGGCGTGTGACCAGAGATGCACGGTCGGCGTCCAGCCGCCTGCCATCAGCAGCGCATCGCAGGCGATCGTCCGGCGGCGGCTGCCGTCCGTGCTCGCGACCTCGATGGCCTGGACAGCGTGGCGACCCTTCACGCCGATCACGCACTGACCGAGGTGGACGGGAATGCCGAGCGCCTTCGCCTCAGCCTGCACGTCGTTCGACACGTTTGTGCGTGCATCGATCACGGCGCAAACGCCAACGCCTGCCTTGGCCATAGCGACGATGTCCCGCCATCCGCTGTCGTGGGTCGCCATCAGCGCGACCGACCTGCCGACGGCGACGCCATGGCGCAACGCGAAGGTGCGCGCGGCAGAGGCCAGCATCACGCCCGGCGTATCGTTGCCGTCGAAGACCAGCGGGCGCTCGATCGCGCCTTGCGCGAGGATGACTTCACCGGCGCGGATGCGCCAGAGCCTCTCGCGCGGGCCCTTGCCGATGTCAGCGAGGTGATCCGTCAGCCGCTCGATCGCGCCGATGAAGTTGTCGTGGTAGTACCCGAACGCCGTCGTGCGCGTGAGCAGGGTGACGTTGGGTGCCCCGGCAAGCGTCGCGATGCTGCGCTCCAGCCAGGGCCACAGCGCAGGATCAGACATTGCGCCGCCACCGGCTTCGTCCTGCTCGTCGACCAGGATGACGCGCTTGCCGGTGCTTGCTGCTTCAAGGGCGGCTTCAATGCCTGCGGGCCCTGCGCCGATGACCAGACATTCGCAATGCGCATAGGTGGCCGCGTAGTGATCGCGGTCTTCCTCCGTGGGCGGATTGCCCAGGCCCGCCATGCGACGTATCGCGGGCTCGTAGAGCGTCTCCCAGAAGGAGCGCGGCCACATGAAGGTCTTGTTGTAGAAGCCTGCCGGAAAAAACATCCCGAGACGGTCATTGATGGCGGCGAGATCAAAGCGCAACGATGGCCAGCGGTTCTGGCTTGTGGCGGCCAGTCCTTCGTAGACCTCGATGCCGGTCGCGCGGAGGTTCGGCGTGAAACGGCCGGGCCCACGGTTCACCGAGATCAGCGCATTCGGTTCCTCGCTGCCTGCCCCCAGTACGCCGCGCGGCCGATGGTACTTGAAGGACCGGCCGAACAGCTGCACGCCGCCGGCGAGCAGGGCCGATGCCAACGTGTCCCCTGAAAAGCCCTCGAAGGGCCTGCCATCGAAGGTGAAGCGCCGGCGGACACCGCGATCGATGCGGCCACCATTTGCGAGGCGATAGCCGCTCATCGGCGCGGTTCTCCGGCCTTGTAGGTGGTCTCGAACCTGTCCGTCACGGTGTCGCGCACCGCGTTGAAGAAGCGGCCGCAGCCATGGCTGTGGCGCCAGCGCTCGTGGTGCCGGCCGCGCGGGTTGTTGCGGATGAAGAGGTAGCGCTCCCATGCGGCGTCGTTCATCGTTGCCGGATCTGCGGGGCGCGCAATGTGGGCCTCACCGCCGTAGACGAACTCGATCTCGGGGCGCTTCTCGTCACAATAGGGGCAGTGGATCAGGATCATGTCAGTGCGCCACCGCGGCTGCGGCCGCTTCGTCGATCAGGCGGCCATTGCGGAACCGGTCGAGGTTGAAGGGTGCGTTGATCGGATGGGGCTCGTCCTTCGCCATCGTGTAAGCGAGCAGGTCGCCTGCGCCCGGCGTGGCCTTGAAGCCGCCGGTGCCCCAGCCACAATTGACGTAGAGACCCTTCACCGGCGTCTTGCCGAGGATGGGAGAGCGATCCGGCGTCACGTCGACGATGCCGCCCCAGTTGCGCAGCATCCGCATGCGCCGGAAGATCGGGAAGATCTCGCAGATGGCCGCGAGCGTGTGCTCGACGATGTGCAATGCGCCGCGCTGCGAATAGCTGACATACTGGTCGGTGCCGGCGCCGATCACGAGTTCGCCCTTGTCGGACTGGCTCATATAGGCGTGCACCGTGTTTGACATCACGACGCAGGGGAACACGGGCTTCACCGGCTCGGACACCAGCGCCTGGAGCGGATAGCTTTCAAGCGGGAAGTCGAGACCCGCCATGCGCATGATGATCGAGGTATGGCCTGCGGCTGACACGCCGACGCGGCGGCAGGCAATCGCACCCCGCGTCGTCTCGACGCCTGTCACGGCGCCATCGGCGCCCCGGTTGATGCCCGTGACGGCGCAGTTCTGGATGATGTCGACGCCCAACGCGGCAGCAGCCCTCGCATAGCCCCAGGCGACCGTGTCGTGTCGCGCCACGCCGCCGCGCCGCTGCAGCGCAGCGCCGAGGACGGGATGCCTGGCGTCGGGCGAGATGTTGAGCGGCGGGCAGTAAGCCTTCGCCTCCTGCGGCGTCAGCCACTCATTGTCGACGCCGTTCAGCCTGTTGGCGTGGATGTGCCGCTTCAGGCTCTGGATGTCGTGCACATTGTGCGCGAGCATCATCACGCCGCGCTTCGAATACATGGTGTTGTAGTTCAGGTCCTGGCTGAGGCCGTCCCACAGCTTGACCGCGTGGTCATAGAGATGCGCGCTCTCGTCATAGAGATAGTTGGACCGGATGATCGTCGTGTTGCGGCCGGTGTTGCCGCCGCCGATCCAGTCCTTCTCCAGCACGGCGACGTTTCTGATTCCGTAGCGCTTCGCGAGGTAGTAGGCGGCTCCCAGTCCGTGCCCGCCGCCGCCGACAATGATGGCGTCGTAGGCGGGCTTCGGCGCTGCATCGGGCCAGTGCTCCGGCCAGTCCTTGTGGCCGCCCAAGGCGTTCGAAAAGAGCGAGAATGCGCTAAACCGGGTCATCGTCTCTTGTCACCATGTCTCACCGACGTGCGTCCTGCCGAGTGACTTCCCCAACCGCTTACCAATGTCGATCTTCCCACTCTTCGGAACGCATTGAAACCCTCTGCGATGTAGCGGCGGCAGACCAAGAAAGCAACCGAGCCTGCGGTGTGCGGCCGTGTGGGCCCTGTTAGGCGCACATGTGCCTGATCCTTGGGTACAGAATCCTCAGCGCCAGCAAACGAACCGGGTCCACGTTCCGGGACACTGAACACTGCAGCGTAACCAGAATGGTTGCCAGGGATAAG
>Ga0194120_10010989_pt1 | contig 11011 bp, 12 predicted proteins | sample TA2MahCa65mmetaG_FD_148642 | JGI IMG/M metagenome (GOLD analysis project Ga0194120, IMG submission 148642) | Freshwater microbial communities from Lake Tanganyika, Tanzania - TA2015019 Mahale Deep Cast 65m | ecosystem: Environmental > Aquatic > Freshwater > Lake | place: Tanzania: Lake... | reverse complement strand
ACGGCAGCGCCACGACGACGGCGGCAATCCGTCGAGCGATACAACATAGTCAAGCGAGCCTGAGGGAACTGGCACGCCGGTACGGGATCAACCCCAAGACCGTGGCCAAGTGGCGCGCGCGCGACGACGGACCCGGAGAACCAAGAAGCCATTCACCGCGCCGATGTCTCGGTATTTCCTCTGGCGATTCCGCTGATCGCCGGGCCGGGCGCCATGACCGCTGTCATGATCCAGACGACTTTCGCAGCCGGCGATCCGGCGCGGTTCGGCTTGGTTTTCGTTGCCCTGGCGCTGGTGCTCGGCTTGACGCTTCTCGCCATGCTTTTCGCCGAACGCGTGATGCGCGTCCTCGGCGTCACCGGGGTCAACGTCATCGGACGCGTGCTCGGCATCGTGCTCGCCGCGCTCGCTTGCCAGCTCGTGATCGACGGAATTTCGGAAAGCGGGTTGCTGCGCCTCGCCTAATGGCCGAGCGCCAGGCGCGCGATGCGAATGACATCCGGCAAGACGCGAAGGTCCGGCGCGATGCGCTCGGGATCGACCCACTCCGCCGCTTCGGCATCGCTCGCCGGGGCTGGTTCGCCGGCGATCCGGCGACAGCGCACGGCCGCCAAGAAATAATGTCGGATCAATTGACCGTCGCCGTCCCGCCGAATGGCATCGATCGTGGTCATGACCTCGATCGGCTCGGCGCTCAGTCCGGTCTCCTCGGCGAGCTCGCGCGCCGCCGCCTCGAGCACCGTCTCGCCGAGTTCGACATGGCCGCCGGGAAAGCCCCACCAGCCTTTGCTCGGTTCCTTGCCGCGCCGCACCAGGACGACGCGACCCGCTTCGGCGACGACGGCGATGACGCCGAGGATTGGCCGTTCTTGTCGGCTGTCCATGAAACGCCGCGCTATTTGCGCGCGATCATCATCTTCTTGATCTCGGCGATCGCCTGCGCCGGATTGAGGCCCTTGGGGCAGGTCTTGGCGCAGTTCATGATGGTGTGGCAGCGATAGAGCTTGAACGGATCTTCGAGCTGGTCGAGACGCTCGCCCGTCGCCTCGTCGCGCGAATCGACCAAGAAACGATAGGCCTGCAGGAGCGCCGCCGGGCCGAGATAGCGATCGCTGTTCCACCAATAGCTCGGGCAAGAGGTCGAACAGGAGGCGCAGAGGATGCACTCATAGAGCCCGTCGAGCTTGGCGCGGTCTTCGGGCGATTGCAGGCGCTCGCGGCTGCCGGGCGCGGTGTCGGATTTGAGCCAAGGCTGCACGGCCGCATATTGGGCATAGAAATTGGTGAGGTCGGGCACGAGATCCTTGACCACCGGCAAATGCGGCAGCGGGTAGATCTTCACCGCGCCGTCGATCTCGTCGCAAGCCTTGGTGCAGGCGAGCGTGTTGGTGCCGTCGATATTCATGGCGCAGGAGCCGCAGACCCCCTCGCGGCAGGAGCGCCGGAAGGTCAGGGTCGCGTCCATCTCGTTCTTGATCTTGATCAGCGCGTCCAGGACCATCGGGCCGCAACTCGCCATGTCGACCTTGTACGTGTCGACGCGCGGGTTCGCCTTGTCGTCGGCGCTCCAGCGATAGATCTTGAATTCGCGGATATTGGTCGCGCCGGCCGGCGCCGGCCAGGTCTTGCCGGTCGTGACCTTGGAATTGGCGGGGAGGGAGAACTCGGCCATGGTCTCTCCGATCAATAGACCCGCGCCTTGGGCGGGAAGGGCTGGACCTCGTTGGTCAAGGTCGTCATGTGAACCGGACGGTAGTCGAGCTTGACCTTGCCCTGATCGTCGACCCAGGCGACGGAGTGCTTCATCCATTCGCCGTCGTCGCGGTTCGGATAGTCCTCGCGAGCATGGGCGCCGCGGCTTTCCCGGCGCGCTACCGCGGAATGGACGGTGACGACCGCCTGACGAATCAGATTGTCGAGTTCGAGCGTCTCGACCAGATCCGAATTCCAGATCATCGAGCGGTCGCTGACGCCGATATACTTCATGTCGGCCATGACCTGATCGATCTTGGTTTGGCCCTCCTCGAGCACGGGACCAGTTCGGAAGACCGCGCAATTGGTCTCCATGACCTTCTGCATTTCGAGACGGAGCCGCGCCGTCGGTCGCTCTCCCTTGGCGTGGCGCAGACGATCGAGCCGGTCGACCGAAGCATCCCCGGCGCCCTTCGGCAGCGGTCGCTTGCGCTCGCCCGGCTTGACGATTTCGGCGGCGCGGATCGCCGCGGCCCGACCGAAGACGACGAGGTCGAGAAGCGAGTTGGAGCCGAGGCGGTTCGCGCCATGGACCGAGACGCAAGCCGCTTCGCCGATCGCCATCAGGCCGGGCACGACCGCATCCGGATTGCCGCCTTTGATGGTCACGGCTTCGCCATGAATGTTGGTCGGCACGCCGCCCATGTTGTAGTGCACCGTGGGCAGGATCGGGATCGGCTGCTTGGTGACGTCGACGCCGGCGAAGATGCGGGCCGATTCCGAAATACCCGGCAGGCGCTCGTGCAGGATTTTCGGATCGAGATGGTCGAGATGCAGGAAGATGTGATCCTTGTTCGGTCCGACGCCCCGGCCTTCGCGGATCTCGATGGTCATGGCGCGGCTGACGACGTCGCGCGAGGCGAGGTCCTTGGCCGAGGGCGCGTAACGCTCCATGAAACGCTCGCCATTCGAATTGACGAGGTAACCGCCTTCGCCGCGCGAGCCTTCGGTGATCAAGCAGCCCGAACCGTAGATGCCGGTCGGATGGAATTGGATGAATTCCATGTCTTGGAGCGGCAGGCCGGCTCGCAGCGCCATGCCGCCGCCATCGCCGGTGCAGGTATGCGCCGAAGTCGCGGTGCGGTAGGCGCGGCCATAGCCGCCGGTCGCTAGGACGACCATGGCTGCGTTAAAGCGGTGAAGCGTGCCGTCGTCCAGGCACCACGCCATGACCCCTCGGCAGGAGCCGTCCTCGGCCATGATCAGGTCGAGGGCGAAATACTCGATCAGGAATTTGGCGTTGTGACGAAGCGATTGCTGATACAGCGTATGAAGGATCGCGTGGCCGGTGCGGTCGGCGGCGGCGCAGGTGCGAAGCGCTTGGCCATTGCCGTAGCCGACGGTCATGCCGCCGAAAGCGCGCTGATAAATCTTGCCCTCGGCCGTGCGCGAAAAAGGCACGCCGTAATGTTCGAGTTCGATGATCGCCGGGATCGCCTCGCGGCACATGTACTCGATCGCGTCCTGATCGCCCAGCCAATCCGAGCCCTTGACCGTGTCGTACATGTGATAGCGCCAATCGTCCTCGCCCATGTTGCCGAGCGCGGCCGAAATGCCGCCTTGGGCAGCGACCGTGTGGCTTCTTGTCGGGAAGACCTTGGTCAGACAGACGGTGTCGAGGCCCTTGGCGGCCATGCCGAAAGTCGCGCGCAGGCCCGCGCCGCCGGCGCCGACGACGACGACATCGCAATTGTGATCGACGATCTGATAGGCGTTGGTCATGACGGGGCCCTAGAGCAGGCCGAGCTTCAGCACCGAGATGGCGCCAAGGAGCCCGAGCAGGGTGCAAAGGAATGTCTGCGCGAGTTGCAGAAAGACCTCGGTCGGCTTGTGGTGGACGTAGTCCTCGATCACCACCTGCAAGCCGAGCTTGAGGTGATAAAAGCCCGCGCCGATCAGGATCAAGGCGAGCGCAGTGACCAGCGGCGATGCGAAGGCGGTGACCGCCGTTTCCCAATCGGCATGGGCGAGACGCACGATCTTGACCGCAAACCACAGGCCGAGCGGCACGAGCGCGATGGCGGTGACGCGCTGCATCCACCAATGATGCGTGCCGTCCTTGGCCGAGCCGAGGCCGCGCACGCGTCCGAGCGGGGAGCGATAGCTCATCTCAACCTCCCATCCCGAAATACCAGGTGACGAGAGTGAGCGCGGCGCTTGCCAGAACGACGAGCCAGCCCGCACGCTCGGCGGCGCCGATTTCGAGCAACTTTCCCGCATCCCAGAAGAGATGCCGGACGCCATTGCACAGGTGATAGAAAAAGGCGGCGACGAAACCGAAAAGGACGACCTGGCCGACGGTCGAGCTGATGACGCCTTTGACCTTGGCGTAATAAGCAGGGCCGATGGCGATGCCGACCAGCCACCAAACCAGCAAGATGGCGCCGCCGATCAATGCCACGCCCGCGACCCTATGCAGGATCGAGAGGACTGAGGTCAATTGCGGGCGATAGACTTGAAGATGTGGCGAAAGGGGTCTTTCGGCTTGCGCCATGGCGAACCTCTCTTGGCGCCGAGGCCCCCGAGAGGCCAGCGGCTCTTGAGATCGGACTTTAGGAAGCCCGAGCTTCCTAAGTCAATTGCCCATTGGGGTTTTTCGACTTTTGTCGATTGAAGAAGGACCCCGATTTCGGCTAACCAGGGGCCATGAATGCTGCCGTCCGGGGCTGGTCCCGTGTCGTCGAAGTCGCCGAAGCCAGGTCCTTCGATCCCACCCTCTCGAGTTTTCTCTTTTTGCGTCATGGCGAGACGCCGCGAAACGCGCTTCGCCTCTATCAAGAGCCGACCGAGCCCTTGTCCGAGATCGGACTTGGCCAGGCGCGGGCGGCGGCGATCGTTCTGGCGGGTGCCGGGATAGCGCGCATCATCGCCTCGCCCATGGACCGCGCGGCGACGACGGCCAGGATCGTCGGGGCGGCTTGCCGCCAGGACCCGGCCTGGGACCCAGATTTCCGCGAACGCTTGTTCACGGCGCTCTGGGGTACATCCTCGGCCGATATGAATTGGGCGGAGGACCCGGCCGGCTGCGAAACCTTGGTCGAATTCGTGACCCGCGTTCGTCGCGGCGCGGTCAAGGCGACGGCCGAGCACAGGGGCCCGGGCGATCTCCTGATCGTCGCCCATGGCGGCGTGCTGCTCGCGCTTGGCGCCATGCTCAAGGTCGTGCCGAACGAAGCCATGCGCGCGAACGCCCAGCCGATCCGCTTCAGCCGCAAGGACGGCGTCTGGCACGCCGAACTCCTCGACGCCGGAGCCCGGCGCGCGGCTGGCGAAATCTAGCGACCGAATTTCGCCGTGAAGGCGCCGCCGTCGAGCGCGAGCGAGACGAAATGCGTGAGCATGATTACCCCTCCCTGAAAGGACAATGGATTGCGGATCAGGCTCGGCGGAAAAGAAAGTTCCGCGCCCGCGCGGCCGAGACCGTCATGGCCGTCGCCTTGCCGCCCTTCTTCAGGAAGCGGACGGTCGCCGAAAAGACGAAAGGCGGCGCGCTCGCGCGCATCAAGAACAGGTCCTCGGCGATCGGCTCGAGCGGCCAAGGACCCGCAACACCGGCCGGGCCCTTGATCGTCGCCGTAAGGCCCTGCTTGGCGGCGGCAACCGTGTAGCTCGCATCGAGTTCCTCCGAACGCCAAGTCCCGACATAGGCCTTGGGGTCGATCTTGCCTGGCTTGACCCTGAGCAAGCGGTGAACATTGCCCGCGCCGACATCGGCTTCGATCGCATCGTCGCGAAAGCGGAGCGTCAGGTCGAAGACGCCGCGGAGTACCTTCCAGCGCCCGCCGGGTAAAGCCCGACAGCGCATCCAGCCGCCCCACATGTCGGCGAACAGGATGCCTTTCTCGATCTTGAGATCGACCACGGTGCCTTTCGCCGCATCCGCCCAGCGTCCGGCCCAGGAGGCTTTTGGTCGCGTCCCGACGTCGGGTTCGAGGCCGGGATCGCCTTCGAGCACGATGTCGGCGATCTGGCGCGCCGCGACGTATGGATCGATGGCGTCGACATTGGCGATCACGACGACGGCGAGGCGGCGCTGCGGAATGCGCATGAATTCGGTGCGGAAGCCCGGCCACAACCCGCCATGACCGACGGTCATGAGACCGCGATAGCGTTCAAGCGCCAAGCCATAGCCATAAGAGGTCGGCGTGCCGTTGTTGAAGGGAATGAGCGTGTAGAGTTCGCGGAGCGCGCTCGAAATCTTGCCGTCATGGCCGTCGAAGGCGCGGTTCCACCGGATCAGATCGTCGAGGCAGGAGACCAGGCCGCCATCGCCATTGATCGAGGTGCCGAAAGCCGCTTTGACGATGGCGCCGTCGGCCCGCTTGAGATGGGCGGTCGCGAAATCCGCGACCAACGTCTCGCGTTCGCGCACGAGGCGCGTCTTGCGCATGCCCAAAGGCCGGAAGACCCGTTGATCGAGAACCTGTTCGAGCGGCCGATGCGCGGCCTTCTCGACGATCCGCGCGAGCAGACGGAAATTCGTGTTGCAATAGAGAAAGCGGTCATTGGGCCGGAAATTCACGCCCTTCTGGCGCAGGATCAGGGCATGGAGCGCCTCATCCGACCAATGGGCCGCAAGCGACGAGCCGCCGAGAAAGACCAAGGTCAGATGATCGCGCAGTCCGCTGGCATTACGCATCAACTGGCGGACGGTGATCCTCGGCCACGCTTCGGGCAAATCGGGCAAGTGCTTCCGGATCGGATCGTCGAGCCGGAGCCTGCCTTCGCGCGCCAGCATGACGATCAGCAGGCAGACGAAATGCTTGGTGACGGAGGCGATGCGAAAGACCGTGCCGGCGCGGTTCGGCACGCCGAGTTCGATGTTCGCCATGCCATAGTCGCGTCTCAGGATCGGCTTGCCGTTCTTGAGCACGGCCAGCACCGCGCCCGGCCGATCGTCCCGGTTCCAGTCGGCGAACAGCGCGTCGATTTTTTTCTTTTGCGCCACAGTCACGGTCATGGTTTGGCCTTTCGGGGCATGAGTAACCAGGTGTCGAGGTCGAGCACTACGGCCTCATGAGGCTGATCGCCGGTCTTGTCGGGAAAATCAGCACAAGACCGGTTCTTGGTCGCGACGGTGCGCACGCGGAGCGCGCCGACATCCTCGCGCCCGGCGAGCGTCGCCTTGTCGATGATTTCGGACCAGGCATAGACCGTGTCGCCGCCGAAAGTCGGCGCGACGTGACGCCCGCCATTGATCGCCGCGACGAAGACGGCATTGGCGAGGCCGTTGAAGGAAAGCGCGCGGGCGAGGCTGATGATATGGCCGCCATAGACCAGGCGCTTGCCGAAGCGGCTCTTCGTCTGCTCATGCGCATCGAAATGAACCCGCGCGGTGTTTTGATAAAGCCGCGTCGCCATCATGTGTTCGGCGTCCTCGATCGTCACGCCGTCGCGATGATCGATTTTTTGGCCCGGGGCATAGTCGTCCCAGAGCGCGGGCGATCCCGAAAGGCGCCGGTCGAAGCCGTCGACGCGGAAGCCCGCCGGCACGACGAGGTCTGCCGGCGCGACGAACGGGGACAGTTTCGGCACGGACGCTTCGGGCACGGAAGCGGCCTTGTCGCGCTTGCGCACCATGACCCAGCGGCAATAGTCGAGCACGACCTCCGCATGCTGATTGCGTCCGATTGAGCGGACATAGACCACGCCGGATTCCTTGTTGGCGTTTTCGCGGAGCCCAATGACCGTAGAGGCCGTCGAGAGCGTGTCGCCCGGATAGACCGATTTCAGAAAGCGTCCCTGCGCATAGCCGAGATTGGCGATGGCGTTGAGCGAGACATCGGGCACGGTCTTGCCGAAGACGATGTGAAAGGCCAGCCAATCGTCGATCGGCGAGCGCGGCATGCCGCAGGCGATGGCGAAACTGTCGGCCGACTGCAGGGCGAAGCGCGAGCCGAACAGCGCCATATGAAGCGCGACGTCGCCGGCCGTGACGGTCCGCGGCGTCGCATGGACGAGTTCCTGGCCGAGGCGGAAATCCTCGAAGAAATTGACCGCGCTCATGCCGCCGCCTTGGCAAGTTCGTCGATCGCTTCGGCGAGCGCGACCACGCGCTTGGCATTGGCGACGTGCAAATTCTCGATCAGCTTGCCGTCGACCAGGACGACTCCCTTGCCTTCGGCCTCGGCCGCGGCGAAGGCGGCGATGATCTTGCGCGACCAAGTGACTTCCTCGGTCGTCGGGCCGAAAATCCGATTGGCGGGTTCGAGCGTCTTGGGGTGAATCAAGGTCTTGCCGTCGAAGCCGAACTCGACGCCTTGCCGGCAAGCTTCCTCGAAGCCGGCATCGTCCGCGAGATCGAGATGGACGCCGTCGAGCACGGCAAGACCATAAGCGCGCGCGGCCAAGAGGCAAAGCGAGAGCGAGGTCAACATCGGCAGCCGGAGCGGGGTGTGCCGCGCGGTCAAATCTTTGGTCAAATCCGAAGTGCCGAGCACGAGGCAGGCGACGCGCGGGCTCGCCGCCGCGATTTCTTCGGCATGCAGAATGCCCTTGGGCGTTTCCATCATGCACCAGATCGTCTGGGCCTTGGGCGAGCCGATCTCGATCATCAGGCTTTCCAACTCGTCGACCATGGCGGCCGATTCGACCTTGGGCAAAAGGATCGCATCGGCGCCCGAGGTCGCGGCGGCCGCGACGTCGTCCTTGCCCCAAGGCGTGTCGAGGCCGTTCACGCGAATGACGATCTCGCGTTTGCCATAACCGCCGCTCTTGGCCGCTTCGGCTACTTGCTTGCGGGCGAGCCCCTTGGCATCGGGCGCGACCGCATCTTCGAGATCGAATATCAGCGCATCCGCAGGCAATGTCCGCGATTTCTCGAGCGCGCGGGCATTGGCTCCCGGCATATACAGCACGCTCCGGCGCGGCCGCGTCGTGGCAGGCATGGGCTGAAGGCTCCTCCGAGGAAAACGCGGCGCGACTATAGCGGAAGCGGAGCCCGGCTTTCGACTAGGATTTCGGCGGATAGCGCCGCCAGATCAGGGCGAGCGGCACGCCGCTTACCAAATGCCAGACACCCCACCAGGCGGCGATGACGGCGACGCCGCCCAGGCCCGAAAAATGATTGAAGGCGAGGGCAAGCGAGACGCCGGCATTCCTCATGCCGACTTCGAAGGTGACGGCTCGGCGGTTGCCTTCGTCGAGACCGGCGGCCCAGGCCGCCGCGTAACCCGAGCCGAGCGCGAGCGCGTCCTGAAGCGCGACGAACAGCGCGACGATGCCGATGTAGCGCAACATCGGCGCGTTCGCGATCAGCGCGCCGACGATGAACAGGGCCACCAGCACATGGGAAAGCTTTTGCACCGGCTTGCGGATGCGGTCGGCGATGCGCGGATAGCGTTCGACCAAAGTGAGACCGACGGCCAGCGGAATGCCGATCAGCACGACGATCGAAATGGTCACTTCGACGGGGTCGAGCGCGATCTCGCGCAGAAGCGACCTTGCGGGTTCGTGAAAAGACGCCCAAAGCGAAAGATTGACCGGCGTCATGACCAGCGCGCCTACCGTCGAAAGCGCCGACATGGCGACGGACAACGCCGTGTTGCCGCGCGATAGATGGGTCAGGAAATTCGAGAGATTGCCGGGCGGACAGGAGGCTACCAGGATCATGCCGAGCGCGATCGAAGGTGCGGGATCGAGCACGATGACGATCGCCGTCGTCACGGCGGGTAGGACGACGAATTGCGCGAGCAGGCCGATGGCGACGGCTTTCGGCGCCTTGGCGACCAGGCGGAAATCGTCGATCTTCATGTCGAGCGCGACGCCCAGCATGATCAGGCCGACCACGACGTTGAGGATCATCAGCGTCGCCGGATTGAAGTTCAATACCACGTCGTCGATCGACATCGTCATCCCGTCTCGTTTGCCAGTTTCTCGAAAGCCTCGCCGGTCAGGCGATAGCCGATCCATTCCTTGATCTCGACGAAGCCGATGGTGCGATAGAGCCGCCTTGCGTTTTCGTTCCAATCGAGCGCGCTGAGACAAAGCGCCGGCCGGCCGCTGGCCTTGCCGATGCGCGCGACTTCGGCGAGCAGGCGGCGGGCGAGGCCGCGCTGGCGGTAGGTTGGGTCGACCCAGAGGTCTTCGACGAACAAACCGGCGATGCCCCGGAATGTCGAGGCGTAGATCGGGTAATAGAGAAGGAAGCCGATGCCCAGACCGGCCTTTTCCGCGATCAAGGTGTCGATGCGCGCATCGGCGCTCAGGAAGTCGCGGCGCATCTCCTCGAGCGTAATCGTATAGGCATGCGAGAGTTTTTCGAAAGCGGCAAAGTCCCCCATCTGACGATGAAGCGTCGGCGCGTCGTCCGGTCGACCGGGCCGGATGATGATGTCGTCGTTCACGAGACCTCGTGAAGGGATTGGCGCGAGTGATCGATTCGCATCATAGTGGGGAAATGCCGAAGCGCATCGTCTTTCGACTTGGCGGCCGATGACCGTCCTCGCCATCCAAAGCCAGGTGGTCTACGGCCATGTCGGCAATTCCGCCGCCGTCTTTCCGTTGCAACGGCTGGGACACGACGTCTGGCCGGCGCCGACGGTCGTTCTGTCGCATCATCCGGGCCATGGCGGCGCGGGCGGCGGGCCGCTGCCGGCGGATCACGTCGCAAGCGTGCTGCGCGGCCTCGTCGCGCTCGGTCGATTGAACGAATGCCATGCCGTGCTGACCGGTTACCTCGGCACGACGGCGAACGGCGTCGCCGCGCTCGCAACCGTCGCGGCGCTCCGCGAAGCAAATCCACGCGCGGTCTATCTCTGCGATCCGGTCATGGGCGATCGCCACACCGGGCTCTATGTCGCCAAGGACTTGCCCGATTTTTTCCGCACCCATGCCATGCCGCGAGCCGAGATCGCGACGCCCAATCAATTCGAACTCGAACGCCTGACGGACAAGCGCGTGACGACGATCGAGAGCGCGCTACACGCCGCCGAAGCATTGCGTGCGCTTGGGCCGCGCATCGTCGTTGTCACCTCGCTTGAGCGCGCCGATGCCGGCGAAGAGGTCGCCGAAACGCTCGCCGTCGGCACCGACGGCGCCTGGCTCGTCCGCACGCCCCGGATCAGCAAGGTGCCGCAAGGCGCGGGCGATCTTTTCGCCGCGCTCTTTCTCGGCCACTATCTCAAGGCGCGCGATTTGCCGCAGGCCTTGGCGCGCGCGGTTGCGTCAACCTATGGCGTGCTGCTTGCTTCGAGCGATCTCGGGCTCGATGAACTTGCGCTCGTCCAGGCGCAAGACGAGATCGTCGCGCCGAGCGCGC
>Ga0194120_10010987_pt1 | contig 11012 bp, 13 predicted proteins | sample TA2MahCa65mmetaG_FD_148642 | JGI IMG/M metagenome (GOLD analysis project Ga0194120, IMG submission 148642) | Freshwater microbial communities from Lake Tanganyika, Tanzania - TA2015019 Mahale Deep Cast 65m | ecosystem: Environmental > Aquatic > Freshwater > Lake | place: Tanzania: Lake... | reverse complement strand
CGGGGTGATGTGACAACCCCAATATACAAAGTGCGAATCCAAAATCAGATCCCGAAGAATCTTAAACTACAAGAAAGACTTTTTCAACAGACTCATAGTTATGGAGTCAGGCATCTGAATCAGAAAGGGCGAGATTTAGCGCTCGGTCGAGGCGCAATATTACAACATAATTTCAGCTCAACTATGCAGGAGCATTACTTATCCAACACCTGCCCCCACTGCAAGTCCATGATGGGGGATTTCTATTCATATCAATATACAGACCAATGCACAGATGAAAATGCTAATAGATTGGGATATGTTTGTGTCGATTGTGATCCAAGATTCAATGACATATCTTTTGGAATCAGTAGAAGCACAGGTGGCAATCTTAAAGAGTCTGACATCCTCTTGTCTCGTCCCCTCAATTTTAAAGGGACAACTGGTGAGCATGAGGAGCAACTCCGAATTGCCATCCCCAAGATCTCAGTTGCGAATCAGGGAGGTAGAATTGAAGAACCATCTTTAGATAGTAATAGAGGTCCGCAAGAGCCTACTGCGCAGCGATCTCCGGGCACCCAAGATGGCGATGGAGGATTACGCAGCACCTTCTATGCGGTCATAATTGTCTTTGTCATGATGATTGTTGGGAAATTGTGGAGATACATCAGAAAAAATGTATTCTGATACCCCCCCTCCTTACCATCGGCATAGGTTGCCGGACGATGGAGGAGTTCGTCGCGTCGCTTCAGAAGTATGGCGTCCGGTATCTAATCGACGTCCGCTGCGCACCTTACTCACGGCACAAGGCCGAGTTCAACCGCGAAGCGCTTTGCGCGTTGATGAGATCTTCCGGTATCTCGACGGCGGGCAGAACACCATGTTTGAACCTGCTCTCGGGTCGAGGCGAAAATGGGCGTGAATTTCCCTGAGGGCGGACATTCTTGTCCGCCCTAACCTGATTTGGCGGGCGGACATTCCTGTCCGCCCTAACCTGACTTGGAGGGCGGACATTCCTGTCCGCCCTATACCCTAAGAAGAGATAGTAAAGTGCACTTCACCCCTTCACCCTATCCGCGCAAACTTCCCCATATGGATGTAGGCGAAGTCTATTATCACATCATTTTTCGATTGATATCAGGGCACTGATCGAAGCACGAAATTGAATTAGTGAAGCACAAGATTATTGAAGATAATGAGAGATTTTATAAACTTATCGCCATTCAAGTTATGCCAAATCATGTTCACTTGATCTTGCAGCCGAAACCCGGTTATGCTTTATCAAGGATTATTAAGGGCATGAAGGGAGTTACTGCCCGATTAGTCAATCGGTATCGCAGAACAAAGGGAAGTATTTGGTCAGATAAATACTTCGATCGCGCGATCAGAACTGAAGATGATCTTGCAGGTGCGCTCGCCTATTTACAGCACAATCCTGTGGGTGCACTGCTTGCAGAAGATGCAAGTGATTATGTTGGCTGGGAATTCATTCAAGAATGACGATTAAGATAATAGGGCGGACAGGAATGTCCGCCCTCCAGATGGACTTTTTAGGGCGGACAGGAATGTCCGCCCTCCGGGAAAGGAATTGGCTCTAACCACCCTCTTCACCACCGGTGTCTATGGGCAGACCGAGGGGTCGTTCCTGCGGGGGCTGACCGATAACCGCATCGACCTCCTTGCCGACATCCGCGACCGCCGAGGCGTCCGCGGCGGGCATTACCCATTCGCCAACGCCGGACGGCTGCAAGAATTGCTCGCCGCTAACGGCATCGGGTACGTCCATTGGCGCGAGGTCGCGCCTCCGGCGGACATGCGCGCCATCCAGGGCAAAGCCGATCACCAGGCGCGTCAGAAGAAATCCGACCGCGAAAGGCTCGATCCCGCGTTCATCAAGGCTTATGAAGCATTCATCGCAACGAAGCGCGAGTGGCTGAAAGCGACCCTTGCCAATGAGTCCCTCTCAGGCAAGCGCATCTGCCTGGTCTGCGTCGAGCGGACGCCCGATGCCTGCCACCGGTCGCTGCTGGCAAAGGAGATTCAAGCGATCACCGGATGCGCTGTGGAGCACATCATTAATAAGTGCAAATGATAGTAGTCTTCTCCAGTAGGACAGGCAGGAATGCCTGTCCTACTGATGCTACTATTTGACGACCTGCTTGGAATGAACAAATGAGCATCGAAATACATCCTCTTTCAAAGGCGAATGCGAGGGACTTTTATGCCCTGATCGCCTCGAATGAAGGGGTCGCCTGGTGCGCCTGCGCCGCCTGGCGGGCTGAGACGACCTGGGACGAGTGGGACTCCCGCACCGCCGAACAGAACCGCGCCGTCCGCGATAGTATCATCGACAGCGGCGAACTCGACGGCTTCCTCGCCTATGAGGACGGCAGACCGGTTGGCTGGTGTCAGGTCGGCGTCCGCGAACGCGTGAGCCGTCTTTGTGCGCATTACGATTTCAGCCCCGAACCAGGCGTCTGGGCAATCACCTGCCTCTTCATCCATCCCAATAGGCGAAAATCGGGAGTTGCCGGCGAAATGCTGCAGGCCATCCTGAGCGAGGCAAAGTCGAGTGGCATTGTCGCCGTAGAGGCCTACCCGCGGACCGAGCAGACGCTCAGCGACGACGACCACTGGATGGGGCCTCCGGGGCTTTTTGAAGCGCTCGGATTCAAGGTCGTCCATCCTCATGAGCGGCGTGGAGTCTGGCGGCTTTATCTTTAACTGAGGAACCATGATGGAATTTACGACGCTTAAACTCGACTCTGACGGCCCGGTCGCCCGTCTGACCTTGAACCGGCCCGACGCCCGCAATGCCTTCGACGACAAGATGATCGCCGAGATTCGCAGCGCTGCCGAGGCGACCGGCAAGATCGACACCGTCCGGGCGTTGCTGATTACCGGTGCCGGAAGTGCATTCTCCGCCGGTGCCGACATCGACTGGATGCGCCGAATGGGGCAGGCGACGTTCACCGAGAACCACTCCGACGCCCTCTTGCTGGCTTATATGCTCGACGCGCTTGCGCACAGCCCCAAGGTGACGATTGCTCGCGTCAACGGGCCGGCAATCGGCGGCGGAACCGGACTGGTGGCGGCTTGCGATGTGGTCGTCGCGGTATCGGAAGCGGTCTTTTCGTTCAGCGAAGTGAAGATCGGTCTGGTGCCGGCTTGCATTGCTCCCTATGTTATCCGTCGGGTCGGCGAGGGGCGCGCCAGGGAACTCTTCGTAACCGGACGGCGTATCACCGCCGAAGAAGCACTCCGCTACGGCCTTGTCGATCATGTCGCACCTGCAGACGGCTTCGATGCCAAGGTCGAAGAGGTGCTCGGCTCAATCATCGCTTCAGGCCCCCACGCCGTCGCTGCAGCCAAGAAACTGACCCGCGACGTGGTCGCGCAAGGTCGCAAGGAGTATATCGAATATACCGCCCGGCTAATTGCCAACTTGCGCACCTCGGAGGAGGGCCGGGAAGGGCTGGCGGCGTTCTTAGATAAACGCAAACCTAAGTGGGCCGATTGATGCGATGGGTGAAGGTAGTATGCAGGATGCGGTCGCATGAGTGACGGTGTGTCGCATCTGACCGACAAATTGGCGGTGCTCCCGGACAAGCCCGGCGTCTATCTCTTTAAGGATTCCGCCGGGCGCATCATCTATATCGGGAAGGCGAAGTCGCTCCGCAACCGCGTCCGGAGTTACTTCACCGGCCACGACGATGGACGCTACCAATATCCCCGGCTGGTCGCCGCCATTCGCGACGTCGAGTTGCTCCTGACCCATAGCGAGGTCGAAGCGTGGAAGACGGAGGCGTCGCTCATCAAATTGCACCGGCCGAAGTTCAATATCGACCTGCGCGACGATAAGTCCTATCCTTATATAAAGGTCACACGCGAGCCATTCCCCCGCATCTTGCTCACCCGCAAACCGAACGACCCACCGCCGGGGGACGTCTATGGCCCCTACACCGACGTCTTCGGTACCCGGCATCTCCTTCGGACGCTAAAGGGCATTCTGCAGATTCGTGATTGCAACCTACCACTCACGGAATCCCGCATCGCAGCCGGGAAGTTCAAACTCTGTCTTGATTACCATATCGGCCGCTGCGGCGGGCCGTGCGAAGCGAAGGTGTCGCCGGATACCTATGCCAACGGCGTCGCCCGGTTCGTCAGTTTTCTGCGAGGGCGGCATGAGGATGTCGTAGATTATCTCGAAAGCGAAATGAACCGCCTGGCGGCGGAGCATCGCTTCGAGGAAGCCGCCCTCGCCCGCGACCGGCTTCGTGCCGCCCGGCAGTTCAGTGAACGTCAACCGCGCATCGATCCCGATCCGGTTGACATCGATGCGGTTGGATTGGTGCGCGAAGATGCTTATGCCGCCATCGTCCTGATCATCGTCCGTGGCGGGAGGATCGTCGGACAGGCGAAGTTTCATCTTGAACGCACGGTCGGGCTCACCGATGGCGAACTACTGGGCAACTTCCTTATTCGCCACTACGAATCGCCGGATCAGGTACCCGACGAGATTCTTATTCCGCTGATGTGGGAAGACGCCGCGCTGGCAGCCGAACTCCTGACGTTGACCGCTGGGCGGAGGGTAGTCCTGCATCACCCCCAGCGCGGGATGAAGGCGCGGCTTGCTGCTACAGCCCGGGTCAATGCCGAGCAAGTCCTTGCCGAACGTCGGTTGATCGCCGAAAAACGCGATTTCGTCCCCCGCTCGGTGAAAGCGCTTCAAGAGGTGCTTCATCTGGAACATTCTCCCATGTGGATCGAGACCTTTGACGTCTCGCATCTGGCTGGCGTCGATAGCGTTGCGGCGATGGTCGTCTTTCGTGCCGGTCAACCTTTTCGGTCGGAATACCGCCTCTTTCGGATCAAATCGTTCACCGGTATCGACGACTTCGCGGCTATTGCTGAAGCCGTGGGAAGAAGGTATCGAAGGCTGCTGAGTGAACCATCAGTTGCAACAATCGATGATGATGATGATGACGGTGATGATAGATTGTCACGGTTGCCAGATCTGGTTTTAATCGATGGAGGTATCGGGCAATTGAATCGAGCCCGGGAGGTGTTGACAGAGTTAGGATTGCCGGATATGCCGGTAATCGGCCTCGCCAAACGGCTGGAGGAGATCTATCTGCCCGGCGATCCGTTGCCGTTGGCGCTTCCCAAGACCTCGTCGGCATTGAGACTGATCCAGCGCGCCCGGGACGAAGCGCACCGCTTTTGCATCACCCGACAGCGCCTGCTGCGCGGCAAACGACAGGTGAAGTCGCGGCTCGACGACGTGCCCGGGATAGGCCCGATCCGGCGGAGCGCGTTACTGAAGACGTTCGGATCGCTGAAACGGCTCGCGACAGCATCGGTAGAAGAGATCGCCGCGGTTCGGGGGATGTCGCGAAGGGCCGCCGAGCAAGTGAAGGAGACGTTGACATCCTAAGGTGCGAATGCGGACTATAGGCGCCATGCGTTACTACCGGTGCACTGTTTTGGTGTCATCGATGGTTGCTCTAAACCTGATGGTTACGACCGTCGACGCGGCAGGGCCCGGGACTTTCGTCTATCCACCTTACAAGCACACCTGGGGCGTGGTCAAAGCGCGGCCCTTGCACCTGCGGCTTTTTCTTGGCTACAAGACAAAGTTCGACGACCCGCAAGGCCTCGCCTGTGCCCGGCTTGACGCCTGGGAGGATCCTTCCCGCGAAGGCGACGACGACGAAGTGACGGTTTATGGCGTTAATTCAGGCGACAAATGCATTATTTATAACCGTTCGATGTATGCACTGGGATTATTTGGCAAGGAAGGCAGGGGCGAAGCGCTCGAACGTCCCTGGGGAATCGCAGCTGACCGATGGGGACAGGTCTATGTCGTCGATCGGGGGCGGGCAGAAGTGCATCACCTCCGCAATGGAGGGAAATCCCTCGTTCCCGTGCGGAAGATCGGCCGATTTGGAGATGGGGAGGGCGAGTTCATCGATCCGATAGGGGCTGCGCTGCTGCCGGACGGGAGTCTGCTGGTTACCGATGCCGCACTGGGACGGGTGACGATGTTCGATTCAACAGGCGCTGTTCGATTGGCTTGGGAAGGATTGTTGTCGCCCGCTGGAATTGCTGCCACCGGACCGGGCGAGAGTTGGACCTACTTTGACCAGGATGCATTCGTCGTGGTGATCGACTCCGCGGGGCAGCGGGTCAGCAAGTTTGACCTGAAAGGCCAACTCGTGAAGCGAACCCGAACCGAAGAGTGGGAAGGCGACATCGGAATCGAGCACCTCGAATGGCTCGCGCTCGACTACCATAACCAGGTGCTGATTACCGACCGGACAAGAGGCTGCATCCATAAACTCGACCGCAACCTGAATTACCTGGACACTTTCGGTGAAACCGGCGATGGCGACTATCGTTTCGATGAACCGCGCGGGATTGCACTATACCGCAGGTTCGGACAGATATTCGTAGCCGAACGGCCGGGCGCGCAGTATCTCTGGGTCGGCGTCGATGTGAGGGACTTGCAAGCCACTGTAGTGAGCGATTCGATCTGGCGGGACCTTAGGGTCTCCTTCTTCCTGACCGAACCGGCGTTGGTCGATGTCGATGTCGAAGACGCTGCCGGGAGGTTTATCGCGCGACTGATGGAGAACCGCCGCTTCGATGCCGGGAAAGTGCAGTTCTTCTGGAACTTAATGGTGCCTGCGCAGTTGCCGGGAGGGAAGCCGCTGCCGACTTTGCCAGCGTCCTATGATGTGGGCAAACGTTTGCCGAGCGGCAGGTATAGCCTCCGGGCGACATTCCGGGCAACTTACTCATCGCGAGAATCATTTAGCATCGAGCGCAAGACCGGCTTTGGACTATAGGAAATTGAGGGACTTATTTGAGCAGGGAAGCGGTATGGGAGGCGGACTGCTAACTTGCCGACCCCATGCGAGAGGCGTATATTGAGTTTGAATGTCAGAGTTGGACATCGCATCATACGACGGCGTTGTCTCGCAGCCGTCGGACAACGGCCCGGTCTGACGACTGTAACGTGATTTGCCTCGCTTCCCACACTGCTTGCCTTAACCACGATGCCGGACCGGGTCACCCTGAGCGTCCGGATCGGATCGGCGCCGCTTTGGAAGGCGTTAGATCAGCGCTGCCGGATGAAGTCGTGCTCCAACTTGAAACGCGTGAAGCCGACCCAGCCGAAATCGCGTTGGTTCATAGACCCGGTTATATCGAAGCAATGCGGCGGCTCTGCCAGTCCGGGGGAGAATATATCCCTGCGATGGAGGCGAACGTCGGAACGGCGACCTGGGATGCGGCACTCAATGCCGTCGGTGCCGGACTCTCGCTCGCCGACTGGATGCTCCGCCAGGACTCGACTCTTGCATCTCAATTCCAAAATCCAAGATCCATTCTCCAAAATACCAAAGGCTTTGCTCTTGTCCGTCCCCCCGGGCATCACGCTCTCGCCGACCGGCCCATGGGATTCTGCCTCTTCAATAATATCGCCGTCCTGGCGCGCTATCTACAGGTAGAACACCGTATTAGCCGGATCGCGATCATCGACTTCGACGTCCATCACGGGAATGGTACCGAAGCAGTATTTTGGAAGGATGAGACGGTGCTCTTCATCAGTATCCACCGCGACAACCTCTTTCCGTATCACAAAGGTATGCGCGAAGATCGTGGTGCCGGAAAAGGTCTGGGACGGACCTTAAATCTTCCATTACCAGCCGGTTCCGATGATGACGTCTATCAGGTCGCGTATGAGCGGGAAATTATCCCGGCGATTGATGACTTTGTGCCTGAATTCATCCTGGTCTCGGCCGGATTCGATGCTCACTGGCGCGATCCATTGGGTGGGATGAGAGTCACTGGTGCCGGATACCAGATGATGGGCGAGCGGATACGGGACCTTGCTGAACGTCACTCTAATGGCCGGGTGATAGCGCTTCTCGAAGGAGGCTATGACCTGACCGGACTAAAGGATGGCGTGTCCGGTTTCGTTAGCGGGCTACAGGGGTGAAAGCGCCGGCTTGAGAAGAGGACTCATAATTGATGATCTGCCTCCCGACGCCATTCGTCTCAACAGGATACGGCTTGCTGGAAGGCATGGGGTCACGGATGAAGAAGCATCACAGGAGCAAGCAATAGAAGTCGATCTCGAAGTGCGAAGCGACCTGTGTGATGCCGGACAGAGCGATGACCCCGGCAGCACATTCGACTATGCTGTTATGCATCGCATCGCGACAGAGGTTATAACCGGACCGCGTAAGCACCTCCTGGAAGCATTGGCAGAGGAGATCGCCGATCGCGTCCTTGTCGAATCAAGTATGGACTTCGTCAGGGTAGTCGTGCGCAAAATGAGTCCACCGCTCTTTGATGTCGCCGGAGGCGCCGAAGTCGAGATCCTGCGCCGGAGGCAAAAGTAATGGAGATTCCGGCCGGAGAATCCGGGGATCGACCGGGAAGTGTCGCTTACGTCGGCATCGGATCGAACATGGGAGATCGGGCAGCTCAGATTGCCTACGCGCTGGAGTGCTTGAAGAGAGTGTCATCCAATGACCGGGTCACCCTGGCACCGATCTATGAAACTGAACCATGGGGACCGGTAAGGCAGAGCCCATTCCTCAATACTGCTGTTGAGTTGGAAACGCTCCTCGCGCCCGCCGCGTTATTAAGTGAACTGCGAGCCATCGAACGGCTGGCTGGACGTCGTCCGGATAACCTCCATTGGGGACCACGTTCACTCGATCTCGACATTCTGCTTTACGGCAATCGGATCATCCACTCCTTGCAGCTTTCGGTGCCGCATCCGCGTCTTCTTGAGCGGCGCTTCGCCCTGTTGCCGCTTGCGGACCTTGCGCCGGATGTGTTAATCCCAGGCTCCGGCAGGACCGTTCGGCAGGCGCTACAAGAGTGTCCCGATAGCGGTTGGATAAGGCCCTTCACCCCTTAAGGGAGCATTTATGAGTCTGCAGCCCGGCAGCATAATAAGCGTCGAAGGCGGGATCGGCGTTGGCAAGACAACCCTTGCACGGTTCCTGGCGGAGGAACTCGAAGCCGATCTCGTGCTTGAAGAACCGACGGCCAATCCGTTCCTGGCGGACTTCTATCGCGATCCGCACCGGTGGGGACTGCAAACTCAGATCACCTTTCTCTTGTCGCGCCACCGGCAGATGTCGGAACTTAAGCAGCGCGACCTCTGGAGTCGGCCGGTGATCGCCGACTACCTTTTCGACAAGGACCGCATATTTGCTGCACTCAACCTCGAAGACCGGGAGTTTGATCTTTATCAACGACTCGCCAGTGCACTCGACACCGATGTCCCGCGTCCCGACCTCGTCGTCTATCTTCAGGTGCCACCGGAACGACTCTTGCAAAATATCCGGATCCGCGACATTCCGTATGAGAAGTCGATAGACCTCGCCTATCTGCAGGAACTGACCGAAGCCTACAACCGCTATTTCATACACTGGGAGCACTCTCCGCTCCTGATTGTGAATGCAGCGCGGATAGACTTTGTCAGGAACAACGCACACCGAAACCGGCTCGTCGAGGCGGTGCGGTCAGCCCGGGCGGGGACGGTATATTTGAATCCGGAGGAATGAAGTGCTCCGATTCCTTTCGCTCTTTTTTTTGTTTTTGCTATTATGGAGGATACTCGCCCGGACTTTTGTGTCGGGACGAACCGCTCCCCGACGAGCCCCGGGTCAGCCGAGGGCTCCGATTCCGCCCTTTGCCGAACCGGAGATCGAGGATGCTAAGTTCGAAGAGTTGCCATCACCACCCCCAGCCAGGAAGGAGGCAGAATGAAGCGGGTAATCGAAACGACCGAAGCGCCGGCGGCAATCGGTCCTTATAGTCAGGGCGTCGTCCACGAGGGACGTATCATCTTCTGTGCCGGTCAGATAGGAATAGATCCGGCGACCGGTGAACTAGCGACCGGTGTCGAAGCCCAGACCGAGCGCGCGATGAAGAATCTCAGCGCAGTCCTCGATGCCGGGCTTTCGAACCTTGACAAGATGCTCAAGACGACGATCTTCCTCTCTGATATCAATGACTTCACAGCCGTCAACGCGGTCTATGCGAAGTTCTTTAATGACAAGCCCCCAGCCCGCAGCACCGTTCAGGTAGCAGCGCTGCCCAAGGGTGCCCTGGTTGAGATCGAATGCGTCGCCGCGGTGGTCTAAGGGGGTTCAGGCTCCGGGCTTCAGGCATAAGTTTGGGGATACTGGGCCTTGGTCTAATGGCTGTTGGAGTGGGGCATAGCGTTGCTCAGACGTCCAGGATCAGCGAGGCGATCTTCGCAGCCCCCACCCAGCCCGCCCCAGAGCCATTTCGTCCTTCGCCAACAGGTGCTGCGCTCCGTTCTCTGGCCTTGCCGGGTTGGGGACAATCCTACAACCGACAGCCCTTAAAGGCCGTGATCTATGGCGGAGCGGAAGCCGCATTCATCTACGGCATTTACCGGCAGGATCAATTGCGCGCCGCCAATGCCCGAATGGGACGGAGCGATATTGCGGCCATATACCGCGAAGATCGCAACCGTCTCGGCTGGTATTTAGCCGGGATGATCATTCTCGCGATGGTCGATGCCTTCGTCGATGCGCATCTCTATGGGTTCGATGTGAAGCCGATCTGAGTCGGGTAACGAGAGCAGGTCAATTTCCAATACCAGGTTCGATTTGAGAGTTACCAATGACACTGCCCGTCCGAACTGCGCCGTTGTCGGCGTAACCGGTCTGCCGGAGGCTGCCAATCTCTGCTACCTCGGCCTCTATGCCATGCAGCATCGCGGTCAGGAGGCCTCCGGCATTGTCGCTTCGGATGGCAGGGAACTCTCGCGGCACGCCGGCACCGGGCTGGTGGCGGATGTCTTCCGGGATCGCGAAATGCTGAGTCGGCTGCCGGGCGAGCATGCCATCGGGCATAACCGCTATTCGACGACCGGACCTTCGAGCGCTCAGAATGTCCAGCCGCTGCTCGTCGAAACCCGCTCCGGCCCGATTGCGATGTCCCATAACGGGAATCTGGTCAATTACCAGTCATTG
>Ga0194120_10010986_pt1 | contig 11012 bp, 8 predicted proteins | sample TA2MahCa65mmetaG_FD_148642 | JGI IMG/M metagenome (GOLD analysis project Ga0194120, IMG submission 148642) | Freshwater microbial communities from Lake Tanganyika, Tanzania - TA2015019 Mahale Deep Cast 65m | ecosystem: Environmental > Aquatic > Freshwater > Lake | place: Tanzania: Lake... | reverse complement strand
GCGAGGACGAGGGGCTCGCCCGCCTCGGTGCGAAGATCGAGCGCGCCCTCGAGCTTCGTGACGCGCGCGTCGAAGTCGTGACGGCCGACGAGCACGGCCGGCTCGTGGCCGACGTCGATCAGAAGCACGGTCGCCCTGCTCCTGGTCTCGGGCGAAGCGCCGCCCGCGAGCAGTCCGACGACGTAGGGTGAATCGTCGGAGACCGCCTTCAGGGGAGAGTCGCCGCCGCCCGGCGGCAGGGCCGTGCGCGCCCGAGCGATGCGCGTCGCGGGGCTGCGCGGCGGCGTGACGGGTTGCGGCTTCTTCTCGGCTTCCGCAGGAGCAGGCTCCGGCATCGCCGGCGCCGCGGCGGCCTCCTTCATCTTCTCGAGCTGGTGCGAAAGCTCCGGGTCGACCGGAGCCGAGGCCCGCGCCGCACAACCGAGAGCGACCGCGAGCACGAGCAGCGACGGGAGCCGGGCACGAAGCACGGGCCCGAGTATAGGCGCCGCGGCGCCGGTTCCCGAAACCCGTCCCCGCCCGCAAGGCTGGGCGAATCAGCGACCGAAGCCCGCCCGGCCTCCACCGCCGCCGCTGGACCAACCGCTGCCTCCGCTGCCTCCACCACCTCCGCCGACTCCGCCGCCTCGCCCGAAAGAGCCCGAACCGGAGGAGAAGCCGCGGCTTCCCGAGAAGCCGCCGCCCGAACCGAACCCGCCCATGTTCGAACGCATGCCGCCGCTCGAGCCGAAGCCGGAGCGTGGCTGGCTCGGAGCCGAGTACGAATGGCTCGGCGGGGCGCTCGGACGGCTGCCGCCGTACGAAGTCCGTGGCTGGCTCTGCGACGGCGCCGAGTACGAGGGCCGGCTCGCGCCGTACGAGGCCGGAGGCCGGCTCTGCGTCGGCGGAGAGTACGACTGCCGGCTTCCGCCGCTCCCGCCGAAGGGTGCGCGCGAGCCGGTGGACGGCGGATTCGCGTATCCGCGACTGGGCGCCGCGCTCGCGTAGCCGCCCGAGCCCGGGCGCGACAAGGTTGCCGATTGCCGCGTGGGACGTGAACCCGAATTGGTCGATGCGCGCGGAACGTTGAACGCGGAGCGGCCATCCCCTCCGCGCGACGTCGCGGTCCCGCCGGCGCGCCCGACCTGCGCGAAGCTGCCGCGCGGAGTGCTCGGCGTGCGCACGATCCCCGAGCGCGAAGCCGAGCCGCCGGACTCGGAGCGCGACCAGGTCGGAGGCCGCGAGAAGCCGCTGCTCGCGCGCTCGCCGCTCGCGCCGCGCGAAGTCGTCATCGACCGGGAAGCGGTCGTCGGACCCGCGGCGCTCCGCGTTCGTCCCGCGCTCGACCACCCGGTGCGCGAGCCGGACGTCGTCGGTCGCTCCGCGACGTAGGGCGAGCTCCGACGGGCGGAGCTCGCGGTGCGAGGCGCCGTGACCGTGCGCGTCGACATCTCGGCGGGCGGGCGAGGAACGCCGGACCGTCCACGAGCCGAGCCGGAGGCGAGGCTCCGGCGACCGTCGGACGAGGTCGCGTCGCGCGAGGAAGCGAAGCCGTCCCGCGCGCCGCGCGAAGCCGCACCGCTCTCGGCGGTCCCGCGCGAAGCGCCGAGGCTCTCGCGCCCCGAGGTCTCCGAAAGCCCGCCGCGAGACGCGAGGCCTTCGCGTGCCGAAGAACGAGTCGCACCCCGGGACCCAAGGCTCTCGCGCCCGCTGGGAGCGGAAGCTCGCTCCGAATCCGAGGCCGGGTCGCGCGCCGAAGCGAGACCGCGCCTGCCACCCTCGTCTGGAGCGGCATCGCTTCCGCCGATCGACCGCCGTCCACCTTCGTCGTTCGCCGCGCGCGAAGCGAGGTCGTCGCGTCCGCCGCGCCGCGCCGCGGCCGTCCGTGTGATCGCTTCGCGACCGCGTGCCTCCGAGGGACGCGCGCCGCGTCCGGCGCTCACCCGCGAAGCGCTCGCCGTCTGGAACGCATCACGATCCGGCGTGATGTCGAGCCGGCCGCCGGTCGGCTGGAAGGCGTCCAGGTCGGCGCCACGCGCCGCGATCGGTCGCCCGCCGCGCCCGAAGTCCTCGCGCGGCACCGTCGAGAAGCCGCCCGGGTTCTCCCGGTTCGTGTACCGGACGTCGTTCACGTTGATGTTCGTGATGTTCTTGTTGATGATGACGTTGTTGTTGACGACCCACGGGCCGCCCCAGCCGCCCCACCACGGATAGCCGATGCTGGCGCCACCCCAGCCGCCCCACCAGGGATAGCAGGGCTCGCCCCAGCCGAGCGGCGTCCAGCCGATGTAGCCGCCCCAGCCGCCGCCGAACCCGAGCGACACGCCGAACCCGCCCCAGCCGCCGTAGAAGCCGACGAGAGCGGGAGCGTAGATCGGCGGCGGTCCGAGCGGACCCGGCGCCCAGTACCAGTACGAGTTGCGGTAGAGCCAGCGACCGTAGTGGAACGGTGCCCAGCCCCAGGGCGCGTAGTCGATCCAGCTCCAGCCCCACGGCTGGACGTAGCTCCAGCGGCCGTCCGTGTAGGGCGACCAGTCGGCGGAGACGTCGGTCGGCCTCCAGAGCTGGCCGTACTCGTCGTCGTACTCCCAGGTGCCGTACTGATCGAGATCCTCGGCGCCGTAGATCGCCTCGTCGACGTGCTGGTAGCTGACGGCGGTCTCGATGCGGGCGTCGCGGCTCGCCTCCCAGCCGTCGAAATCGTCTTCGGGAGCGTAGGCGACCGTGCGGAAGCCGAGGCCACCACCGATGTCGTCGATGATCGCGCTGGTGTTGCCGGTCAGGTCGTACTTCTCGGATCCGACGTGGGCGACGGCGTCGCCGCCCTCGACGCGGACGGTCGTCCGGCCGCCGGAATCGACGTCGACGCGGTAGGCGCCTGGTCCTTCCAGGACGAGCGCCACGGTCGGCGTATCGAGCTCGACGTGGCCGCGCGGCTCGCCGCGAAGGCGCATCGTCACGCGGCCGACGGGCACGCGGACCTGCGTCGCGTCGGGAGCGAGCTCGACGAGGTCGATCTCGGTCTCGGCTCCGAGCCGGACGTAGGTCTCCGGAGCGAGCTGGATCTCGGCCCGCGAGGCGTCACCGGAGTAGAAACGATCGCCCGTGACGAGCGGGGCGTTGACCGCGACCCCGGTCCAATCGTCGCCGTCGCGGCGATAGTAGGAAGCTTCGCCCTCGATCAGGCTCACCCGGGCGACGCCTGGCGGATCCCCTTCCGCGTCCTTCGGGGGCCCGCCTTCCGCGCGCACCCCGGATGCCCAGGCGGATGCCACGGCGGCGACCAGGACCCAGAGGACGAATCGGGACGCCTGCGAAGGCTCCCCGTGCGACCATCTGCGCTGCGCGTTCGTGATGATCTCCCATCGGGAGCGTATCTCGGCTCCCGGGGAGACCCAACACCCGAAGTGCGAGAAGGTCGCGCGAAGGATCGATTGCGCGCTGTCAGGAGCAGTTAGTCAAGTCCGGGTCATAAGCAGTTTAAGATGTCCGCTCGTTCAAGCTGCTTTTTTCTTGGTCTTGGATTCGGTGAGGATATCTCCTTGCTGGCTGTAGGCCGCGAGGAGGCGGCCCTGGTAGCTGACTCCGAGCGTCTGGTTGGGGAATTCGTGGACCAGGACGGGGCAGCGTACGTGGTGCAGGCGGTGCTTTGAGGTGGGTAGCTGCAGGACGAGGCGGTTGAAGCTCACGGTGTTGTCGTTGCCGACGACGCGCTCGTGCTGGCTCGAGAGCAACAGGCGCAGGTCGATGCCCGCCAGCGGCACGAAGGCGCTTTCGGGCTGTGCGGGCTTGACCGTGAAGCGGCGATTGAAGTCGGCAACGAAGGTGGCGTCGAGGTAGCGGTTGGCCTGCTCGTAGTCGGTGATGCCGGCGAGCCTGAGTTCCTGCGGCAAGCGACCCTGGACGGTCCCGAAGCAACGCTCGCTGCGGCCGCGTGCCTCTGGAGAACGAGCCAGGATCTGGCGGATGCCCAGCGTGCGCAGGGCGCGCGTGACCTGGCCCTCCTGGACCTCGTCGGGGCCTTGCCCGGTACGGCTGGTGCGGCAGAAGTGACTGCCGCGGTCGGTGTAGAGCTCGCTGAAACGGCCGTGGCGGCCAAGGACGTGCTCGAGAGCCGCGAACGTCGACGCCGTGCCTTCCTGGTCGAAGAAGCGAGCGAAGAGGATGCGACCGTCGGCGTCGTCGAGCATCACGTTGAGGTCGGCCATGGGGCGCTCCTCGCCCAGCCAGGCGTGGGTCGAGGCGTCGAGGTGGAGCAGCATGCCGCGCATGGGCCGGCGCTCGCGTCGACGCCGGTACTTGCCCCGGGCCGGGGCCTTCTCGGCCAGCCCGGCCGCCTGCAGGGTCAGCAGCGTCCACGTGTAGGACAGCTCGAGCTTGTGGCGCTCGGTGGCTTGTTCCCAGAAGTGGCGCACCGAGAAGTCGGCGTACGCCGTCCGTCGCAGGGCCAGGAGCTTCTCCACCGTCGCCACTGGAATCCGCCGCCGTCGTGGCTTGCCCGCGCGGTGGTCGCGCAGCGCATCAAAGCCGAACTCCTCGTAGCGAGTCTTGATCCGGCGCATGTGGCGCGCCGTGATGCCGAGGATATCCGCGGCCTGGATCCACGTGATCCGCTTCTCGACCGCCTTGAGCATCACTTCCTTCTTGGTCATCGCCCTGGCCTCTCGGGCCACGGCGCGGTGGTATCTCTCCATCCGCGCTCGTACCCAGCAGGGCGGACATCTCCGAGTGCTTATGCACCGGACATCTCCACTGCTCCTTACAGCGGGTGCAAACGCGCTTGTTCGGGCAGCGCGGCGCGGCTAGAGTCGTCCCGCCATGAAGAGAGTGCGCACCGTCGAGTGGAAACGCGATCGCGTCGTGATGCTCGATCAGCGCTTGCTGCCGAACCGCGAAGTCTATCGTCTTTACAAGGATCCGGAGGACGTGATCCGCGCCATCAAGGAGCTGGTGGTGCGCGGCGCTCCGGCGATCGGCGTGGCCGCGGCGATGGGCCTGGCGCTCGGCGCGCGGAGCTTGCCGGAGGACCGCTTCGCGAAGGACTTCGAGCGTCTCTGCCGCGCCTTCGCCGCGGCACGGCCGACGGCGGTGAACCTGTTCTGGGCGATCGAGCGCATGCGCCGCCTCGTGCGGGAGAACGCCGACCGCTCGGTCGAGACGATCCGGACGATGCTCGAGCGCGAGGCGCTCGCGATCCATCGCGAGGACATCGAGGCGAACCGCCGCCTGAGCGAGTACGGAGCGGCGCTCCTCCCCGATCGCGGCAGCGTGCTCACGCACTGCAACGCCGGCGGGCTCGCCACGGGTGGCATCGGGACGGCGCTCGGCGTGATCCTCGCGGCGCGCGAGAGCGGCAAGAAGCTCTCGGTGTTCGCGGACGAGACGCGTCCGGTCCTGCAGGGCGCACGCCTCACGGCTTGGGAGCTCCGGAAGGCACGCGTGCCGGTGACGGTGATCACCGACAACATGGCCGGGCACTTCATGCAGCGCGGCGAGATCTCGGCGGTCGTCGTCGGCACCGACCGCACGGCCGCGAACGGCGACGTCGCGAACAAGATCGGCACGTACACGGTCGCCGTCCTCGCGGCGCGCCACGGAATTCCGTTCTACGTCGCGGCGCCGACGAGCTCGATCGACCTCGCGTGTCCGACGGGGGCGAAGATCCCGATCGAGGAGCGCGATCCGACCGAGGTGAGCCAGTTCAACGGGAGGCCGACCGTGCCGTCCGGCGTGAAGGTCGCGAACCCGGCCTTCGACGTGACGCCGGCCGAGCTCGTCACGGCGATCATCACCGAGAACGGTGTCGCGAAGGCGCCCTACAAGAAGAGCCTCGCGCGCGTGGTGAAGCCCTCGAACGCTTCGCCCGAGCGGACCCGGACCGCCGCGACGCCCCGGCGCGGGCAGCGCGCCCAGTAGCCCTTCGCGGCTCGGCGGAGCGGGGCGGAGTCCGGCCCGCGGAACGGATCCGCAGGATCTTCCGGATCCCTGTCCGGGAAGTCCCTGACTTCCGGCGATCAAACCGTTTGTCTCTTCGCATGCACTCATGCGACCTTCCGGCTCATGGCCGTGGTCATCACGGGCATGGGCTGCGTCACTCCGATCGGGACGGGAAGGCCGGCGTTCTCGGCGGCGCTGCGCCGTGGTGAATCCGGTACGCGACGGCTCTCGCGCTTCGATCCGAGCGGATACGAGTGCCAGGTCGCGGCGGAGGTCGTCGACTTCCGCGCCGAGGACTTCATGCCGCTTCGGGAGGTGCGCTCGCTGCCGCGCGTGGCGCAGCTCGCGGTCGCCGGCGCGCGACTCGCGATGGAGGACGCGCGGCTCCGCGCGTGGCCGGATCCGACGCGCGTCGGCGTGCTCCTCGGCACGAGCGGCGGCTCGGGATCGTACCAATTCGAGCAGGGGCTGATCTTCGTCGAGCGCGGCGTGCGGCGGATGCACCCGTCGTTTCCCGCGTACGCGCACAACGGCGTGATCGCCTCGGAGTGCGCGATCCAGCTCGACGCGCACGGTCCCGTCTTCACCGTGTCGAGCGCCTGCACGTCGAGCACCGACGCGATCGGCCTCGCTTGCGCGCTCCTCGAGGCGGGAACCGTCGACTTCATTCTCGCGGGCGGGAGCGACGCCCCGCTCGCGCCGCTCCTCTTCGCTTCGTTCGACCGACTCGGCGCGATGGCGCGGCGCTTCAACGACCGCCCGGAGCAGGCTTCGAGGCCGTTCGCGGCGGATCGCGACGGCTTCGTCCTCGGCGAGGGCGCCGGGGTCTTCGTCCTGGAGAAGCGGGAGCGCGCCCGCGAGCGCTCCGCTCCGATCCTCGCCGAGATCGCGGGCTACGGCGCGACGTGCGACGCCGCGCACCACTTCACGCAGGAGGAGAGCGGGGTCGACGCGACACGCGCCGTCGTCGAAGCGCTTCGCCAGGGGAACCTCTCTCCGGACGACGTCGACTACGTGAACGCGCACGGGACGGCGACCGCGCAGAACGATCCCTTCGAGACCGCGATCTTCCACCGCGTGTTCGGCGAGCGCGCGCCGCGCTTGCCCGTCAGCTCGACGAAGTCGATGGTCGGCCACCTCCTCGGCGCGTGCGGCGCGGTCGAGCTCGCGGCGACGATCGTCGGCATGCACGAGGGATTCCTGCCTCCGACCCTGAACCTCGACGAGCCCGATCCGGCGTGCGACCTCGACTACGTCGCGCACCGTGCACGTCCGGCGCAGATCGACGTCGCACTTTCGACGAGCTTCGGCTTCGGCTCGCGCAACGCGGCTCTCGTCGTGCGGAAACCGGACGATGCCGGCTGACGCCGTCGACACGGTCGTGCGCTTGATCGCGATCGAGCTCGAGATGCCGGAGGACCGCGTGCGCAGCGCGACGTCGCTTCGCGGCGAGCTCGGGATGGACTCGATCGCCGCCGCGAACGTGCTCTTCGCGATCGAGGAGGAGCTCGGCGTCGAGCTCGTTCTCGAGGACGTCGAGCACCTCGATGACGTCGCCGAGATCGCTCGGGTGGTCCGGCGCGCACGGCCCACCACCGGGAGCTGATCTTCGATGGTGCCGTCGTCCGCCGGCGGCGCGGGACAGGGAGCGGATCGAGTGGCCCGGATCGTCGTGCGGGCGCTCGACGGGCATCTGCGCCGCGTCGCAGCCACGGCGTACGCCGTGGACGCCGAGGCGTCCCGGGCGCGGCTCCGGGCGCTCCACGAGGATCTCGGCGGGCGCCGGGTGCTCCTCTTCTACTGGATCGAAGACGCGCTACCATTGATGCTCGGCGCGCGTCTGGCGGAGGACCTTCTGCGCAGTGAGATCGCATTCATCCGGGACGAAACGATCGGCGGGCGGATCACATCCGGCATGCTCGAGCGCACCGGCCGTCCCGTGCGCGATCTGCGCACGACTCCGGCCGCGGCGCGGACGCGCGACGTCCAGGACCTGATCTGCGATCCGGGCTGGCTCGGGATCGCCGTCGACGGGCGCGGACCCTATCGCCGGGTCGGGCGGCCCTTCGCGCGCCTCGCGGCGCGACGGGACGGCTTCGCGATCCCGCTGGCGGCGCGGGTCGATCGCGCGTGGACGGTGCGAGCCGGTGCTACGTTGCGCATCCCGCGCCGCGGGACGTCGGTCACCGTCCGCTTCGGCGAGCCGATTCTCTGCCGCTCCGGAGCCGATGCCACGCTTCTCCAGCTCGTCCTCCAGCAAGGCCTCGACGAGACCGTCGCCGCGGCCGACCGTGCCTTGCGCGGCGGCGTCGCGCGCGCGGCGACGGCGTCGAGCTGACCCGCGATGTTCGAAGAGCCACCTCTCGAGACGCGCCGGCAGCTCTTTCGCGACGGTCTCTTGATCCGGATCGTCCTCGGCTCCGTCTTCGCGCTCGTCGCTGCCGTCTTCGGAGTCGCCGGGCTCGCCCCGCGCGCGAGCGCGCTGCCGGCGATCGTCATCCTCGGCCTTCTCGTGCTGATCAACGTGCCGTACTGGATCGCGGGGAAGCGGGCGGGGTTCCCGCTGAGCCACTTCGCGGTCCACTGGGCCGTCGACATCGTCTTTCTGACGGTGATGATCCACTACATCGGCGGCATCGATGCGCCGTATGCGACGCTCGCGTACTCCGCGCTCGTGCTGTTCGCCGCGGTCAGCGAGTCGCGGCGGGTCTCGATCCGTCTCGCGATCCTCTCGATGATGAGCTTCGGAACGCTCGTGGCGCTCGAGACGTCCGGGATCGTGCCGCGCGTCGGCGGCGTGTGGGACCACCACTTCTCGCCAGCCGCGCAGGCGGTCTCCTTCGTCATCAGCGTCGTGTTCGTCTTCGCCCTCGCGTTCGTCGGCGGGACGCTGGCGGACCAGCTGAAGCAGTCGCTGGCGGAGCTCCGCCTCGCGAGCGCACGCGTCGAGGAGCAGAACCGAGAGCTCGAGCAGCGCGTCGCGGAGCGGACGGCCGAGCTCGCGGCGGCGACCCAGGAGATCGCCGACCTCGTGCACATCATGTCGCACGACCTGAAGAACGTCGCGGTCGGCGCGACGGAGACGGCCCGGCAGCTCGCGACACGCGAGAGCGACCGGCTCTCCGAGCGCGGAAAGGAGTACACGCAGTACCTCCTGGATGACTCGCGCGAGCTCTCTCGGATGCTCGAAGACCTTCTCCGGCTCTTCCGCGCGACGGACTCGGAGGGAAGCGGCCGCGAGTGGGTGGACGTCGGGGAGGTCGTCCGTGGCGTCGTGCGGCGCCTGACCCCGCAGATCGAGCGCAAGCAGATCGAGGTCGTGCAGGGTCCGATGCCCGCGATTTTTGCCGAGACGGGAAAGATCAGGCATATCTTCGACAACTTGATCGACAACGCCTGCAAGTACGTCGGCGAGAACCAGCCACCGCGCATCGAGATCGGCGGGCAGCGTCGCGACGGTCACGTCGAGTACTTCGTCCGCGACAACGGGATCGGGATCGGCGAGCGCCAGCGCGACCGCGTGTTCCAGCTGTATCACCGCGGCACGGGCGAGCAGGCCGGTCACGGGATCGGGCTCGCGATCGTCAAGCGCATCGTCGAGCGCTACGGTGGCACGATCGAGCTCGACAGCGAGCTCGGAGGAGGCAGCACCTTCCGCGTCCGCCTCCCGCTCCACCGGGAAGCCGCCGCGTGAGCGAGCTCGGCGAGCCGTTCGCGGTCCTCCTCGTCGAGGACAACGCCCGCCACGCGGGCCTGATGCGGGAGGAGCTCGAGAGCAACCTCCCCGCGGCGACGGTCACGCTCGCGCAGAGCGTGGCTGAGGCGCGCGCCGCGTTGCGGGACGCGACGTTCGATGTCTGCATCCTCGACTACCAGCTCCCCGACGGCGAGGGGCTCGAGATCCTGCGCGCGATCCGCGAAGCGGACCGGAGCGAGGCGGTCGTCGTCGTGACGACGAGCACGTCGCCGGAGGTCGCCGTCGAGGCGATGAAGATCGGCGCCGAGGACTACCTCGTGAAGGGCGAGGGCTACATCTCGATCCTTCCCTTCGTGGTCCGCCAGGTCGTCGAGCGGATGCGCCTTCGCGCGGAGCGGAAGTCGCTCGAGCGGCGCCTCGCGCGCGCCGAGCACCTCGCCTCGCTCAACACACTGATGGCCGGGATCGCGCACAACCTGAACAACCCGCTGACGACGGTGCGGACGTTCGTCGAGCTCCTGCCGGAGCGTTACGATCGCGATGCCGAGTTCCGCTCGAGCTACTACGACCTGGTCCTCTCCGAGCTGCAGCGCATTCGCGCCTTGATCCACAGCATGCGGCAGGCGGTGGCGCTGCCGCTGACGAGCGAGGAGGCCCCATGGCGGATGGGCGATCTCCTCTGCGAGCTCGAAATCTACGTGCGCGGCAGCGCGAGCGGGAAGCAGGTGTCGTTCGCGAGCGAGGTCGAGGACGACCTGCCGCTCCTCGCGGCGGGGCGCGAAGCCGTCAAGCAAGCGATCGTCATCCTGCTCGACAACGCGGTCGCGTTCTCGCCCGAGCGCGGTCGCGTCGAGCTGCGCGGCATAGGCGTCCGCGAAGGGACGGCTCCGCCGCGCGTGCGCGTCGAGGTCTCGGATCAGGGACCCGGCGTTCCGCCGGAGAACCGCGAGAAGATCTTCGATCCGTTCTTCTCGACGCGGCCGGGCGGCCTCGGGATCGGCCTCTTCGTCGCTTCCTCCGTCGCGCGGGTGCACGGCGGCTCGCTCGAGGTCGCGACGCGGGAGAGCGGCGGCGCCCTTTTCAGCTTGACGCTTCCGGGGGAGGGCGCGGACCGTAATCGAGGCTGACGAGGTCCTGGCCGACCTGGACCATCTCGCCCTCGGCGACGAGCAGCGTTTCGACGGTGCCGTCCGCGGGCGCCTCGACCGGGTTCTCCATCTTCATCGCCTCGATGACGAGGAGGGTGTCGCCCGCACGGACGGCGGCCCCCGTCGCGACGAGGACGCGCAGCACGCGTCCTGGGAGCGTCGCACGCAGGACCGGCTCGGCGCGCGCCGAGGACCCGTCGCCGCCCGCGTGGCCGCTCGACGCCTCCCGAAATCGCGTCTCGCGTCCGCGG
>Ga0194120_10010983_pt1 | contig 11015 bp, 8 predicted proteins | sample TA2MahCa65mmetaG_FD_148642 | JGI IMG/M metagenome (GOLD analysis project Ga0194120, IMG submission 148642) | Freshwater microbial communities from Lake Tanganyika, Tanzania - TA2015019 Mahale Deep Cast 65m | ecosystem: Environmental > Aquatic > Freshwater > Lake | place: Tanzania: Lake... | reverse complement strand
CTCGCGGATGAACTTATCCAGCATATCAACGATAACCCTGAGATCATCCCCAGTGATGTAACACTCTATATCCTGCGCAACCTCAACCCAGATGGCGACGCGCGCGATCACGGCATCGACGGTCGCGTCAACGATCACGGCGTGGACTTGAACCGCAACTTCCCCACCAATTGGTCAGCCACATGGAACCGCAACGGATGCTGGAATTACGGTCCCACCACGGGCGGTACAGGTCCAGGCTCGGAACCTGAAACCCGTGCCATGATGTACTTTTTACAAACTCATAACGTTGAAACCCTCATCAGTTATCACAGCGCAGCGCTGGGCGTCTTCCCTGGCGGCGAGCCGTGGGAAAAAACCTCGATAGAATTTGCCAAAGCTCTCGCCAAGGCAACGGGTTATAAATTCCCACCCATTGATACGGGCTGCATCTTCACAGGCACACTCGCCGATTACGCCGTTGAAATGGGCGCGGTTTCGGTGGATATGGAGCTTTCCACACATCGGCATACAGATTTCAAACAGAACTTAAATGCTTTGGAAGTGCTTTTGAACTGGGACAAAACCATCAAATAACATAGGAGACCGAATGACACAAAAAGTTGATACCCTCTTCATCAACGCCATCGTGTTGACGATGGACGAAAAACTTACTCAATATGACCCCGGCGCAGTTGCCGTCAAAGGCGATGCAATTGTTGCTGTTGGGCTGGAAGAAAATCTCAAAAAAGAATATTCCGCCAATGAAGTTATTGACTGCGGCGGAAAAGTGCTCATGCCTGGGCTGGTCAACGCCCACACCCACGTCCCCATGACGTTGCTGCGCGGCCTGGCAGATGATCTGCGCCTCGATGTGTGGTTGATGGGCTACATGCTGCCCGTGGAACGCGAGTTCGTCTCGCCTGAATTTGTGCGGCTTGGCACGCTCATCGCCTGTGCCGAGCAGATCCGCAGCGGTGTGACGACCTTCAACGATATGTACTTCTTTGAAGACGACATTGCTCAAGCCGCTGCCGACGCAGGCATGCGCGCTGTGTGCGGTCAATCCATCATGAAATATCCCGCGCCCGATGCCGATGCATTCGAAGACTCAATCGCCTATGCACGCGAATTCATCAAAAAATGGAAGGGACATCCGCTCATTGTCCCTGCGATTGCGCCGCACGCGCCCTACTCCACCACGCCTGAAATCCTGCGCACCTGCGCTGAGATCGCCAAAGAATATGATGTACCGCTGCACATTCACATCTCTGAAACCGCATTCGAAGTCGAGAACATGCGCAACGAACAAGGCATGCCTGTTGTGCCGTATGTCAAAAAGCAGGGTTTGCTTGAAGCCAAGGTCATCGCCGCGCACTGTGTTCACATTGACGCGGGTGAAATGAAAACGCTGCAACATGTCAACGCGGGCATTGCACACAACCCGTCTTCGAATCTCAAACTCGCATCGGGATTTGCGCCCGTGCCCAAAATGCTCGAAACGGGATTGAACGTCGGCATCGGCACAGATGGTCCCGCCTCGAACAACGACCTCGACATGTTCGAGGAAGTACGTCTCGCCTCTTTCGTAGCCAAAGCTGCTTCAAACGACCCGACCACTGTCCCCGCCTCGACAGCGCTCACGATGGCTACCCGCATGGGCGCACAGGCGCTCCACATCGGGGACATTACAGGCTCACTGGAAGTTGGCAAACGCGCCGATCTCATTCTGGTGGACACGTCTCCCCTACACAATTCTCCACGCTTCAAACGTGACCCGATGAACGCTTATGCCCAACTAGTCTTCGCCTCCAAATCCACCGATGTAACGGATGTGATGGTGAATGGTAAATGGTTGATGCGCGGCAAAGAGTTGCTGACGCTCGATGAAAAAGATTTGTTGGATCAAGCACGCGAGTTGGCGCAGAAAATTGACACCTTCCTCATCAACCGCGAACAATCGGTGTTATCAAAACTGATTGCACTCGGCGGCTCGATGGAACAGGAGTCGTTCGAGGTGCAGGTCAAGGTCAAGGTGGTCGAACCAGCTTCACTTGTCCAGAAAATTAAGCGAGAAGAGATCGAGATCACCGCGCACAAGCATTATCAGCAGTACGATAATTATTTCCTCTTCGACGATCCAAATCAGGGAAGGTTGCGCTTCCGTGAAGATAATCTCATCAATCAAAAAGGGGATGTGGAAAATGTGCGTTCGCGTTTGACGCTGCTTGGGCAAAAACGCGAAGGTGAGGTTGGTCATGATGTGGCTCTTTCACGCAGCCGCTTCCTAGCACCAGCCACTCATACATTGCGCTTCTACCGTGAGTATTTCAAACCTGCGCAGGAAATTTCAGTGGAAAAAGACCGCCTACGCTGGCACATCCATTATAAGAATACGGAGTTCTTTATCAATCTTGACGAAGTGAAAGTGCCACAGATGGGGCACTTCCTTGAGATCAAGAGCCGCACATGGAGCCGCAAGGATGCCGACCTGAAAGCAGAACTTGCAGCTGAACTTTTAGATCTGCTGGGCGTCGGCGATGCGGAAACTGTGACACAAGATTATATTGAAATCTTGACGACGAACTAATATTGAAAGACGGACGACGGACGGTAAACCGCGGTCTGCGGTCTATCGTCCGTCGTCTTTTTACAGGTGAAAAAATATGGAAACCTTACGTAAAAGCATCGCAGTATTTTGCGCGATCACGTTTATCTTTGCTGGGGTTGCGGCGCTCTTTCTCTTCAACTTTGATCAAAGAGCTTTTACTGCAGAAACCTATCAGCAGGCGTTTGCACGCGAGGATTTTTACAACAAACTCCCCGCTATTATGGCAGATTCCATGGTCTCCTCAGGGGCAGACCAAAATCAGTTTCCCATTGTGTTGCAAGGCATGAGCAGGGATGCGTGGGAAACTTTTTTTCGCGCCTTGCTGCCAGCCGAAACCCTGCGTGTGATGGGCGATGATGCGATGAATTCGATGGTTGCATATCTGACGATGGAAACGGATACAGCGCTATTGAACCTCGCACCACTGAAAGCGAATTTGGTTGGGGACGCGGGAGTCCAGGCAGTTTTTTCGCTTTTGCGCGTCTTCCCTGACTGCGACCTGTTTCAAATTGGACAGATTACCCTGAGCCTGATGTCGGGTGGGCAGATCGAGTTATGCAACCCGCCCGCAGATCTGCACCCTATTCTCATCCCTGTGATTCAGGGACAGATGCAATTCATGTCAGCCGCGATTCCAAATCAGATCGTGATCGCCAGCGCACCGCCGCAGAATGATCCACGCCAGAGATTGGAGACAACGCGCCTGTTCATGCGGATCAGTCCGCTGCTGCCGCTTTCGCTTTTGCTTGGAATCATGGTCTTTGGGGTGCGGCCATTGAAAGGCTGGCTGACGTGGTGGGGAATTCCGCTGGCGCTGACAGGCGGGCTGACATTTGTTATCGCACTTCTCGGCGGTCCTGTCTTCGGAGAAGTATTTCAACGCATGCTACTCGCTCAAATGCCAAACTACCTCCCCACCCTGCTATTGGATTATGCGGGCAGTCTCGCCGTCGCGATGGTCGAGGCGTTGCTTACCCCAGTCATGTGGCAGGGACTGGCGCTGGTGTTCTTCGGTGCGGGGATGGCAGGCGTGGGGTATCTTGTAAAAACGGTGAAAACACGGGACTAATCTGACCGTAGACGATGGACAGCAGACCACGGTGTGCCGTCCATCGTCTGTAATTCACGGGCAGGCATTTGCTATTTGTTCTTCGAGGGTAACCGCGAAGACATGATAGCCTGAGCCGTCACATACGGCGCGGAAGTAGTAATAATTGGTCGTGTATGGGTACGCGACAGCTTGTAATGCTTCGATGCTAGGGTTGGAAATGGGCGTAGGCGGCAAGCCAATAAATTGATAGGTGTTAAAAGGTGAATTGACCTTGAGGTCATTCAAAAAGAGCGGGCTTTTCCACCAGGATTTCGTATCAATTTGATAACCGAGAGCGTATTGAACGGTTGGGTCGGCGTCTAATTTCATGCCAATGGCGAGGCGGTTGAGATAGACCGATGCAACAATCGGCGCTTCTTCGGTGTGGATGGCTTCGCGCTCGACGATGGAAGCGAGGATGACTGCCTGGTAGACGGTCAGCCCGCGATCGGAGAAGGCGGAACGCAAATCGTCCGTGATGCGGATTGTGAAGTTGCGGGCGATGACATACAGCAATTGATCGACAGTGGTTTCGCGCGGAAGAGTGTAGGTGTCTGGGAAGAAGAAGCCTTCCATGCTGGCTGGGGAGAACTCTGCGATCACGGCGGGCGGAGTTGCTGCAGCGGAGAGAAAGGCTTCGGGCGCAATGGACAAGCCCGAGGTTGGGAGTGAGGCGGCAATCTCTTCCATCCGCCAGCCTGGGAGGATCACGAGAGAAGCATCCGATGGGGAAAATTTTTGCAGTGCTTGCGCGATGTCAATGATGGATTGGGCGGGGCTGATTTTGAAATCGCCTGCCTGAATGGTGAGGTCGATGCCTGTATACACGGCATAATCGTAGAAGGCGTTAGCGCTGGTGATAAAGCCGAAACTTTCCAGACGACCCGCAATCGAGAAAACGGATTCGCCCTGCTCGATGCGGAAGGTCTGTTCAATTCCATTTGGGTCACGCGGAGTGGAGAGAATGTCACCGTGCATGAGCAGGCGTGACGCATATTCGATGCGGTTCGAGATGGAGAGCTGTTTCGCGGGCGGGCCATACAACAATGAAGTGCGGGCGGGGATGTGATAGAGGAATGTAAAAACACATCCACAGGAGATGAGGATTAGAAAAGCAAGGATGAAATAGTATTGGTAACGGCGCATTCGGATTTTCGATTTGTGATTTTGGATTGGCAATTGAAGACCCTTCGACAGATTCAGGGAAAGTTTACGATTTACGATTAGCTTCAAGATAGGATTGCAATATTACCACTGCTGCAAATTCATCCTGATGACCTGCGCGTTTTTTGCGCGAGACGCCGAGTTCGATGCGGGCGGCGCGGGCGATCTGGGTGCTGTGCGATTCGTCCCACATTTGGATGGGGATGTTCGTCTGGTTGCGGAGTTCATCGGCGAAGCGTCCCGCGCGGCGTCCTGCGGGATTTGGCTCCCCATCGTCATCATACGATTGTCCAACAACGATCAAGCCGACTTCGTTGTGTGCGGCAATGTCGGCAACTTGCGCGGCATCGATGATGCGCGAGACGTGCTGGATGACTTTCAAAGGGCTGGCGATGGTAGCAGTCGGGTCGCTGAGCGCGAGGCCGATGCGTTTTTCGCCGTGGTCAACTGCAAGGATTCTCATGGCTGCTTAGCGACGGCGGACCACGGACCATGAAAACTTTCATCCATCATCCGCGGCCAATGGTCTATCGTCTAATTTACCTCCACTGAAATATTGAAGGGAATTAGCGGAAGATAGTTCCACCATGAAGGGGTGATGGTGATCTGCGGTTCTTCACGCAGAATAAATCGGCTTTGCAACTCAGACTGTGCTTGTTCAAGTTTTTTTCCGCGAATGGACGAGAGAATTTCGAGAATGTCTATATTGCGGCGTATGGTTTGGGTCACGTTAAGATCAAAATAGGTAGTGCCAGATGTATCTGTCACAGGCATGGAAAGCAGTTCAAAAGTTAGCTCGCCCTGTGGGACAAATCCCTGTGGGATGGCGGCGTTCATGGTGGAGGAAGCGAGCTGCTCCAAATCTGTTGAAAAAATATAAAGCGCAGATACTACTATTTGCATCCGTAAATTGAGAGAGCTGCCCGCTTCCCCAACAGGCGGAGAAAATTCCTCCATCAAGACTTCGGTGATCTCAAGAGTTTCGGTCAGCAACAAGTCATTGGTTCCGATCTGGCTGCGGATCTGTTCTTCGGCGGTGTGTTGCACTTCCTGTAAGACGGACTCGCGTAATCTCTCACGGTCTGCTTCGTTGGCGCCGATCCCTTTTACGTCGATACCGCCTGCGAGCGGCTCAGGGTTGCTGACCGTCATCGAAAGCCCAAGCGAGCCTTCGACAAACTGCACCGCGCCAACTCCCACGTTTCCATCACTCCCTCCCGCCAACGCCTCAATGCGGACTGCTACGATCTCATCCACACCCGCGGGCAAGCGGGCATCGTTCAACGTCACAAAACGGATGGACGGTGCGGCAGATACGATTGTCCCCGCAGGGATGGTCACTTCATCCGCGGTCAGGTTCATGAACTGCGCCACACCCCGCGCCTTCGTCTTTGGCAGCGAAACCACCCCGCTGACCGCTTTCGATTGTTCCACATCCACCGTGACCGAAATCGTTCGGGCAGTGACATTCCCTGTGATCGAAACCGCCTCAAAAGACGGACTTGCGCTGACAGGGATTACGATGGACTCCATCCGCGTTTCAGGATGTACAATCACCGCCGCACGCGGGACAAACAAGCCTGCCAGCACCAAAATGGCAGTTACCCCCGCTGTAAAAGTGACCACCCTCCCCAAAAGCGACGTGCGCCACGCTGGCTCTTTTTCATAGACCTCATCGCGCATTGCCCGCAAGTCACGGCGCGGCGGCGGAGGCGTGCGTTGTGTTCGGGGTGCAGAGGCAGGCCACAGGTCCTTTTGAGCCGATACTGTCGATTTGAAAACGGGAATCCCCAGCGATTCAGCATCTCGCCGCACATTGGCACGGCGTGTGACCAATCCCAATTGCGCCCCAAGTGAATCTGCGTGCCGTTGCAAGACTTTCAAATCCAGCAATCGCAGGGTGACCTTCTCATACTTGGGCCACACCAGCAAAATGCGCGGCGTCTTCGCCCACGATAATTTATCGCGGACGGAGATTAGGTCATCGTGAGATTCGAGGGTAATAATCTTTGTTTTCAAGGGTTAGTGAATGGTCAAATAGTCGCTTAGTTAGCGATTGAGAGTTCTTGCTTTTTCAACAAGGGACGGCAGGGTTTTCAAGAAGGAATCAACCTGTTCCGCAGTGGTATCTTTGCCGAGTGTAATTCGCAGGGAGCCTAACGCCCATTCGCGGGAATAGCCCAGTGCAGTGATCACGTCGCTGGGTTCGGGGTTGCCTGTTTTACAGGCGGAGCCAGATGAGCAGGCAAAACCTGCGGCATCAAGAAGTTGGAGCAATAAATTCCCGTCTACATCTTTGAAGACGAATGAAGCATGATTGGGCAAACGCTGTTCGGGGTGGCCTGTTAATCGAGAATCGGAAATCGTTTCTAGTACGTTTCCAATAATATGGTCACGCATCGGTTTGACATGCGCGGTGCGCGCTTCACGTTCCTCTGCTGCAAGAGATAACGCCTCCGCAAAGCCGACAATGTACGGCACATTATGCGTCCCAGCCCGCAGACTGAACTCCTGCCCGCCACCTGTCAGGTGCGGAAGAAGTTTCGTCCCCTTACGGATGTACAAGGCGCCCACACCTTTTGGTCCATAAAATTTATGTCCGCCCAATGACATCAGGTCCACGCCGAGGGTTGAAAAATTCACATCAAGGTACGCGGCGGCTTGAACGGCATCGGTATGCAAAAGGATGTTATTCGCCTTGGCGACTTCTGCCAAATTCGCAATCGGGTTGATCGTGCCAATTTCGTTATTGGCATACATCACAGACGCCAACAGAGTGTCGTTGCAAACTGCTTTGGCCAGCGCGTCAACGGTCACGCCGCCGAATTCGTCCACATCCAGCCATTCGAGTTGGAAGCCGTATTCTTTTTCGAGTTGCAAAGCCGTCTTACTCACGGCAGGATGCTCGGTCTTGGCGGTCAGGATCCAGGTCCCGCCTGAGGCGTTACGCCGTATGATTGCAGCGCCGCGCAGGGCAAGATTATCCGCTTCGGAACCGCCTGACGTGAAAATAATTTCATCCGCACGGCAGCCCAACACCGCCGCAACCTTCTCCCGCGCCTGCTCCACCGCTGCTTCGGCTTGTTGCCCCAGCCGATGAATGGACGATGGATTCCCGAAGTTTTCGCGGAAATACGGCATCATCGCGTCTAAAACACGTTGGTCAACAGGGGTTGTGGCGGCATAATCGAAATAAATCATGAAATGGATTATAGCAAACAAATCAAATCGAATGATAAAATTTGCGAATGTCAAAACAATGGATACGAATCGCGCTTGGGGGCATTGGTATAGGTTTGCTTGCCACCACTCTCTTTGCCAACCAATTCGGGCTGGATAATAACCCCGTATGGGGGGTGAGACGCTGGCTTGCATTTTTCCTTGGGTTTTTTATTCTTACGATTGCGCTTATTTATCGCGAAAATAATTTTCTCGGTCATTTATTTCATACCACGACAGGCCAGATGAATCTTGCAGTGATAAGTCTTGGCACAGTTGTCATCCTTGTTTACGTCTGGTACGTATCCATCGGTTTATGGACAACCTTCCCCAACGAGACAAGCTACTACGACCTGCTGGCGACAGCCTTCCGCAATGGGCAAACACATGTAGATGTAGCGCCTGACCCCGCCCTGGTTGCCCTCGAAAATCCGTACGAACCGCGCACCCGTGAAGGCATCCCTCTGCTTTGGGACGCCACACTCTACAATGGAAAATACTATCTTTATTGGGGACCCGCCCCCGCTTTGGCACTCGCGGTTTTCAAGCTATTTACTCCGCAAGAGGTCGGCGACAAGGTAATTACCTTTTTATTTACTGTGGGAACATTTATATTCGCGGTTTTGCTTGTTTTAGACGTATGGAAAAAATACTTTAGCAATATTCCGCGCTGGGCAGTTCTGGTCGGGATTCTGTTCATGGGTCTGGTCAACCCCACTCTATATATTTTGATCGAAGCCCGCATCTATGAAGCCGCCATCATCAGCGGACAGTTCTTCTTGCTTGGCGGCCTGTATTGGTTCTTCAATGCCATTGCAACCCCATCCCGTTCAAGGCTGGCATTATCTGGTGCGTTTTTGGCGCTGGCGGTAGGTTCGCGCACAACACTGGTCCCAGCAGTGGCATTCATTTCACTTCTCATGCTCTTCTGGGTGATAAAAACACGCCGAGAACAGTTCATTTCGCTCACCCTCGCGTTTGCACTTCCGCTTGTGATCGGCGCAATTGCGTACGGTGGCTACAATTTTTCCCGCTTTGGCTCAGTGACGGAATTTGGCTTACGCCATCAGATCACTAGCTACAACCTGTACGAGTCACTTGACGAAACCTTCTCCCCTGCATACATCCCCCCAAATTTATACAAAACACTTTTCAACGCGCTGGAAAAACGGGAAATCTTTCCATACTATTTTCCAACACGTTGGTCTGGCCCCGATTGGCTTGAAAAAGAATATCCGCGCTTTTACCTTTTACTTGGCGAAGGCATTACAGGCATACTCACAGCCAGTCCTTTCTTGTTGTTTGCAGTTTGGGCTTGGGGCAAAAAAGACAAAACTTTCCGCTGGATATTATTCACCCTGACAGGCGTCTCCTTTATGACATTCCTGACCTTGCAGATTTTCTTCTTCACCACCATGCGCTACCTGCTGGACCTGATCCCTGCTCTGTCCATTCTGGCAGTAACTGGCTTCTGGCAGGGACTCTCCCAACTAAAAGACAATCGCCTGTATATGGTCGGCACCGCAATTGCAGGCGTTTCACTCGTCGCCTATTCCATCGCCATCAGTTTTATCCTACCCATCTCGGGTCACATGGAAGCATTCAGGGTCTTCAACCCCGAATTACTCAAGCAGCTTTCATGGGCATTCAACAACCTCATCAAATAACATGGACAATAAACCCCTTCTCAATGTCAACCTGCGCTGGTTTCTGGCAGGTATGATCTTCGCCAACATCGCGGGACAAATGGCGTACAGCATGTTGTCACTCTACATGCTCGACCTTGGTGCAAGCGTCATACAAGTCGGCATGGTTTTCACCCTCGCCTCCCTTGTGCCAATGGTGCTGCAAATTTTTGGCGGCTGGCTTTCAGACACCATCGGACGGCTGCGCATCATGGCGATCGGAAGTTCCATCGCCGTCTTTGGCTATCTCATCTTTGCATTCGCCCCCAACTGGCAATGGGTGCTGATCGGCTTGAGCATTGAATACATATCCAATTCCGTGGTCGGACCGAGTTTCGGCGCATACATCTCTGAGCAATCTTCAGAAGAATCGCGTGGACGTGTATTCGGCGTAACCACAGGCATTTATCAAACCGTCATGGTCATTGGACCCGCCCTCGCAGGTTTTCTAGCATACGAACTTGGCTTCGCATTCATGATGCGCGTCGCATTCGGCTTTTACCTCACCGCCACCATCCTGCGGGTGTGGATGGCAACCAACGAACGCTTCAAACCCGTCCGAGATGCAGTCAAGCCCACCTTCGACGGCTTCAAGGGACAACTCACCGCCATCTTCACCCTGCTCGTCGGCGGCGGCATCCTCACCTGGATCTGGGTCACAGACGCAGTCGGCGACACCTCTTACAGCCTCATCGGGCAACTCTTCCCCATCTACCTTTCAGATATTGGCAAACTCAACCTGAGCGAGATCGGCATCGTCAACGCGGCAGTTGGTGTCACCGCCATCATCGCCGCACCGCTGGCAGGAGCCATGGTGGACAAACTCAGCGAACGTGTTGCAATGGTCATCGGTTTCGCGCTAAACGGTCTGGGTCTCTTTACGCTGCTCAACTCCAGCAGCTTCACAGGGTTCATCCTTGCCATGTGCTTCTTTGGTCTCGGTTACGGCAGCCTCATCCCCGCCTACGAATCGCTGATCTCGAAAGTCGTCCCTGAAGAAAAACGCGGGCTGGCATTCGGCTTCTTCGGCACCTCGCTCGGCTTGCTCTCCCTGCCCATGCCATGGATCGGCGCACAGCTCTGGGCACGCGTCTCACCCCAAACTCCATTCTGGATCGCACTCGCCGCAAATCTCATTTCTATTTCTGTCGTATGGATGAAATTCAAACTACCAAAAGCGGATTCAAATTCCGCGCCTCAACCTCAAGCCTGAACCTGCTTCTATTTTCTCGAACGGATTCTTGTCTGCTGCCTTTTGTTGTACAAT
>Ga0194120_10010982_pt1 | contig 11015 bp, 9 predicted proteins | sample TA2MahCa65mmetaG_FD_148642 | JGI IMG/M metagenome (GOLD analysis project Ga0194120, IMG submission 148642) | Freshwater microbial communities from Lake Tanganyika, Tanzania - TA2015019 Mahale Deep Cast 65m | ecosystem: Environmental > Aquatic > Freshwater > Lake | place: Tanzania: Lake... | reverse complement strand
ACAGGGCTGGAATATTATTAACGCTCTCATGACTGATTCAGCCATCTTGCAGGCGTCCTTGCGATTATCTTAGGATAAATGAACCTGGGCTGTTACATCACATTCTATATTGGGCGTTTCAGCCGAAACAAAATGTCCGATTTCAAATTCATGCAACATATTAGAATTCATCCATTCAAGAAAACCATCTGAGTATGGCGGCGCTAGCAAGTGCGGTCATCCCAAGACCAGAAAGAATGGAGAGCATTAATCGATCGCTGACGCCGTTTTGATAGCCCATGAGTTTGGCTATGACTAAAGCAATGGCCGATAGAGCGCATGTGATTTTTAGAAGTAATGCAGAAATTGCAATGTGGTGAAGTTCCGGCAAGGAGCCCACAATGTAGTAACTAATGGCCCCAAAACCCGCTCCACTTGCAGATTGCACCAGCCACGCTAAGCCAATTAGCTTGTATGTCATGCGCAATTGCGGTCCAACTAGCCGAAATCTAAGTGCGACAAGAGGAAGAGCGGTTACGGCAACCGCTCCAAAATTATGAATGAGCTGGGAGGTAGCGTATAGGACATTTTCAATTTGCATAGTCTATTCCGCGATCACTGTAATGCAGCTTCTTTGACCAATAGGAGTATGATTGGCATTTACTGGACTAAGGCAGATCTGGCGTTTCCCAGCAGTTAAAGGACTTGCCATAATCTCTCCAAAGGCTTTATGCCCCATGGCAATTTGGGTATCATCCAAAAAAAGATGAACATGCTGGGCTTTATCGTCATTTCTGAAATCATACTGTATTTTCACCCCTTCGGCGGCGTTAACAATAGCCCCATCTTTGGGCGACAAAATTCCATGAATATTGTTCTGTGCATCCACTTCTGTGCTATTGAAAGCTAGAAATAAGGCTGCAACGAACCCATAGAAATATATTAAGTAGCTAATCCTTTTGCATGGGAAAGACCCTTTAGAGATGGTTTTGATTTCTAGATATTTCATAAGATCCTCCTTGTAAAAATACTATGCCTTATGATTACGAATGCTTTCGCAAGTAGTTAATGGCGATCATTTCAATTGATTTAGGTGTGATCCCAAGCCCCTCCAATGTTCGTCCATCTGCTATCGCTTCCTGACTGACGACATTGTCGTATTTAAGTAGTTCAACTTGATCGCTGGTCATTCTTAATAGCTGCGGAAAAAATCCGCAGGACAGGAATGTAAATAGCTGAGTTGACTGCGCCATGAGATTTCCTGCTCCGAATCCAAGCTTAATCACATAGCGTCTATGTCCGGTCATCTTCATCACGAAATCAATAATAGAGAAAAATGACCTAATATCTGGGCCACCAAGTTCGTATATTTTTCCTGGCATGGCGCGGCCAGATAGTGCCACAGTAACAGCTTCGGCAACATCTCCTACGTAAACTGGCTGAAAATTTGTATCAGCGCCTACGATCGGTAAAACCGGAAAATACTTCGCCATTGTAGCAAAGCGATTCAGAAAGTTGTCCTCCGGACCAAAGACAACGGAAGGTCTGACCACAACTACCGAGGGCACAGTCTCTAGAACACTCGTTTCGCCTTCAGATTTTGTGCGGGCATATGCAGAAAGCCCTTTAGGATTTGCCCCAATTGCCGAGAAATGAACAAAGCGTTTTATTCCCATGGCTGCAACAGCATTAGCAACTATTTGTGCGCCCCTGGACTGAATGTCGACGAACTTCTGCCCAGGTGTTTCGGCAAGTATGCCGACCATGTTGACGGCGGCACAAGATCCCTGCAGTGCGGCCTGAACAGATGTAGGATCATGTAGGTCCGCGTGAACTGCTTCAATCTGCTCAGGCGCACCTAGTGACAGTATGGAGTTTGCGCGATCTGGGTTCCGGCAGGCAATTACGACTTGCCATCCTTTCCTCGCCAGTGCGCCAACCACATAGCGACCGATAAATCCCGAACCGCCAAAAACCGTCACGACCTGGCTAGCGCTGTTTCTTTGATCGCTCATTTGGCCGCACTCCTCTTCGGAATGATGCGCATACGTCGTATTTTTGCCGGCCGAGCCATGAAAAAGGAACAGACGGCATCAGTAGACTCATTAGCTTTCACATATTCTGTAAGACACCAACTTTTAGGCGATATTTCATACTCAGAACAATTATTCAGTGAAGTATATTCACTGTAACTTAATTTCAGTTTCTACTACGTGCATGAGTGACGTATCTTCTGCTGTTAACGTCATTCTGAGCTTTAATTTACCCAATTCTGATTGTTGCTCGCGGACAACCCGTTCAATCTCTCTCTGAGAGGTCACGCCGACCTCCTTTAAAAACTTTCGGATGGCCATATTCAGAGTATCTTCGTCCATCTTTCCCTCCCGTATTTGAAGGACTTGGACATGTATCAATTAGATATGTTCCCATTATATTTTGTCTAGTGGCAAGCTTAGATTCAATAGGGACCGTTGCCGGCAGTCCAATATGCTCATAATGAGCAAAACAAATTTTGTGATGTTTGCGAGAAGTTCACGGGAAATGGGGCGATAAATTGGAAATAATATTGGAATTGATCGCTGAATGGCGCTGTCTATTGGGTGAGAAAGAGAAAATGCAACTAGCTAGCTACTGTCGCGTAACGCGATGCTGTCTGCGACCATGTCTTCTATCCACAAAGATGAATATCAGCTCAAATATAGGAGATTAGGACTAAATATCCAATAATTGCTCCATAATCTATCAGGAATTGACGAAACATTCCCTCTTTGTTGTCTTAGATATCTCAAAAGCAATTCCATCATCATCTAATGTCATTTTAAGATTGCTCGTGACAGGAATTTATCCTGTGATAGAATATATAAATATTGGTGTTAACAGCATTGGCCCAGTCGATGGACAAAGCACCAGATAAACGAAATTATCAATTTGATATTGGTTATTTTCTGATAGCCCTTGTTGGTATTTTACTTTTGCAGCAAATGCTCTCTGTTTATCAGCAAACAGAGGTAGTTCCCTACAGTGAGTTCTTAAATTACCTCAAAGACGACAAAATATCAGAAGTCGAAGTTGGGGTTGATATCATTCGCGCGAAGTTAAAGCGCCCCATGCCAGATGGGCGACAACAAATTGTTGCAACCCGAGTTGACCCCTCAATTGCAATAGAGCTTGATGCAGCAAAGGTTAAATATTCTGGCATCCCCAATAACGATTGGCTATCTAGTGTATTATCTTGGATTATACCAATAACAGTTATGTATTTTATATGGAGTTATCTATCTCGTCGCGTCAGTCAAGGTGTGGGTGGTCTCATGGCTGTTAGCCAGAGCAAGGCAAAGCTTTATGTGGAAAATGATATCAAAGTCACATTTGATGATGTTGCTGGTGTTGACGAGGCTAAAGACGAGCTTCGCGAAATAGTCGCTTTTCTGAAAGATCCCAAGAAATTTGGCCGCCTTGGTGCGCATATTCCTAAGGGCATACTTCTTGTTGGTCCGCCTGGAACGGGCAAGACAATGTTGGCAAAAGCAGTGGCCGGCGAGGCCGGCGTCCCCTTTTTTTCCATAAATGGCTCTGAGTTTGTTGAGCTATTCGTGGGCGTGGGAGCAGCGCGGGTCAGAGATCTTTTTTCTCAAGCCCGCCAAAACGCACCCTGCATTATATTCATTGATGAGCTTGATGCCCTCGGTAGAGCAAGGGGAATATCAGGGATTAGTGGCGGCCATGATGAAAAGGAGCAAACATTAAATCAACTACTAAGTGAACTTGATGGGTTTGACCCATCAGCAGGCGTCATTCTGCTTGCCGCTACTAACCGGCCAGAAGTACTGGATCCTGCTTTGTTGCGTGCTGGAAGGTTTGATCGTCAAATTGGTGTTGATCGACCAGACAAGGATGGTCGAATGGCCATCTTAAATGTCCACCTCAAGAAGGTCTCGTTGGGCCAAGATATTGATCCTAAAACAATAGCTGCGATGACACCTGGGTTTACCGGCGCCGACGTGGCTAATCTTGTAAACGAAGCCGCGATGCTTGCCACTCGGCGAGATGCGCAATCTGTCTCGTTAGAAGATTTTACGGCCGCAATCGAACGGATTGTTGCAGGCCCAGAAAAACGCAAAAAAATTCTTAGTAAAAAGGAACGTGAAATCGTCGCGTATCATGAGATGGGGCATGCCTTGGTAGCAATGGCGCTGCCGGGAACTGATCTTGTCAAAAAAGTATCTATCATACCCAGAGGCTTTGGCGCGCTTGGGTATACAATGCAAATGCCATCAGAAGATCGCTATCTAATGGGTAAGTCCGAGCTCATGAATAGAATGGCTGTCTTACTTGGAGGCAGGGCTGCAGAAATACTAATTTTTAAGGAGCCTACTACTGGAGCCTCTGACGATCTGCAAAGAGCAACTGAAATTGCCAGAGCAATGGTAACAAGTTATGGAATGGATGCAGATGTCGGTCAAGCAAGCTTTGCTGTGGAAAAGACCCGATATCTTGATATAAATGACTGGCAGTCGGATCATGCAGAAACAAGTGACAAAATACACGCGGAAATTGACAAAGCTGTGGTTCAATTAATTGCTCAGTCGTTCAAAACAGCAACAGATATATTATCGCGCCTCTCAAACGAACATCAATTATACGCTAAATTGCTCCTTGAGAAAGAAACATTTGGCGAAGAAGATCTAAAGACCATTAGAGAGAGTGTGAGTAGACTCTCAATCTAAGCGACTCACCAATAATAAGTGCCGCTCGCTTCCTGCTCAGGCTAAAACACGTTTGGTGCTATAACCATCTGTCGATCAGGATTGTTGCTCAAGTAATTCGTAAAGAATTCATGGCATCAGCAAGTCAGCCGCCTTCGCTTACTCGATCATTGTCCTGATCAAACGGTCTGCTGTCTAACGGTCGTATATCAAACTTGTTTTGTCGCTGACAATGAACTTGATCTTCGGTTCGTCGGAAGAGGTGAAAGGCTAATGGGATGGCTTCTGGGCCGCAAATAAAGGATTGGCTGCTCCACTTTTCCTCTCAACACGAAGGCGCAGCTTAGAGGGCCGTCAGTTGGTCTGGCGACCCTTTTTATCATCTGTGGAATTTTCGCTTTTAGTTTCCGGCACATCGTCGTTGGGGTGCTCGTGTAGTTTACACGTAGATTGGTCGCCGCAAACGGCAGCGCCGCCTTCATCATCCCAACTGGCGATGGGGTCTACATCGACTACCGGCTTTTTTTCCTTTGTCATGGGATTCAACCTCGCTCAATCTTGCTAGACGGTAGGAGGGCTGGAGGAGCAGGGCTCCCCTGCCGGTGTAAGGCCTAAACCGCAAAGTTGGCGTCATTATCTCCTTAGCATTCATTACTCTTTAGTGACTGATAGCCAATGCTCTTGCACGTATGTTAGCCCGCTCAACTTCCGGCTCATGGCGTGGCGCAGGGCGTGGTCCCGGCGCTTTCGGGCGATGATCCTCGCCGTCTTCGTCACGCCTAAACCATATCGGTAATTCGGGGCTCTCTCCGAAGATTGCTTCGTGCAGCGCGAGGGAGAGGATCCATAGGGCGTATACTACGCCGGTGGTGGTCAGTAATTCGAGCATGTTAATGCTCCATCTTTAGCGCCGATCCAATTCAGCAACTGACCGGGTTGTATCTAAAATAGTGCTGGCGGAGGATGTGGCAATACCTATCTTGACGTCACCTTCTCCTGCTTGTCGAATAGTTGCGATTGACGCCAGCAACCGTAAATCCCGCAAGGGACAGCAAGTGTATGGGCTGGGCGGAATTAAACTAGAATGGGATATGAGCTGGGATTATAAGACAAAAGTCCATACGCCATCATGGAGGTCCGTCGTCAGTTGGTTTGGGGCATATTTGATATTTCCTATTCTCAGATATCTAATTAACTTAAGCGTTTAATGCCGCAGTTATCATCTCGCCAATAACATCTGAAGCTCGACGTAATGGATCAGCATCAAGATGCGCGTATCGCTGAGTAGTGGATGCTTGAGTGTGGCCTAAAAGTTTTCCTACGATTGGGAGCCCTAAGCCTGCGCCTGCGCCGACGGAGGCGAAGGAATGCCTTAGATCGTGAATTCTCAATCCCTCTATGCCGGCGGCCTTCGTTACGGCAGCCCATGGTTTCTTGAGATCAGAACGGGGAATCTCAGGGTCAACGCCATAGAAAACAAATTCGCTGAACGGCTTTTTTTCAGCCTTGGTCTTGAGTGTTAGTAGAATTGCCGCTGCGGCTGAATTGAGCGTGATCGCCTTTTTGCCGGTTTTAGAGTCGGGTAGGAAGAGTAGACCACGTTCAATATCGACGTAGCTCCACTTGAGATGAAGAACTTCCCTAAGACGCGCGCCGGTGAGCAGCAAGAAGGTCAGGGCAGGGATAGCGGCCCCATAGTGGCCGCTTTCATCCAACTCTCGGAAAGCTTGTCCTAGACGGGACAATTCCTCTGAGTTGAGGAACCTCTCCCGTCGTGTCTCGGGGAAACGTTCGATCTTCTTTGCCGGATTGAAATCCTCTGGCGTCAGTCCGTGTTTGTCTCCAAATGAATACATGCTGGCGACCACCGCCAATAACCGATTGGCCCGATAGGGAGCATGCTTAATTTCAAGATGAAGCTTGGCCATATCGGCTCTGGTCAATTCTTGTGCTTTCTTGCTCCCATACTTGGGAACCAGATAGCCCTCTAGGACGCTACGGTATTCTGTCGCGGTTTTTGACTTCCGCTTCTCCTCTACGTGGTCGGCGAGAAAGCGCTCCACCAATTTTTTGACGGTAATGGCCTCACGATCCTGGCTCCTCTCGTCTGCCGGATCAGCCCCATCCCTAACCTTAGACAGAGCCTTTTGAGCCAGGAGCCTCGCCTGCTCAGGCGTAATTTCCCCAAATCTACCGATGCTCAAGAAGCGTCGGCGCCCCAAGTGTCGGTAGCGGACTAGGAAACTTTTGAGGCCGCTACACTCGACCCTGACCCCAAAGCCCTTGAGCTCGCTATCCCAGAGGACGTAACGGGCATCTGATGGCTTCGCAGCATCAATTGTACGCTTAGATAATTTGAGAATATTATCGGTCATGACGGCACCAACTTAAATCACCAACTGAGGACTAAATTTGGTGTCCACATGGTGTCCAATTGAATTAAAGTCGCCGGATACAGGATGCAAGACTGGCGAATAATAAATATCTGTTATATAATGTTTTTACGTATGATAGCGCATTCTGGCGAAAAGCCGGAAATGTCAAAAAATCGAACTTTTAATCAGAGGGTCCTGGGTTCGAGTCCCAGCGCGCTCACCAATAAAAACAAATAGATAAATATATTATCGGGCGCTTTAAAATGGCTGTGGTGACCATCTGGCATCAAGCTCTAGCGTAGTTGAAATTTGAGCACAGAAGGCTCCGGCCTCTTTCCTCACGAAAAGACGTCACCGATACTCGACCCATACCGAAATCTTTTAGGGCTCTTCGTCCATGGACAAGAGGTGCGTGTCACCTCCGCTTGAGGAGGTATTGAGCGTTATTGTGATTTCCCGCAGGAACCTTTGTAGATAGGTGGGGCCGCCAGCCTTCGGTCCGGTACCGCTCAATCCGAAGCCGCCAAAGGGTTGGCTGCCAACGACAGCTCCGATCATATTGCGATTAATATAGATGTTCCCTGCCGGCGCGCGGCGCCTTATCTTGTCCACGCGCATGTCGATGCGGGTCTCCAGAGCAAAAGTCAGGCCGTAGCCGGATGAAATGATTTCTTCGACTATATTAGCGAAGCCATCAGAACGCCATGTCGTGACATGCAAAACCGGGCCAAAGACCTCCTTCTGCACGTCGATTGGCCGTTTGACGCTCAAGATATGTGGTGAGACGAAAGTTCCTATGTTAGGCGCCACCCCAGCATAGAGTATGGCTGATTTAGCCTGGCTGAGACTTGTCTCGATTCTCTGCTTGGCTTCGGCGTCGATCACTGGTCCGATATGAACGCTGACATCGCGAGGGTCGCCAACTCGTAATTCGCGCGTCGCGCCTATCAAGCGATCAATGACTGTAGGTGCAATCTCTTCTTGCAGACATAGGAGGCGCAAAGCCGAGCAGCGCTGCCCGGCGGAGCGAAAAGCTGAGGCGATGACATCATCGACAACCTGCTCGATCAGAGCAGTCGAGTCGACAATCATGGCGTTTACGCCACCGGTTTCTGCAATAAGGGGGACGATTGCCCCTGACCGCTCCGCTAGGGTGCGGTTGATGATTTGGGCCACTTCAAACGAGCCTGTGAAAGCAACGCCCGAGGTATGCTCGTCAGAAACGAGTGCTGCCCCGGTCTCCCCGGTGCCGGGAGCGAGTTGAGCAACCGTATCGGGTACACCAGCTTCATGAAGGAGTGCGATGGCACGTGCAGCAATAAGTGGCGTTTGCTCGGCGGGCTTAGCGACGACGACGTTGCCGCAGACAAGTGCAGCGGCGACCTGACCGAGAAAAATAGCGAGAGGAAAATTCCACGGCGAGATACAGACGAAGACTCCTCGCCCGTCATAGATCAGGCGGTTATCTTCCCCAGTGGGGCCGGGCAGCTTCGTTGTGGCGCAAACGGAATGCGCCTGACGCGCGTAATAGCGACACATGTCGATAGCTTCACGCAATTCCGCGAGCGCATCATCCAGAGTCTTACCCGCTTCGCACTGAAGCAATGATAGGAACACGCCGCGTCGGGCTTCGAGTAAATCGGCGGTACGATCCAGAATACGAGCGCGAATCTGAACGGGGGTCGTATTCCAGTTAGGAAAAGCCCGCGCAGCGATAAGCATCATTTGTGCAACATCTTGAGCCTTGGCCTCGACGACAACGCCCAGGATAGAGCCGTCAATAGGTGAATAGACGTTACGTGGTGTATGCAACACAAGAATGCTTGGTTTCGCTATTTGTGGGTCATCTATGGTGGATGCTTCTTTGAGAAGCGAAGTTAGCGCTGTCCGATCACCGAATTCGACTCCCCGCGAATTAGCGCGGAACGGCTCATAAATCTGGGAGGGCAGGGGTAGTCGCGGATGACGGACATGGGCAGCGTCGGGTATAGCCTCATACGGACTGGCAATTAGAGCGTCTTCCGTCATCAGTGGATCGGCAGCGCGAGCGATGAAGGACGAATTGGCGCCATTCTCCATCAGTCGTCGCACGAGATAGGCAAGCAGATCGCGGTGCTGGCCGACGGGGGCATATACCCGGATCGGAACGTTGGTAGCCTTGATGATCGCTTCGGAGAGAGATTGGCCCATTCCATGCAGGCGCTGGAACTCGTAATCCTTCCGCGCTCTGGCGCGGATGAGTATCTCTGCGACAGTGCGGGGATTATGAGTGGCGAATTGCGGATAAAGTCGAGAAGAAGAAAGAAGTTTCGTGGTGCAGGCCACATAGTTAAGATCAGTCATCGACTTGCGGGTGAACACCGGATAATCGGCGAGCCCTCGCTCCTGCGCGCGCTTAATTTCACTGTCCCAGTAGGCGCCTTTGACGAGCCGAAGCATAAAGCGGCGGTTATACGCTCGGGCTAAGGATTCTATGTGATCGACGACATCTATGGCGCGTTTTTGATAGGCTTGGACGGCGAGGCCGAACCCTTCCCATCCAACGAGTGAGGGATCGGCGACAATGTTGGCGAAAACGTCAAGCGAGAGTTCGAGGCGGTCAGCTTCTTCGGCGTCGATGGTGAAAGGGAGATCATGCGTGCGGGCGAGGCGTGCAAGTTCAAGGAGCCGAGGCGACAGCTCTTTCATAACCCTATCATGCGAAATCGCCTCATAGCGGGGATGCAGCGCGGAGAGCTTTACTGAAATTCCCTGACGATCAGGGAATTGGCGATTGTTCGGCTGATCCCCGATCGCTCGGATCGCGGCGGCATAGGTCTCAAAATATCGTTCAGCGTCGGCGGCGCTGCGAGCGCCTTCCCCGAGCATGTCAAAGGAAAAACGCTCACCATCACGCTGACGTTGCGCACGAGATAAGGCCTCGCCGATGGTCTCACCATAGACAAAATGACCAGCCATAAACCGAATCGCTTGCCGCGTGGCTTCACGTAGCGCCGGCAAACCTAGACGACGAGCTATATCGACGACGAGGCTATGCGCTTCCTCCAGACTGACAAGACGCGCCGATAAGCCGAGCGCAAAGGCGCACGCCTGAATAAACGGCAAATTCGACGAGGACATGTGATGGGAAAAATCACCTGCAGACAGCTTGTCGATTATGAGCTGGTCTGCGGTTCCGTCGTCAGGCACGCGCAGAAGCGATTCAGCGAGCGACATAATGGCAAGACCCTCTCGTGAAGAAAGGGAAAATTCATGCAGAAAGTCCTCGACGCCGCCGAGGGGTTTATGCGCCTCGCGCATGGCACGAACGAGCATCCTCGCCTTCTCCGCAATGGTGCATTCTGTGATCGCATTGGGGCGCAGCGCGGCAAATCGCATGAAGAGGTCTTCGTCACGGCGCGCATAAGGTGCTGCGAAGGGCGATGGTGTAGTCAAGGTAGTGAGGATGTTTTTCATGTCACACAACTGAGTAGGCATCCTAGCGTCAGGAATAAAAATCCCGTACTTAGAAAATATGGCATGTGTAATATATTTACAGTGGTCTTCCATTATTCGCTGGGTGAGCTGCTGAATCCTCAGCTCGTCGCATGAATGCAAATCCTGCCCGTCAGGTCTCTAAGGTGTGGAAAAGAAGCTATAATTAAGCGTCGGATCAGCATAAAAATAACTTGGCCAGGCAGCATACGATACTTATTGGTTCAAGCTGATTTCGGTTGTTTTGTTTTCGTTCGCCGCAAGCTGTCTCCGGTGAGCTCGATACGATGGGCGTTGTGTATGAGACGATCCAGAATGGCGTCAGCATAGGTTGGATCACCAATGACGGCGTGCCAGCTCGGAATAGGAAGTTGAGAAGTGACGATTGTTGAGCGTCGGCCGTAGCGCTCTTCAAGGATTTCGAGAAGATCATGACGCGCATTGGCGTCAAGCGGCTCGAGGCCGAAGTCGTCAAGAATAA